>SXGU01486858.1_pt1 | contig 166057 bp, 136 predicted proteins | sample 3174531 | NCBI WGS metagenome assembly SXGU01 (sample SAMN11356863, study PRJNA531348) | freshwater metagenome | isolation source: freshwater sample F1-140 | place: China: Fuxian Lake, Yuxi | collected 2017-12-25
AAAAACAACTGTTCCAATATCTCTTCCTTCCAAAACCACACCGCCAGATTTTCCGAGTAATCTTTGTTTAATTACCATACTTGTTCGGACACCTTCTATTGCACTTATTTTACTCACAATTTCAGTAATAAATGGAAGTCGTATTTTATCACTTAAATCTTCACCATTTAAAAAAATATTTTGTGCATTATTAATTAATTTAAATTCTATATCCGAATTTTTTGCAATTTGTACAATCGAATCGATATCGGAAAAAGGTATTTCAGATTGCATGACTTTAAAAGCAACTGCCCGATACATTGCTCCAGTATCGATATGTAAATAGTTCAATTGTTGGGCAACTTTAAGTGCTGTACTGCTTTTTCCCGAAGCTGAAGGACCATCTATTGCAATTATAATTTTTTTCAAAATGTTCTTAAATATATTTAGAATTTAGTAGTTGAACAAATATTTAACATGAGAAAGTTAACACATAAAGAATTACAAGAAGTACGTAAAACACAAGTTCAAATGGAAAGCACTGTTCGTTTTCCAATAATTTCAATAATTGATAATGTAAGAAGCTTGTATAATATTGGTTCAATTTTCAGAACATCGGATGGTGCATGTATTGAAAAATTAATTCTCACAGGTTTTACCCCAACTCCGCCGCGAAAAGAAATTGATAAAACTGCTCTTGGTTCAACAAATACTGTGCCGTGGGAATATTCAGAAAGTCCAATTACTATAATTAAAAAACTAAAAAGTAACGGTTATAAAATAATTGTCGTTGAGATGACAACCTCAAGCAAACAATATTCTAAATTGAAAATGAATAATTTTCCTTGTTGTTTTGTTTTTGGAAATGAAATAATTGGTGTCTCTCCGGAAATAATTGAACTTGCAGATTTATGTATTGAAATTCCAATGCATGGTTCAAAACATTCTTTAAATGTAGCTGTCGCTTATGGTATTGTTTTATTTGAAGCTGTAAGAATTCTAAATCTTAAAAAATAATTAATAACCAGATTTTGACATTCTTGCTGTGAGACGATCAACTCTTTCCAAGTAGCCTTTCGATTTTGAATGAGGATTCATTTTTCGCGGATTTGGAATTGCAGCTGCCAAACGAATTGCTTCATCTCGTGTAAGTTGCGATGCAGACTTTCCAAAATAAATTTGAGAAGCTTGCTCTGCTCCAAATATTCCATTTCCCCATTCAATAACATTCATATAAATTTCTAGTATTCTTTTTTTCGAAAGCAATCGTTCCATCCGAATTGTAATAATCCATTCTTTTATTTTTCTAAGTGGATTTCTTGAAGGAGAAAGATAAAGATTTTTTACAAGTTGCTGAGTAATTGTACTTGCTCCACGCAATGGTTTATCTCTTTTATAAAATGCCTCAACAGATTCTTCAATTTCATGCCAATCGACACCTTCGTGCGTATAAAATGTTCCATCTTCAGCAATTATAATTGCATTTTTAAGATGAATTGAAATATTCCTACTTGGCACCCATTTATATTTGATATTAAATTTATTTTTACTTTTTGCGGATTCTTCTTTTCGCAACACTATTAATGCAGTTGTTTTTGGATTTGTTGTTCGTAAAGAAATAATAGAATTATTTGGTAGTGAGAAATATTGGATAATTATAATTAATCCTAATAATGTTAGAATAGATTTAAATCTATTTTCTATTATTAGTCGATATATATTTTTAAGCATTTTTTATTTTTTACTATCCAAATAGGATTGTAAAATAAAAGTTGCAGCTAACTCATCAATTTTTGACTTTTCCTGTCCCTTTTTCTTTTTCAATCCAAGTTGTTGAATTGCTCCAATTGCCATTTTACTTGTTAACCTTTCGTCCCAAAACACAACATCAATTATAGATTGTTCTGTAATTTTTTTAGCAAATTCTGTCACTTGTTCAGTCATCTGACTTGATTTACTTTTTAAAGTAAGTGGTAATCCAATAACAACCTTGGAAACTTTATTATTTTTTACTTGCAATAAAATTTCAGCGATTGCATTTTCCGAATTTTGAATTACAAAACTTTGAGATGCAATTATTTGCATCTCATCACTTAAAGCAATTCCAATTCTTTTTTCTCCGTAATCAATTGACATCACTCGACTATATTGCATTATATTCAAACCTCTCAACAATATTTATTCCGCGAACTCTTTTAACTCTATCAATAATTGAATTTAAATGCGGTAGATCTTTAACAAAAATAATAAAATAGCCATCCATTATTTTATCTTTAGATGTCATATTAACACTTCGGATATTCGTATTTTGATATTCCGAAATTGTTTTAGAAATATCCTGTAAAATTCCCATTCGATCTTTTCCAACTAAACGAATTCCACATAAAAATTCTGATTCACTAGTTTTTGGCCAACCTACTTTGATTACTCTTTCATCTTTTTGACTTTGCAATAAAAGTATATTTCTACAAGTTATTCTGTGAATTTTAAGTCCTTCACCAGTTGTAATAAATCCAATAATTTCATCTCCGGGAATTGGATTACAACATTTTGCAAATGAATGTTTAAAACTATAAGTCGATCCCAGAATATTAATATCAGTTGCGAGTTTTCGAGCTGTTTGAATAAATTTTGAAAATAATGAAGCTCCCTGTTTTGCTCCTTTGGATTGTTCCGCAATTGGCTTAATATGAAGTTGAAGTAAATTAATAAATTGGTCGATACTTTGCCCATCTTTTCCAATTATTTCATAAAATTCCGAAAGACTTTCAATTTTATGATGACTTATAAATTTTATTAAATCATCATTACTAATTGGAATTTTAACTTTCTTAATTCTCCTTTGCCATAATTGTTCGCCAGCTTCAATATGATTCCTTTGCTTTTCTTTTATCCATCTTCTAATTTGAGATTTAGCTTTATGTGTTACTACAAATTTATCCCAATCAGCATTTGGTGTTTGTTTTTTCGAAGTTATAATTTCAACCTGATCTCCACTTTTTAAAATTGTACTCAAGGGAACCATTCTACCACTAATTTTTGCACCGATTGTATGTGAACCAATTTCAGAATGAACTTCATAAGCAAAATCAATTGGCGTACTTCCCTTTGGCAAAATTCTGAGATCGCCTTTTGGAGTAAAAATATAAATTTCATCTTGATAAAGATTTAATTTGAAACTTTCAATTAATTCTTTCGGATCGCTTGAATCAGTTGAACCAAAAATATCTCGAACCCAACTAATCCACGACAACATATCTTTATCAATTATCGGAATATTTTCTTTATAAGCCCAATGTGCAGCAATTCCACGTTCTGCAACTTCATCCATTTTTTTTGTTCTAATTTGCACTTCAACTAATTTTCCCTGTAAACCAACTACTGTTGTGTGAATTGATTGATATCCATTTTTTTTTGGAATTGAAATATAATCTTTGAATCTTTCAGGAATTGGTTTGTAAATTTCCGAAACGATTCCATAAACATTATAACATTTATTTTTATCGTCCGAATCCACAATTATTCTTACAGCAAAGAGATCATAAATTTCATCTATTACTTTGCTTCGTGTTTTCATTTTATTCCAAATACTGAATAAATGTTTTGGTCTTCCGGTTATTTCACAAACTATTCTTTCTTGATGAAGCTTTTCACTAATCGGATCTGTAAATCTTTTAATATAATTTTCTCTTGTCTTTCGTTTTGATTTTACAGCAACTGCAACTTCATCATACTCAACAGGATTGAGATATTTGAATGCTAAATCTTCCATTTCCCATTTAATTTTTGCCAAACCGAGTCTATGTGCAAATGGGACGTAAATGTCGAGAGTTTCTCTTGCAATTTTTTGTTGACGTTCGATTTTCAAGAATTCAAGAGTTCGCATATTATGCAAACGGTCAGCAATTTTTACAACTATTACTCTCGCATCATTTACTATCGAAAGAAGTAACTTCCTATAATTATCAACTGTAATAACTTCATGACTTCGAAAGATATCCGAAATTTTTGTAGTTCCATCAACAATATCTGCAACAATATTTCCGAAATTACTTCTGATATATGCGAGATCAAATTTGGTATCTTCAACAACATCATGCAACAACGAACAAGCAACTGAAATGTCGTCAATGGATATTTCTCGCGCAACAATCATTGCAACTTCAAATGGGTGATTAAAATATGGTTCGCCGGATTCCCTTTTATCATGTTGATGTGCAGTTAAACTTAATTCAAATGCTTTGCGAATTAAATCCTCATCAACACTTTTTAAATTTGTTCTGCATGTGGAAAGTAACTCTTCAAGTTTTCTATCCAGTTGAGACATTTATTTATTAAATCTCTTTTTTTGAATGTTGGTTAATATATTTTTGAATTTCTTGTAACTTAGATTTACACGCTGAATGATTATTCTGACATTTTTGTTGAAGTATATTTTTCCCATAATTAATAATATCACTTCTCTTTTTTTTATTAAAGTCATTTTTTACAATATTATCTAAGGCAGATATTTCACTGTGTGGATTTCTTATTTTACTTTCCAAGATGCTTTCTAAAAGTTCTTTTGAAGCATCAATTAATTTATCACTATTATTTGTTCTGGAATAGATAGTCATTTTAGCTCGAATATATAATCTATTTTTTGGATGAATCAATTGATTCTCTTTAATTAAACTCAAAGCTTCATTATATTTTTTTTCTTCAATTAATATCCAGATTAAATAATGAAGAGCAAAATACTTTTCTAATTTACTATTTTGATAAACTTTTTTTAAGCCATCGATTCCTATTTGCTTTTGTTTTTCGACAGAAAATGGTGAAAGTAATGGAAATCTTTTTGCTTGCCAGTATTGTGCAGCCGAGTAACCAGAATATGCTTCAATAAAATCGGGATATTTATTTATAACTTTTGAATAATTTCTAAATGCACTAAATCCATCTGTGAGAGCGTCAAGACTGAAACCTTTTTTTAATTTCAATAAACAACTTAAGGCATTGCTCAGTGCGTAATAATAGATTCCATCTTTTTCTTCATTTATATTCTCTAATTTTTTTTCGGAAAGTGCTATTGCTTTTTCTAAATTTGATTCAATAATTTTTGAATCATTTGAAGTTTGATAATCTTCATTCATAGTTTGCAATGTAATTGCAGAAAGTAAATAACCTAATGGTTCATTGGGTAAATTTTGCTCAATCGTTTTAAATTTATTTAAAGCTTCATTGTAATTTCCATTTAGAAGTTCTTCAATTCCATTTAAAAGCAATGTCTCGATTTGAACAGATATTTGTATGCTTTTGTATTCCTGTGTTGCAAACAAATTTATATTTATAAAAAGTATAAATACAAATCTCATTATTTTCTTTTTTTCTTAAATAATAATGAAATCTGAACTCCCTCAAATCCAAAATGGTGACGGATTCTATTTTCCAAATAGTTTTTATATGAAGTCGAAATTGATTCTGGTTCTGTTGCAAAAAATATAAATAGCGGATTGTTAGTTTTAGTTTGAGTTACATAATTCAATTTTACATCACGTCCAGTTTTAGTTGAAGGAGGATGACTCTGAATATCTGCAATCAATTTCAAATTTAATTGACTTGTCGAAATTCTTTTATTTGTTTCTGCATAAACTTGGATAGCAAGTTCAATTGTCTTCAAAACTCTTTGATTATTTTTTGCAGAAATAAATATAATTGGAATGTGATTGTATTTTCTTAATCTTTCTTTTAAAGACTTTTCAAATTCTACAAGTGTATAAGAATCTTTTTTAATTAAATCCCATTTATTTACTGCAATAACAATTCCCTTGTTCTGTTCCGCTGCTAATTCAACAATGTGAAGATTTTGACTTTCTAATTCTTCAGTTACATCTAAAAGTACAATTGCAACATTACATTCTTCAACAGAACGAATTGTCCGAAGGGAACTATAAAATTCGACACTCGATTTCAACCTTTTCTTCTTTACTAATCCTGCAGTATCAATTAAAGTTAAATCGTGTTCTTTGAATTTAATGTTTGAATCAATCGAATCACGAGTTGTACCAGGAATTGCAGAAACAATTGATCGTTGTTTTCCACACAATGTATTTACAAAAGATGACTTACCAACATTCGGTCTTCCAATAATTGCCAATTTAATTGTATCTGGATTTTCTACTTTTAATTTTTCCTTTGGTAATAAATTAATTACTGCATCGAGATAGTCACCAATATTTCTTCCACCAAGAGCGGAAATAGAAATCATATTTGTGAATCCCATTTTATAAAATTCTGAATCCAAAGATTCTTTTTCAGCAGTATCAACTTTATTTATAGTTAATAATATTGGTCTTTTAGTTTTGCGAAGAATTTTTGTCAAAGCTAAATCTAATACGGTAATTCCCATTTGTACATCAACAACGTAAAGTAAAATATCAGCTTCTTCCATTGCAATTTGTGATTGCTCACGTACTGCGGTTTCAATTTCGTCATCCGAGTCAGGAACATATCCTCCAGTATCAATTAAAACGAAATTAATTCCATTCCATTCTGAAGTTGAATAATGTCTGTCTCTAGTAACTCCAGGTTCGTCATGGACAATCGCTTTTCTGCTTCCGATTAAACGATTGAATAAAGTTGATTTGCCAACATTAGGTTGGCCGATAATTGCTACAATTGGTATTTTCACAATATGAAAATACGAAATTGTCTAAGAATTATTTAGGTATTCGTAAATTATATTTAAACTCGAATTCCTATTACAGCAAACATTCTTCCAGAGTTTTTTCCATCTCGTCGAAAAGAATGAAATTGGTTATCGCAGATTGTACAATATTGAGAAACTTCTATATTATTTTTTAACATTCCAGCTTTCAATAGTTGATCGTAATTAGCTTTTTTAACATTCAAAAATCTTTTTTTTAAGTCAAAAGAATGTTTTTTTAAATATTTTGTATTAAATTTTTTCCAAGTTTCTTCTCCAACTTCATAACAGCATTCTCCTGCAGAAGGTCCAATAAAAGCAATTAAATTTTTCGATTTAATATTATAAACTTCAATTATTTTAATTACAGATTTAAATGCAATTTCAGAATTTGTACCTCTCCATCCTGCATGAACTGCGGCGACAACTTGCGAAATAGGATCATAAATTAAAATAGGAACACAATCTGCAATTGAAACTTGTAGAAATAAATTTGATTTATTTGTAATTATTGCGTCAGCATTATAATGTTCTCCTGGATTTTCAACAATTAAACTATTTGAGGAATGTATTTGTTTTAAACTAACGACTTGAGATTTTTGAATTCCAAGTGATGAATAAAATATATTCCTATTTTCAGAAACCATTTCAGGGTCATCACCAACTGAATAACTAAGATTATTCTGAAATGTCGAAGTATATTTTAATCCTCTTGAACTTATACCATAAGCAATGTTTTTATAATTACTTAGAAGTTTAGATATAATAAATTGCACTGTCAATCAACTGTCATAAATAATTCCCCATTATTAAATATACCGACACTTTTCCCTTGTAGCTCAAAATTATCAAAAGGAGTATTTTTAGATTTTGATTTAAATTTTTGCGAATCTACTTTCCATTTAAAATTAGGATCAATAAAAGTAAAGCATGCTTTTGAACCAACTGCAATTTTGACATTCTTATTTATTATTCTCCGAGGATTAGTTGATAATTTTTCTATCATTTGAGAAAGTGTAATTATACCTTTTTCAACGAGATTGGTAATTGTTAAACCAATTGCAGTTTCCAAACCAACAATTCCAAAAGGTGCTTCTTCAAATTTTTTAGCTTTCTCATCTGCACTATGCGGCGCATGATCCGTTGCAATAACCTCAATTGTTCCATCTCGTAATCCTTCGATGATAGCATCTCTGTCAATTATACTTCGAAGTGGTGGATTCATTTTTGTATTTGTATTTTCTTTTTTGACAAAATCATCAGTCAAAGTAAAATGGTGCGGAGTAACTTCACATGTTACATTTAACTTTTTCGATTTTGCACTACGAACATACTCAACAGAATCTTTTGTGCTAATATGTGCAACGTGATATTTCCCTTTTGTTTTTTCAGCTAATTGGATATCTCTCAAAACCATTTGATCTTCAGACTCTCTTGGAATTCCTTCGAGATTAAGTTTAGCTGATTTTTCCCCTTTATGCATTACTCCTTTTTTTGATAATGAAGAAACTTCCGCATGTTGAATTATTGGAATGTTTAAATTATTTGATTGAATTAAAATCTCTTCCATAATTGAATCATCAGAAATTGGAGAACCATCATCAGTAAAAGCTATACAACCAGAATTTTTTAGTTCAGATAAATTATTTAATATTTTTCCTTCTCGATTTTTTGTTGCGGCACCAATCGGATAAACATCAATAATTCCTTTGTGAACTATTTTACTTTTAGAAATAATATTTTGAGCAATTTGTGAATTATCAATCGCCGGATTTGTATTTGGCATACAACATACTGCTGTAAATCCCCCATAAATTGCACTTAGTGTACCTGTCTCGATCGTTTCTTTATGTTCAAAACCAGGCTCCCTTAAATGTACATGAAGATCAATAAAACCTGGTGCAATTATTTTTTGATTTAAATTTATTTTTATATAAGAATTATCTTCTGAAATATTTTCACTTATTTTTTGAATAACCTCATCAATAACAAGTACATCTGTAATTTTATCGGTATTTGTAGATGGATCAATTAATCTTCCCTTTTGAAAAAGATAATTCATTAATTTCTATTTGAAACTATCCAAGAAATAATCCCCATTCTAACTGGAATCCCGTTTGAAACTTGTTGAAGAATTAGTGAATTGCTTGAATCTGCAACTTCACTTGATATTTCAAGTTCTCTATTAATTGGGCCCGGATGCATAATTAATATTTTTCGTTTTTGCTTTTCGAGTCTTTCATTTGTAATTCCAAATTCTTTAAAATATTTATCTTTTGTTGGATAATATTTTTTATCCATTCGTTCGTATTGTATTCGAAGTGCAATTATTACATCGACCTTATTTATTAATTCATCTAAACTGTTAACTACTTTAACTCCCATACTTTCTAAATCTTTTGGAAGTAAATTTTTGGGACCTGTTGCAAATATTTTTACACCATATTTCTGTAATCCATAAATATCAGATCTTGCAACTCTACTATGTTCAATATCTCCTACAAAACCAATTCTTACTCCATTCATATTTGGAAAATATTCTTGTAAAGTAAATAAATCTAGCAATCCTTGAGAGGGATGTTCGTTCGAACCTTCACCAGCATTAATAATGGAAACATTCGACATCTTAGATAACTCTTCTGTAAAACAATTTTTTTTATGTCTAACAACCGCTACTGTAACTCCTAATGATTCAAGGACTTGCATGGTATCAACTAAAGATTCTCCCTTAGAAATACTAGACGAAGTTGAGTCAAAATTTATTGTAGATATACCTAATTTTTTTGCAGCAAGTTCAAATGAAATTCTTGTGCGAGTTGAATTTTCAAAAAATAGAAATGCAAGAGCTTCATCTTGAAGATTTACTTTTTTTGATTTCAGATATTTATATTTTGAAGCTAACTTTAGAATTTCTGTTATTTCGTTTTTTGAAATATCTTTTAATCCAAGCAGATGTTTTGTTTTAAACTTACTCATATTTATTTGGATAAGATTTGCGATCTCCAAGCATCGTCATGCAATTCATCACGATGGGTTGAATGGAGCATTACATAATCAGAGTAACCAGTACGATCTCCAAAAATAAATTGTACGCCACCTTGAATTCCGTGATAGAACCAGATTTCATATGGCTTGATATCAACTTCATTTGTGTGTCTTTCAACTTCATCAGATGGTCCATATAAGATATATACTCTTCCTCTATCTGTTTTCCAGCCTTCTTTAAATCCTGATTTGTAAGAATTATTTGCAATATTAATTCTTTCAAAATATTCTACTTTAGCAGAACGTTTTCCTGTATAATGTGTTTCACGATTTTTCCAATATTCAAATAAATATTCTCTCTTGGATTCGACAGTTCGTAATTTTTTAAACTGATCTATTTCTCCTTTAGTTGCAATATATCTGAGAAAATCAAAATCACGATCGCATTCAATAGCATTCATAGTGGCATATTCACTGCTCATTACAGAGGAAATTTTTCCTGACATTACATCTTCACTTGGTAAATCTTTATTGTAAATAAAAAATCTTTTCGAAGAATATTGTAATTCTTTTGTTAATGTATCTGTAATTGAATAACTTAAAATGTATGAACCTGTTCGCAAATTAAATACTTTAATTGCTCCAACATCTACTACCGAACTTGATTTTAATTGTTTGAAATGTTCTTTTGATAAAACTTCTTCACCAAATGCATTTGTGATTGTTGTTTTAACTTTTAATGAAGCCCATTCTTTTTTAGATAAATTATATAATTCCAAATAATAGAATAACATCGGCTGTGAATTACTAAATATTTTCGTAGGATTTGGTTTTACTTCGTATGAATTTTTTACAAAACGCTCATCACTTGTAGGTTCGGCTGAAATAATTGAAGTACTTAATTCAATATCACTTACTTTTACAAATGTATTATTCTCAATCTTCTCTACAGAAATTAATACTGAAATACTATCTCCCTTTTTGGGATTATTAAAATCTGTAATTTTTAGTTTTGCACGATATAAATCGGGCTGTAAAATAAAACCATTTACATCGACAAATGAACGCCCAGTTTTTAATAATAAAGTATCAGAAAGTGTGAAAGGAGCACGGTATTGAGAAACGGCTACAAGTGAATCATTTTTTTCTTTTGAAATAATTAAAGTTACAATTGCTTCAGAATTTAATTGCTTTCCATCTTTTTTATAATCTAACGCCGTTACATCAAATCCAAAATAAAATTCTACATAAGAATTACCTCCGTTATTTTTAAATCTGGAATAATCGAGAGATAAAGAAAATCTTCCTTGCGAGTTTAAATTGGATGAGAGTTGAAATAATATAAATGTTGTAATAATTAATTTTTTCATTGTCTTAATCTATAATTTTAATGTACAAATATTTTTTTTATTTTTTAAATACTACTTCATCAATACCAATTTTATTGTTTGCGACTTATTCATAGCATCTAATTTACAATAATAAACACCGGAAGATAAATCTGTGCCATTAAATTGTAAATGATAACTTCCTGCAGATTTAACACCGTTTTCCAATACTTGCAACTCTCTTCCGTAAATATCATAAATTGAGATTTTTATTTCAGATTCTGATGGTAACTCATATTCTATATTTGTTTTAGGATTAAACGGATTAGGAAAATTTTGATGGAGTTTTATTTTATTTGGAATAATTTTATTATTTCTATCTACTTCAGTAATAATTCCCAATTCTTGATTTGACTTGTTACTATAAACATGCGCTGTATAACCTGGAATAGAATAAGAAGTTACATTTGTATTTTGAATTTCTAATTTTGCTTGCATAAAAACATCGTACCATGTTCCAGTTGAAAGCCAATTTAAATTTGCTAATGTTCTACTATAAGGACTTAAGTTAGCAACAATCATAACTTTCGCATTTGTAACTGTATCTCCAAATCCCCACGCAATTACTTTTTCAACTTCGAACCTACTTAATATTTTAAGATTACCTCTGAAAAGTGCCGGATTTTTTCTTCGCTGAAAAGCTAATCTCGAAAAATATTTAAAATGCTCTTTTCCTGAAGTCGTATTATAATAACTCCACTCGACCGGACGATAATATAATTTGTTTGCTGAAGTAAATCCACGTGGTGCTCCGAATTCCATACTTTGCCACAACATCGGAATTCCCAAAGATGTAAAGATAAATGTTGAATATAATTTATCTCTCTTTAATGCATCTTCGTAACTTACACCTTTCATCATTTCAAATAAAAGTGAAGTCTCATCATGATTAACGGTTGCATTCACAGCTTCAATTCGGGATGAATATGAAGATGGTTCTGATGGAGTATCATTTCCTCTGAAAGCACCCAAACCAATAATTAAATTTTCAAAATCTGAAAGAGGAACTTGTCCGAGTCGTTCAGCAAATAATTTATCTATAAAACTATCATGCCAACCACTTGTCGCTCCACTATTTGCAACTAATGCGGGACTTTCCGGTAAATGTTCAACAATTTGATAAATAGAATTCTGATAATCTTCTGCAATTTTATTTGTCCAACCTAAAATTCCTTTTGTCGGTTCATTAACATTCCAACCAATTCCTTGTGTAAAGTCATAACGAAATCCATCTACTTTATATTCATCAATCCACATTTTAAGAGAAGCATAAACCATTTCTTGCGTTTCATCATTCCAATGATCTAAATCTTCAAAGAAGAAAAGTTGATCCTCATTGTATCGCATATCAGTTTTAGATTTAAAATATGGATTCGCTTCAGGTTCAGGTTGCATTCTCCAAAGTGGTGAAGTTGCTGTTAAATGATTAAAAATAGCGTCAATAATAATCGCAATTCCATGCGAATGAGCAGAATCAACGAGCATTTTAAAATCGCGTGGAGTTCCAAAAGCAGGTTCCAAAGCGAAATGCGAATTAATATCATATCCCCATGAAAATCCAGATCGTCCTACACCTCCATAATCATTTATCGGCATAAGTTCTAATCCATTCACACCAAGTGAATCAAAATATGGAAGTAATTTTATCAAATCCTGATAAGTTCCTTGTCCAGCACCTTTTCCAAAATATCCCCCAGCAAATTCAGAAATATGAAGTTCATAACTTATTAATTTATTTAAATCTGGTCGTGTAAAATTATTATTTTTCCAAACATAATTATCTGCTGTTAATCCTTCACTTGTTGTTGAAAAACGAGTTCCCTTTTCACCAATATATTTTCCCCATGGATCTGAAATTTGCGTTCCATCTTCGAACTCATAAATATATTCATAGTTCCCAGCCGGTAGTTTTAAATTAATCCACCAATTTTTTGAATCGGTACTTCTGTTCATCACAAAATAACTTGAAGTAGCTGGATCACTACCAACTGGAGCAATTCTTAAAAGAACTAAATTTTTATTTCCAACACGAATTCGAAATGTAGTTGAATCATTTGAAACTTGCGACGGTAAAGTTACACCATGTTTTGCATAAACTGGAAGCTGACGAACATTAATTGAATAACCACCAGATTCATAAATAACAGAATCTCCAGTATTCATCGTCGCAACAATTCTAATATAGTCTGTTCCATTTATTGCAGTTGGCAAATTATAATTTAAAATTCTTTTTACTTTATTAAAGTACGAAGTAATATTTTGCGTTGACGCAATGTTGTCGGATCTTAATCCGGTACTAAATTTAATTACAACAACTGAATCGCTATTCCTATAAATTAAACTTGCTGAAATTAAATTTATTTGATTGTTACTTGTCTGTTTGTAAACTTCAAACCACTGTAACTTTGTTAATCTTAAAACTGAATTATTATTATCGGCTTGATTAATTTCTTTATTCAACGGATCGTTGTACCAGCCAGATGAACTTCCACTTTTATTAAATTTATATTGAAATACTGAATCCGCTATTCTTCTTCTTGTATCTAAAGGATCCTTTGTTTTGAGCGTATATGTCTTGATAAACGCATTTAAATCATTATCCCAACTCATTTGAGAGACTGAACCATTTGTGATTGCTCCATTTGAATTTGGACCCCAAGCATTAAATTCTCCCGGAACAAATAAAATATTTCCAACAGATTCGTATGCTCTAAATGTAACGGTTACAGAATCTGCTGAAGTTTGACTGATTAAAGTTATTGGAATAAAAAGTAGTAAAAGATATTTCAAAATTTAGGTCCGTATTAAATATTTATTAATTAAAAAATTATACATAAAAATACAAAAAAAAAGGCGAGTAATAATACTCGCCTTTCTTTATAAAACATTTAACTTCTGTTACTTCATCAACAACATTTTTTTGGTGAAGTTTACAGATCCTGCCTCTAAGCGATAAATATAAAAACCACTCGCTAATTTTGAAGCATTGAAATCAACTGTGTAACGACCCGCAATTTGTTTTTCATTTACAAGTGTAGCGACTTCTTGGCCAAGTAAGTTAAATACTCTTAAACTAATTTTGGTTTCAGAAGGAACTGTGTATGAAATTATTGTTGAAGGATTAAAAGGATTTGGATAATTCTGCAACAATGAGAATTCTGTTGGAATTATATCATCCGTTCGTTTAACTTCAGTCGTATATGGATTTTCTTCAACTACAAGTGGTGGAGCAACAGTATAAACATCTTGTGGGAAAGCATATTCTGTTGGCCATGCCCCTCCTGTCGTTTTCTTAATATAACGTACACGATATCTTCCAAAATCAAATCCACCACCTTCAGCTGTTCCACTTGTATATTTTGTGGAATACATTAAAGCATTTGGTGTAAATTTTGTTGTTGTGTAATTAATTGTTGCTGTATAAATACTATCACCATCAGTGTCTGAATATGTTGCAACTGTAGTAATTCCTTCTTTCCACTCGTTTGAAGTATATTCTGTTTTCAAAGTGTCAACACCTTTTTTGAATGGAGTAATAGCTAATTTCATTGCAGGACGCATATCCATCTTTAAATTCAATTTAAGTGTAAGACCTGATGGCATTAAGTTGTCACCATATACATCGTTATACTGTCTTGTAACTTGTTGACTTGTAGTACCTGCAAAAATAAGTTCTCTATTTCCACCACCTGTTACTAATGGAAGTTCCCAACCACTTTCCGCTTTAATTCCTACTGCAGATTTGATAAAGAATTTGAAATACATTTTATCTCCAACTCCACCTTTATGTTGAATATTAAGAGAATAAACATTTGAACCAGGAATTGCTTGCATTAATGACAATGTTCTATTATCGATACTCCAACCATTAAATGCGCCACGTACAAAAAGTGAATCTGCTGCTTTATTAAAATATCCCATCTTAATGTATGGTGATAGATCAACATTGAAAATTAAGTTTCCTGTGACAACCGGTCTTGGAGTTACATCAGAAAACCATTTCCAGAATAAAGTAGTGTCAACCATCATTGGATTTGCTCCAATTTTTGCAAATGTTCGATTTGCTGAACTTTCCCATTCTGCAGGATCTGAATTGTTTGCTGCTGTTTTTAGATGTCGAACAAATTTATATTCGACTCTTAAAGTTTCATTTGCGGCTGGTTTTTTAAATAACATCATTCCAGACCAAAAATTATTTCCAGGATATGATGCACTACCAGAATTTCCATGTTGAAATTCTTGATTTAAAACAAATGTGGAATCCCACTTAAGAGTACCACCACTACCACGAACACCAACTTTATGAGCAGCGGGAAGGTATGCTGGATTACCTTGCATATTAACTCTAAAATAAACACCAATTGAATCTGCGGAATGTGCTTTAAATGGACTCCAATACATATTTTGTTTGGTTGGAGAACCATTTACGTATTGTAATGGTAAGAGTGAATCACTATTTAAAATTTCTGCAATTGGAAGTATAAGAACTCTATCATTTACTGGTAATAAATCATTTTCCCAACCTACATGTTCACCAATTGTGCCGGGACCTTGAACTGCAGTGTTTGTAAAGAGTTTGTAATACAAAGTATCTCGTGTATTGAAACGAATACTTGTCTTCCAATAATCACCACCAACATTTGATAATCGTTGTCCTTCGACTGAGTTCCATCCAAACTTACTTCCACGAATTTGTACAAATGAATTAGATTTTAATGTATCAGGAACTGTTGCGGTATTAACCATAAACGTAACTTCAACAGATGGTCGATACTCCAATAAATTTTTGAAACCAAATGCAATTCCTTGTGAATCACTTGCGAACATACCTGCGTTAAGGTTTGTTATACCAGGAGTTACTATCGAAGTCCAAGTTTCACCTTCATTAGACGATCTCCAAGTTTTTGATCCTGCTATGTTACTAAATCCAAATAAATAAATATTATTTGAATTTGGTACATAAGTAACACTGTATGGATTTTGTGCAGCTTGTGGAACTGTGAATGCTTCAATTGCAATTGAATCACCCCAAGTTCTTCCACCATTTACTGTTTTATAAAGTCTGCCAACTGGTAATGCAACTGCAAAACCTAAACTATCATTTTTAAATGATACACTCCACATTTGAGTTCTATTTCCAAATTTATGTTTTCCAGCGTAGATCTGCCAAGTTGCTCCGGCATCAGTTGATTTTAATATTGCCGGTGGCAATCCACCTGCTGACGAATAAGACTGAATCCAAACTGTATTTTTGTGTGAAGCAATTGTTGCACCTGAACCTCCAGCTGCCCAATCATATAAATTACCTAATTTTGCTGCAGAGTCTGCACTGATTGCATTTCCTTCATGATATCCACCAGTTGGTTTACCATTAACTCTTGCCCATGTAGCACCTTTATCCAAACTTCTGACAATCCAAAGAGTAGAATCAACTCTATCACCAAATGCTACAACTGTATCTGAATTTAAAAATTTTAAACCATCATTAAATCCGCCAGAAGTATTATAAGCTCTAGAAATTGCAACAGTGTCCCAAGTTTTTCCACCATTTGCTGTTCTAACAATTATTCCAGAAAATCCTGCGACGATTGCAATACTATCTCCGGTAGCTCCGATACTTGAAAATCTAACAGAGGTTGAAGTTGCACTGGTAGGTGCTAGCGGGATAGGGACTGCTCTTGCTTGTCCCATTCCTTTAGGCAAGTACCATGCAAAATGTTTTAATGGAGTACCTGTTGTTGGAAGAACTCCTCCTGCTATCCAAAGTGGTCCATCTGTCATACTACCTGCAGCCATACTTCTGAAGTTTACAATATCCATATGTGGTTGTCCCAATCTCATTGGCGACCATGGAGATGATGGAACATCCATTTTAAATCCTTGTGACACTAAATCTCTATTCTCTTCTTTTTTTACTTTTCTATCTCCAGCTTCTGTAACTACGGAAAATAAAAATAGCAACACTAAAACCTGAATCAAGTTTCTCATGATGTTACTCCTTAAATTAATTGTGAATGAATTTATTGTTTGTATCAAAATTTAATAGTTAGTCTCAATAATAAAATTTATTTAATCCTTTGTATTTAAGTAGAAAAAATATAAAAAGCAATCCTTTTTTTATAATTGTACTGAAAATCCTATTCGGTGAATTGTGGATAAATATGTATGTGATTCCATAGTATAATCCATGCTTAAATTGAATAGATTCACCACATTTTGAGTGCTTCCAAATCCAAATACAAATTTGTCATCAGAACCATTTCTGAATAACGACTGTTTTCCACCACGAATTTGAATCATTTTATTAAATAAGGAATATTCGAATCCAATATTAATATATTCTGAATTGTCGTTCGGATGAGCTGCATCAATTGCCCAAGTTAAATATGAGTCATCGGTTTTAAGTATTTCTCCTGAAATTCCAATTCTTAAAGTTAGCGGTAAATCAAATTTATCGGTTGCTAAATATGCATTTACACTTTCATTATTTCCATATTGCGTTTCATCAATATCTTTTTGGACTAATAAATCTTCACCTTGCATTTGTAATTTTTGCCCGAAGTTAGAAATATTTACACCAAGTCTAATATCATCAAATGGTGTTACAAATAATGTTCCGATATCAATTGCAAATCCATTTGCATTTGAATTATAAATTTTTTCATTTATAAATTTTCCAGTAACTCCAACACTAAACCATTCAGTTAATTTTCTCGCGTAAGAAATTCCGAGAGCAAAACTATTTGCATCAAAAGTTTCTCCGGTTCCTTCCGGAAAAGTTTCGGTAGTTAATTCCATCGAAGGCATTGTCATCGATGATAAACTTAAACCAAGTGTACCAACATCACCCATTGGATAAACAAATGCGGAGTAATCATAATTTATTTCTGCAATCCATTCTGTATGAGAAATATAAATTTCAGGTTTTTCTAAATTTATAATTCCGGCACTATTCCAAAATAATGCAGAAGGATCATTTGCAACTGAAACAAATGCACCTCCCATTGCGACTGCGCGTGTGCCAGTTGGAATAGTTAAAAATTTAGCAGAAGTAGTTCCAACTTTTGTAACTCCTTGGGAAAATAAATTTGAAACGGAAATATTAAATAAAAATAAAACAACGGAAAATCGAATTAATAAATTTTTTATATTCATTTTCATTTTATTTAATTATTGCAAATCTGCCGATTTTCTCACCAACTCCTGGAGCGTTTACGTGAAAAATATAAACTCCGTATGAAGCCGGAAGATTATCCCTTGTTAATAAATTCCACTCAGCACTTCCATCTGTCATAAAATTATTGTGTTCAATAGTTTGAACAAGTTCGCCACTAACAGAATAAATTTTAATTGTACAAACTGCCGGTAAATGATTAAAATGAATTGAGCGAGGACCGCGACCACTACTAAATGGATTTCTTGGTTCCCAAGTTGAAGCTGCAATATATGGATTTGGTACAACTTTAATTTTGTTCATTGTCTCTTTTGCAATAGCAAGATCTAAGTAATGAGCAGAAGTTGTAAACTCAAATATATCTCCAAGAAGAAATGGTTTTCTTAAAATAATATAGGCAGTGTCTCCTTTTTTAGGAAGAACTTTTAATGAATCAAAAACTAAATTCCATCTCCAAGTTAAAACAAGCGAATCCTTTGCATTTTTTTCAAAAAATCCTATTACATCCGATTCGTTGACACCACTTCCAACAGAAAATAAACCGGCGCCGCCAACTAAATCAACATCCTTAAATGCAAATTTAATTTTTTTACTATTCTCAGTTAAATTATAAACTGAAAAATTAACTCGCGTGGAAGGCATTGGAAAAATAAAATCGTTTTCGTAAGGAAGATAATGCAGTGAAGTGTCAACACCAACATCTCCAAAAATTATTTTATAGTCGCTCGGTTTTCCAACACCACGATTGAAACCAAGATTAAATGGCTGCATATCCATGTTGTAAATATTTTTACCGCTCCATCTTGAAATTTCTGTATTTATTCCGATACTACTTTCATTTTGAAAATTTAATCTAAATCCATCAATCATTTCAACTTCATCTAAACTTGAAAGTTTTTTACTATCGGTAATTAAAGTTTCCGGCTTTGAAGAGTTTGTAATATCAATTAAAGTAAAACTTTTTGTTTTGAATGTATCTTGATCGGTAATTTGTTTTGCTGAAATCAAAGTATCTTTAAATGTAATTCTATAAGTGTGATTGTTTTTTATTTTTTTTGGATCAACAACTTTAAAATAAATTTTTCCTGTACTGCTACCTTTAACATGATTAAGAGCTTTCATTGAAGGATGTACATATCCTGCTGATGGTGCATTCGGAACTATCTTCACTACATTTCTTCCAAGATCAACAGAACCATCTGCACCAATACTAATTGCAATCGGACTTTCGGAAGGAGAAATATTTCCACCTACCCATCCGTAATCATATCCTGTAATTGCATAATAATAAGTCTGTCCGTTTTGAACTGTTGTATCAACCCATTCATGTCTTAATCCAGAATTCGAACCTAAATAAAATAAAATTCCATTTTCTGTTACAGAGTGATAACCTGAAATAGAATTATTTATATCAAACTGAGCAATCGGTTTATAAAAAGTTGGATTTCCCTGTCCATCTGTAATTTTATAAATATCTTGAAACGATGGATCAGTTGAACGATAAATTTTATAACCTTCAAAATCAAATCCTTGTTGACCAAGTGCAGCTAAAAAATTATCGTAAGATTGTTCCGATTTTGTATCCCAATAAAGTGTAACTCTTTTATTTCCTGGAACGGCAGTAAGTTTTGGTGCAAGTGGTGCTTTTGCAAATTGATAATCCTCGTTATAAGTTTGCTGGGCTTTATCTTTATTTCTGACTGCTTCATCTTTATCGGCACCCATTACAACTGCAACTGAAATTCTTTCTGTTTGTCCAGCTTTAAGTGGAAAAAATCCCGAAGATACAAACAAATCATTATCACCTGAAAGTGGTTTCGTTGGATCATAAAAACTTCCGGGAGTCATAAACTGTCCCCAAAAAACTTCATCAGAAACTGTACTAAAATTAATTGCACCAGCTGGTTTGTATTGAACATTTGTTAATCCAATTTGATCAGATTCTGAAACATCAGTAACATCAAGATTTGGTTCGCCAGGAAAACTCGTTCCTCTTCCTGAAGTTGGCAAACCATCTCCTTCGCCAGAGTCTAAAGTATTTGCAACTCCATCAAGACCAACATCGTCACTTTCAATTTTCCAATCGCCATCATTATCAATTCCATCATCACGAGCTTCGTCAATCATCTCATCAATATTTTCATCAATATTTTCATCAATCAATCCATTATTATCATTATCAATTCCATCTGCATATTTTTTTCCTAAATCTAAACTATCAACACTATATAAATATTTTCCTTTTGGTAATGAAAATACTTTACCACGTTTTGCTGCAGTATCAATCATCGCTTGAGTAATTACTGGACTATTAATTTCTCCGTTCGAATTATTATCAATTCCATCTTTATATTTTTTCCCAATATCAGTGTTGTCTTCATCGATCGCACCATTATTATTATTATCGATTGCATCTTCAGCAGTTTCATTGCTCAACATAAGTTGAGTTACAATTGGACTGCTTGCTTCGCCATTATCGTTATTATCAATTCTATCTTTGAAGCCAACTCCCAACTGTGCGCCAAGTCCAGTGCCAAATGCAATGTGTGTTGAATCTTCATCGATTAAATTATTATTGTTGTTATCAATTCCATCTCCAGGAATTTCATTCGCAAGCATTAGACTAGAAATTTTAGGACCGAAAAGTTCTCCATCACCATCATTATCAATATTGTCAATTGCATTACCGGGAGTTTCTAAATATGAAATTGCAGCAACTCCAACTTTTTTCCCAGCAGGAAAAGCGCTATTTCCAATTCCATCTTTATCAGTCATCCAAGCAATATCATTTAACAAATCGAAATAAGGAAGATCATCACCTGAATCACCATCACCGCCAACTAAATCTGCAAGCCACAAAGTTACTCCGGCTTTTTTAATATCTTTCGTTCCATCATTTTTTACAGAATGAAGAATAAAAAGAACATCGTTTACTAAAATTTGAGACCATTCCATTGCACGAACGTCCATCATAATTCCAAGTCCGCGACGCGCAAGATCAGTTGTGTCCGGAGAATAATTGTAGCGATCATATCTGTCATCTGAAGCTCTGTAGTAAAGTTCCTGATCGGCGTTGAATTGGTCTTTACCAAAATAACCATTCCATTTTCCTTGCCATCCCGGATCTTTTGAATCTGTCATTTTATCTGGCCAAGAATCCGGCCAAGTTAAAGGTTCATCACTTTTTGCAATTTTTGATTTTACATCTGGTCGAAGATATCCGCCAACAGGTTCAAAATTCCAACTCTTACCAGTTGGACTTGTTCTGAAATTTGGGATATCAACTATTCTAATTTTGTTTCCTGAATTATCAACAACTTCACCACCGACAAAAAGTGCAACTAACGCAATATAATGTTGTCTTGTATTTTTTGGCCACTCAAATGGAACTTCATCCGGTACAACTCCAGCACGACCTTCGTAACCATAATTAAAAATTGTAGTTCGAAGTTGATTCCCGTCGATATTAGTTTTTCTTCGCAAAGTTGGATCTCCTCTTTCTTTACTTGGTTTCTGAGAAAAACTTTCTTGGGTTACTACAAAATTTAAAAGTAAAAAATAAATTATAAAAAATGTATTCTTCATAAATTAAAAACCAATTTCAAAACCAATTTGAACTTCTCTTGGCTCAGAATACATTGTTGGGAAATTAAACCACTCTGCAATTGTATTATTTGCAGAAGGATCTTGTGAAATGTTTGAAGTTTGTAAAGTTTTATTTGCACGGCCTGTATCTCCAAAAACATCCAGCTCATTTCTTCTGTCAAACAAATTTGTAACTTTACAGAAAAGATTAATATTAAATCCAGAGTATTGAATATTTTTATACAATCGAAGATCAGTTGTAAAATTATCTGGTCGTCTTCTGCTATTCTTAATTAAATTATTTGAAGTGCTTTGTCCTTGTCGAAGTTGAGTTATAATTACCGGAGTATAAGGCAAACCGGAACCATATCGCAAAATCATAAACCCGCCTTGTCCAGCATCTTCAAGTCCCAAAGAAAAATTTGCAGTATGTGTTTGATCCCAATCGAGAGAAGTTAATTGTTTTGCTGGATCAGAATTTCCAACTTGTGCAAAATATTCTTCATCGGGGGAAGAATTTACACCTTCAGCAACTTGAAAAGTATAACTAAAATTAAAAGTATAAAAATTTGAAAGTCGTTTGTTTAACGAGAGTGCAATTCCACGAACATTTGCATAATCTTTATTTATGTACATCGAATATCCTGTTCCGGCTTGGACTTCAATTGCTGGTCCCGAAGTTACCCAATCTCGAATGTCTCGATAGAAACCTGTAACATCCATACTCATCTCATCTGAAAGTTGTTGTTGCAAACCAATTTCGTACATAACTGTTCTTTGTGGATTTAAATCTGGATTTCCAAATCCACCTTGCAAGCCCCCACTTGATGTTACTTTATATTCTGGTCTTTGATAAAGATAACTGAAGGATGGAATTTGTAAAAAATGTCCGTACGAAAAATGTATTACGCCTTGATCAGTAATTGGATATGCAATTCCAAATCGCGGACTGATTTGTTTTTTTGGCGAAGCTTTTTTGTACCAATATTTTCTTCGCTTTTCAATCGCTGAAGTTGCTGTCTGATCATCTGAAACATCAATTTTACCATCACCATTTACATCAAATTTATTATTTAATTTAAAGGGTAAATAAATATTTGGATCTTCGGGGTCTGTTAAAACATCTCCCTTCGAATCAAAATAATCGTAACGCAAACCGACATTAATAATAAAATTATTGTATTCAATTTTATCTTGTGCATAAAATGAATATTCAATTGGATTTCTTGTATAATTATCGTGTGTAGAAGTTGACTTGTCGAGAACTGCCGGTTTGAATGGTCTAATTTGTTGACCAATCGAATCATCTGCAGGTACAATTGTAAAATCGTTATAAAATAATTTATGTTGTCTTGACTCAAACCCAAATTTAGTTTGATGTAATTTGTTTAGCTGACTTGTTACATCAAATTTAAAAACATACGAAGTTGTATTTCTGTTAAAATGATGAAGATTGGTTCCCATGTTTGTAAAACTATATCCTGGTTCATTTAAAGAATCGGGATGTAAATATCTGGAATCTAATGGATCTTCAAATAAATATTCGCGAAAATCTTTTTGAAATTTTGAAAGATTAATAGTGTAAAAAGTTTCAATTCCGATACTGTGTGATAACAATGCACTTAAATCGTATCCTTTATCAAATTTTTTAACGTCGCCGTCAGGCTGTAAACTGAAAAAGTGATTGTAATCTCTAAAATTTTGTTGACTTCCAAGAAGACTAAAAGTTAATTTTAGTAATGGAGTAATCTGATATTTTATTTTTGTTTGAAGTGAGGTTTTATTTCTCGGATTCATTGCAACATACTTTCCATCAGCTGAATCTCCATCAATTGTGAAAACATTTCGTCCATACAACCATCCATCAGTCGAGTAATTTCTTCCAAAAAAATAAAATGACAAATCAGATCCTGAAATAAGTGGTCCGCTTAAACTTCCTTCAATATTTTTATTTGTAGAAATATTAAAATCACCGATGTTTTGAAATATCTGTTCTTCTTTAGAATAATAATCACCGGAATAAATCATAAGATTACCAGCAAATTTTTCGCCACCATCTTTCGTGACAATATTTACAATTCCAGACATCGCATTTCCATATTCAGCATTAAAAGTTCCACTCACAACTTGTAATTCCTGAATCGCATTACTTTCAACAGAGATTGATTGCGAACCATCGAAAACATCCGTTACAGATTTTCCATCAACCCAATATGCAACTTCACTTGCACGACCACCACGAATGTGAATTTCTCCGCCACGCCCCATTGTTACACCAGCTTGTAAATTTAAAATATCTCTAACTTCCTGAACGGGCATATTTTTTATTGCTTCTGCATCAACACGAGCTTCGACAGATGTCATATCTTTTCTAATAAGAGGACGTTCAGCAACTACAACAACTTCATCTCCTATTTCTAAAACTGATTGCTTGAGATTAATATTTAGATTTGTAGTTTGATCAATTGAAATTTTTACTTTTTCAAATGTTGTTGTAGAATATCCAATCATGGAAGCAGTTACAGTATAAACACCGGGAGGAATATTTAATACGGAAAAATATCCTTCAATATCAGTTGACGCACCTGAAGTTGTACCTTTAATTAATATAGTTACACCGATGAGTGGCTCATTTGTTTGTGCATCTTTTAAATATCCAGTGAGTTTACCTGTAATTCCAGATATAGCTGAATTAATATTTATTGTTATTAAGAATAAACTAAAGAGTACTAATCTTAAAGATGTATTTTTTAATTTTCGAATTAACATTTATAATAAATTTATTCTGCAATATTATTGCATTATTAGCTCTTCTACAAGAGAATAATTGATTTCTATTTTAGAATTTTTCCTTAATTGAGTTAAGGATTCAAAAAAAACTTTATCACTCGATTCTTTAAAAAGTTCAGCTGATATTTCTTCTCTAACTTCTTCAAATTTTTTTGATTTAGAATAACTTTTATCAATTAATTTAAAAATGGAATATCCACTACCTAATTGAAATGGACCAATTATTTTGTTTTTAGATATATTAAATAATGTGTCGGCATAGATTCCATAACTGAGTCTGTCTCCAAATCCCAATTCACCATTTTGCTTTGCGCTCCAAGTTCTTTCAGAATATTCAGTTGCTAATTTTGAAAATAACTTTCCTGAAGCTAAACTATCTAATAGCTGATTTGCAAAGTTTTGGTTTGTTACAAATATTTCTGCAACATTTATTTCATCGGGAGTTATATATTTGCTTTTATTTTGTTCGTACTTATTTCGAACTTGAGTATTAAATTCTTTTTCTTCTTTTTTATTTTTTGATTTGTATGTTTTATTGTCGACCGTAATATTTTTTAGAATTACATCTTCTGTCCATTTTATTAGTATTACCAAAACAGAATCTTCAGCAATTGAACTTTTAAATGTATCTGTCTTTTCTAATTCCAAGTTTTTTGCATTTATAATTATCTCATTGCGGACTAATAACCCAGAAATTAAATTTTTTAAATCTTCAACATTTCTTACTCTCATTTTCTGTCTTTGATTTAACTTGCCCGACAAGTCTATTATAGAACCAGTTGTAATATTTCCATTTTTATAATTTGCAATAATATTAGTTTTATTTTTTAAATAAAATGGAATTGTAGTTTCTATTTCAGTTGACTGCTTTGAAATATAATTTTTCCAGAATAAAAACAATTTCCGGATTTCCGTTTCGTTGAAAGTAATTTTTAATTCACCAGATATTTGATATGATAATTCTTTACTCAATAATTCTTTTTTCAACGCTACCAAATATTTTGAAACTTTATTTTTTTGATTTGCAAAGTCAGTTTCGGTAATAAATGGTTTTACAATTTTTTCTTCAACACGAATAATACTAAAACCATCCTCGGTTCTAATTGGAAGTGACAATTCACCTATTGGCATAGAAAATGCTGTCAATTCAATTGGAGCTTCCATTTCTCCGATAGAAAAATAACCTAGATCGCCACCATTATTCTTTAATTTACTATCGGTAAATATTTCTTTAGCCAATTTTTCAAATGACTCACCATTTATAATTCTATTTCTTAAAACTATTCCCTTTTCATAAGTAGCAGCATATAAATGCCGAGCACGAATTTTTGTATTCATATTCAGAAAAGCAATTCTCATTTCTTTATCTGAAATTGAAATGCTATCAAATGAATTCTTATAAAATTCAATTATAAGATTACTTTCTGCTAAAGAATTTATTCTACTTCTGAATTCTTTTAAATAATACCAATTCTGTTTTTGCGAGTCAGATAAAATCAGTTTTTCATTTATCATATTTTCCAGAATCTGTTTTCGAACAACAAAATTATCTTTAACTCCAACTTTGGCGAGATAGGTTTTATATCGTCTAATAAATTGATCGGAGGTTATATTCTGTCCATTTACAGTTACCAATACAGAATTCTGGCTACTAAACAAATGTGATGATATTCCAAATATTAAAATGAAAACTAAGTACATCTACTATAAACTTTTCAAGATTATCCAACCTTTTCCATCCAGAATAATATTTATATTTCCATTTTTAATTTCAAACTTTTTATTATCATAAAGATCAATCCAACTTGAAATATTTTTATAGCTTGAAGCAGGCAGTGAAATATTTTGCTCACTATTTGAATTATTAAATGCAATTAGTAGAACCTCATTATTTAGTTTTCTTTCTACAATAAGAATATCTTTTTGATCATCCCATTTTATGAATTTAAAAGATCCGGTTTTGATTGCCTCATAATTATTTCTTATTGAAATAATTTTGGTATAAAATTGAAGAAATTCCTCATTTACAAAAACGCTATCTTTTTGTCTTTCAATATTAAAAGGATGAGATATTTCATTTTCGTAAACTAAATCTTTCCAGAGCATTGGTTTTCTTTCGTCGGGATCATCCCCTCCCCACATTCCTGTTTCAGCGCCATAATAAACTGTCGGTGAACCAACACAAATCATCTGAAATAAAATAATTAATTTTTGTTTTTTAATTTCCTCTGTATTTGGTTTTCTAACTTCATAATCTTTTTTTTGCGAAACACTTGCATCGTGATCAAACCATCTATCAGGATTAACAACAATACTTGATAATCTGTCCGTGTCGTGACTTTCAAGTGTGTTCATTTGAGCTTGCAAAACATCAGCCGAAAATTGAGAATATATTTTTTCAATTTCGGATACAAATTTACTGGCTGTAATTTTTGATTTATTGTCATTAAAATAATTTAACATGGGCGCAGTTAATCTGTAATTCATAACCGCATCAAAAACTTCGCCATCCTTTATCCAAGGAGTTGGATCAAACATTTTATTATTCTTCCAATCTTCCCACCAAACTTCGCCAACTAAAAAAGAATTTGGATTAATTTCTCTTGTCCAACTTCTAAATTCTTTCCAGAATTTTATTGGAACCATTTCTGCGACATCCAATCTCCAACCATCAATTCCATCTTCCGGATTTCCATCATTATTTGGATCCATCCATCTTTTTACAATTTGGTGAATATGTCCACGAATTGATTTTTCTAAAGTTCCATCAACTTCTTTAAGTTCGGGTAATTCTTTAATTCCATACCATCCTTCATATTCAAATTCATTTTTGGTAGTTGATGGATCATCCCACTTTTTTATTGTGAACCAATCAATAAATTTAGAATTAATTCCATTTTTCTTAACATCCTCAAACGCCCAAAATGTCATTCCACAATGATTAAAAACTCCATCAATAATAATTTTCATATTTCGTTTGTGGCTTTCCTGAATTAATTTTAAAAATAATTTATCTGCACTTGTCCATTTCCAAGTTGATGGTGAGGATGGATCTTCATTTTCCCAAATTATTTTATCACCTTCTGGATCCGGGCCGAAATTATTTTCAACATGATGATACATTTTTGCATCATATTTATGTAACGATGGCGATTCAAAAATTGGATTTAAATAAATTGAAGTAACTCCAAGTTTTTGTAAATAATCAAGTTTATCAATAATACCTTGCAAGTCACCACCGTATCTTCGAAGCTGAGCTTGATAATAAAATCCTTTACGATCAACTTCCCAAGGTTGAAGTTTATACCAATCACTTGTCCACGGAGAAACTTTCCAATTTTTTTGTTCATCATGCGGCCATGATCCAGTTAAAGTTTCAATCGTGGGATCGTTTGAAGTGTCTCCATTCCTAAATCTTTCAGGAAATATTTGATACCAAACAGCTTCTTTAGACCAATCTGGAACGGAATATTTTTGTTGACCAAATATTATTAATGGAATAAAAAGGAATATTATTTTTTTCATATTGAGTTTAAATTGTTTTTTTATTTTTTTGAATTGAAATATATACTAAACAATAAGCAATTGCTCCAAGAATATCTGCAATCAAATCTCCAACATGGGAAAATCTTTGCGGAACAAAATATTGATGAAACTCATCTCCCAATCCATAAAGTGAAGCTAGAATTATTGAAATTATTAGTGAATATTTTCTAATAATTTCTAAATTATTATTTTGTAATGAGCGATGAAGTAACCAACAAAATATTGCATAAACACCGAAGTGTGCAACTTTATCCATTCCTTCAATTAGAGGAACTTTTCCCCCGGGAAGAGATGAAGCAAAATAAATTAATCCAGCCCAAATTATTGGAGGAAGATGATAAAATATTATTTTTTTAGTTGATGACATATTTAATTGCTTTCGATATATTTTTAATTAAATCACTTGCGACTAAACTATAAATTGTTTTTTCTTTTGCACAAATATCGCCAGCAAGAGAATGAATATAAACTCCATTTATTGCAGCTTCGCTTCCACTATTTCCTTGTGAAAGTAATGAAGAAATAATTCCAGACAAAACATCTCCACTTCCAGCAGTCGCCATTCCTTCATTTCCAATTTGATTTATAAAAACATTTCCATTTTTATGAAATATAATTGTCGGCCTTCCTTTTAAAACTAAAGTGACTTTATATTTAAGCGCAAACTTTTTTCCAAATTGTATTCTATCTTCATCTGTAATGTGATTTCTTTTTCCGATTAAATTTTGAAACTCTCCTGAATGTGGTGTAAGAATTATTTCTTTGGATTTACTTTTCAGAAGAATATTTTTTTTATTTCTTAAAGCATAAATTGCATCTGCATCGATAACAATTGGTTTTGAATTAATCTCAATAACTTTTTGAACTAATTTTTCAGTTTCCTGATTTTTAGAAAGTCCCGGTCCAATTAATAAACAATTACACCATTTAAGTTTTGTTTCTATTTTTGAAATACTATTTTTTGACAATGTTCCTTCATTTGTTGAGTTAAGAGGAAAAGGCATAACTTCCAAAGTTCTTCTCGCAATTACATTATATTCAGAATCTGGAAAACCTAAAATAACAGCACCTGCTCCAGTTTTCATTGCTGAATCGGATGATAAAATTGCCGCTCCAGTTAATCCACGAGAACCACAAAGTGCAAAAACTTTACCGACTGAATATTTGTGAACTGTTTTAGATCTTTTTGGAAATGTTTTTTTTACATCAGCTTTTTCTAAAAGAAATATTGACGATTTAATTTTGTTAAATATATTTTTTGGTAATCCAATTTCTTTCAATATAACTTCACCAACATAATTTGGCGCACCTGCAATCCATAATCCTATTTTGTTGGAACCTAAAGTTATAGTTGTTTTTGCTTTTACTGCCAAATTAGTTACTCTTCCTGTCGTTGCATTTAATCCAGATGGAACATCGACAGAATAAATTGGTACATTTTGCCTGTTGATCCATTTTACATATTCTAAATAATTTGATTTTAATTTTCCATTAAATGAAGTTCCAAGTAATGCATCAATTATATATTCGAATTTTAGACTTCTTAGTTTTTGAAGAGTTGGTTTAAAATAAAATTGGATATTATAATTTTCATTATTTATTTTTTCTAAATTAATACGAGAAAGAAAATTTAATTCTTTTTTTGAAGTTGCAAATGCGATTGAAACTTTAATTTTATTTTCAGCTAAAAATCGAGCAACAACTAATCCATCTCCGCTATTATTCCCTTTTCCGCAGAATATTAAGACACTTTTATATTTTTTTTCTAAAATAAAATCTGAAATTTGTTTTCCCGCATTTTCCATTAACTTTTCGGTTGAAATGGAATATTTATTTTTTGCAATAATATCTAACTTACGGCACTGATCACCTGTAAATAGGGGTATCATTCCCGTGTAAAATATTTTATAGTTTGAAAAATTTTTCTACTACTGATAAAAGAAGAGATGGATAAATTCCGAGTAGCAAAATTAAAACTGAAGAAAATATAAGTGAAATTTTAGATTCAGTTGAAAGTATAATTTTATTTTCAGTTTTTGGTTCTTTGAAATACATAAATACTATAATTCTTAAATAATAGTAAAGTGAAATAATGCTAGTTAGAATTCCGATTACAACTATCCAAATTAAATTACTTTGAACTGCTGATGCAAATAAATAATATTTTCCAACAAATCCAGCTAAAGGCGGAATTCCAATTAATGAAAACATACATAATGACATCACTGCTGCCAAAAATGGATTGCTCACTGAAAGCCCACTGTAATCTTCAATATTTAAATTTTTGCCATATTCATCTTCGACAAAAGAAACAACTCCAAATGCACAAATAGTTGTAACAGAATAAATAACGAGATAAAAAAGTATTCCTTGATTTCCCAAACTATTTGAAGATACCAAACCTACAAGTAAATATCCGGCATGTGCAATACTAGAATATCCGAGCATTCGTTTTATATTTCGTTGTGCCAATCCAAAAATATTTCCAACAAACATTGTAGCAACAGCTAGCCAAGAAATAATTTGAATCAACTCCATATTTTTCACTCCCAATGGAATTGAAAAAGTTAAAAGGAACGCAGCAAATGCAGATGCCTTTCCACCCGACGCCATTAGTCCTGTAACATTTGTCATTGAACCTTCGTAAACATCGGGAACCCACATATGAAATGGAACCAATGCAACTTTAAATGCAAATCCAATTAGCAATAAAATAAATCCAATTACGTGAAGTGGAATACTAAAAATCATCGGATACTGTCTGGCGATAGCAAGAATATTTGTTGTTCCGGTTGTTCCGTAAATGAGAGCAATTCCATAAAGTAAAAATCCTGTTGCGAATGCTCCAAGTAGAAAATATTTTAATGAAGCTTCATTTGCTGCGACATGTTTTCTTGCAAATCCGGCGAGAATATAAAAACAGATAGACATTAATTCCAATCCCAAAAATATTGTTATTAAATCGGCACCTGAACCCATAATCATCATCCCAACAATGCTGAATAAAATTAATATTTGATATTCAGCTGTGTTGAATTCATCTATTTTATTTACTGATTCACTTTGGAGAATTGTTAATATTCCAATTATGCAAAATAGTATTTCAAAAAAACTTGCAAATCCTCCGGAAAAAAGCATGTCGTTGAAGGAAAGTGAAATCGCTCCAAAATTATAAACTGCAAAATATATCGCAACTAATAATCCTGAAATTGAAATGTATGAAAACCATTTTTTAGAATTCTTAAATAAAATTTTGATTACAACTTCAAGTAACGCAACTGATGAGACAACAAGTATCGGAGCGATATTAAGATAATCTTGTAAAGTAGGGATCATCTCTTATTTGCTTAATTGATTTGGATTAATATTTTGAATGCTTTGATTCATTTGTGTTACAATATTTTTTGAGCTGTTAGTTGTGATTTTTAAAAATGTTGATGGATAAATTCCAATCCACACGATAAATATAATAATTGGAATTAATAAACCGATTTCTCTTTTAGAAAGATCATTTAATTTTGAATTTGATTCGCTTGTAATTTTTCCAAAGACAACTCTTTGAAACATCCACAACATATAAACTGCAGATAAAATTACTCCACTTGTTGCAAATATTGTAAACCATTTTGATGGAATAAATGAACTATTAAAAGAACCAACTAAAATTAAAAATTCTCCAACAAATCCGTTTAATCCCGGAAGTCCAATTGATGAAAGAGTTACAATCATAAAAAAAGTTGAGAAAATTGGAATTGATTTTGCGAGTCCGCCAAAGTCAGAAATTTCACGAGAATGTTTTCTATCGTATAACATTCCAACTAATAAAAATAATGCACCTGTTGAAAGTCCGTGATTTACCATTTGTAAAATACTTCCCTGTAAAGATTCTTCAGTCGCTGCAAAAATTCCTAACACTACAAATCCTAAATGACTTACTGAAGAATAGGCGACTAATTTTTTAATATCAGTTTGAACCATTGAAACTAATGCGCCATAAATAATTCCAACGACTGCCAAAGTAATTAATATTGCAGTCAATTGAATTGCTGCTTGCGGAAATAATGGTAAACTAAATCTTGCTAAACCGTAAGTTCCCATTTTCAAAAGAACGCCAGCAAGAATTACACTTCCGGCAGTTGGTGCTTCAACATGTGCATCGGGTAACCAAGTATGCAATGGAAATAATGGAACTTTTATTGCAAATGAAATTGTGAATCCAAGAAATAAAATTATTTGTATTTCTTTTGGAATTAAATGAACAATTGAAAGTAACTTAAAATAATCAGTTGTGAATATTCCATCTGGTTGAAGTGCTGCAAAATTTCCCATCCATAATATTGCAATCAGCATTAATAAACTTCCTGCCATTGTGAAAATGAAAAATTTAATTGTTGCATAAATTTTATTTTTTCCTCCCCAAATTCCAATAATAAAGTACATTGGAATCAACATTGCTTCCCAAAATATATAAAAGAGGAAAAGATCTGTCGAAACAAAAACACCGATCATTCCAACTTCGAGTAATAACATAAATACTGTAAACTCTTTAACTCTCTTTTTAATTGAATTGAATGAAGAAATTAAAGTTATCGGAGTTAAAAATGTTGTGAGCAAAATTAATACTAACGAAAGTCCATCAATACCAACTGCATATTTGACATCAATAAAGTTTATTAGAGGAATTGATTTTATAAATTGGAAAGATGAATCGTTGATATTGTAAATATTATAAAGATAAATTGAAATTATAAATGTAAATATACTTGTAACAATTCCAATATATTTTAAAAATGTATCTTCTTCTTGTTTGATTAATAGTAAAATTAAAACTCCAACTAATGGAGAGAAAAGTAAAATGGTTAAAACATTTTGTTCGAATTGTAATAACATTAAATAATCATCCTCAATAAAATTAAGACAACTCCCATAACAAAAATTAATACATAAGTATCAGTAACTCCGGTTTGAATTTTTACAAAAAGCGAAGAAAGATATTCTGTAATTCTTCCAGAAGCATTAATAAATTCATCAATAATTTTTACATCTAATTTTTTCCATAAAACTGAATCCGAAAAATTTTTAATTGGATTTACAACTACTTTATCGTAAAACTCATCAACAAAATATTTATTGAATAATAATTTATATCCATAATTATATTTTTTGGATATTTTTTCCGCAATCGAATTATCTTTTAAATACAAATGTCGTGCAAATAATATTCCACCAACAGCTAATGCAACAGAAATAGACATTAAAAGATATTCCATAAATATTTCATCATGAGCAATAGGTAGTTGATAATTTGCTCTTTTAAAAATTGGTTCTAAAAATTCTTCAAATTTATTTGAACCTCCGAGAAAATGTGGAATCCCAATTAATCCGCCAATTGCTGAAAGTACTGCAAGAATAATTAATGGAATTGTCATTGCAGAAGGAACTTCTTTCGGATGCAAATCTTCATCAAATCTTTCTTCACCATTAAAAACTAAAGTAACTAATCTGAAAATATAAAATGCAGTTAAGCACGCTCCAATTATTCCGAAGAGCCATAACCAAATTGAACCACTTGAAAATGCTTTCCAAAGTATTTCGTCTTTACTAAAAAATCCTGAAAGTGGAGGAATTCCTGAAATTGCAAAAGCTGCGATAAAAAATGTTGCAGCTGTTTTGGGAAGATATTTTTTAAGTCCACCCATTTTTTGAATATTCTGTTCATGATGAAGCGAATGAATTATTGCACCAGCTCCCAAAAATAAAAGTGCTTTAAAAAATGCGTGAGTCATTAAATGAAAAACTCCAACAGAAAATGCTCCAACTCCACAAGCAAGAAACATAAATCCAAGTTGACTGAGTGTTGAGTAAGCTAATATTTTTTTAATATCATTTTGAACTAATGCAATTGTTCCTGCAAAAACTGCAGTGCAAATTCCAATTACCGCAACCACATCCATTGTAATTGGAGCGAGAATAAACATTGTTGAACTTCGCGCAAGCAAATAAACTCCGGCGGTAACCATTGTTGCTGCATGAATTAATGCGCTAACTGGAGTTGGGCCAGCCATTGCATCCGGCAACCAAACAAATAATGGAATTTGTGCCGACTTTCCTGTTGCGCCCAAAAATAAAAGTAAAGTAATTGCTGTTAAAATTTTATCGCCACTTGGAATTACTGATGCTTGACTAAAAACTGAAAGAAATTGTAACGAACCAAATTCTTGAACAATTAAAAACATCGCGATAAGAAATCCAAAATCACCAATTCTATTTACGATGAATGCTTTTTTGGCTGCAACACTTGTAGTGCTATTTTCAAAATCTCTGTCATACCAAAATCCAATTAATAAATAGGAACACAAACCAACTCCTTCCCAACCTAAAAACATTAACAGAAAATTATCTGCGAGGACAAGATTCAACATTGTAAAAATAAATAAATTTAAATATGCGAAGAATCTCCAATAACCAGAATCTCCGTGCATATAACCAGTTGCGTAAATATGAATCAACGAACCAACTCCTGTAATTATCAAAGTCATTAAAATTGAAAGCTGATCAATTTGATAAGATATATCTACATTTATCGAGCCAACATTTATCCAAGAAAAGAGTGTTACAATTTTTAATCTTTCTTCAGTTGGAAGGTTTATCATTTCAAAGAATATAAATGTTGAAACTAGAAATGAAAGTGAAACCGCTAAAACCGAAATTGAACCAATAATTTTTTCAGATTTTATTTTTGAGCCCAATAACCCATTAATTAAAAATCCGATTAAAGGAAAAAGTGGAATCAAACCAATAAATTGATACATGCTTACCATTTTAAAAGATTAATTTCATTGATGTTCAATGTTTGTTTATTTCTGAATAGTGAAATTATAATTGCCAATCCAACTGCTGCTTCTGCCGCTGCAACAGTCATTACAAAAAAAACAACGATCTGACCGGTTGCATCTCCCAAATAAGCAGAAAAAGTAACAAAAGTTAAATTTACAGAGTTCAACATTATTTCGATACACATAAAAACCACAATTGCATTTCTTCTTATTAGAACTCCAACTAATCCAACTGAAAATAAAAATCCTGCAAAAAGAAGATAATATTGAATTGGAATCATATTGTAAATTTTTTCTTTGCGAGAATAATTGCACCAATAATTGCAGCAATTAATAAAATTGAAGTTAATTCAAACGGAAAAATAAACTGTGTGTATAAAACTTTCCCGAGATATTCTACAGTTCCAACTTCAGCAGAATTGACATGTAATTTTGTAACAGGAATTGGAGTTTGAATCATTAAGATGTAATACAATTCAACAAAAAATGCAACCGAGATTGATATTGAAATATAAGTTTTCCAATCGATACGTTCGCGCAATTTACTTTCATCTCCAAGATTCAATAACATAATTACGAAGAGAAATAAAACCATTATCGCACCAGCGTAAACAATTATATGAACGATGGCGATAAATTGAGCGTTTAAGGTGAGATAAAATCCGCCGAGACAAAATAAGTTTAAGATTAAATATAATGCACTTGTAATTGGACTTCTTGAAACTACAACCATGATAGCGGAAAAACCCGCTACCAAAATTAAACTCCAGAAAATAATTTGTTCAAGTGCCATTAATTAATAAGAAATATATGGATTGATGATAATATAATCAATTGAGTTAGTCTTAAATTATTTTATAAGAAATTGAATTTTCATTTTGCGTACGAAAGTAACTTATTAAAGAAATTGTAGCAGCAAGTGTAAATGATTCTTCTCTTGTAATAATATTGTTGGATAATATTCCCCAAGTTCCTTCATTACTTCGAATATTTTTTTTGCCTGCATATTCATCAATTACTTTTCCAAGGTCCTGTTTTTCAAGTATAATTTTATTTTTCAATTCAGTTGGAATTTCAATTGCACCAGAAGAGCCATAAAATAAATTACTTCCATCATAAACTGCACACCAACTTTGAAGAAATGCTCGATTATTAACAACATAAATTCCCCCTTCTACTCCAATTGAAATTGTAGTTGACTCAAGATTATTTTTAAAAATATTTACAGCTCTATTTTTTGCTCCAGTTTGAATTTCATCAATACTTGTCGGAGTATCAGAAACATCACTTTGTGAATCCAAAGTTTTAATAAGTAAATCATCGAAATTAAAATTAAAATGAGTACTTAATTTGAGTAATGCATTTTTTACGCCATTAACTTTTGGAACTCTCTTGCTCCCGATTAAAATATGATATTTCGACACTTCAATTATTTAGCTAAAAATTTTAAATCCGGAGGAGAAGGAAATAATTTTAGAAGTGACGTTAATTTTATTTTTCCATCCGGACGAACAAGAATAATTTTAATTTTTGGAGCAAACTCTGAGATAACTTGAAGACATGCACCACATGGAGTAATAAAATTTTTATCATCTGAAGTAATTGCAATTGCTGAAAATATTTTTTTACCGTTATTGATTGCACTAAATATTGCAGTTCTTTCTGCACAAGTTGTAAGTGAATAAGATAAATTTTCAATATTGCAGCCAGGAATAATTTCTCCATCATTGCAGAGTAATGCTGCACCAACTCTAAATTTAGAATATGGCGAGTAAGAATTATTTTTTGCTTCAACTGCTGCAGTTGCGAGTTTTAATTTCAAGTTCTTATTTAGTTTCATATTTATATTTTTAGTTTTTTGTTGTACAAGTTTTACATTGACATAACGTTCGTAATAATTCGAACGAATAAATTCCAGTATCATGTCCATCTCCCCAAAATATTTGGATTGCGTAACTTCCAACAACAGTTAAATTTTTTACATCATATTTTCCGGGAAGTTCGACTTGTACATTTGCAGGATATGATTTCATTAAAACTGTTTCACCTTTACAAGAAGCACATGGACATTCATCGCGAAGAAATTTTATTTCATGAATCCCTTCATGCTCATCTTTCCATATAATTTTAATTTTATTGGAGTTTGTCTTTGTAATTGATGTTGGTTGAGGTTTCATATTAAATATTTATTTCTCATAATATAAGACTTAAATTGGAATTTTGATGAATAAGTAGTAGTTTTTTCACTAGTTCTATGACAACAACAAAAGATTTAAGCAGAAGACAAGTTCGGGAGAAGGTTTTACAGGCTCTCTACGCGTATGTAATTACTCACGATGAGCCAAAATATATTAAAGAAACTTTATTAATATCTACCTCTTCTTTAAATAATGACAAGGAATTTGCTCATACATTATTTGACGTTGTAATAAATAATGAAGATAAACTTAGTAAATACATTAAAGGTTTATCTGAAAATTGGGGAGTTGAGAGAATTGCAATCATCGATAAAATTTTACTTAAAATGGGAATGTGCGAAATGTTATTTTTTGAAGAGATCCCAACTAAAGTTACTTTAAATGAAATTATTGAATTAGCAAAAACTTTTAGCACAAATAAAAGTCCAAAATTTATAAATGGAATTTTAAATGCATTTCTGCAAAAAGAAACAAAATCTGGAATAATTGTTAAACAAGGGAGAGGACTTAAATAATTTTAATCATAATTATATTTTTTGAATTTATAAAATAATTTAATAATAATATGAAAATTGATAAAAAAATATTTAGCTGGGCCTTGTACGATTGGGCAAACAGCGCTTTCGCAACAACAATAATGGCAGGATTCTTTCCAATCTTTTTTAAAGATTATTGGAGTGCCGGAACTGAATCAACTTTAACTACTGCACGACTCGGAACAATAATTTCTATCTCAAGTATTTTTATGGTAGTAATGAGTCCCCTTCTTGGCGCAATGTCAGATTTAAAAGGAACTAAAAAATTATTCTTATCAATTTTTGTGTTGGTTGGCACTTTTAGTTGTTACTCAATGTCGCAAATTGATAAAGGAGATTGGTCTTCTGCAATGTTCATTTATGGTGCAGCATTGCTTGCGTTTGAATTTAGTTTAGTCTTTTACGATTCAATGCTTCCAACTTTAGTTCAAGGAAAAAATACAAACACAGCATCTTCACTTGGATATTCTTTAGGATATTTAGGTGGTGGAATACTTTTTTTAATAAACGTTTTAATGTATTTAGATCCAGAAAGTTTTGGATTTGTAGATGGTGTTGCATCTATTAAAGCTTCGTTTATTACAGTTGCAGTTTGGTGGGTAATATTTACAATTCCATTACTTTATTTTGTTCCAGAGTCTAAAAATAATTATCAGAAAACATCTCTCCTTGAATCAGTCAGACTTAGCGTTAGAAGTTTAATAAAAACAGCTAAAATAATAAAACATCAAAAAAATATCTTTTTATTTTTAATTGCATTTTGGCTTTATTTCGATGGCGTCAATACTGTTATTACAATGGCGGTAGATTTCGGTAGATCTTTAAATTTTAAAACTGGCGATTTAATTTCAGCATTATTATTAACTCAATTTATTGGATTCCCTTTTGCTTTATTGTTTGGAAATATCGCTGGAAAATTCGGTTTAAAAATTCCAATATTATTTTGCATTCTAATTTATATAATCATGGTTATCGGTGCGATGTTTATGAGCAATTCAACTCATTTTTTTATTCTTGCTTCGGTAATTGGAATGATTCAAGGTGGTGTTCAAGCATTAAGTAGAAGTTTTTACTCACAAATGATTCCAAAAGGACAAGAAGGAGAATATTTTGGTTTTTATAATATAATTGGAAAGTTTGCTTCTGTGATTGGTCCGTTAATAGTTGGTTTCGGTGCTTACATTTCTGGCAATCCAAGAATAGGAATTCTTGGTTTATTAGTTTTATTCGTTGCCGGCGGAATAATATTATTAAAAGTTAAAGAACCTCAAATTGTCTGAGTATAAATAATAAATTTATGATTCGTCGAATATTTTTTGTTTCATTTTCAATTGTAATCTTATCATTTAATTTAATTAGTCAGGAAATTAACAAACATGTTCAAACTACTTCAGAACTAATTTACAATGCAAAATTATCAACTATAAATCTGAATATAAAGTTTCAATTAATTAAAGGAATTCATATTAACACAGAACCTCAAATAGAGTTTATTCCAGATTTATCATCTTCCTTGAAAATTAAAAAACGAATAATTAAAAAAACCACTGAAGATTATCTCGATACTTCAACTCCTGTTCAATTTATCATCCAGCTTAATAATAAAAAAATAAAATTGGATTCATTGAAAGGTAAATTACAATATTTTTATTGTTCTGATGAAGAAGGTTGGTGCAATCGTTTCACTCAAAATATTTCATTACCCTTAAACATGTCTTCCAATAAATAATGGAGAAAGTTGGTAAGAAAATATATTTTTTCTCTGATGCTCATATTGGATTAAATTCAAATGAAGTTGAAATTGAAAAACAAAAAAGAATTTTAAGATTTTTAGATTTAGTAAAATCGAACGCTTCTGAACTTTTTATTTTAGGCGATCTTTTTGATTTTTGGTTTGAATATAAAAATGTAATTCCCAGTGTTTATAATAATATAATTGAAGCATTATTCGGTATTACTAAAAGTGGAATTCCTGTTCACTTCATTGTTGGTAATCACGATTATTGGACGAAGGATTTTTTCCCAACTCAAATTGGTGTCACTGTTTACAAAAAACCAATTACAATTGAAAGATCAGGTTTTACTATTCATCTTCATCATGGTGATGGATTGGCGCTTGATGATAATGGTTATAAATTTATGAGTTCAATACTTCGAAATAAATTATTTATTTGGACTTATTCTCAACTTCCTGTTAATCTTGGATATTCGATTGGAAGTAAACTTTCTCGAAAAAACAGAAGTCATCACACATTGATCGATACTCATCGGGAAATAGAAGGAATGATAAATTATGCAACTGAAAAAATCTCAAATGGATGCGATGTAGTTATTATGGGACATCGACATCAATATCTTTATCATAAAATTGACAACGGACTTTATATAAATCTTGGAGATTGGATTGAATTTAATACTTATGCAACTTTCGATGGCTCGGATTTCAAATTAAATCATTGGGATAAATAGCAATGGCAAATACAACAAAACCAATTTCAAATTCTAAATCGCCTCTTCCTAAAAAAAATAATCCCATAATTAAATTAAAATCAGTTTTAATTTTTATTTTTGTTTTAATTATTGCTTTTAATTTATGGTATTTACCATATATTTTTCAAGGTTTGCCTTCTCTCGAGGAACTTAAAAATCCAAAATCAGAACTCGCAACTAAAATTTATTCATCCGATGGAGTTTTATTAGATCAATTTTATTTTAAGAATCGAACTAATATTTCACTCGATCAAATTCCAAAATCTACTCTTAAAGCTTTAATTTCAACAGAAGATAAAAATTTCTACTCGCATTGGGGAGTAACTCCGTGGAGATTTATTCGAGCATTAATTAAAAATGTATTTGCATTTCGTTTAAAGGAAGGTGCAAGTACACTTACACAACAGCTTGCAAGAAATTTATATGGTTTACAAAGTCAGAGAGAAAGCACCTTTGATAAGATGACAAGAAAACTTCGCGAATTTGCAACCTCAGTTCAAATTGAAAAAGAATTCACAAAAGATGAAATTTTGGAAATGTATTTGAATACAAATTACATGGGGCGAGGTGCTTATGGTATTTCTGCGGCTGCTTCTATATTTTTTGATAAATCTGCAACCGATTTAACTTTAGCTGAAAGTTCTTTGCTTGTCGGAATGTTAAAAGGTCCATCTTTTTATGATCCAATCCGAAATAGAATTCGCGCCTTTCGAAGAAGAGATATTGTATTAAATGAAATGGTACAGGATAATATTATAACATTAGAAGATGCAAATTTCATAAAACAAGATTCTCTCCAATTTGTAATTCGTGAACAATCTGAACTTACTGGCGACGCTCCACATTTTGTTGAATACATTCGCCAACTTTTAATTGAAAAAGGTGAAGAATTTCATTTTGATATTTACAAAGATGGACTTTCAATTTACACAACTCTTGATAGTAGAATGCAGTTGCATGCAAATAGAGCTGTAAGTGAACATATGCCATTTATTCAAGAAGGAATTGATTCTTCATGGTCATGGAATAATCATAAAGATATTTTAAATGATGCCGTAAAAGGAAGTATAAATAGATTTATTTCAGCTTATAAATTTTTAAAACCAAATCAACGAGATAGCATAATTAAATCACTTCAAACTAATAAATCATTTATTGATTCAGTTAAAAAAGTTTGGCAAACTGTTCAAATTGGTTTTGTTGCAATCGATCCACACACAGGTGAAATTAAAGCAATGGTTGGTGGTGCTGATTTTAAAAAATTTAAATACGGATTAAATCATGTTACGCAAATTCAAAGACAACCTGGTTCTGCGTTTAAACCTTTCGTTTACACAGTTGCAATTGATAATGGCTATCCTCCCTGTTTCGAATTATTAAATCAACCAATTGTAGTTGATAATGTAGATGGAACAAAATGGATTCCGGAAAATTCTGATGGAAAAATTGGAGGTAAATTAACTTTGCGAGAAGGTCTTCGTGAATCGATAAATTTAATTGCTGTTCATGCAATTTTAGAAATTGCTCCAAAAGCTCACGTCTCTCAATATGCAAACAGAATGGGAATTACAACAAAAGTTCCTCCGTACGAATCGATTGCACTTGGAACGCCGGAAGTTTTACCAATTGATATGGCTGCTGCGTTTGGTGTTTTTGCAAACGAAGGTGTTTATATAAAACCATTTGGGATTAAAAAAATTGTAGATAAAAATGGAAATATTATTGAAAGTGTAATTACTGAGAAAAAAGAAATTCTTTCCAAGGAAACTGCTTTTATTATGACTTCGATGCTTGAAGATGTTGTAAATCGAGGAACTGGCTCAAGAGTTAGAAATCATTTTGATTATCCCGCTGCGGGAAAAACCGGCACAACTCAAGATTTTGCTGACGCATGGTTTGTTGGATTTACGCCGCAATACTCAGCAGGAGTTTGGGTTGGATTTGATGATCATCGTGTAAAATTTACAAGTTGGGATGGTCAAGGCGGTCATGCTGCAGCACCTCTATGGGGAAGATTTATGAAATATGTTTATGAAGATAATACAATTTCTAAAATATATAATAATTTCAATCGACCAGCTGGAATTTCATCAATTAAAATTTGTCTTGAGTCTAAGAAAAATGCTACAGAATTTTGTCCAGTTCAGTACAATGAAATTTATAATATTAATTATCCAATTTCCAATTGTGAAATTCATACAAGCGCAGAATCTTCACAACAAACTTCCCCCTCTATTTTTTAGTTGAAATTATTTTTTCAACTCCTTCTAAAACTTTTTTAGAAGAAATTTTTTCCATGCATTCCCAAGTTCCAATTGGACATTTATCGCCACCATGCATTCCACATGGCCGACAAGATAAATTATTTGTTTCAATAATTACATCATTTTCACCGTATGGCCAAAATCCAAATCGTGGATCTGTTGGCCCATAAATTCCAACTACCGGCGTATTTACTCCGGATGAAATATGAAGTGGTGCACTATCGTTTGAAATTAATAAAACTGATCTTTTAATTAATTCGATTGATTCAAGAAGTGAAAGTTTTCCAATTAAATTTACAAATTTAGAAGAAGAGACTAATTCTGAAATTTGTTTACCTATTCCATCTTCCGAAGTTCCGCCAATTGCAAATACTAAATAATTTTTCTTAATTAATTCTGAGACAACTTCTGCAAATCTTTCGGGCATCCATCGTTTAGTTTTCCAAACTGAACCAGGTGCTATTGTTATAATTCCAATTTCATCATTCGTATTTTTCTGAATTATATTTTCAATATTATTTTTTTCTTTCAAAGAAGGATAATATTCCGATGTTTCTTTTTTAGAAGGACTTATTCCCAAATTTTCTAAGAGTGAAATATTTCTTTCAACTTCATGTTGAAATTTATTGAAGGGAGTTATTTGTGTGAATAAAAACTTTCCTGCACTTTTCGAAAATCCAATTCGAATATTTATCTTTCCAAGACAGGCTAAAATTGAACTTCGAAATGATGGATGCGGTATTAATGCAATTTGATATTTATTTAATTGAATACGCTTAATTAAACTCCAAGTTGGCAATATTCCTTTTTCAGTTTTTCGTTTATCATATCTAATAATCTCTCTGAAATAAGGATTATTCTCAATTAATTTACTTGTATCGGGAAGACATATTATATCAATATTTATTTTTGGGTAATTTTTTTTTAAAACTTGCACCATTGGCAATGTTATTGCGAGATCACCTAAATAAGCAGTTTGAATAACTAAAATATTTTCATTCCCATTTATTTTCATTATTCTAAATTAATTTGTAAATGCTTCCATCTTTTGTGCATCCATAACCATTGTGTTGGAAATTCACGAATGTGGTTTTCTATTGTCGTAGTTATTTTTTGTGTCAATATTGAAATGGCATTTTCTTTATTCGAGTTAATTTCATCGTAAGGAATATTTTTTAAAGTTAGTTCGTATTTTCCATTTTCGAATCTAATATTTTGCATAAAGAGTAACGATGCTCCCGAACGAAGTGCAAATATTGCAGGACCTTTATGAGTTGATGCCAATCTTCCAAAGAAATTGACATAAAGTCCATCTTCTTTTCCACTTTGGTCACCGAGCATTGCAACAATTTTATTTTCTTTTAATTCCTGCAAGACTTGCTTCGGGGCTTTATCCATTTTAATTGTTTTATTCCCAAATTGCGTTCTAAGATTATTAATTTTATTATCAACAAATTTATTTCTTTGTTCCTGAACAACTATACTCATATTTTTATTCTGTAATAAAGTACAACATGAGATTATAAGTTCCCAATTTGCATAATGTCCACCAATTAAAATTACTCCATTTCCTTTTTGTAATGCAAAATCCAACACTTCTGGATTAGTTAGTTTTATTATTGAAGAAATTTTTGACTTATTCCAACTGTGCATTGATAAAACTTCTAATCCTGTAATTGTTACACTTTGGAAAGATTTTTTAGCAAGACTAACTATTTCTCTATTACTTAAGTTTGGAAATGCATTTTTTATATTATGCATTGCAATCTTTCTTCTTTTATTAAATAGAATAAAAATAATTATAGAAATAAATTTTGATAAACAATTATAAAATCCCCATGGAATTAACTGTACAACGATTTGAAATAAGCGGAAGGATATATACTCAATATAATTTTTCATATACATTTCAATTTACTGAAAATGAAAATTAAATATTAGTATAATTTGGGATTTAGAATAACTTATTATGCTCTACTTTTGAGACGAGTTTTGAGAAGATTATTAATATTAATTAGTTATTTCTTGCCAAGAAATTCAAATATTTTAGAGATGAACTCATCATGTTTTTCTAAATAGAAAAAATGCCCTGCATTTTCAAACATATGCATTTCAGAATTTGCAAGAGAATTATGCAACGATTCTAAAACGAATGAAGAAATATAATCATGTTGGCCGACCAATATTAAAGCTTTTGCATTAACTCCTTTTAGATCATCACGTGTATCAAAAGTTTTTAAACTTCCTGATATATCAAAATATCCTGTTTGACCCCAAATTTCTTTATAAACTGCCCACGATCTTTCTGGAGTAGAAAAATTTTCAGGTATTGAAGTTCTATTATAAAAATAATTTGGACTAAGAATTCCATTAAAAATTTCCTGCTCATAACCACTTGAATATTGACCGTCGATAAATAAACTATCTCTTTCGTAAGCTTTAATTCTTGCAACAGCAGCTCTTGGAAGAAAATTTCTAAATGAGTTTATCCAAACATTTAGATCATTTGCATCTGCGGGACTACTCATCAAAACCATTCTTTGTACATCGTTTGGATTTTTAATTGCATATTTTTGCGCCAACATTCCGCCAGTTTCATGACCAATAATAAAAAATTGTTTTAATCCCATAACTGATTTTACAGATTCGATATCAGCAACCATATCATCAAAATTATATTTTTTAGGATCAATAAAACCTTGAGATTTTCCGCAACCTCGCAAATCAACATAAATTAATTGAAGAGTTGTGTCTAATGGAGTTAAGGTATCTTGTAAATAATCAAATGAATAACCTGGTCCTCCAGGAAGAACAATTGTCGGAGTTCCCCTTCCTTGAATACGAATATAAATTTCTACTCCATCTTTTCCTTTTACATATCCGGTTACTATTTTACTTAACAATGGCAACAAATCTGTTTGGACAGAACTTATCGGAGCATCACTTGAACAACCGGCAGAAATTAAGATTATGAATATATTTAGGATTAGAAATAGTTTTTTCATTTTTAAAGTTTAATTTATTTTTTGAATATATTCATATTTATTTTTTTAACCAAAGGGATAATTTCTTTTTTATCTCTTTTTCAGTAAGCATTGATTGACCTATATTTTGAGTGTTATATTTTTGTCGTAGCATTTCATATAAAATAACAGCACAAGATACAGAGACATTCAAACTTTGCACCATTCCGCGCATTGGAATATAAATTGTTTCATCAATATAAGGATGCATTTCTTCCGAGATTCCTTGATGTTCGTTTCCCAAAATTATTGCAGCTTTTCCATTAAAGCTAATATCAAAAAGGGATTTCGAGTTTTCATCAATTTTTGTTGCGTAAAATTTATACCCTTTTTTCTTTAAGGAAGTAAAACATTTTTTAATAGAAATATGGTTTTTTTTATCAACCCATTTGTTTGCACTTGCAGAACTTTTTCTACCGAGTTTTGGAAATTTCCCATTCGGATAAAGCAAATGAATTTCAGATATTCCAACTGCATCTGCAGTTCTGAATATTGCAGAAACATTATGAGGATCATTAATATTTTCCAATACTATCGTCAAATCAGTTATTCTGCGACGAAGAACTTTTTCTAATTTATTTTTCCTTTTCTCAGTCGCCATTTGAAGTTTTATTTTGCAAAGTCAGAATAACAATTGAAGCAATAACCAAAAATGCACCAGCTCCTTGAATTAAAGAAAATGTAATTCCTAAAAATATTATTTCTGAACCGATTGCAAATATTGGTTCCAAGGTTGAAGTTAAAATTGCTTTTGTGCTTGATAATAATTTTAATCCATAAAAAAAACAGGAGTATGGAATTAAAATTGAAATAATTGCAATTACGGAATAAAGCAACCAATCATTCGAACTATAGTTTGCTGCAGCAATTTCCATTGGCGAATTTACTGTAATCCAAAATAATGATGCTGCTAATAATGTGTACAACATTGAAGTTATACTTTGATATTTATTTAAAAGTTTTTTTGCAGACAATGTGAATGTTGCAAAAGAGAATGCAGCTAATACTGCATAAATAATTCCTCTTTTAGAAGATTCAGTTAAATTAAATTCAAATCCACCAATTGCTAAATAAATTCCTACAAAAGAAATTATTATTGAATATAATAGTACTCTACTTAATTTTTCACGAAGGATAAACACAGAATAAAGTGCTACTAATATTGGAGCCGTATATTGTACTAAAATTGCATTCGATACTGTTGTTTCTTTTATAGCTGAATAATAAAAATAATTAGACCCTGCTAATCCAAATATTCCTGTAATAATAAAATATTTAAAATCCTTCCAATCTATCTTTAATAATTCCCGTTTAAAAAAATATAAATAGATAAATAAAAGTATTGCAGATATTGTAACGCGAGTTTGCGATAAAATTAAAGGATCTCCAGTTTTTTCAAGAACTATTTTTACAACAGTTGCGGAAATTCCCCAAAAGAAAGATGCAATAACAACAAAAATATAACCTCGCAGCGAACTTCTCACAAGTCTATTTGCATATCAACAAAGGTGAGACTTTAATTTTTCCATCAATAGAAAGTATACAATAGTAAGTTCCGGACGAAAGTGATAATGTATTAAATTTCACTTCGTATTTCCCTTTTTGAACTTGTTGATTGAAGATCGTGCTAATCAGCTGTCCGGAAATAGAATAGATTTTGATTTCTGCATTTGATTCTGAAGATGAATTAATTTGAAAAGTTGTCGACGGATTTGCGGGATTTGGAAATATATTAAAATCTGAATTCTGTTTTCCATTTTCAGAATGCTTTACAAATGTTACAATAATATTATCTTTTCCACCGGCATCTAAATATCGAGCTTTAAATTCCTGTAAAAATAAATTTGCAATTCTATTACTCTGAATGATTACAGTATTTTCGTTATTCGTATTTTCTGCTGAAGTAGACCAATTGTGTGAACCAGTTACAACTTTTCCTTGCAATGAAGTTTTATCTCCATCAACAATTGCATATTTGTGATGAAAAAATCCACCAAACGAAGATGGCCTTGTGAAAATATCAACTCCTGCATTTAGCAAAGTTGCATATTCATTTCCTGTATCAGAATTATTATCCATTAAAACTTTCGTTTTAATACCCTGATTTTTTTTCTGCATAATTATTTGCGATAAATCATCTCGAGTAAAAGACAAGACGCAAACATTTATCGATGATAAACTTGATGACAAACAACTATAAATTTGTGAAGTTGTTCCATCAGATGGACTAAAATAAGATTCAACAGGAGTATTGTTTATCATAAACCGATGAGGAGTATTGTTAGTTTTTCTATTTCCAAATCTTGTTAAAGATGCATTTGGAATTTCTGTTGAACTTCCCCACATTTCTTCGAACTCGCGAGTATATGCATTTGCAAGTGCGACATCCTGAAAAATTACAACATTTTGAGCATCGTTATTTGTTCCAGGATCTGATGCATTCCACGAACCAGTCCAAATAAAATCATCTTCAAATGATGAAGAATTTCTATTATCAAATATTCCAAATTTATTGTGCATGTAACCACTTGAAGCGAAAGTATCAAATTTATCTGTTATAAATGGAACACCAGAATTTTTTAAAAGTGTCATTGCCGATGTAGTTGAATTATCTTCTTCACCAATAAAACGAACTTTCACTCCACGGTTTTTTGCGCTAATTAATGCATTTGCAATTTCTGTGCCAACATTTCCGCTTAAACTATAAAGAGAAATGTCAATTGTATATTGCGCCAAATTAATTCTCTCAACAAACTTTGAACCTAAATTTGCAACAGTTGCATTTTCACCAAGTGAAACTGAATTGTTCACATATTTTGAAAAGTAAACCCAAATAGCTCCCGAAACAGAAAGTGGTGAAGCTGTACTGAAAAGAAAATTTCCAGAATTACCTGTTCCAGTAGAATCCTTCGAACCAACTGAACAATTATAAATTGTCGCTGGAATTAAATTATTTAATTTAATCGAATGTGAAGTAACATTATCATTTGAACTAACTGAATCAGTGTAAAGTTTCGCTCCATCTACTTTTCCAAATCTAACAATACCTGTTGATTTAATATTACTATTCCAAGTAATTGTAATATTATCGGAATAAATATTTTTTTCTATTGGCAAACCAAGTACAAGTGGCACAGATAACTGATTTTGGCAATATATCCACGAAGGAGTGAATCCAATAACGAAAATTGTTGTGAGAATTAAATAAATATTCTTAAATGTTTTCAATTGATTTTTGTCCTATAATCCATTATATTTTCATTCAATTTACAAAATAATATTAAGTAAAAAACAGAAAAGAAAAAATTCATAATAACAACCGCAAATTGCAAATCGTTGCAATTTATTCGGAGAATAAAGCGTGAAAAAAAACAGAGGTAAAATATTTTTAATTATAGCAACTATCGCAATGTCGATATATTCGCTCTATCCAACTTATGTCTCAAATAGTTTTGATAAAGAAATTTCAAACTTAAGTGGAAATGATAGTCTTAAATATGTCGAGGAAAATGAAGAAGCTATAAGGGAAGCCAAAAACAGCCGTCTTAAAATTGGTTTGGATCTTCAAGGTGGAATGCGAGTTGTACTTGAAGTTGAAATCTCTAAACTAATTGAGGATATGGCAAAAAATAAAGATGATCAATTTTATAGTATTCTAAATGAAGTTAAAGAAGAATCCAAAACTTCAGAATTATCAATAATTGATTTGTTTACTCAAAATTTTCAAAAAAATAATCTTAGACTTTCAAGATATTACGGAAGCTTACGGGATGAGAATGATGTAATTGTTGATAAACTTAATTCTGAATCTGAGAAAGCTATCGATCGTGCAATTGAAATTATTCGTAATAGAGTTGACCAATATGGTGTTTCAGAACCATCAATTCAAAAACAGGGTTCGCGAAGAATTATTGTTGAACTTCCTGGAGTTTCAAAAGAAAATGAAGTTCGTCAACTTCTTCAAGGAACTGCGCTACTTGAATTTAAATTAATGAAGGATCCTGAAATAGTTTATAAAACTATGCAAGTCATCGACACTTATCTTGCAAAAAATAATAACGGGATTTCAGATTCAACAATTACTAAAAGTGGAAAAGAAAAAACTTCAAATACTTTAGAATCATTAACTTCAAATGATACATCAACAGCAAGTTTAGCTGATAAATCACCAGAACAAATTCGAAAAGAACATCCATTTCTTTATTTAGTTCGACCAAATCAAGAAGGAACTGGCGATTCATATGTTTCTGAAAATGATAAAGAAAAAGTTGATCGGATTTTATCGCAAGAAGCAATTCAGCAATTAATTCCTTCAGATATGGCTTTTTACTGGACTTCAAAACAAATGTTTATTAGTGAAGGAATAAAATATTTCGGTCTTCTTGGCTTAAAAAAGAATGCAGAATTAACCGGTGCTGTAGTTGAAGATGCAAAAGCTACAATTGATCCAGATTTTAATCAACCGATTGTAACAATGGAAATGAATAGCGAAGGTTCGCGCGAATGGGCAAGAATTACAGGTGCAAATCTTAAAAAGAGAATGGCGATTGTTTTGGATAACGCTGTATTTTCGGCTCCAGTTATTCAATCAAAAATTACTGGTGGTCGTTCACAAATTGAAGGAATGGAAAATATTGATGAAGCTCGACTGCTTGAAATTATTTTAAAAGCTGGTGCATTACCAGCTCCAGTAGAAATTATTGAACAACGAAGTGTCGGACCAACACTCGGTGAAGATTCTATAAAAGCAGGTATAAATTCATTTATTTTAGCTTTGATTGTTGTAATCCTATTTATGATAATGTACTATCGCACTGGTGGATTTGTTGCAAATATTTCTCTTCTTATAAATACTTTATTTATTTTTGCAGTCCTTACTGCTTTTAAAGGAACACTTACTCTTCCTGGAATTGCTGGAATAGTTTTGAGTATTGGAATGGCAGTTGATGCGAACGTACTTATTTATGAAAGAATTAGAGAAGAATTAGCTTCTGGAAAATCTTTACGTGTTGCAATTGAAACTGGTTATGCAAAAGCTTTTTCTGCAATTTTCGATTCTAACATTACAACATTTTTCTCAGGTTTGATTTTATATCAATTTGGAACAGGACCAATTCAAGGTTTCGCATTAACATTAATAATGGGCGTCTCAGCAAATCTGTTTACAGCAATTACAATCACAAAAGTTACATTCCAAACGTTACTTGATCGTGGAACTTCGAAAATTAATTTTGGTTAATCGGAGAATTTATTAAAATGAAATTTTTTAAAAAAACAAATATCGACTTCATGGGGAAACGAAAAATATGGTACAGTATTTCGGGAATTATCTTATTTATCGGACTACTTGCTATTATTTTTAAAGGACCCACTTTAGGAATTGATTTCACAGGTGGTACTGAATTAGTTTTACGTTTTGATGAGGCTCCGCAAATAAATGAATTAAGAAATGTAATGTCTGAAATTGGATTTCCACGCTCTGAAATTAAAACTTTCGGAACTAAAAATGACATCTTAATTCGAACTTCCGAAACAGGCGTTGGTGGAACTGTTGCAGAATCAATTAGAAATGGTCTCACACAAAAATTTCCCGATAAAGCTTTTAAAGTTTTAAAGGAAGATAAAGTCGGACCTCGAATTGGATCAGAACTCAAACGAGATGCTATTTATGCTGTAATTCTAACAATGCTCGGAATTATGGTTTATGTCGGCTTCAGGTTTAAATTTATTTACGGAGTTGCTGGAGTTATCGCACTCCTTCATGACGTTTTGGCTACATTTGGTATAATTGTAATTCTCGATGGATTGGGACCATATTTTAATTTTGAACTTTCACAAAATTTAATGGCTGCATTTTTAACTTTAATTGGATTTTCAATTAATGACACAGTTGTTATCTTTGATAGAATTCGTGAAAATGAAAAAATTCATCGTTCTGAATCATTACCTACTTTGATAAATCGGTCTGTAAACGAAACACTTAGCAGAACAATTATTACAAGTGGAACAGTATTTTTAGTACTTATTGTTTTAGTAATATTTGGTGGTGAAGTGAATCGTGGATTTGCATTAACATTTTTTATTGGAACAATTTTTGGATCTTATTCAACTATTTATGTTGCAAGTTCAATTGTCCTTGATTGGTCATTAAAATCTGCCAAAAAATAAAATAATTATTTTACAAATAATTTAGTAACATAACTGCCAACTAATAATTGGCAGTTTTTTTTGTTTGAAACTAATTAAGTGGAATTTAAATCTGAAGCTTAGAGTGAACCTTCAATGCTAAATACAAACTGTCTCATTGGTGCCACATTTGCAATCAATTCAACATAGACGTAATTAAAAATATTTAGTACTTGAAAGTTTAATCTTAAAGGAAGATTGTAATCTGTTAAATCGTAACTCGATCTAAAGTCAGTAATAAAAGAAGGAACTCTAATATCAGAATTTACAACGATAAGCTCTAAAGCTTTATCAATTTTTTCGATTTTACTTACGAACCTTGAATCAAATCCAAAAGTAAATTTATCCATTGTTGTAAAAATATTTGTACTCGCAACATATCTTGGACGGAATGAAAGTACAGTTTTATCTTTTGTATTGTAAGGCCATGAATAAGTTAAATTAAAATCCCATTTAACCATATTGTCAAACCAAGTTGTACTTGTATTCCATTCAGCTCCTTGAATTAATGCCTCTGTAACATTCATGAATTTAGCTTCCAATCCTGAGCCATCATCTTTTGCATATGCAATTGCTTCAATTAAATTATCAATTTTGTTACTGAAGACCGAGAAATCAGTTGTGATATTGTCACTAATTTGTTGAATTACTCCAACTTCGAATGATTGACTTTCTTCCGGTAAAAGCGTTGGATTTGAAACTACAAAAACGCCAGCTAAATTTATTGTAGTGAATAATTCTGCTGTCGATGGAGAACGATATCCTTTTCCCCAAGAACTTCTTAATGAAGTGTTTTCAGACATTATATAATTAACTGCAACTTTTGGATTAAAATTATAGTTGGATTTTTTAAGACCATCAACTTTTTGATAATCGTATCTTCCACCAACTGTAAAATTTAAATTTTCTAAATATGCGTACTCAGCTTGTAAATAACTCGCAAATCCCATACTTCCAGGCTTTGAACCAGTCGTTGGCAAGCGAAACAAATTTGCATTTACTTGATCTTTTTTTGCTACAACTCCAAATGTTGTATAAATCTCATCATTGACTTTATAGTTACCTTGAATTTCAGCATTAAAAACTCTTGATTGCGAATTATTCATTCCGGTACCAATACTATCCCATGCTCGCCAGAAACTATAAAAATAAACTGCTTTTATATCGTAAGAAAAATCTTCAGTTAATTTGTCACTCCATTTTAAAGATGTATTTAGTCTATCTGTTCGATAAGTAACCCCTTTTTGATCATCTGCAACTGTTAAAGCGTTATCAAGATTTTTCCACCAAACAAAGTCTGCTCTGTATTGATACAAAAAGTTTGTAATAAAAGTTAACGATCTTGTTTCGCCAAATGGAACATCAACCTTAGTGTAAGTCATTGCTCTTCTTGACCAGTTATATTCTCTAAAACCATCGTCATGATAACGTGTTCCGGCAAAAGTAAATCCAATATCTCCAAATCTATGAGACATACTCAAATATTGTGCATTCATATACAATGGTTTGTCATGCCACTTCCATTTACTAAATGCTTTAGGTGGATTGTCGTACAATTTTCCCAACATTCTAAATCTTACTTCAGTATTTAATGGAATTGGTCTTGTCAAAATATTAATTACGCCACCTAATGCGCTTGAACCATAAAGTGCGGAACCGGCACCTTTTACAATCTCAACTCTATCAGTATTTAACATTGGAATAGATTCAAAAATTATTTCGCCAGTATCACCAGTTAATAATGGCATTCCGTCGAGTAAAAACATAACTCTACTTCCGACACCGCGACTATATCCTGAAGATCCACGAATACTTACCGAACTTTCAATAATATTTACTCCGGGAACAAATCTGAGTGCTTCGTCAAAACTTGCATTACTTCTCATTTCGACAGTTTGATTATCGATAATGCTCATACTAACTGGGACTTCAGCAAGAGATTGTTCTCTTTTATTTGCAGTAACAACTACTAAATTAGTTTGAATTTCTGAATGACTTAATTTTACATTTACAACTTTGGTTTCATTTTCAGTAATTTCGATATTCACAGTTTTCTTAGAATAACCTACCATCGAAACCGAAAGTTTATGTGAGCCCAAAGCCAATTTTAATTCATATACACCATCTACATCAGTTGCTGCTCCTTGAGTTGTTCCTACAATTATAACAGTAGCACCAACTAAAGGTAAATTATCGTCAGAACCAGTAACTATTCCTTTTACACTTCCCTCTTGTGAAAAAGAAAAACTAAACAAAATCAATAATATTGAAATTAATTTATTAATCATTTTTTAAAAGGTTGTGGTGGAAGATTTTTGAAATCAACTATAAGATCAACATCATAAATTTTTCCTTTTTGGGTTAAAGTTAAACTTTTTGGATTCGGAATTGTTTTTGTAGATCCGTAGACAGAAATAACTTGCCAGTCAGTTAAAAAATTTGTTCCATATTGGTGAAGTAGTGCAATGTATTTATATTCTCCCGGTGGCAAATCGAAAGTAAAATTTATTACATCTCCAGAATCTAATCCTTCTAAATTTAATGTTGATGTAACAGGAATTTTTCCAGTAAGAATTCCCTGAGTTAAGATTGAATCAAAAGTTGAGTACAATGGATAAAATGGTGAGGCGCCAATTCTCATACTTTTTAAACTATCAACCGGTGGAACTTTACTTATAAATTTAATTTTACCGACTAAAGCTGGAGTGGGATAATATTCGACTAATCCACTATCGTCTCCACAGGAAAGAATTACTAATGAAACTACAAATGTTGCTATAACTTTTAAGTTGACTCTCATTAATCTAAACTACAAAAGTAGAAAGTTAAGTGCAAGTATTTTTAATAACTTAATTATTTATCAACATTATAGAATTTTCCCCTAATTTATCTTATTTTTACACATGCATTTATTAAAACAAAGTATCTTAGAACTTCTTATTGACACTTCCACAAATCTTCCACCTGATGTTAGAAATGCAATGAAAGTTGCAATGGAAAAAGAACAAAAAGGATCTCGTGCAGATTTGGCTTTGCAAACAATTGCAACAAATATCGACATGGCTTGCGAAGATGTTGGACCACTTTGTCAAGATACTGGAATGATAACTTTTTATATTCACACTCCAATAAATTGCAACCAACTTGAAATAAAAAAATATTGTATCGAATCAATTAAAGAAGCAACCAAACTTGGAAAACTTCGTCCAAATTCTGTGGATTCAATCACCGGAAAAAATAGCGGAGATAATATTGGTGAAGGAACTCCGATTTTTCATTGGGAGCAGTGGGATAAAAATGAAATTGAAATTAAATTAATTTTAAAAGGTGGTGGTTGTGAAAATAAAAATATTCAATATTCACTTCCCTGCGAACTTGAACATGTTGGAAAAGTTGGAAGAAATATTGATGGAATTAAAAAATGTATTCTTCATTCTGTTTGGCATGCTCAAGGCGAAGGTTGTGCTGTCGGCGCAATCGGTGTCTCAATTGGGGGTGATAGATCTTCTGGTTATGAACATGCAAAACAACAATTGTTCAGAAAATTAGATGATACAAATCCAAACGCCGAACTTGCAGCTATTGAAAATTATATAATGGATAAATCAAATTCATTAGAAATTGGTGCAATGGGTTTCGGTGGAAGAACAACTTTAATTGGTTGTAAAGTTGGTGTCCAAAATAGAATTCCTGCAAGTTATTTTGTAACTGTCGCTTACGATTGTTGGGCATTTCGAAGACAAGGGATTTTAATTAACCCTGAAAATGGAAAAATTACAAAGTGGCTTTATAAAGACAAATTGTCAATTCAAAAAATGGCAAAGGATAGAAATATTCCTCTCACAAGAAAAGAAATTAAATTAACTACTCCATTAAGTGAGCAAGATATTCTTAACCTTAAAGTTGGCGATGTTGTACTTCTTTCTGGAAAAGTTTTTACTGCAAGAGATGCAATTCATGCACATTTAATGGAAAATGATTGCCCGGTTGATTTAAAAAACCAAATAATTTATCACTGCGGACCGGTTGTTATGAAAGATGGTGATAATTATAAAATTACTGCCGCCGGACCAACAACAAGTTTTCGTGAAGAACCATATCAATCTGAAATTATAAAAAAATTCGGAATTCGTGCAGTTATCGGAAAAGGTGGAATGGGAGATCAAACTCTTGCTGCTTTAAAAGAGCACAAAGCTGTCTACATGAATGCAATTGGTGGAGCTGCACAATATTATTCTAAATGTATAATAAAAATCGATGGAGTTAATTTTCTAGAATTTGGAACTCCGGAAGCTATGTGGCATCTTGTTATAAAGGATTTCCCTGCTGTTGTTACAATGGATTCGCACGGAAATAGTTTGCACAAAGAAATTAAAACTGAAACTGGAAATAAATTAGAATCTATCATTAAAACTTAAAAAATAAACTAACCAAATTTATGAACAAACAAACTCTCACAATTACAGATAATAGAACAGGCAAAAACTACGAAGTCCCAATTGAGAATGAAACTGTAAATGCAAAAGACTTAAGAAATATTAAAGTAAACGATGCTGATTTTGGATTGATGACTTACGATCCAGCTTTTATGAATACTTCTATTTGCAAAAGCACAATCACATATATAGATGGTGACAATGGAATTTTAGAGCATTGCGGATATCCAATTGAACAGTTAGCCGAACAGTCAACCTTTCTCGAAGTTGCATATTTAATTCTTCACAGAGAACTTCCAAATAGAAAGCAACTTAAAAAATGGACAGACGATATTACACTTCACACATTTGTTCATGAAAACGTAAAAAAATTAATGGAAGGTTTCCGTTACGACGCTCATCCGATGGGAATGTTTGTAAGTACGCTCGCTGCACTTTCAACATTTTATCCAGAAGCAAAATTAATTTTTGATGACGAACTTCGCAGAAAACAAATTCTTCGTTTAATTGGAAAAGTTCCAACTGTTGCAGCATTCGCATATCGCCACACAAAAGGAATGCCATATGTTTATCCAGATAACGATCTTTCTTTTGTCGGAAATTATTTAAGTATGATGTTCAAAATTGCAGAGTTACGATATAAACCACATCCTGTTTTAGAAAAAGCGCTCGATGTTTTATTTATTCTTCACATTGATCATGAACAAAATTGTAGTACAACTGCAATGCGTGTTGTTGGAAGTTCTCATTCAGATCCATATTCTGCAACGGCTGCAGCTGCTGCAGCGTTATATGGTCCACTTCATGGTGGTGCAAACGAAGCAGTTCTTTCTATGTTAGATGAAATTGGCTCAGTTCAAAATGTTCCAAATTTTATTAAAAAAGTAAAAGAGGATAAAGGAAAGTTAATGGGATTTGGTCATCGCGTTTATAAAAATTACGATCCTCGTGCACGAATAATTAAAAAATTAGCTGATCAGGTTTTTGATATTACTGGCCGAAATCCAAAATTAGATATTGCGTTAGAATTAGAACGCGTTGCACTTCAAGATGAATATTTCATAAAACGAAAATTATATCCAAACGTTGACTTCTATTCCGGATTAATTTATAAAGCAATGGGATTCCCAACAGACTTCTTCCCTGTACTTTTTGCAATTCCAAGAACTGCCGGTTGGATAGCACATTGGCAAGAAATGATTTTGGATTCTGAACAAAAAATTACAAGACCTCGACAAATCTATTTAGGAAGTAAACGCCGAGAATATATTACAATTAGTCGACGAGGATAATTTACTGAACACGCTCGAAAATATTAACGGTACTTCAATTTCATATATTGAAGATGGTGATCTTGAGAAAGAGCCAATTATTTTTATTCATGCATTCCCTACTTCGCATGAGATGTGGTTTCCCCAAATAGATTATTTTTCAAATAATTATAGAGTTATTGCATTAGATTTAAGAGGGTTTGGAAAAAGTCCAAAAACTGAACAGCATCTTAGCATCGATCTATTTGTTGGTGATTTACTTGCACTAATTGAGAATTTAAAAATTGATAAAGTTACTTTAGTTGGTCTTTCGATGGGTGGTTATGTTGCTCAAAGATTTTACCAATTTTATCCTGAACTTGTAAAACGACTTATTCTTTGTAATACTCGTTCTCAACAAGATTCTTCAGAAGGTAAAAAACTCCGATTTGAAATTATTGAATTTATAAAAAATGGAAATTATAATTCTTTCGTTGAAAACTTTATAAAGAAATCAGTTGCACAGAATAATTTGGAAAGGATTTATCCAGTTATTTTGGAAATTATTCAAAAAAATAAAGAGGAAAATGTTTGCGACGCTTTACTTTGTCTTGCGAATCGTCCAGATACAACCGAAGTGCTTCCTACAATAAATATTCCAACTTTGGTAATTGCGGGACAAAACGATGAATTGATTTCTGTAGATATTTTAAGAGAAATGAGCAACTCAATTAAAAACTCTGAATTCGTAATATTTAAAAACGTTGGCCATTTTTCTAATTTGGAAAACAGTAAACTTTTCAACGATACGATTGAAAGATTTTTACATAAAACAATTTGAAGTATAACTGAGTTTTAATAATTAATATTTTTTATAGACAGCATATTTCTTCTTCACCATTTCGTCATTCAGATTTACCAATTCCCCCTCTTTTTCGATAAACACTTCGGCTAAATATCTCCCATATTTTTCTTTTCTATCTTTTATTGATCTAAAATAAATTGTTTTATTTAAAATTAGTTTGCGAAGATAGTTTCTTGATTTAATTCCCTTTGGTTTCTCTTTTCCGGTAACTTCTGGCGCATTAATTCTATGCAACCTTATTTTTTCACCTTTAATCCAAGTTGATAATCCTAAATCTATATCAATTGTAAAAGTGTCACCATCGTAAACTTTTGTGACAAGACCTTTGTAGAAATAAAGAAAATCTTTTATCATTTTTTAAATCATCATAACTAATTTCTTAATTGATCTCTTCGATACATTCTCTAAAGCCAATTACTCAGAGAACGGAAATAATTCTGTTTTGTGAATCGCTCTCTGGGTAGTGGCAAAGCCACATATTGAAGAGAGCAGTTCGTTACTTCATCAAGATCATTTTCCTAATTTCACTTTGTCCGTTTGATTGAAGTTTGTCTGAATGGATTGCTAAGCGATAATAATAAACTCCACTTGCCAAGTTGCTCGCATTAAAATGTGCAGTGTGAAATCCAGATTCTACTTCTCCATTAACTAAAGTTGCAATTTCTTTTCCTAATACATCGTAAATTTTTAATGTTACTTTACTGCTAATTGGCAATTGATAATTTATTATCGTTTCGTTGTTAAAAGGATTAGGATAATTTTGTTCTAAACTAAAACTATTAATTATCAAATTATCTTTTTTAACTGAAACTGTTTTTTGCATCGCCGCCAATACATCAACTTTCCCAGCTCCCCATTGATTATTCCAAGTTGTGCCAGTATAAGAATCTGTTCGAGCAGTAGTTTTTAATAACGTTTTAATTTGGTCGTTTGTTAAAGCTGGCTTGGCTTGTAACATCAAAGCAACAGCTCCGGCAATTTGTGGAGCAGCCATACTTGTTCCTTGTTCAATTACATGTTTACCACCAGTTACAATGTATGGTGCTTCAGGATTAAAATCTTTAGATTTTGAAGCTGCAATTGCTTGTCCGGGAGCAGAAATATCGGGCTTTTGTCCACCAGTTCTTGTTGGTCCGGGACTTGAAAATGTTGCATAATTATTTACTCGTGTTGCTCCATTATAATTATAACTACTTCCGTTGCTCGAAGTCCATGACCATTTTGTTACATAAGCTCCAACTGTAATTCCTTTTGTTGAAGTTCCTGGCATTCCAACTAATTTTCTACGTTGCGAACCTTTTGTAAATTCAACCCACATATCAGCATTATTTCCGAAATCAGAAATCCAAGCGTCGTAAGTTGCATTTGCAGTTGAACCACTTGTTAATGAGAAAGTCAATTTCCAAACTCCTGCTTTTGGGGGTTTACTTGCATCAGAATCAATTACTTCAATCCAACATTCTTTTGTATCGTTAATTGGATTTGGACCACCAGCAGCATTTGAAATTTTTACGTACCCTTCACTTCCAGTAGTTTGTGTTACAGTTTGTAATCCATGGTTCGCTGTTACTAATTGTCCCATTGGAGTTGTTAATGAAATATTAATTGAAAATTGTTTTGGATACCAAATTGAGAAAACAAAATAATCGTTATTAATTCCTGCTTCAGGAGTGTAAGTATCAACTGTAAATTCAGTTTCAATTGGTGAACTAACAATTGTGCTGTCGTGATGGATATAATCTTCACCTTCATTCCCGGCGGCAATAATAATTGCTCTTCCGGCTTTTGCAAGTTCATCATCAATTTTTTTCTCTTCTGCAACTGTTCCATCATGCGGACCATCATGTCCACCTAAACTTAAATTAATTACAAATGGTTTTCCGGCAGCTTCAGCTTTTTGGCGAATATAAGTTATCGCGTCAATCATTCTGCTTGATGAAAATCCACCGGTATTATTATTTCCATTTACAATAATTAAATCTGCAAGTGGCGCAACTCCAATATATTTTGTAGTTGCATAAGATGAACCATTTCCCGCAGCAGAACTTGCAACGTGTGTTCCATGTCCATCTGTATCAATTTGCTTTACAAGATTTGTAGGAGTTCCATCAAGTTCATCATTAATTTGTACTTGAGTATATTCTGAACCATAACTAAATCCAGCTGGTTTTGTGCCAGTCGAAATTCCTTGATCCCAAATACTTATAATTCTTGTTTTGGTTGGATCGGACTCAGATCTAAAATCAAGATGTTGCCAATCAATTCCCGTATCAAAAACCCCAACAATTATTCCTGTTCCTTTGTATTGCGTTCCATTTACTTGTCCCGAATGAACAAGATTTGCTTTAATCTCAGCTAAACTTGTGTTGAGTTTCTTTTTATATCTTCGTGGAGGTTCAATAAATTTTGTTGAAGAAAGTTGGCTTACTTGTGAAATTTCAGAAAGTGAAAGATGCGCGGTATAAAATGTTTTTTCAATTGTATTAATCGAAGAACTTTTTATTCCATTTATAAGTGCATCTTTAACACCATCATCCAAATTTGTATAAACAATAACTTCATAAATATTTTCGCCATTTGGATTTCTACCAATCGCTTGTATTCTGGAATGTTTTGGTTGATTTGATTCTTGGGAAGTTCTGACTACATCCTCTATAAATAGTACAAACCGACTATCTACTTTAGATTTATTATATTTTGAAATTTCCTTTTGTGAAGTTACTACATTGTTAAAGATACATATTATGAGCATAAAGCTTTGTAAAATTTTATTCATACAAACTCCTTTATAAAATTATTTTAAATACTATAATCTATTAGTTGGGTATCGTCTCTTACTTAAATCAATATATGTTATTTTATTCGATTTACACAAATCCATGATATTCTCTTTTGTTAATCTCCCCGTTGCTACAGATGAAGAAATATCATCTAAAAATGGATTTTCAATTCGCAATGAAGTTGAATCGGAAAGATAAATTACAACGTTAAAAATAGTTTCATTCGAAGTATTTATTTCATCAACTAGCTGCGGAGAAATTTTTGTGCCACAAAGTTTTTCTAATGAAGCTGAACAACCCACTAATAAAAATAATATTATGAAAATTAATTTATGCACCGTGGCAATTTTTATATTTTTTACCACTACCACAAGGGCAAACATCATTTCTACCAACTTTATCATCAGCTACTATTTGCTGAACTTTCGGTTTTTTCTGAACATTTGTTTCTTCCCCTTCATCATTTTGCCTAGATAATCCAAAACCAACTGATTCTTCATGAGTTAATCTTAATCTATCGGCTTTTACAGTTTTACGAATTCTTTGTAATCTTTCCTGCTCCTGAGTATTTGGATATAAACGATAAACAAGTTGTACAGTTTCTCTTGTGAGCATATCTATCATTTCGGCAAACATTCCAAATGCTTCAGATTTATATTCGAGAAGTGGATCTTTTTGTCCGTAAGCTCGAAGATGAATTCCTTCTTTTAAATCATCAAGTTCACGCAAATGTTCTTTCCATCTAAGATCGAGAACTTGTAAATATGCAAGTCGTTCCAAAGCACGCATTGCTTCCGATGAAATATCATTTTCCTTTTGTTCGTAAAACTTTAATGCATTATCAAATATTTGTTTTATTAAACCATCTTTTCCTAAAGATTCAATCGTGTTTGTATCAATTTTATTTTCAAAAAGAAGTGAAGATTTAATTTCATCTTCGATAATTTGAAACTCACCTTCATCATATCTTTGATTAACTACAGTTGAAATAAAATCTTCAACCATATTTATAAGTTCATCTTTCAGATTTTCTCCGAGTAGCGCAACTCGGCGGCGAGAATAAATAACTTCTCTTTGCTGATTCATTACGTTATCGTATTCCAAAAGACGTTTTCGAATTCCAAAATTATTTTCTTCAACTTTCTTTTGAGCTCGCTCAATTGATTTTGTAATTAAACCATGTTGAATAACTTCTCCCTCTTTCAAACCGAGTCGTTCCATAATGGAAGCAATTCTGTCGCTTCCAAATAATCTCATTAAGTCATCTTCAAGAGAAAGAAAAAATTGCGTTGAACCAGGATCTCCTTGTCGCGCTGAACGTCCTCTTAATTGTCTGTCGATTCTTCTTGCTTCATGTCTTTCAGTTCCAACAATATGCAATCCTCCGGATTTTTGAACTCCGGGACCAAGTTTAATATCAGTACCGCGACCAGCCATATTTGTTGCAATTGTAACTGCACTTGAAAGTCCAGCAAGTGAAATTATTTCTGCTTCACGTTGATGTTGTTTTGCGTTCAACACATTATGCGGAATATTTTTTCTTTTCAACATTCTGCTAATTGTTTCGGAAACTTCAACTGAAGTTGTTCCAACTAAGACCGGTCTTTGATTTTTAACTTTTTCTTCAATTTCAGAAATAACTGCATTATATTTTTCACGTCTCGTTTTAAATACTTGATCTTCAGTGTCAACTCTAATCGCATTTTTATTTGTTGGAATTACAACTACATCGAGTTTATAAATATCATAAAACTCACCAGCTTCAGTTTCAGCAGTTCCCGTCATACCTGCAAGTTTTGAATAAAGCCGAAAATAATTTTGTAAAGTTATTGTTGCCAAAGTTTGAGTATCACGTTCAACTTTTACTCCTTCCTTTGCTTCGATTGCCTGATGTAAACCATCGGAATATCTTCTTCCATGCATCAACCTTCCGGTAAATTCATCAACAATCATAACTTTGCCATCGTCAGTTACAACATATTCGTCATCTTTTTCGTATAAAGAATATGCTTTTAATAATTGATGAATTGTGTGAATACGATCGCTACGTTCCGCATATAAACGATGCATATCTTTTTTCTTTTGATCTATTTGTTCTAAAGTTAAATTTTGATTTTCAAGTTGACTTAATTCACCGGCAATATCGGGAAGTACGAAAAATTCTGTATCAGAATTTCCTGCTAATAAAGTTCTTCCTTTTTCAGTTAAATCTACAATGTGACTTTTTTCATCTATTGAATAATATAGTTCATCGATAATTTCATTCATTCGTTTATTTTGTTCGGCAATATAAATTGCTTCTGTTTCAAGAAACAATTTTTTATTTCCACCTTCTGAAAATAATTTAATTAATTTTTTACTTTTCGGCATTCCTCTTTGTGCACGTAAAAGTAAAATCCCAGCTTCATTATTTTTATTTTCATTCAGTAATTTTTCAGCATTAGTTAAAATTTCGGCAACAAGATTTTTTTGAGTAGATACAATTTTATTAACTCGCTCGTTCATTTCGGCAAATTTATTATCATCAACTTCAACAGGACCACTAATAATTAACGGAGTTCTAGCTTCGTCAATTAAAACAGAATCAACTTCATCAACGATTGCATAAAAATGTTTTCGCTGAACAAGTTCTTCCGGATTCATAACCATATTATCTCGCAAATAATCAAATCCAAATTCATTATTTGTACCGTAAGTTATGTCGCAATTATATTGCTTGCGTCGATTTATTGGATCCATTTGTTGAAGAATGCAACCAATTGTCATTCCGTGGAATTCAAATATTTTTCCCATCCAACAACTATCTCTTTGTGCGAGATAATCGTTTACCGTTACAAGATGAACTCCTTTTCCAACTAAAGCATTTAAATAAATTGGTAAAGTTGCGACTAAAGTTTTTCCTTCTCCAGTTGCCATTTCAGAAATTTTACCATTGTGAAGTACAACTCCTCCCATTAATTGAACGTCGTACGGAACCATATCCCATTTTAGTGGTTGACCCATTACATCAAAAGTTTGTCCACATAAACGGCGACAAGTTTCCTTTACAACTGCGAATGCTTGTGGAAGAATTTCTTTTAGATTTTCATTAGTGATATTTTTTATCTCATCTTCGGAATTACTAATCTTTTCGTGAAGTTGAACTCGTTCTTCATTAGAAATTTCTTTTTGTAAAGTATTTTTTGCTTCTGTAATTTCAAATAGAAGTTCAGAAATATCGTCAGCAATTTTCTTTTTGAATTCTGCTGTCTTCGATTTTAATTCTTCATCTGTTAATGCAGATAGTTTTGCAAACTCAATATTAATTTCGTCAACTATAGGATATAGATATTTAATATCCTTTGCATGTTTATCGCCAAATATTTTCTTTAAAAATCCGAGCATTATTTTTTATCCCACTTATATTCTGTTTTTTTATCATGTTTATTTTGAAATCTAGCCATCACAAACAAAAGATCGGAAAGCCGATTTAAATAAATTATTATTTGATTATCTATTTTTTCCTGTTTACTTAATGATACAACAAGTCTTTCTGCACGCCTTGAAACTGTTCTGGCAAAATGAATAAATGCAGCACACTTTGAACCACCGGGTAAAATAAAATTTTGTAATTGCGGTAATTCAGAGTCGAGTGTGTCAATAAATTTTTCTAATTGTAAAATATTTTCATCTGCAATTTTATACGTTTTACTTTTTACTTCATTCGGAGTTGCAAGATCAGCACCAATTACAAAAAGTTCATTCTGAATTATTTTTAAAATATTATCTATTTTTTTTGCACATTTATTTGATCGTGCTAATCCAATTACACTATTGAGTTCATCGACTGTTCCATAACATTCAATTCGCAAAATATCCTTACTAACTCTTTTCCCACCATAGAGCGAGGTTTCTCCTTTATCTCCGGTTTTTGTATATATTTTCATTTTTTGCCGATAGTTATAAAGTCAATTTTAGATAAATCACCATCAATATTTTTTGAAGGAATGAGATTATTTATTTTACAAAGAAGTGGATAGATATCAATTGTTCTTAATATTTTTGTTTTAAAGTTTTTTTTAAATGACGGTCCGGCTGCTACAAATATTCCATGCATATCTTTTTCGGTATGTTTAAATCCATGATTACCTGGATAAAATCTTTGTAGTTCTCTTTCAGTCGGCTCATGTGTCGAGAGCATCCAGCCCAAATCTGCAACAAGCATAATTGGTGGCAATAAATTACTTTTCCCAAAATTAAATTCGGAAATCATCTCGTTTGCTTTATACGTTTTGAAATGTGATTCCTTAGATTTTAATTGACTATAAACTTCTTCAATTTTTCCTTCTAATGGCCATACAAACATTATTGGTTCAGACCATTCAATAAAAGTTTCGGCTGAAACTAACTCATTAATTTTTACAATTCTTTCAATTGATAATTCTGTCATTCCATGATCAGTTGTAATAATTATATTTGTTTTTGAAAGTAAATTTAATTTTTCCAAACCGGAAACAATTTTACCAATTACAGAATCTAGTTGTTGAATTGCTGAATTTAATTCTTTCGAATTTGGTCCAAATCTATGTCCTTTAGAATCTGTTGCATCAAAATACATTGCTACTATTTTTGGTCTCTCAGAAAAAGGAAGTTGCAACCAATTTAATACTCCTTCAATTCTTTTATCGTAAGGTAAATTGTGATTATACTTTTCAAAATAATTTGGCTGTCTCTTTACATCTTTAATTTCAGAACCGGGCCAAAAATAACTTGCAGTAATTACATTTTGCTTTTTTGCATTTTCCCAAATTGATTCACCTTTATACCATTTTGGATTTGTAACTACACTTGAATCCCAAATTATATATTTAGCATTTGTAACCGGATCTCTAAATTCATTTAAAATAATTCCATGATTATCGGGATAAAGTCCTGTTACAATTGAATAGTGATTTGGAAAAGTTTTTGTAGGAAAAACTGGTTCAAGAGATTCTGCATAAACTCCATTACTTTTTAATTGATCAATATTCGGAGTTAATCCACGATTAAGATAATCCCAACGGAAACCATCAAACGAAATTAAAATTGTGTACTGTTCGGTTTGTGAAAACGAAAGTTGAAAGAATAATAATATTGAAAGAATAATGCGCATTTAGCTCAGTTTATTTTGATAAAGTACTTACAAGATAAAAAAAAAGCCCTACAAATCATTGTAGGGCTTTTTAATTAAAAACTGGAAATTAGAATGTATATCTCATTCCAAGTTGTGCTTGCCATCTCGAACCTAAATCTGATGGTGAGTATGGATCTTCACTTGGACTTGCGTTTTTCAAACCTCTCCAAATGTAAGTTGATTTATTTGTTGTTGCGTTGAAAGAACCAAAAGTAAACAAATATGAACTTTGATTTGGAACTTGTTTGACCCAACCATTTTGATCATTTAAGAAGTTCAATACGTTCATCAAATTAAAATATAAATCAAGTTTACCACCAATTGCTGGAACTGGTAAAGATTGATTTACATTTAAATCTAACATATTGTACCATGGTTCGCGTGCTGCATTTCTTTCAGCAAACATTCCTTTTCGTGATTTTAAATATTCATCTGCATCAATAAATGACATCATTGCTGCATAAGAAGCATCTGTCGTTGGTAATACTGCGCCAGATGCAGTTGCAACCAATGAAATATCATTTATATCTTTTGGAATGTAAGCAAGATCATTATCACCTTCGCCATCACCATTTGCATCACCAGAAATAATATATGAATATCCACGACCAGATTGACCTTCATAAAATAAACTAACTTGAGTAGACATATCTTGAGCCCATTCGTAAGAATACGCAAGTGAACCAAAGATTCTGTGTGTTCTATCCCATGAAGAAATTGCTTCAACAGGTGAGTTTGCATCGTTTACAATTGGATTATATCTCCACTGTGAACGAGCTGTAGATGATGCACCACTATTTAAATCTTTTGATTCACCCCAAGTATAACCACCGGTGAAATCAATTTTGTCTTCTGCACCACTTCGATTTAACATAAAGGATAAATTAGTTTGTGAACCTTTATCTGTGTTGTACAAATATATAACTCTTGTAAATTTAGAATTTAATTTACCAGATGAATTATTATATCTGTATCTACTTTCTGCTGTAACTGTATCAACAATTTTCATGACACCATTTGCAGAATTTAAATTAATATTTGCATAGGCAATTTCGTTAATTGCTTTTGTTAAAACTCCTTCAACAGATGCAACTAAATTAAATGGTAACTTCTGATCTACTGCAAGACTGAATCTGCTAACTGAAGGATTTTTGAAATCAGATGCTGTAATGTCAATTTCGTAGGTTGTTCCTGCGGTTAAACCTGCAGTACCAGGTCCCGGTTGATTCAATGGATCAGTTACAAATGTAGATGGTTTTCCTGATAGAGCAGCATATTCAACTCCAGTATTTCCATATTGATTTGAGAGCCAAACGTAAGGAACACGACCAGAAAACACACCGTAACCTCCTCTTATTTGCGTTGAACGATCACCAGTTACATCGTAATTAAATCCAATCCGTGGTGATATATTTGGATAACTTTCTGGAACTTTATCTGTCGAAATATTATAACCTAATAAATTAAATGTTGAATCAACTAATTTATTATATGCTGGTTTTGTAGGATAAGTGTACATATCCATTCTAATTCCAACATTTAACTTTAATTGTGGTGATACTTGCCATTCATCTTGTAACCATCCACCATATGTAGTCGCGTCCCACAAAATTGCATATGAATTATCGCCTGTTGGATTGAGCTCTGTTTTAAGAGCATATTGATATTCATATCCATTAGTTTTAATCACACCATTTTCAAAATCTTTAATTGTACCAAATTGATACGAACCATAATTAGCAGGAATAAAAAGATTTCTAAATTGGAAACTTTCCATTCTTGCACCAAGTGAGATTGTATGATCACCCATGTAATAAGTCAAGTTATCAGAAATTTCGAGCACTTTTTGATCCAATTCGTTTCTATGTCTAAAATGTTCTGCTCCAGCAAGAATTAAATAAGCTTTACCATCAGCTGCTTTTGTATCAATTCTGACACTCGGGAAAGCCGCACCATAATACATCGGTCGATCTTCTTGAACTGTATATCCAAAAATAAACTCGTTTGCAATATTGTTTCCAAAAACACTATTTAAATTTAATGCTGTTGAGTTAGTAGAATTTTTAACTGTATAACGTTGGTTTGTGTAGAAAATATGATTTGATCCTCTTCCGAGTGATGGTGAGTTATCAAATTCTGCACCTAAAAAATTATGTCGAATGGAAAGGCGATGATCATCCGACAAGTTCCAATCGATTCTTGCAAACCATTTATCACTATTTAAGACGTTGTCCATTGTTAAATATTCTCCTGCTTCATAGCCATATTTATTTTTAAGAATATTTTTTACTTGGTCAAGACTATCTTTTGAAAGTGTGAATTGGTTTGTAGATTGAGTCGTTGCACCAAATACTCTATCTAATGGAGTTGTATTACGAGACATTTCAGCATTAGCAAAAAAGTATAATTGATCTTCGATAATTGGTCCACCAATTCTGAAACCCATCATGTTATCTGTAAATGCAGCGTAAGGTTTTTTTAATGAATCAGTTAAGTTAACAGATTTACCGACGTTGCCTTCGTTTCTTGAATACATAAAAGCTGAACCAGTAAATTTATTGGTTCCAGATCGAGTTACTGCATTTATTCCAGATCCTGTAAAACCACCTTTACGAACATCGTATGGTGAAATTTCAATTTGAAATTGTTCGATAGCATCCAAACTAATTGGAGTTGCACGTGATTGACTACCAGGAGTTGTTCCACCCAAACCAAATATGTCATTATAGTTTGCTCCATCAATTTGAATATTATTGTATTTCGAATTTCTACCTGCAGCACTACTACCAGACATAAAAGGTGAAAGTTTATAATAATCTTCAAAATTTCTTGTTAAAGTTGGAATTGCTTCCATCTGTTTTGTATTTACAATTGCAGCAGCACCCATTCTGTCGGCTGATAAAATTGGATTAGCTTGTCCAGTTACAACAACTTCACCAACTTCAACTGCACCTTCGGATAAAGTAAAATTTAATTTTACATTTTGTCCAAGATCGGCATAAATTCCAGGACGACTTTGTTCAGAATATCCAACCATACTTACTTTGAGTGTGTATGGACCACCAGGACGAATATTTGTAACATTGTAATTTCCATCCTCACGACTAACTGTTCCATATTTTGAACCAGATGCATCGTGAACGGCTACAACATTTACACCAGGCATTGGGCTTCCACTTTGATCAACAACTTTACCAGAAATAGCAGAAGTTGTAATTCCCTGTGCAAAAATAATTGCTGGCAGCAATATTACCAACAATAATAGTATTGATTTCCTCATTATACCTCCTTTAAAAGTATTTATTAAATGATTAAACATAATTATTTGATGAATGTTTTTTTTATTTTGTACTTACAAATTTACTATCGCAATATTAAAGAATTGTTATCGTAATAAAAAATCTATTTTAACCTTTTTTTAGAAATTGTGGTAAATCATAATAAAAGTAAATTGCCGTTCTAATCCCACCAAAAAAGTTATCCAAATTAATGTGTTCATCAGGCGAATGTGCGTTTTCGTCAGGTAATCCAAAACCCAATAAAACCGTATCTAAACCGAGCAAATGCTTGAATTGTACGACAATTGGTATTGATCCACCTTCTCTTTGAAATAAGGGCGATTTGCCAAACGCTTTTTGTAATGCGGAAACTGCAGCTTTTACTCCCGGACTTTTTAAAGGTGTTACAACTGCTTCTCCACCATGAAGTGCTTTTACTGAAACTTGAATCGATTTTGGAGCAATTTTTTTTATGTGATTTGAAAATAACTTTTCCATTTTTTTCGAAGTTTGATTTGGAACCAATCTCATAGAAATTTTTGCAGTTGCTTTTGAAGGAAGAACTGTCTTTGCACCTTCTTCAGTATATCCTCCCCAAATGCCGTTACATTCCAAAGTTGGACGAACCCAAGTTCTTTCGTTTGTTGAAAAACCTTTTTCACCATACAATTTTGCAATTCCCAAATCCTTCATATATTTTTTATCACTGAATGGAAGTTTACTAAACGCTTTTCTTTCTTTAGAAGTTATTTTTTGAACATCATTATAAAATCCTGGGATTGTGACTTTTCCATTTTCATCGTGCAATGAAGAAATAATTTCAGATAATGCTTGAATTGGATTATGAACTGCTCCGCCAAATGAACCAGAATGTAAATCACGATTCGGACCAACAACTTCAATTTCCATATATGCCAAACCACGCAAGCCATAACAGATCGATGGAATCCCTTTTGCATACATCGCGCTATCAGAAATTAAAACTAAATCTGCTTTCAACATTTTTTTATTTTCTTTTACGAAATTTTCCAGGTTCGCGCTTCCAACTTCTTCTTCCCCTTCGATTAACATTTTAATATTTACAGGAAGTTCTTTTTCATGTTTTAAAATTGCTTCAATTGCTTTGAAGTGCGCAAAAACTTGTCCTTTGTCATCAACAGAACCACGAGCATATAAATTTCCATTTCTTACATCAGCTTCGAATGGTGGAGTTGTCCATAAATTTAATGGATCAACTGGTTGAACATCGTAATGTCCATAAAATAAAATTGTTGGTTTTTTTGAATCTGTAATTAGTTCACCAAAAACAATTGGATGACCTTTTGTTTCGAAGATTTGAGATTTAGACAAACCAATTATTAACATTTGATCTCGAACCCATTCAGCACAACGTCTTGTGTCGTTATCGCAATCTTTTTGAGAACTGACACTCGGAATTGCGAGAAATGTTTTTAACTCATCCAAGTAATTTTGTTTTGACGAATCAACAAAGGATAATATTTTTTTCATATTTTTTTTATTTAATAAAGTTTAAAATTATTTTATATGCAATCCTGCCGGAACATCTTTCGATAAACTTAACAGTGCAAAAGTATCATTTGAACCCGATGTTGCCAAAACCATTCCTTGCGATTCAAGCCCCATTAAAGTTACCGGCTGTAAATTTGCAATTATAACAACTTGTTTTCCGATAATTGAAGCCGGATCAACTTCTTGAGCAATTCCTGCAATAACTTGTCGCTTTTCAATTCCAATTGAGACTTCTAATTTAACCAACTTTTTAGATTTCGGAATCGGTTCGCAACTTAAAACTGTTGCAACTCGAAGATCAATTTTTTGAAACTCTTCCAAAGTAATTGTTGGCTTAATTGCCATTAACTCAACTGTATTATTTACAACTTCAGTGTTTTGTTTTTCTAAATTTTGTATTTCTTTTTCTATCATTTCGTCCTCTATTTTTGAAAATGGAATTTGAATCTCATTTAATTTTTTACCTTCTTCAACTTTTAAATTGCAAATATTTTCCCAATTTTCGTTTTCGATATTTGTTGAATTTCCAATCATCTTCCATATTTTTGCTGAAGAATTTGGTAAAATTGGTGAAAATACAACTGCAATAATTTTTATTGCATTTAAACATAAGTGTAATGTGTTTTGGCATTTTTCTTTGTCAGTCGAAATTGATTTCCATGGAGCAGAATCGTTGAAATATTTATTTCCAATTCTTACAAAATCTATTATTTCATTATTTGCATCTCTAAAATGAAATTGCTCAATATGATTTCCAACTTTTTTTGGAAGCTTCATCATTGAAGTTTGAAATTCAATATCGGAAGAACTTAATTTACCAATTGAAGGAATTATTCCATTAAAATTCTTTTGAATAAAAGTTGTCGTACGATTTATAAAATTTCCATAAATATCAGCAAGTTCATTATTTGTTCGAGCTTGGAAATCTTTCCAATAAAAATCTGAGTCTTTATTTTCCGGAAGAATACTTGTTAATGTGTAACGAAGTGCATCGATGGAATATTTTTCAATTACATCTTCAACGTAAATTGCATTGTGCCGACTTTTAGAAAACTTTCCACCTTCAAGATTTAAAAATTCGTTCGCAGGAATATTTTTTGGTAATAAATAATTTCCGTGTGCAATTAACATTGCCGGAAAAACTATCGCATGAAAAACAATATTGTCTTTTCCAATGAATGCCGTATAAGTCGTCGAAGGATCTTGCCAATATTTTTTCCAAAGTGAACTATCATTTTTAAGTTCACCAAATTCTTTTGTTGCAGAAATATATCCGAGCACAGCTTCAAACCAAACATAAAGTACTTTTCCGACTTCTTCATCAATTGGAACTTTAACACCCCAAGTTAAATCTCTAGTTACTGCACGATCGCTAAGTTTTTCTTTAAACCAACCTTCACAATAATTTAAAACATTTGATTTCCAATTTTTATTCGAATGAGCATATTTTTCTAATTCACTTTGATATTTCCCAAGTGGAAAATAATAATGCTTCGTGGATTTAATAATTGGATTATTTCCGCACAACTTACATTTTGGTAAAATAAGTTCTAACGGATTTAACCAAGAACCACAATTTTCACATTGATCCCCTTTTGCACCTTCAGATTTACATTTTGGACAAGTTCCTTCAACATATCTATCGGATAAAAACATTTTATCATTTTTACAATAAAGCTGTTTATCATTTTTTTCAACAAGAATACCTTTTTTATAAAGTTCAAGGAAAAAATCTTGTGAAGTTTTATGGTGAATTGGATTTGAAGTTCGAGAATAAATATCAAATGAAATTCCAAATTTGCTAAATGCTTTTTTATTTCTTTCGTGGTAATTATCTACAATTGCTTTTGGAGTTGTTTTCTCTTTTAACGCAGCAATTGTAATTGCAACTCCGTGTTCATCGGAACCGGAAATAAAAATTATATCTTCCTTTTTTAATCTATTATATCTGACATAAATATCGGAAGGCAAATATGCACCAGCCATATGTCCGAGATGAATCGGTCCATTTGCATATGGCAAAGCTGCGGTAACAATATGTCTCGATGATTTAGTCAATTAAAAATCCTTCTAAGTTTTATTGCGAAAGAATAAAAAACCAATGGAAGATAGACATAACTTTCTAAAAGTTCGATTGATTTTTCACATTGGTTCATTCCAGCTTCGCAATAATTATCTTGAATTTTATTTTTAATAATATCCAACTTTGATAAATAGTCAGAATTAATTATAAGATTTGGATTTTCTTCTTTCAACATTAGCATATCTCTTAAAAGATAATAAATCAACAATAAATGATTTTTTGCAGTAATTCGGTTTTTATCAAACTCAGTAATTACTTTCGAAATATGAGAAATCATTTCATTCAAAGATGAGTTAATAATTATTTCTAAGGTTTTCATTGCGTTCGATCGTTCTTCTTCAAGATCAGAAGATTGAAGTTCGATTGCTTTTGAATAACTACCATTTGCAAGTTTAGCCAATAATATTGCTTGCTGTGATGGTGTATTAAATTCTCTCTCCAACGCAATTTTAATTTCTTCAATCGAAAGTGGATCACATCTTAGCAATTGGCATCTTGAAATAATTGTTGGAAGAAGTCCGTCGATTCGTGAAGTTGTTAAAATAAAAATTGTATTAGTTGAAGGCTCTTCCAAAACTTTCAACAATGCGTTACTGCTAACTTCATTCATTTCATCAGCATTAAAAATAATTATGAATCTATTCCCTTCTGCATAAGTTGAAAGTGAAACGAAATTTTTTTGCAAATCTCTTACTTGCTCAATTAAAATACTATTCGCTCCATCAATTTCCATTTTGTGATATGTATTTAAACTTTTTTCCTGAAGTTCTTTTTGGATTTCTTTTCTAATTTTTTCCGGTTGAGATATATTACCTTCAGATTCTTTTGCCGAATCCTTCCCATTTTTTGGAGTTGGAATTGAATATAATAGATAGAGATTTGGGTGAGTAAATTTTGAAATCATTTCACAATTTTTACATTTTCCACAGGAATTAGCCGGAGAATCTTTGCACAACAAACTTCTGACAAATTCTATCGCAATTGAATCTTGACCAACGCCTTCACCACCATAAATACAATATGCTTGCGCAACTTGTTTATTCAGAATAATATTTTGCAGCTGAGTTGTAATTCTTTTTTGCCCGATTATTGATTGCCAACTCATTAGAATGTATTTCCTAATCCAATTTCAATTCTACTATATGCGCTTTGAAATAATTTTCTTTTTGTAATCCAATTTTTCTCCGGCGATTCGAATGGATCATAAAATCTAAATCCTAAATCAATTCTGATTGGACCTATTATAGTGTTATATCGAAAACCAATCCCTGATGCAATTGAAATATCAGTAAGTTTAACATATTTCAAACTATCCCAAATAGTTCCGGCGTCAACAAAAAAAGTAATCCCAATTTTAGAAATATCGAGTCCAATAAATTCTTTAGGATTTTGAAATAGTTGATAACGCAACTCTCCGCTCGATTCAATCATAATATTTCCACCTTGTTCAGGATTTGAAAATGCGCCCAGTGATCTCGACTTCCAACCACGAACACTACTGCCACCCCCCATATAAAATTTTCTTGAAGGAGGAACCGGAGTTGTATTTTTTGGATTATATAAATGAGAATAACCTGATTTTAATTTTAATGCGAGAACAGACATTTTAGTAATTTCACCAATATCAAAATAATGTAGCAAAGTTAAATTTAAGCGAATGTATTCTGAATAAGGAAGATCGTTGCTTAAACTAGATAACGAACGAGATATTGTTCCCCCTTCTTCAAGTTGAAAAGTGTGGGAATAACCGCTCGATGGATAAATCATATCATCTGTTTTATTGCGTTGAATTGTGAAACTAAGCATCGAGTTAAATTGTTTTTGCCTTTTTCCTGTAAATGTATTTAAATCGACCTTCAAAGTATCAATTCGAATTATTGAAACTCTTTCAACATTAAAATCAATAAATCCTCGAGTATAAATTGCAAATTGATGAATAATTCCAAATCGAGATCGTAAAGTATTTAAAGAATAATATTTTTGATTATCGTATTCAATAATTCCATCGAGTGTTGAAGTTGTTCTTGTTGAAAAAAAATAAGGCTGTGTTAGTTGAAAATGCAAATCAGTTTTAGTTAGTAGCGAAGGTTCATCAACTCCACGCTTCAGTGCATTTTGTAAATCAAGTTCAGGAAGCGATTGAAAACTAAATCGAAATCGAGTACTAAATTTCCGAGCATCACCAAAAAAATTTTTATGATTAAAACTAATTCCTACTCCTGTATTTAGAGTATTATTTTCTTCTTTTACCAGTACTTCTGGAACAATTTCCCGAAACTCAGATCTAGTTTTATAATAAATTTCGATTGGAAGTTTATTTGAATTGGAATCTACAATTGGTACATAATCTATCCTCGCAAAATCAAATATTCCGAGTTGATTTATATTTTGGTCACTTTTTGATTTAACTGATTCACTATAAATATCCCCTTCTTTAAAATCTAAATGTCTAAAAATAATTTCCGGTTGAGTTAATAAAGTATCTCCAATTAAACTTATTTTTCCAAATTGATATTTTTCACCTGGAGAATATTTGAGTGTGATACTTAAATTATTTGTAGAAAGATATCTGAATTGAATTACAGTATCTAATTTATTTAGTCGGTAACCATTATTAAAACAAATTTTATTAATTCTTTCTAGCTCTTTGTCAATCAATTGTCTATTATAATAATCTCCCTCTAAAATAAATTGATGAGAACTTATCAGCTTATTCGTTTCAGTATCAATTGAATCAAATCCTAAAATTTTTAGTGAGTCAATTTTCGAACGAGTATTTTCATTTATATTAATTGTAATTAGTGCTGCCTTATCGTTATTTTTTAATTTTAATGATGTATCTACTTTCGCATTGAAGAAACCATTGTCATCTAAATATCTTTTTATTAATAATAAATCAGAAGTGAAAACAAGTGGCTCAAAATATTCTCTTTTCCTGCCAAATCTTTCATAAACATTATCGAACATGAAAGTTAATAATGCGTTTGGAGTTTGCTTTGTTTGTATTAAAGATGAATATATTTCCGGATTAGTTTCACCTTTTACAGTTAATATTAAATCTTCAATTTCAAATTTTGCATGATTTGATTGTGATACTAATTTCAATGGGAAAAATATAATAGCTACTAAAAAAATAAGTTTAATATTTCTCATAAAAATTAAATAAAAAAACCCAGCTGTAGACTGGGTTTACAAATAATTTTATTCTTTATCAAAATTAATATTCTTCTTCGTCTTCTGGATAATAATCCTCGCTCGATGGATAATCATGCCAAATTTCTTCCATACTTTCAAAAGCTTGGTCGTTATCTTCTAATTCTGATAAATTTGCAGCTACTTCGTTTGGGCAACCAGTTCTAATTGCATATTCAATTAATTCTTCTTTTGTTGCCGGCCAAGGTGCGTCTTCAAGATATGACGCTAATTGTGTAGTCCAAATCATTTATTAATTCCTCTATTTGTAATTTATTTTATGAAAGGTTTATCGTCAAAAAAATAATTTGCAGGATTCATATTTTTGTTTTGATATTTAACTTCATAGTGCAAATGAGGTCCGCTTGATAATCCTGTATTTCCCGAGTAAGCAATTAAATCTCCTCTTTTTACTTTTTGATTTCTACGTACTAAAACTTTTGATAAATGTGCATAAACAGTTTCAAATTCGAATCCATGTTTTATATGAATTGATATTCCATAACCAGTTGATGAGTTTCCAGCAAAATCTATATTTCCTGCACCAGTTGCATAAACAGGTGTTCCTATTGAATTATTTATATCAATTCCTTCATGCATTTTTCTAACATTTAAAATTGGATGAGTTCTCATTCCATAATTTCCATGTCGAATTAAAACACCAGTCATTGGTTGTATCGCAGGAATTGAAAGTAAATAATCTTTGTTGTCGATACTTTTAGAATAAATATTTGTGTAGCTAACTTTTTGATATTGAATTTGCTTTTTCATCTCAGAAATTAATTTACCTGAAGCAGAAATAATTCCTTCAAGATCATTTGAATGAAGATTATTTTCTAAATTACTCGAAGAACCTCCAACTCCTAATTTTTTTTCATCTTCATCAATAACCGGCAAGTTGACTGCCATTCTTAATTGATTATCTCTATCCGATAAGTTTTGCAATGAAAGGTCTAACTCTTTATAGTTTTGGGTTAATTTTAAAATTTCATTTTTTAAAATTCTATTTTCAGATGTAATTTTTTCATTTCCACCAAAATCTATACTTAATATATTTCCCCAATATTTATTTATAAAAAGAATAATTACTAGAGAAACTAATGTTGAAACAAAAGCCATCAATATTCCGTAAACTTTTGGATCGAAAAGATGAACTATCTTTCCGGTTTGCTGAATATATTTAAAGTATTTCTTGCTGTGAAATTTCATTTTTAGTTATTTCTCCAGCGAAAATAAAAAATTTATTACAACTTAACAACACTTTTTTATTCAAAATCATGCTCAAAATAATCAATTGCACGTTTAGACTTTTTATTCTTTTTCTTAATTTCCCTTTGAAGTTTGCTAGCAAAAGCTTTGGCAGCATTATAACCATAATGCTTTAAAAGGTAATTAAGTGCAATTACTTCAATAATAACAGTAATATTTTTACCAGGGAAAATTGGGAGTTGAATGTGTGGTATATCCACATCAATTATTTTAATATTCAATTGATCAAGTCCGGTTCTGGTAAATAATTTGCCCCGACTCCAATTCTGAAGTTCCACTATAACTTCAACTCTTTTTTGAAAACGGATCGAACGAATTCCAAAAATACTTCTTATGTCAATTAAACCAAGTCCTCTAATTTCCATAAAATGTTTTACAAGTTCAGTTCCTGTTCCAATTAATATTCCTTCCCCTTTTTGATTTATATTTATTACATCATCAGCAACAAGTCGGTGGCCACGTTCAACAAGGTCAAGTGCAATTTCACTTTTGCCTATTCCAGATTTACCAATAACTATAACACCAACTCCATATACATCTATAAATGCACCATGAATCGTTGTCTGCGGGGAAAACTGATCATCCAAAAAGTCCGAAATAAAATAACTTGCTTTAGTTGTTTCCAATGGCGTAGTAAAAAGTGCAATATTATTTTTTTCTGCTAACGCGATAATTTTTTTGTGAACTTTATTATTGTTTGAAATTATAACACACGGGAGTTCAAATGAAACCAACTTTTTTACAGCTTCAATTTGTTTTTCTAATGTGAGCGTATTTAAATATTTTATTTCCGTATTCCCAACAAGTTGAACACGATGGAATGTAAAAAGATCAACATAACCCGCCAAAGCTAATCCCGGTCTATGTAAATTTTTATCAGTTATAATATTTTCAGATCCAACTGAATTTAATTTTTTTAGTTTTAATCTCTCCTTTAATTTTTCATACATAAATGAAACTGTAATATCGGAGCGTCGAGATATTTTAAGGGAATCAAAATATTTATTCATATGTTCCTTTAAGTTGACTTAGGATGAGCTTGCTGATAAACTTTTTTTAATTTTTCGGCTGTAACATTTGTATAAAGTTGTGTTGTTGAAAGTGAAACATGTCCAAGTAATTCTTTTACAACTCTAATGTCCGCGCCGTTATTTAGTAAATGAGTTGCAAACGAATGTCTAAAAATATGTGGGCTCTTTTGTTGAATTTCCGGAGCTCTTGCAAAAAAATCTTTTACGATTCTATTTACATTATGCTCCAAGATTCTCATTCCGTTTTTACCAATAAAAAGTGAATTTTCATTTTTAATTGCAAAACTTTCTCTTTCCTTTAAATAATCTAAGAGTTTTTCTTTTGCTATTCTACTAAATGGAACAATTCTTTGTTTGTTACCTTTACCAGTTACTTTTAAAACTTTTCCATGATAATCTATATCAGTTAAATTTAATCCGACTAATTCACCTCTTCTTATTCCGGTACTATAAAATAATTCAACTATGGCTTTGTCTCTAATTTTCAATTCAGAATTTGAATCATAAGTATCGATCAAAGTCGCCATCTGTTTTTCACTTACAAATTGCGGTAACTTTTTTTCCATCTTAGGGAATAAAACTCCAGCTACTGGATTTAGAGAAATATAATTTTTCCTAATTGCGAATTTAAATAAAGATCGAATTGAAGATAAATGACGGCGAATACTTTTTTTGGAAAATCCCTTTTCGAATAATGAAGCTAAATAACCACGTATAATATTTTTTGAAATTCCGGAAATATCACCTTTTTCAATTTTGTATTCATTATTTAAAAATAAATCTAAACTTGAATAATCGGCTTGATATGAAATAACAGTCTTCTCAGAATAATTCAGCTCATCGGAAATATATTTTAAATATTCGTCAATAAGCTTATGGAGTTTCATTATTGTATGGGTTGTTCCTCGACAATATCAAACTCTTCTTTGCATTCTGGACATTTTAAATATTCGCCTTTTTTTTGCGAATATTTTTTGACTATGTAACTATGCTTGCACGATGAACATTCGGTTGGAATCGGTTTATCCCATGATGCAAAATCACAATCGGGATAACTTGAGCAACCATAAAAATTTCTTTTTCGTTTTGTTTTTCTTTCGATGACATATCCAACCTTACATATTGGACAATCCATGCCAATTGACATTGGTTGTGTGTGAGTACAAGTTGGATAAGTTGAACAACCAAGAAAATTTCCAAATTTGCCACCCTTCATAACCATTGGCGCATTACATCTTTTACAAATAATATTTGTTGATTCAATTATTTTAGCCTGATCCTCCGGAAGTGGTTTTGTATTTTTACACTTTGGGTATCCGGAACAAGCCATGAACCGACCATTGCTTCCCCATTTTTTTACAAAATACTTACCACATAATTCACAAATATCATCTGTAATTTCGATTAAAGATTTTTTAATTTCGCCAGATTTTTCATCTACTTGGTTTAATTCTTCAATAAAAGGAAGGTAGAAATCATTGAGAACTTGTAAATATGTATTCTTTCCAGCTGCAATGGTTTCAAGTTCTTCTTCCATTAATGCTGTGAATTTAACATTCAACACTTTTGGAAAATTATGTTTTAAAATATTAGTAACTACAATTCCAAGTTCGGTTGCGTAAAGTTTTCTGTTTTCTTGAGTAACATAATTTCTACCCACAATAGTTGTAATTATTTGAGCATAAGTACTCGGTCTTCCAATTCCAAGTGCTTCAAGTTCTTTCACTAAAGAACTCTCTGTATATCTCGCAGGTGGTTTTGTAAAATGTTGTCTTGGCATCAATGCATTTAAAATTGCGTCGTCGCCAATATTTAATTTTGAAGGAATTTTTGATGTCGGATCTTCATCTTCAATTTCATCTTTATCATTTTCGAGATCGTCGTATACTTGTAGAAATCCACGAAAGATTGGTGTTGAACCTGTTGCTCTGAATAAAAATCTACCTCCTGTAACTTCAACCGTCAGCTGTTCATAAATTGCAGAAGACATTTGCGATGCAACAAATCTATTCCAAATTAATTCATAAAGAGCAAATAAATCTTTGTCTAAAAAACTTTTAACATATTTCGGAGTGAACTTAAGTGATGTTGGTCTTATCGCTTCGTGTGCATCTTGCGAAGTTTTTCCTTTTTTATAAATTCTTGATTCTTTGGGAATATATCCAGCACCATAAGAAGTATAAATATAAGATCTTAGTTCTGTAAGAATAGTTTCGCTAACTCGAGTTGAGTCAGTTCTCATATAAGTAATTAATCCAACAGTACCTTCTTCACCAAGATCAATTCCTTCATATAATTTTTGTGCTAACATCATTGTTCGTTTTGCGGAAAATCTAAGTCGCGAAGATGCTTCTTGTTGAAGTGTGCTAGTTATAAATGGTGGATTTGGATTTCGCTTAGTTTCTTTTTTTACAATATCACTAATGCTGTATAATTGTTTAGTAATTTCAGATTTTAATTCTTCAGCATTTTGTTTGTTTAAAATAGTCGGAAGACCTCCATTTATTTTTGCAAGTTTCGCATAAAATGGTTCAGAACTATTGCTGGTAAATTCACCGACCATGCTCCAATATTCTTTTGGAATGAATTTTTCAATTTCAGCTTCTCTTTCACAAATTAATCTTACTGCAACTGATTGAACTCTTCCAGCAGAAAGTCCATAATAAACCGTTTTCCAAATAAATGGACTTAATTTATATCCAACAATTCTATCCATTGCTCTTCTTGCACGTTGAGATTCCACCATGTTTTTATCAATAGCTAGTGGATTGCTAATTCCTTCTTCAATTCCGGATTTTGTTATTTCATGAAAAAGAACACGCTTAATATTTTTATTTCTTGAAACAATTTCTTCTGCGATATCATATGCAATTGCTTCACCTTCACGATCTGGATCGGTTGCTATTAATATTTTATCTGCTTTTTCTGCACACTCTTGAAGTTCAGTAATTACAGCAAGTTTATTTGGCATTATCTCGAAAGTAGATTCAAATTCATTCTCTACATCAACACCAAGTTTAGATTTTGGTAAATTTTTTATATGTCCAACCGAAGCTTTTACAATATAATTTTTACCAAGATATTTGTTTATTGTTTTTGCTTTGGATGGAGATTCAACTATAATTAAGGATTTCTTCATTTTTTTATATTTATTTGCTTTGCAAACATCTGCAATAAATAGTTACAATGTCAAGTAAAAGATTATTTTAAAAATTTAGAAATTAAAAATTCTTGCTTAATAATCATTGTTTTATATTTTTTAATTGTTACATCATCGTAACCCAAAAGATGTAACAACCCATGAATAACTAATCTTGCAATTTCTTTTTGAATAGTTTGCTTATAAATTATTGCTTGTCTTTTTGCTTGTACTAAATTAATAAATATATCCCCTTCAATATTTTTCCCTTCACTCCAATCGAGAGTAATTACATCTGTAGTTTTATTTTTAGAAAAATATTTTTTATGAAGGAATTTTATTTCTTTATCAGTTGTAAAATTGATGCTGATTATTGATTTGTCTAATTTATAATATTTAAAAAACTTTTTTAATAAATTTAAAACTGCTGGGTTATTAATTTTGTATAGTTGTAAAAGTCCTTCAGTTGCTGAATTAATATTGTAACTGTTCATATTTTAGGTGGTGTCTGTCGGTACCTTTTCACATAATTAACGTAATTATCTGCCGACTCCTTTAATCCATCTAATTCACCTTGAGTTAAATTCCGAATTATTTTTCCGGGAACTCCTGCAACAAGTACACCTTCCGGAATTTTTGCATGTTGTAAAATTAGACTTCCGGCTGCAATTAAAACAAAAGGACCAATTGTTGAATTATCAAGAATCGTTGCATTCATTCCAATTAAAGTATAATCAAGAATTGTACATGCGTGAATTACTGCGCTGTGTCCAATCGTTACATTCGATTTTATAATGCAAGGATAAATATCATGTGTAACATGCACAACAGAATTATCTTGGATGTTCGTTCGTTTTCCAATTCGAATATAATTTACATCTCCACGAACAACTGTATTAAACCAAATACTTGAATCTTCTTTAATTTCTACATCACCGATTATATGTGAACCTTCGGCAATTAAAACCGAAGGATGAATTTTTGGAAAACTTTTTTCGAATGGAAGAATTGTCATATTAAATTTTTGGAGGAGTCCAATTTTTTCGTTTCCAACTTATTAACTCAATATTTACAGATCCGAGAATAACTTTCATCTTCGCGCGAATTGGAACTGCAGCATTATCTCTTGAAAACCAACCTTCATATTTTCCTGTTAAACCATAAACTCCTTTGTACTCAATATTTCCGTTAAAATATTTTGTAGCTATCGGATATTTAACTGCGTCTATTTCAGTTTGGGTATTTTGATCGGTGAAATTTATAGAGGTATTTAATTTTTTCTCATTCATGTACGTTGCTAAACTTTGATTTTGTAATGAATTCAAATTCATTCGAGCATAATAAAATAAAGACAATCCATCTTGATATTTTATAGAAATTGTATCTGTTAATTTTAAATGAATTCTTTTTGTATCAAGATTTCCATGTTCAACTTCAATATTATTTTTTTTGTATTGAAAATCATATTCAACATACCATCTATTATTTTTATCACCTGTATTTGAAAAAGAAAAAAAGTTACTCCATAGTTCATCATCAAGTTCACTATACATTACAAAATGAACATTTACAAAAGGAAGATTATAAGAGTCAATAAAACATTTTACTCTGTGTAATTTAATTTTATTTTTTTCTATTGGCTCTATTACTTGCAACCGAATTGTGCCAATTGAAATGAATCCGTAACTGACTTCATAAACCAACTCTTCTCCAACTTGCGGTGGAAGTATTTCGGTTTTATTTTCTGATAAATTATCTGCAGAATTTTCCCCTTCAGCAACAAAAACAAAAATCCCGGAAAATATTATAAAGCCAATTGCTAAATAAAAAAATAACTTAATTGAGTTTGGCAATTTTTGAAGCTTCTGGCAATAGGTTTAATGCTTTTTGAAGTTGATTATCATATTCGAGAATCACTTTATACCAACCAACATTTCCAAAATATTTTCGTGCTATATGTGCTTTCAATCTACCTTTAATATAATTTTTATCTTTTTCGTATTGCTCAGAATTTGTCTTAACACCTTTATCATTTGCATATTTTGTGAACTCATTCATTTCTTCATCAGAAAAATTAAATCTCTTATTGAAATTTTCTAATGTCGATTTTAAATTGTCAGATAATGGTTTCTCTGTAAGATAGTTTGCAACGAATTCATAAAATATATTTTTCCGTAAAAGCGAAACTGTGTATTCTGTACTGCTCGAAGATTTAACTACGAAATCTGGTGTTATTCCACCACCTCCATAAATTTTTCTTTTTTCACGCAAAGTATAATAAACAGATTTGGTCGAATCAGCTTTATCATTTTTATGTTCAATATTTTCGCCTTCAACTTCTTGTCGCTCGAAAGCTTCTTTCTGATATTTTTCTTTTCCGGAATCGTATGGACGTTGAATTAATCTTCCAGTTGGAGTGTAATATCTCGCAATTGTTAATCTGAATGCAGAACCATCTGAAAGAGGAAATTGTCTTTGCACTAATCCTTTCCCAAAACTTGTTTCGCCAACTATTAAACCACGATCCCAATCTTGAATTGCGCCAGAAACAATTTCACTTGCTGAGGCAGAATTATTAGAAATAAGAATTACAATTGGTGTTTTTTCAAAATCACTATTCGTTTCTGCAAAATACTCTTCATCGAAATCGGTCTTTCTACTTTTAGTGTAAACTATTTTTCTTTTGAAATCTTTTCCACCATCAAGAAATAGATCGCTCATCTTAACTGCTTGATCAAGAAATCCACCAGGATTAAACCTCAAATCGAGAATTAATTGTTTTAATCCTTTTGATTTCAAATCATTAAGAGCTGAAATCATTTCTTCTGTAGTTGTTTCCGAAAAACGGGATACACTAATATATCCAACTTCATTATTTAACATTAAATGTACATCAACACTGTACAATGGAATTACGTCACGAATAATTTCGAATTCAATTAATTCTTTTACTCCAGCTCTAAAAATTGAAACAGCAACTTTTGTTCCCTTCGATCCTTTTAAGGATTTCATAACCTGATCATTTACAAAACCAACTGAAGTCTTTCCATCGATCTTTACAATTTTATCATTTGAAAGAATTCCAACTAACGCAGAAGGTCCACCACCAACTGGTTGAACAACAGTAATTGTATCGTTCATAATTGCAAACTCAACACCAATTCCTTCAAACTTTCCTTTGAAATCTTCGTTTACTTTTTTTAATTGATCTGCTTTAATATAGATTGAATGAGGATCGAGCGAATTCAACATTCCCTCAATTGCTGAATCAGTTAATTTTTTTGAATCAACATCATCAACATAATATTTATCCGCTTGGATTAAGACATCTCTGAATTTTCCAAATGCTTCATATATATTATTACTTGAAATTAGAATATTATATTGTGTTCCAAGTCCAAAGGCAATTAAAATTACAAATGCTACTAAAATTTTTTTTAATGTTTTTTTCATTTTTATTAAATTTAAAATTATACCACAAAATAGTTTTTTTTGTTTACTAAAGAAAGTAAAAGCTTTTTACTTAAAATCCGTTGATAATTTAAAACGTGTAATTCGATTATTTCCTTTATCTGCAACATAAAAAATACGATCCGATTGAAAATAAGCAACTCCCATTGGTTTGTTAAATTGTTTATTTCCACTTCCGGTACCACCAAAAGAAACAATAATATTTTTCCTTTCACCGGAATAAGTTGGCGGAAGAATTCCTTCAATTCCACTTGAAGTAAAAAGATAAAGACTGTCGGTTCCACTATCGACTACAACTATATAACCTCTATCTGCAGTGTACAAAATTTTCTCAGGTGATTTAAATCCGGATTGGAGCAAATCATCAGTCGGATCGCTGTCATATAAAAATCTTCGACCAATAGTCGTGTCAATATTTTCAAGTTGAGGATCTGGCAAAAACGCAACATCTTCTCTTCCAGATGAATATCTCATTCCCTGAACTCTGAAACTTGTTTCGCCATCTAAAGTTAAAAGAAAATGTTTTTTTGTATCAACGTTCGATCTTTGTGGCGGAACAGCATAAGTTGCAATATTTGTAATTCCATTGCTCGATGCTTTTCCACTTCCAATTGGATTTAAATATCCAGTAAGCGGAGTAATTAATTTATCATTTTTATCAAACCAAAGAATATTATTATCCGGTCCGCCAGATTGAATTAGTGATAAATTATCTTTTCCTCTTCTCGAAATATAATATTGATTATCAGACATTACAGCAACTCCTGTAAATGTTACTGATGAATCACTAACTTTTAAATTTCTTCCCAAAATATATCCCGGATGAATTATTACAGGCGTTGCAACAGAATTTGAAATCTGATGATTATACTTTACAAGTTTAATTCTATAAAGACACGATAATTTTATTTTAATATTTCCAAAAGTTGAATCGTATTTTCCAATTACTAAAAGGTCTAATCTTCTGTCTTGTGTAATTGCTGTTGGTTCCGGAATATTTATTGAACCTAATATTTTTCCATTTACATCAAGCTGAATAACTTTATTATTTTTTGTATCAGCGATATAAACTAAATCATCAAATCCAACTATCACATCTTCCGGTTGATTAAATCCATTCCAAACTGGAAGTAACTGTATAAATTCTATCGACTTTACATCTGTTTGTGGAAGTGGTGGAAAATCGATGGCAATATTTGGATCTTTAACTCCAAGTAATCCATCGCATCCATTTATTAATAAAACTAAAACGAGTAAATATTTATAAATATTATTTTTCATAAAATCACATTCAAAGAAATTCTGTGAGTTAAACCAAGTTCATTGTACGATGCAACTCCATAATCTAACTTTCCAAGAAAGTCATCATATAGAATTAATAACCCAACACCAAAAGATGGTAAATCCTGTTCCTCATAATTTATTCGAAATCCTGTTCGCAAATAAAATATTTTTTGCCACTCAAATTCAGTTCCAATTGCAAAATGTTCTGAATTATCATTCGGATGATTTAATTGAATTACACTTTTTACATTATAATCTTCTTCGCTTAATATTTCTGAAGCAATTGAAATTGCAAAAAGCGATGGAGGTAAAAATTCTTCAAAATTTTGTGTCGAACTATTACTTGTTCCTTTTGGCTTTGATGAACTTCCAATATTTGTATAAGTAATTGCGAATTGCGATTTCTCATTTCCTAAATCATACGAAATTCCAACATCAAAGAGAATATTACTCATTTTATATTCAGCCAAATTTTCTGAAACGTATCTTGTTGTAATTCCAAAACTAAATTGCTGAGAAAATTTTTTGGAATATGTAAGTCCAAATGCAAAATCGTTAAATGAAAACGATTCTCCAGTTCCTTCCGGTAAAAATTCAGTTCTCTTTACCATTTTGTCTGAATAAAGAGAATTAATTGAAACTCCGACTGCATTATTTTCAGACAATTTGTAAATAAATGCACTATAGTGGTGTTGCAATCCTGCGAACCATAATCCATGCGAAACCATAGTTTGATTTCTGTGATGAAGAACTGCACGTGCGGGATTATAAAACAAAGTTGAAGCATCATCGCTTATTGAAGAAAACGCATCACTCATTGCAATTCCGCGAGGTGAAACTCCAATTTGTAAAAATGTAAATGCTGAAGTTCCCGTTCGTTGTTTTCCAAAACTTGGAAAGAAATTTTGAGAATTTGTTTTTCCAAAAAATGCGACTATCAACAAAAAAATAAAAATATTTTTCATTTATAAATTAAATATTAAACCGATTACAAGGTGTCTTTGTTCAAGATATCTAGCAGGATCAAATGGTGGCAATCCGGAATCTTCGGGATGTGGTTTTGTTGGATCTCTGTATGGAGTTACATCACCAAGTTCATATGCTTTGCCAGTTAATGGATTTATTATTGTCGAATTTTTACTGTTAAGAAGATTTGTAATTTCTAAACTCATTACAAATTCAGTAGAATTTACTTTGAATGATTTCTGAAAACTACAGTCAACCCAAAACCAACTTTCACCAATCGATTGATATTCTCTGCTAATATCCTCTTTGTAAATATCTCGCTTTAAATTATAATCATAACCAGATTTAATAAATGGAGTGTATCTTTTTCCGGATTGATAATTAATTTGAGTGAATAACTTTGTCTCATACAAGAATGATAATAATTCGTTTAATTCAAGTTCTTCATCAATTTTATAATTTGAAGTAAGTCGAATTTGCCAAGGTCGATCCCAAGCAAGATATTTTTCTTTTGTAGTTTGCTCATTAGTAAATCTAAAAAAAGAAGCTTCTGCAGAATTACTTTTACCTTTCGCAATTTGATAAGATGACATAAATGAAATATTAAAAGTGCGAGTAAATCTTTTTAAATAAGTAAACTCAATTCCATTTATCCGCGCGTAATCTTCATTCACATAAGTTGTTTTATCAAGTTCTGCAAGATATCGGCGAACGACATAATCGAATTTATCTTTACTGTACGCAGTAAGTGTTAAAACGTCGTTAATTGTAAATTGATTTCGTAAACCGATTTCATATTCAACAGTTGTTTCTGGTTCAAGCGCAGGATTTCCAATTCTGGAAAGTGGAGATCGATCTTGTCTGCTAATATCTAACCCGGAATAAACTTGATATGCATTTGGCCAATCAACTGAATGTCCGTAATTAAAAAATAAAACTTGATTATCAGTTATAGGAAAAGAAACTTTTAACCTTGGAAGTAATCTTCCTTTTAATTTTCTTTCAAATAAAGTAAAAGTATTCGAATTATATTCGTCAACATTTTTTTGCGTTAATATTTTTTTGGAAATACTTTCAGGATTATTAATTACATCATCTACAAATTTCCCTGGCGCCCAGTATTGAAATCTTAATCCTAAAAATGCAATTAAACCATTATAATTAATTTGATCTTGAAAATATGCGCCACCTTGCGCCGGCCAAACGTGCCAAATATCAAAAGATTCTCCCAAAGAACGTGAAAGATCTCCAACTTTAATTGGTGCACCGATCCAAGGCCGATTAATATCAATCCATTGATACTCCTGAAATTTTAATTCAATTCCTGTTTTAAATTTATTTTCAGAATTTAATTGAAATGAATAATCTCCTTTAATTGTAATTTCTTCAGCAAAATGATCGTGCCATAAAGTTGCAATTCCACCATTATTATACAAGCCAGCAATAGTTGGATCACTTAAAATTACATACATCACGCTATCTTTTAAAGAATATTCCCAGTAACTAATTGGACTTGTAATTATACTTCGCGGATCTAAAACTGAAGTTATTGAATCAGTTCGAAATTCTCTTCCATTTGCATCAGTTCTAAGTCGCGTGAAGAGTCGACTAATTTGTCCTTCAAAAAAAGATTTTGAATCGATCGCAACTGAATATTTAAAGTTCAGCAAATTTGCATCGTGAGTGTAAGTGTTGGCATTATCAGGTTGTAAAGAAAATGCATATTGAAAACCGGGACCGAGCACAACATCATTGCCTCCAATTTGTAGCATTCTTGTATTTTGATTTATTTTTAACGAGCGACGATATGAAGTTTCATATTTCGCTCCCGATTCCTGAAAAGTAAATTTAAATAATCCATTCATTCTGTTATCCTGTCTCGGCGCAAAACGAGTTCCTCCTGCAATTGATGAATTTAGTTGAGATGCAGGGGATCTTGTAAATTCATCAGAAGCAAATCCTGAAAAGGAAGAATAAAAGGTAAATTTATCAGAAATAATTGGACCACTAAAAGTAAAATCAATTTGATCTTGATTAAAATTAGAATTATTTGTTGAACGCGAATTTATATTATCTCTTTTTACAGAAGTTGCAAATTGAAATTTATCTGTACCACTTAAAGTTGTAACAGAAATAACTCCGGCGGTGGAACTATGCTCAGCGCTCAATCCTCCAGTAATAATTTCAACTTCCTTCATCGCAAGTGGATTAATTTCTACACCAAAACCAGTTCCAGCTAACGGATCTTTTGCAGAGACTCCATCAACAAGATAGCTTGTTTCATAAGCCCGTGCTCCGCGAATATAAATTCCCTCTGCAGTTTTTGTTACTCCAACTTGTTTCGAAACAATATCTTGAACACTTAAAACCGGCGCTGCTCGAATTTCGTCCAAAGTAATTGTTCGAACACTTGAAGCTTCTTCAATATCGAATAATGGTTTTTCACCAACAATTACTATTTCTTTGTCGAGCGATAAAATTGTTTCCGAAAGTAAAACATTTATTGTTGAAGTTTGATTTGGAAATATTTTTATTCCAGTGTACTGTGCAGTTTTATATCCAATAATAGAAATTTCCACAACATATTCACCCGGATTAATATTTAGAATTTGAATTTTTCCATCAATATCACTCGCTGCTCCATAATAAGTTCCTTTAATCTTAATTGTCGCACCGATTAATGATTCTTTTGTTTGTGAATCAATAACAGTTCCCTCTAATTTTCCTTTCTCTTGTGAAGATAAATTCACAATTAATAAAGCAATTAAAAGTAAAATTATTTTAATTCTATTATTCACCAAATTCACCTGAAAATATTTTTTCAAAAAATAATTTTAATTGTGGAATATTTGTTCCGACTTCATTTGAATTACATAGATGAAGTGGAATTGTTGCGAAAACAATTTTTTTATTTTGCGATTGAACAATCACAGCCGGTCTGCCAATCCATTTTTCTTCCGTATTACTTGGATTTGTTGCCTTTGCAGAATCCAAACGATATAAAACTTTATCTGATAATCCCTGTTGAATTGCATAAGTTCCAAAGAGTGCAGTTCTATCATAAATTAATTGTGGAAATTTATTTTGCGAAACAGAATCATTTGCTAAAATTCGTGATTGAGAATAAACTCTTGGAATAAATCCACTAACCGAAATCGAATCTTTATTATACGAAGTTATCAAACTATCAAATGGCGCAAAATCAAGTGCGAGTAGTGATGGATCAGTTCCTGATAAACTTAAATTTTGGAATCCGGTTGAGAGAATTGCACTCCCACCTTTATCAATAAATTGCGGAATAACTTGTTGAGCTAAATCATAATTTATAACTTTTCCATACCAGAAAATTATTTTATATAATTTTAAAGTTTCAAGTAACATATATCGAGCAATTGATTTTGGAATTTGATTTGTTGATAAATCAATTGCATCATAATCACCAAAAGATTTTCCAGTTTTATCAACTGTTGAAGAAAGTATTTCTTTATAAACTAAATCGGGATCTGGAGATGAAATTCCAAATTCATCAACTAATAATAATTTTTTTCTACCAACTGGTTTTTTTACAAACCAGGTTTTGGAACTATCCGGCATTGTAGTAATTTTACTTTTTGCTCCAGTTCCATCCTGACAATACAAATACAATCTATTAAAATTATTTAATTTGAAATTCGGAATTGTAATTCCAATATCCTGCAAAGTTGAACCAATTAATATTTTTGCAATTACAATATTTTTACTAGTATCGGAAAGATCTGCAACCATAGTAATAATATTTGTATTTGATGGAATTGGTCTCCAAGAACTACTTGCAGTGTCATTCAAGGAAATAAAATAATTTTGAATTGTTGAAGAACCATCGGGATCAATTCCGGTAAAAGTAAAAGTTGCAACCGGAAGCGTGATTGATGGAATAGTTGATGAAACATTAAATGCAACTGAAGGAGGTGAATTTTTTACAACTAATTTTATATTTGCCGGAGTTTGATCACCCAATCCTAAATCTGTAAATGGTTCTCCTGTTGAATATTTTCCATCTTTATTTAAATCGTCGAATGGTTCACACCCGTAAGAATAATTTCCAAACTGAACTTTTTGATCCCAAATTCCATTTCCTTCATCATCAACTGCTGTAACTTTTATATTTGATGTATCAATTGATTTATTTCCAAGTTTTAAAGTTAAAGTCGATTCATTCGAAGTTGTCCAAACCCAGTTTAAATTATCAGTTGTAAGAAAATATCCTTTAACAAATCCATCAGGATCATCTCCCCACCAATGAAGTTTAATTGTGCTCGTTACAACTTGTGCAATCGAATCTGCCCAAAGTGAAGTTTGAGGTGGTTTATTTTCTCTCTCAAAAGGTTCGTTTGGTTGCTGACAACTAAAAATAATTATGAGTGGAATAAACTTCCAAATTTCTTTTCCACTCATAAATTTTGAAGTCAATACAAATTTCAACTATAATTTATTTTAAGAATACAATTTTCTTTGTAATCGAACTTCTTTCGTGCTGAAGTTTTACAAAATAAATTCCACTTGGTAAATTATTTGCTCTGAATTTTACTTCAAAACTTCCGGCATTCTGCTTTCCATTAAATAGTTCATCAACTTGCTGTCCAACTAAATTATGAACAGTAATATTTACTTCTCCATTTGTTGGAAGATGATAACGGATTGTAGTTGAAGGATTAAATGGGTTCGGATAATTTTGATCTAATTTTAAATATTTAGGAATTAAATCATTTTCTAATTTTACAGATACCAAAGATTTGAATCCAATAAAATCAGCAGAATCTCTCGGAAGAAGTTTAAAATTACTGAAGGAATAATCAAGCGGTGCAATTATTGAAGCAAAATAATCACCCTTTTTAAGTTGAATTTTTCCTTTTCCTGCAGCGCGAGCTGTATCATTTGAAAATGGAATTTTTGTACTATAATCATCAATACGAAGTCCAACACTATTATTTTTATTTTCACTAATTCCAAACTCACCAAAATTTTGATTGCTCGGCGAATCTTCATTTAAGTTTACAACATAAACACTATCCAACTTTAACAAAACAGATTCGTATTGTTCAGCATCAATCGCGCCAGTAGTTACCATTGCAGTTTTAATTTTTGTTGGGATTGGCGAAGAATTATTCGATGAAAGAATTGAAATTACAGATGAATCGAGAAGTGTAAGTCCGCTGACTTCTTTAATAATTCCTGTTACCGAGACATCATCTCCTCTTCGAATTAATGTGTCGTTAGTTGCACGAATTCTAATTCCACTCCATTTTCCAGTTCCGTTTTGAATATTTATTGCACCGTAAATTCTTCTGTCAGTTGTGGCAATTCCTCTTAATGTAGCTTTCATATTTGAATAACTCGAGCCTCCACCATATGGATTAAACTGCACATCTTGAATTGTTAAATTTCTGTTTAATGTTAAATAAAATAATTTTTCGCGAAGTGTGTCAGGTGGAAAAGTAGAAATATTATTATTTGATCCTTTCGCTAAAATATAAAATGTAACAATTGCACTATCTACATTTGAAGCTGGAATCTGTCCAGTATAAATTGAATCACCTGTTGTTGTTAAATTTATTTTGTTCGATGGTCCATTATTTATTTTATAATGCAATTCTGAAGATGCAATTGTAAAACCTGTTACATAAATTTTTGATTTAATTGAAACTGCACTATTTGGTTTGGGAAAAGAATCAACTCGAGCAATATTTAAAATTGTTGGTGCCGCTCCTGAAATAACATAATCTGTAGGTCGAAGTGGATTTACAGTCCAGCCACTTGCTGCATTTGTAAACATATAACCTTGCACAGAAGAAAGTTTTGTTCCTGGAGCCGGCGGTATATTTCCGTAAATTAAATTTGATTGGTCGTCAACTGTAATTCTATTACCTGCATCATCTGCTACAGTAAATTCTGAAATATTAATACTTAAAACAGTTACATCTAAAAATTTAATGAAGGCACTTTCGTATTTTTCAGAATTTAATCTAACAACGGTAGATTGGTTGAAAAATTTATCTAATCCAACTGTCTTCGGACCTAAATTTGCTTTCGATGTTCCGAGCAAATTTAAACATCCACTTTGTTTTAAAATTTCAAATTGGGTTAAAGATCTGTATTCACTTATTTTACCAAGAACTTCAATTGAATCGCCAGGAACAAGCAGATCAATTCCAATATTATCACGGAACCAAGCTGTATCAGCAGCAACTACAGTTATATAATTATAAACAGAATCAGATGGATCTTTAATTACAAATCTAAAACGATCGCCGGTAAAAAATTGATGCCTTCCTCCCTCAACTCTAACTGGAGTTGTTACAACTCCTTTAACCCAAAGTATACTATCTTTATATGGACTCGCATCTTGGGAAGGAGTTAAGTTTAGCAAGCTATCAGAAACAAATTGGATTTGTTTTATACTCCGTTTTGAATATTGTGCTTCAATATTTACGAAAGAAATTATTGTTAAAATAAAAATTGTAATTTTAGTTCTCATTGCTTTTCCTTTTTAATTATTTAATAATTACGAATTTGCCAGATTGAATTTTTCCGGTTTCAAGATCTTTAACAGTATAAATATACAAACCAGTTGCTAAAGTTTGATCATAGCTTGAGATTAAATCCCATGCATGTTCGCCACCAGAAAGTTGAACATTTTCCCTGCCAGTTTGAGCAAACCATCGAACATCCTCGCCACGATATAATAATCCATCATGTTTAAATGAATCAACAATTCTTCCAGCAGAAGTATAAATTTTGATTTCTGCTAAAAGTGGAAGATTTGCAAAATATATTTTTTTTTCACGTTCATTTAATCCATCCCATTTTGCATTTCCATAATATGGATTTGGATAAACATAAGTTTCACCTTGCGAAAAATTTTTATTTGCTGACGTTCCGGGAAATACGCGAATTAAATTTGTCTCTCTGCTCGATTCCAAAGATGGAATTCCACGCACTTCATCTCCTTCATCGAAAGCTGTTATACTGAAACTATATTGCCAACCATTCAACATATTTTCTACTTCATAACTATAAAAATATTTTGTAGTATCATTTTCAAATTTTATTGGTTGCGAATAAAATGTGAATGCACCTTTAGTTTGGAATCCGCTGTTTACTCCAATCGAATTTCCAATTGAATCAATTTCTGCAAATAAAACTAAATTATCGTAAGATGACTGAGAAGTTGAATTATTTAATGTCGTTCGGTACAACCGATAACCTTCAAAATCTTTTAATCTTGAAATAGGATCGATACTCGATTCCGATTTTTTATCCCAATAAATTGTAACTTTTTTATCTGCAGGAATAATTTTTATTTTCGGTGGAACCGGCGGTTCCGGCAAGCGATATCGATCTAATTTATTATTGTTATTATAATCTTCTCCAGGATCAAGTTTACCATTTCCATTTGTATCTTCTCCATTGTAAGCTCTTTGCGCCCATTGAAGATTATCAGTTAATGTAATTCTGGAAAGTGAATCATTAATTGTACTTGAACGATTTCCATATTTTTTTGCGGCAACAATTCCAAATACAATTGTCATACTTTCTTTTGGATTTAAAACAGGAATAGAACCAATTGAAATAAAAGAAAGTAAGTTCGAAGGTTTATTTTGAATTTCTTGTTGGTAGATAGTATTACTAATTGAAGAACTCATTTTTAAATATCTTTCTCCATCATTTTTAGGAGAGCCCAAATTCAAATCAGTACTTCGATATCCCCAAAATTGAACATTCGATTGCAACGAATCGAATGGCGCATCTTTTCCAACATATAATTTTTTTAATTGTTCAGGCCATGAATTAAAAATCTGTGGCTGAATTAATGCTCCTCGCCAATCGCCACCAATTATTTTTACTGCGATATAACTATCTGTAAATCCGGGATCACCATCGTAATCGTATGCGTAAAAATAATTTGAGGATTTTTCATAACCAAAAGAAGAGTGGCTAAAAAATTCTGTTCCGCGCGGTGCAGTTACTTTAATATTTCGTACAATATAATCTCCCCACATTCCAAGAAAAACGTCTTTCAATGTGTCGGCACTTTTATTTGTAATTGTGTAATTCAATAAAACAAAATAATCTGTGAAAGGAAAATTCCACGCATACGATTCTTGTTTTATATGAAGATTTATTGGTTGCGTGTGTTGATCAATTACAGGACCACCATTTGGAATTCGAGTTAAACTGTCTGTGTATTCGGCAATAAAATCTTGATGGCTAATTGCAAGTGGTGAATAGAAAGTAGAATTTTCAATTGAAGATCGTTCGATTAATAATTTATTTGAAGTGAATTCATAGCCAGCATTTCCAGGATCATATCCGTTTGCATCATCACCGGCTGCAGAAGTAGAAACTAATTTTTGTCCACGAACATTTGCTCCAATCCAAAATCCACCGTCAAATAAATGCTCAACTCCAGAACCAATTGGGTATTCGCAAGATGGTTCACTTTTTGTTACAAACGGTCCTCTGAATGAATTTCCCAAAACTCCATTCGAGGAAACTGAAAGTCCAATTCTCCCAATTGAAGTTGCTCGTTGGTCTTTCTCGTTATATTGTTGAGATAATAATGTAAATGGAATTAATACTGTGAATATAAATATTTTTGATAAATTATTTTTTGAATTCACAGGAAATACTTTTAAAGAATTATAATTATCAAATCTCCGACGTTCGTGTTTTTCTTCGAATTATTCCATTGTTGCAAATCATTAAATGGAACATTAAATTTTTTCGCAATTGACCAAAGTGATTCTCCTTTTTTAACTGTGTGAGTTTTTACTTTGGATTTTGGTAAAATAATTTTTAATCTTTCTGCTAATAAAATTTTTTGAGAAGTAATATCATTCCATTTTTGAATTTCACCAACTTCAACATTGTATCTTCCTGCAATTAATTCAAGCGTCTCACCTAGTTTTACAATGTGGTTAATTTGAACTTGGTTCTTTTTCACTGTAATTATTTTTTCAATTTGTTTCGGTTGAGTTTGTTTTGAATTATTCTTTTCTACAACAACATGTTTAATTTTAAGATTTGTTCCGGACATTATTTTGTCCGATTGCAAATTATTGAGTTCTTTCAATTCATCAACTGTCAAGTCGTATTTATCAGCAATTAATTCTAAATTTTCACCACGTTTAACTCTGTGAGTTTTATTATTTGTTGATGAAGAATTTTTTATAGAACTAATTTCTTTTTCAATTCCTTTTGATGCTAAATCTTTATAATATTTATTCTGACTTTGCGGTACCCAAATTTCCAAAGAAGTTCCTACAAAAATTTTATTTCTGTATGATAAATCGTTCCAATTTCTTAAATCACTCATTCTAACATCAAACAATTCTGCAATCTCTCCTAAAGAATCTCCCTTTTTAATTTTATATCGAACTTTTACTTTATCATCGGCTGCAAAAACTTTTTCACGATCCTTTAATGTAGTTTTCTTTTTTGGTTTTATAGTTTTAGCTATCGAAGGTTTGTCGATTTCTGTTTCAACTACATTATGAACAATTGATCCATTTTTTGGAATTGGTATCGCAAGTTCACGACCAACTGAAAGTCGCGTTTTTTTTGAAATTCCATTCGCATCAATTATAACAGAAGATACAAGTCCATATTTTCTTGCGATATTCGAAACTGTTTCTCCCCTTTTAACTTTGTGAACAACATAATTTAATTTTTTATCATCGGGAATTAATTGGTATTCGGCTAAAAATTTTTCTTTTGTACCAATTGGAATTTTAAGTTGATAGTTCGGAAAATTTGGAGGCGTGCACCATCTTAACAATTCCGGATTTAAATTTTTAATTTCCTCAAGAGTTGAACCTACGCAAGCTGCAATAATACTTAAATCAACGCAATCTTCAATTGTAACAATTTCATACTGTAACGGTAAATCTTTTTCAACATTTCGAAATCCAAACATTTCTGGCTTCATCGCCATCATTGTAACTGCAATATATTGCGGAACATAATTTCTAGTTTCTTGCGGTAAAAATTTTCTCATTTCCCAATAATTTGTAGAACCACTTCTTCGGATGCCTCTGTTAATTCTTCCACCGCCGGCATTATAAGCACCGAGTGCAAGATACCAATCGGAATATTCAGCGTATAAATCATTAAGATGTCGAGCTGCAGCACGTGTTGCTTTTTCAATATCTCTTCTTTCATCGTACCAATAATTTGACCTTAAACCGTAAAGTGAACCAGTTCCTTTAATAAATTGCCACATTCCAACTGCACTAGCCCATGATCTTGCGTTTGGATTTAATCCGCTTTCAACCATCGAAAGGTATATTATCTCTCTCGGCGTTCCTTCCTCTTCAAATATTTTTTCCATCATTGGATAATATTTTCCAGAACGGAAAATCCATTTTTCAAAAACTTCTCTCCCTCTTGTCATGAAATATGAAATACTTCTATTGACATATTCATTAACTTCTAAAGGAACAGAACTTGTAGAAAATTCATTAGTAATATTTGGTACAGTTGGATTCGTCATCCGCTCAATTTCTTCACTCAATTTTACTCTTAAGACATATGCTGGTGCATCAACTGGAAGTTTATCGATAAGAGAAATATCACGGTTGTAAGCTTCAATAACTGTATTTACAAGATCAAGATATTCTTTGTTTTGCGATTGGTCATTAATATTATTAATGTCATTCAAAATATTAATTGCCGACTCAAATAATTTTTGACTTCGATTTAAATCGTTCTCATTTTCAGAATCAACTGCATCATTATAATATTCTCGAGCCAATTCTAAAAGTGAATCTACCGCAACTTCATCTTCGGAAATTGAATTTTGAGTTGATCTTTGAATGAATAATGTATCTTGCTTTACTCTTAAAGTGTCTGATAAAGCAAATAAATTGTTGCTAAAAAGTGAGATACACACCAATAAAAAAGTAATTAAGTTTATTTTCATAATTTTTTCTGCGGAGAGCGGGGGATTCGAACCCCCAAGCCCGTTAGGACGCCAGTTTTCAAGACTGGTGCATTAGCCGTTCTGCCAGCTCTCCGTGATAAAAATAAAGAAAAAGTGTTTTCTATCAAACCATTATTTATTGTAAATCATTATTTCTAAATTATTTATGGGAATCACTAAAAGTTTTTTAACTTGGATTATTGTATTTGAAATATGTAAAGAACTTTTTTAGTTCACTAATAAATTGAAAATATCTTAATTGGAAAAACTTTTTTTACTTGATGGAATGGGCTTGGTTTATCGTGCTTACTTTGCTTTTATAACCAATCCATTAATTAACTCAAAGGGACAAAATACTAGCGCAATCTACGGATTTGTTAATTTTCTATTAAAAATTCTAAAAGATCATAATCCAGATTACATTGCGATTGCACTTGATACCGCAGAACCAACTTTCCGACATATTTCATTTCCAGAATATAAAGCACAACGCGAAAATATGCCGGAAGATTTATCTGTGAGTTTACCAAAATTAAATGAAGTTATTTCGGCATTCAATATACCAATTTTAGCAAAAGGTGGATTTGAAGCTGATGATATTATTGCAACAATTAGTCGGGATTTTAATCAACCAAATCTATTAACTTACATTGTTACAAGTGATAAAGATTTAATGCAATTAGTAACACCTTCAATTAAAATTTTTAAACCGGGAAAGTTTAATGAAGATGATGAAATTATTGACGAAAAAGGAGTTGAAGCAAAATTTGGAGTTCCTCCTCACCACATAATAGATTACTTGGCACTTGTTGGAGATGCATCTGATAATATTCCGGGAGTTGCAGGAGTTGGACCAAAAACCGCGTTACCATTAATTTTACAATTTGGTACGGTTGAAAATATTTACAATAACATCGATAAAATTGAAAAGAAAAGTTTACAAGAAAAATTAAAGTCCAATCAAAAAATTGCTTTTCTTTCAAAGGAATTAGTTACTGCACATTACAATGTTCCGCTTGGAATAATTCTTTCTGACTTAAAACGAAAAGAAGTTAACAAAGAGAAACTTACTTCCCTTTTTCAAGAATTAGAATTTAAAACACTTATCAATCGTGTTCTTGATAAAACCAAACCAACAAAAGTTGAAGTCCAAGAAATTCCTGTAGAAATTAAAATTGAATCTACACTTTCCAATATTAATTCCAAAAAACACGAATATTTTATCTTATCAAAAAAAGAAGAAATTACCGACTTACTAAAACAATTAAAGAAATCAAGTAAATTTGTTTTCGATACAGAAACAACTTCAGTAGATCCAAGAAATGCACAATTAGTTGGCTTGTCATTTTCATTTTCATCGGGAACTGCATACTACATTCCTGTTCGTGATACAAAAATTGAAGTTCCTTTGGATCTCGCATTTGATAATTTCGTTCAAGAAAATATTAAAATATCTTTTCCGGTTGATGAAATTATAAACTTATTCAAACCAATTTTTGAAGATTCTACAATTTTAAAAATTGGACAAAATATTAAATACGATATTTTAGTTCTTTCGAATTACGGAATTGAAGTAAATGGAATTGACTTTGACACAATGGTTGCTGGTTATATTGCAAGATCTGATGGAGAACATAATATGGATGCTCTTGCAAAAGAGTATTTAGGTTATCAAACTATTTCTTTTGATGATTTAATCGAAGGAAAGAAGGATTTTGATATCAGAACTTTATCAATTAATAAATTGGGAAACTATTCTGCAGAAGATGCTGATGTAACTTTTCAACTTTCTGAAGTATTACGAAATAAAATTTCTGCACAAAATATGTTGGATCTTTCACATAAAATTGAATTCCCACTAATAAAAGTATTGGCTTCAATGGAAAATAAAGGAATTGCAATTGATTTTAAATTCCTTAAAATATTATCCACTAAACTAGAAAAAGAATTAGTGATCATCAAAGCCGATATTTTTAAAATTGCCGGAGAAGAATTTAATATTAATTCAACTCAACAATTAGCGACAATACTTTTTGATGTATTAAAGCTTCCACCTGTCAAAAAAACTAAAAGTGGATTCTCGACTGATGCTGGAGTATTAGAACAACTTCGAAATGCTCACCCAATTATTGTAAAATTGTTAGATTACAGACAGTTTACTAAACTAAAATCAACTTATATAGATGCCATTCCAGAACTTGTTGATTCACGAACAGGAAGAGTTCACACATCATTTAATCAAACAGTTGCATCAACGGGAAGATTATCTTCGAGTAGACCAAATTTCCAAAACATTCCAATCCGCACAGAAATTGGAAGAGAAATTAGAAAAGCATTTATTCCAGAAAATAATAATATGAAAATTCTTTCTGCCGATTATTCCCAAATTGAATTAAGAATTATGGCTCACATCTCCGGAGACGAAGCTATGCTCGAAGCGTTTCGTGCGAAAGAAGATATTCATACAACTACTGCTGCAAAAATTTTCAGTGTTAAAATTGAAGAAGTTACAAAGGATATGAGACGTAAAGCTAAAGAAGTAAATTTTGGAATCATGTATGGAATTAGAGAGTTCGGTCTTGCGAATCGTTTGGAAATTACAAATTCGGAAGCGAAGGAAGTTATTACAAGATACAATACGAGATTTCCAAAAGTTAGAGAATATATTTCCGATACAATTCTTTTTGCAAAACAAAATGGTTACGTGATGACTTTATTAAAAAGAAGAAGATATCTTCCGGATATTCGAAGTGCAAATTCAATTGTGCGACAGAATGCTGAACGACAAGCAATCAATATGCCGATTCAAGGAACTGCTGCCGATATGATTAAAATTGCGATGATAAATATTTTCAACAAATTCAATAAACATAAATTTAAAAGCAATATGCTTTTACAAGTTCACGATGAATTGGTTTTTGAAGTGTTGAATAATGAATTAGAGGAAGTAAAATTAATTATTTCTCAGGAAATGATAAATGCTTTACCACTAAAAGTTCCAATTGAAATTGAAATTGGAGTTGGAAATAATTGGTTTGAAGCTCACTAATAAAGTGAACTAAATTTCTAAAAGTTCTTTTTCCTTATTAACTAAAATTGAATCAATTTCTTTAGTTGACTTGTCAGTCATTTTTTGAATTTCAGTTTCGCCCCGTTTGTCGTCATCTTCAGAAATATTTTTCTCTTTCAACATTTTTTTTACATGCTCGTTTGCATCGCGCCGAATATTTCGAACCGAAATTTTACCTTCTTCGCCAAATTTTTTAACTAATTTTATCAATTCTTTTCTTCGTTCCTCTGTTAACGGTGGAATTGGAACGCGAATTAATGAACCATCATTCTGCGGATTCAAACCTAAATTTGCCTCAAGTATCCCTTTTTCAATTGCTGCAACTAAACTTTTATCCCACGGAGTAATTGTTAATGTATGAGCGTCAGAAACGCCAACTGTCCCAACTTGTTGAAGAGTCATCAATGAACCATATGCATCAACTTTTACTGTGTCGAGTAATCCTGTTGAAGCTTTTCCTGTTCGGATTTTCATTAATTCTTGTCGAACTACTTCGAGCGCTTTATGCATTCTCGTTTCGCAATCAGATAATATTTCTTTAATCATAAATTACTCCTTAATTCAATTTCCATTTACTAATGTACCAATTTTTTTACCACTAATTAATTTTGTTAAATTATTTTTGATGTTCATATTAAAAACAATTAACGGTAATTTATTTTCTTTGCAAAGTGTAATTGCAGTTAGATCCATAACTTTAAGATTTCTTTTTAGAACTTCAGAATAAGTAGTTGACTCATATTTTTTAGCTTTAGAATTTTTTTCTGGGTCGTCCGAATAAATTCCGTCGACTCGTGTACCTTTAATAATTACTTCAGCATTTATTTCTACTGCACGAAGAACTGCGGCAGTATCAGTTGTAAAATATGGATTTCCAGTTCCCGCAGCGAAAATTACAATCCTTCCCTTTTCCAAATGTCGGATTGCGCGTCTTCGAATATATGGTTCGGCAATTTTTTCCATTGCAATTGCAGATAGACATCTTGTTTTCAATCCATGTTGTTCTAATGAACTTTGAAACGCTAATGCATTAATAACTGTCGCGAGCATTCCCATATAATCGCCAGTAGATTTATCAACTCCATCACTTGAATTTTCAACACCACGATAAATATTTCCTCCACCAATTACAATTCCAATTTGAACACCTTTTTCGTGAATTTGTTTTATTTCTGCAGAATATTTATTAAGAATTTCAGAATCAATTCCATATTCCAATTTTCCCATTAACGCTTCACCACTTAATTTTAAAAGTATTCGTTTATACTTTGCCATAATTTATATTCAATGATAAAAAAAAAGGTCTCAAGTTACAATAACTGAGACCTTAAATTGGTTATTCACCAAGTTGATATCTTAAAAACCTTTTGACTGTAACTTTTTCTCCGATTTGCTTGCTTGCATCATTTAGAATATCAGTAATAGTTTTTCCTGCGTCTTTAATAAAACTTTGTTCTATTAACACAAATTCCTGATAATATTTTTCTAATCGACCAAGTGATATTTTTTCAGCAATTGCTTCAGGTTTTCCTTCGTTCTTAGCATTGGTTTTATATATTTCTATCTCTTGTAAAATTGTATTTTTTGAAACTGATTTTCTACTGACTACAGTTGGATTCATCGCAGCTATTTGCATAGCAATATCTTTTGAAAGAGTTTTCGTTATGTCATTATTTTTTGAAGTAGTTAATTCAACTAACACGCCAATTTTATTTCCCATGTGAGTATAACTATTAATTAATCCATCAGAAGTTTTGAAAACTTCTAATCTGCGAATAGCAACTTTCTCACCGATTTTTCCTACCAAATCATTCACTCTGTTTTCAACTGTAACTCCATCTTGTATTTGATGAGATAAAAGTAGTTCAACATTGCTCAGTTTATTTTCTTCTATAATTGTTAAAAGTTGATTTGCAAAAGAAATAAATTCTTCATTTCGACCGACAAAATCAGTTTCGCAATTAACTTCTAAAATAATTCCTTCATTTGATTGAGAATTAATTTTAGTAATTATAATTCCTTGCTTTGCAACTCTATCAGCTCTTTTTTGTGCAGTTGAAATTCCTTTTTTTCTTAGAACTTCAATTGCTTGTTCAATAATACCATTTGCATCTTCAAGTGCTTTTTTGCAATCCATCATTCCTGCACCTGTTTGGTTGCGAAGTGTTTTAACTGCTTCTGCTGAAATATTCGTCATCTTTATTTAAAATTTATTTTTTTATTAATTCTATTTAACAATCTCTTTTTCATCTGCACTCACAGATTCTTCTTTTAATTTTGCTTTTGCAGCTTCTTTACCTTCAAGGATTGCATCTGCAATTGTTTCAGTAATAAGTTGAATAGATTTAATTGCATCATCGTTCGAAGGAATAATATAATCGATATTTTCAGTATCACAATTTGTGTCAACAATTGCAAAAACTGGAATATTCAATCGTGCTGCTTCTTTAATTGCAATAGATTCTTTTTTAACATCAACTACAAATAATGCGCCTGGTAGTCGATTCATTTCAACTACACCAGCTAAAGTTTTTCCCAATTTTTCTCTTTCTCTTTTAAGATTAAGAGCTTCTTTTTTTGTAATTTTGTCGAAAGTGCCATCTAATTCCATTTTTTCGATATTAGTATATCGCTTTACACTTTTTCTAATTGTTGTGAAATTAGTAAGAGCGCCACCCATCCATCTTTCAGTTACCCAAAATTCTTCTGATCTTTTGGCTTGTTCAGTTACAACTTCTCTTGCTTGTTTTTTTGTTCCAACAAATAAAACTCGTTTACCTTCAGCAACAATTTTTGAAATTGCAGTTGATGCGTCTTCCAACATCTCTTGTGTTTTTTTCAAATCTACAATATGAATTCCATTGCGTTCCATAAAAATATATGGTTTCATTTTTGGATTCCAACGGCTGGCTAAATGTCCGAAGTGTGATCCGGCGGTCATGAGTTGTTCTAGTGATACTCTTGGCATGTTTACTCCTTTTTTAGTTTTTAACTTTTACCTTCATCATTCGAAGTCGGGACTTTCAAAAGAAAGCACTTCCGAGATCGTCAGAAAGTATGTTTGATTTATAAAATTATCGTTTCGAGAACTGGAATCGTTTTCGAGCTTTTTTGCGTCCGTATTTTTTTCTTTCAACCATTCTTGAATCTCTGGTCAACAATTCATTTTTACGTAACACAGTTTTGTTTTCATCATTAACTTTTACAAGAGCGCGAGCAATTCCTAATTGTAACGCTCCGGCTTGCCCTGTTGGTCCGCCACCTTCAACTCGTGCAAAAATATCGTATTTGTCTACCGACTCTGTTACTAAAAATGGTTTTTTAACTTTTGTTGTTAAAGTCTGATATTTAAAATATGAATCGAGAGGTTTTTGATTTACTGTAATATTACCATTTCCAAATGTCAAAATAATTCTGGCAATTGATGTTTTTCTTCGACCAAGGGTATTTATTTTTAGTTCACTATGCATATAGAATTATTTTACAATTGAATTGTTTCTGGCAATTGAGCAGAATGTGGATGCTCTGGACCAGCGTAAACTTTTAATTTTTTTAGAATTTGTCTTCCAAGTGTATTTTTTGGAATCATTCCTTGAACTGCATATTCAATTACACGCTCAGGATGATCTTTAATTACTTCACGGAATTTTTCAAAAATAGCGCCACCTGGATAACCTGTATTTCGAAAATATCTTTTCTGTTCGAGTCGTTTACCAGTAAATTTAACTTTATCTGCATTTATTACGATAATAAAATCACCGCAATCTGCATTTGGAGTATAAGTTGGTTTATGTTTTCCTCGAAGTAAATGAGCAATTCGTGACGAAAAGCGACCGACAATTTTATCAGTTGCATCGACTACAAACCATTTCTTTGGTATTTCTGATTCTGTAAAATAATGTGTTGTTTTATCTTTTAGCATAATATTTGGGGTTTAAAAAGCAGGACAATAATAGTATCTTTTCTTTACTTTTACAAGAGTTATTTATGCTCTCTCATTAATTCATTTCAGTTGTGCTTTCAAGTATTTGCTTTAAAGTTTGCAAAAATCTACCAGCCATTGCACCATCAATAACTCTATGATCGCAAGAAAGTGTAACTTTCATTACTTTTCCAATTACTATTTTATTTGCTGATACTATTGGCTTTTCAACAACTGTTCCAACAGCTAAAATTGCTGATTCTGGTGGATTTATGATTGCTGTAAAATTTTCCACATCGAACATTCCGAGGTTACTAATTGTAAATGTGCTTCCTTGAAATTCTTCTGGCTTTAATTTTCTTTCTTTTGATTTAATTGCCAATTGTTTTATTTCTGAAGAAATTTCTTGCAACGATTTATTATTTGAATTTCTAACAACTGGAGTTGTCAGCCCTTCATCGGTTGAAACAGCTACTCCAATATCAATTTTTTTATGATAAACAATTGAGTCATGATTCCAAGATGAGTTTACTTCAGGGTGTTTTTGAATTGCAATTGAAACTGCTCTTACAATAAAATCATTGTAACTAATTTTAACATTTTTTTCTGAATTAATTTTCTCGCGCATCTCGGCTACTTTATCCATTCTTATTTCAATTGTAACATAAAAATGTGGAGCAATAACTTTACTTGCAGAAAGTCTTCGTGCAATTGTTTTACGCATTAATGAAATTGGAATTCTATTTACATCTTCATCAGAAAATTTTACATTCGAAACTAGTGAGTAATTTTCTACATCTTGTTTTACAATTCTTCCCAATGGCCCAGTTCCAACTAAATAATTTAGTTCGACACCCTTTTCAATTGCAATTCGCTTTGCAAGTGGTGATGCTTTAATACGTTTATCTGAAGTAGATATTTTTGAAACTGTAGTTTTTGTTGTTTTCGATATTTCTGATGATGCACTTTTTTTATTTTCAAATTTTTTTGTTTCCGTTTTTAATAAATTAGAAAAATCCTCTCCGGCTTTTCCTATTATAACTAAAGGTGCTCCAATTTTAACAGCTTCTTTTTCTTTTGCAAATAATTTTAAAATTACTCCACTTTCGTAAGCTTCCAATTCCATGTCAGCTTTATCGGATTGTATTTCTGCAATAATTTCTCCCTGCTTAATTGTATCCCCCTCATTTTTTTTCCATTTAAGAATAATTCCCTCTTCCATGGTGTCACTTAATTTCGGCATGTCAATTCTTGTAGCCATTTATTTTATCTGTTTAATGATTGATGAACTGCTTCAATTACTTTTTCTACATTTGGAATTGCTTCATACTCTAAATTTTCTGCGTATGGCATCGGAACATCTGCACCATTAATATTTATAATCGGTGAATCTAAATAATCAAATGCTTGTGAGCTAACTCGTTTTGCAATTTCTGAACCAACACTTGCAAATGGCCAAGAATCTTCTACTATTACAAGATGATTAGTTTTAATTACTGAATTAATTATTAATTCTTCATCAAGTGGACGAAGTGTACGAGGATCAATTACTTCGCAATCAATTCCTTCATGTGAAAGTTGTTCCGCGGCTTTTAAAGCAACAGGCAACATTTTTGTCCAAGCGACAATTGTAATATCTCTTCCTTCTCTTTTAATATCACCAACTCCAAGTGGAATTAAATATTCTTCAGATGGTACTTCTCCTTTAATACTGTACATCAATTCACTTTCCAAAAACATTACAGGATTATCATCTCGAATTGCAGATTTCAACAATCCCTTCGCATCGTACGGAGTTGAACAAGTTACAACTTTCAATCCGGGAACATGTGCAAGCATAGATTCCAAAGCTTGAGAATGTTGACTGCCGAGCATGTGCGCTGGACCATTTGGTGCACGAACAACAATTGGACAATTAAATTGTCCTGCGGACATGTATCGAAGTTTTGCTGCATTATTAAAAATCTGATCGAATGCAAGAATTGCAAAATTCCAAGTCATAATTTCTACAATCGGACGAAGTCCTGTCATCGCAGCACCAATTCCAATTCCTGTAAATCCGGCTTCAGAAATTGGTGTATCAATAACTCTTTTCGAACCAAATTTTTCTAACATTCCTTGTGTAACTTTATACGCTCCGTTATATTCTGCAACTTCTTCTCCCATTATAAAAATATTTGGATCGCGTTCCATCTCTTCACACATCGCTTGATTCAAAGCTTCTCGTATTTGTAAATTCTGTATCATTTTAATTTTTGTAAACGTTTTGATAAAGATAATCTAACGGTGGTTGATCGCTTTTTTCTGCAAATTCAACACATTCAATAACTTTATTTTTAATTTCTGATTCGAAATTTTCAATTTCAGATTCTGAAATTATTTTATCTTCTATAAGTTGGTTGCCAAAAATAATAATTGGATCATTCACTTTTGCTAATTCAACTTCCTCTTTTGCGCGATATGTTGCGGGATCAGACATTGAATGCCCTTTGAATCTATAAGTAATTGCTTCAAGAAGAGTTGGCATTGAATTTGTACGCGCAATATTTACTGCATCCTTCATAGTTTTGTATGCTTCAATAATATTCATTCCATCGAAAGAACCTCTATTCATATCTAAATATTTTCCTGTGCGATAAAGTTCATTCCCGGCAAATGATCGTTCAATTGAAGTTCCCATTCCATATTTATTATTTTCGATTATAAAAATAACTGGCAACTTCCAAAGTTGAGCCATATTCAAAGTTTCAAAAAATATTCCCTGATTAATTGCTGCATCACCAAAATAACAAATTGCAATATTATCTGTCCCCAAATATTTTGCAGAAAATGCAGCTCCGGCAGCTAATGGAATATGAGCGCCAACAATTCCATAACCTCCCATAAAATTAATTTCAGAATCAATAAGATGCATCGATCCGCCAACTCCTTTTGTAATTCCGGAATGTTTTCCAAATAATTCTGCCATAATTAATTTTGGATCCATTCCCCGTGCTAATGCTTGACCATGATCTCTGTATGATGCATAAATAAAATCTTTATTATTGAGCGCGGAAATTGTTCCGACTGCTACAGCTTCTTGACCGATATATAAATGACAGAATCCGGAAATTTTTCCTTTTCCATATTCTTGTGAACATCGCTCTTCAAATCTTCTGATGAGCAACATTTTTTTATACATCGCAATCAACTGTTGATGTGAAAGATCTGTGTAATCGTTTTTTCTCAACTTTGGAGATGAAATATTTTTTGTACTTGTAGAAGCTTCCAATTGATTTTTTTAAAGTTGTTCAGAAGCATGATACGAGCTTCTTACTAAAGGTCCAGATTCAACATGTTTGAATCCCATTTGTAAACTTTTTTCTTTTATTAAAGAAAATTCTGAAGGATGAACAAATCTTTCGACAGGAAGATGTTCTTTTGTTGGCTGAAGATATTGGCCAACAGTTAAAATATCACACTCAACTGCTCTTAAATCACTTATTGTATCCATCACTTCATCGATTTTTTCTCCAAGTCCAAGCATAATTCCGGATTTAGTTAAAAATCCTCTTTGCTTAGCGCGATAAAGAACTTCCAATGACCGATTAAAATGTGCTTGTGGCCTGACTCTTTTATAAAGTCGCGGAACAGTTTCAATATTATGATTTAAAATATCTGGTTGCGAATCGAGAACTATATTTAATGCAATCTCACTTCCAAGAAAATCAGGAATCAAAACTTCTATTCTGCAATTTGAATCTCGACTTCTTATTTCATGAATTGTATTTGCAAAAATATGAGCTCCGCCATCAACAAGTTCATCACGATTAACAGAAGTAATTACAACATGCCGAAGATTCATAATTGAAATTGTTTCAGCAACACGTCGAGGTTCATCCTCATCAACAAATCCCATCGAGCCTGTTTTAACTGCACAGAATCCACAACTTCTTGTACAAGTATCTCCAAGAATCATAAATGTTGCAGTTCCTAAATTCCAACATTCACCAATATTTGGACATCTAGCTTCTTCGCAAACTGTGTTTAAATTATTTTTGGAAAGTAATTGTTTTATTTTTGAATAATTTTCTCCACTGGGAAGTTTTGCTTTTAACCAATCTGGTTTACGTGGAGGTAAATTATTAGTTCGTTCAACAGAAATTTCTTGAATTAGAAACTGCATTGGATTAAACGCTTTGAGTAGTGTTAAAATTTTCTAAATATTCAACCACTCGTTGTAGAAATTTCCCACCTAAAGCGCCATCTATTATTCTGTGATCGTACGACATTGAGATATAAACCATTGATCTAATTTTAATTTCATCATTAATAATTACCGGTCGTTTTTTAACTGCACCAATTCCAAGTATTGCAACTTGCGGCTGATTGATTATTGGAAAGCCATAAAGATTCCCAAAAATTCCGGGATTTGTAACTGTAAAAGTTCCGCCTTGAACATCAGTCGGTAAAAGTTTTTTCGATCTTGCTCTCGTGGCTAAATCATTTCCAGATTTTGCAAAATCAGTAATATTTTTGGATTCCGAATTTTTAATAACAGGAACTATCAATCCACTTTCAAGTGCCACTGCAATTCCGATATTAATTTCTTTGTGAAGTAGAATTGAATCTCCTTCAATAGAAGAATTTAAATATGGAAAATCTTTCAAAGATTTTGCAACTACCAATAAAAAGAATGGAGTTAAAGTTAGTTTGAAACCTTCTCTTTTTTCAAAATCAGACTTATTTTTTTCTCTATAATTTACAATTGATGTAACATCGGCTTCGGTAACAGAACCAACATGAGCTGAAGTATGAACACTTCGAACCATATGTTCAGCAATTAACTTTCTCATATTATCCATTTTAACTACTTCAGATTTTTGAGATGAATCTGTTTTTGGGGTTAAACCTTTTTTCTTTTGTTCAGAAAAATTAATTATATCATTTTTGGTTACTCGTCCTTGTGAACCAGTTCCTACAATATTTTCAAGTTCGCTTACTGAAACACCTTCCTCTTTTGCAATATTCAAAACAAGTGGAGAGAAAAATTTATCTCCAGAAGTTTCTTTTTGTTTATCAAGATTGAGTTTTACGGTTGCAAAATTTTGGTTACTTGAAGAAGTTTTTACTTCATCAACTTTTGGTTGAGATTGAGGAGCTGGAGTATTTACAGAGGCTGCATCATTATTATTTATTCTTGCAATAATTGTGTGAACTGGAACTGTCTTTTGTTCTTCAACTAAAATTTCAACAAGAGTTCCAGCAGCCGGAGATGGTATCTCGGAATCAACTTTATCGGTACTTATTTCAAGAAGAGTTTCATCTTTACCAATTTTCTCCCCAATTTTTTTATACCATTTTGTAATTGTTCCTTCTGCGATACTTTCGCCCATTTGGGGCATTTTAACATCTATAATTGCCATAATATTAAATTAAGTTAGTGAAAATTTATTTCAATACTGAATTAACTTTTGAATTGCTTCAGTAATATTTCTTTCTTGCGGAAGTGTAACATCTTCAAGAACTGGTGCGAATGGAACTGGTGAATCGATTGCTGCAACTCTTGTAATTGGAGCGTCAAGATATTGAAAACATTCTTCAGCAATTGTACTTACAATTTCTGCGCCGAATCCTGCAGTTCGTGAATCCTCGTGAGCAACAATTACTTTTCCAGTTTTCTTAACAGAATTCAAAACCGTCTCTTTATCCCACGGAATAATTGTTCGCAAATCAATTACCTCACAACTAATTCCAATTTCTTCCATTTTACGAGCAGCTTCAAGAGAACGCTGAACCAAAAATCCGTAAGTAACAATTGTAATGTCTGTCCCAACTTTTTTAATTTTTGCCAAACCAAATGGTAAACAATAATTTTCATCCGGTTCTGGCGATGCCGCAAATTGTTGGCGATATAAACCTTTATGCTCACAAAATAAAATTGGATTTTCTTCACGCATTGCAGTCTTTAATAATCCTTTTGCATCTGCAGCATTAGATGGAAAGGCAATCCATATTCCGGGAATATGTGCAAAAATAGATTCGATGCATTGGCTATGATATAACCCTCCGCGAATATATCCGCCAACTGCAACTCGAACTACCATTGCGCAACTAAAATCGCCATCAGATCTGTATCGCAAACAAGCGACTTCATCTTTAAATTGCATAAATGCTGGCCAAATGTAATCGCCAAATTGAATTTCAACAACTGGCTTAAATCCTTTTATCGCTAAACCAACTGCAGTTCCAACAATACTTGCTTCTGCTATTGGTGAATTAAAAACTCTTTTTGTTCCGAAAGTTGTCGACAATCCTTTTGTAGCTGTAAAAACTCCACCTTTGCCATCGGCAATATCTTCACCATAAACAATTATTTTTTTATTTCGTTTCATCTCTTCATGTAGCGAATGATTTATTGCATCAACTAGAACAACTGACTTGCCAGAATGTTCCGGTTCTAAAAAATTTTCTTTTGGAATTATAATATTTGGAGAATAGATATTTCTCATTACGGTTGAAGGATCTGGTTGCGGCATCGATTCTGCAACATCAGCAACTTTATCTATATTAGTTTTAATTTCTTTATAAAGTTCATCAAGTTGAATTTCTGTTAAAATTTTATTTTCAATTAAAATATTTTTTAATTTAGTAACTGGATCCCGTTTTTTGTCTTCAACTAATTCTGATTCAATTCGATATTTTTTCTGATCGTCTGATGATGAATGTGGAAATAGACGAACAACATCTGCTTCCAACATTGCTGGTCCATTTCCAGAACGAACCCATTCAACTGCTTCAACAGAAGCATTGTAAGATTCTTCTAAATTTGTACCATCATATTTTATACATTTTAAATTTGGATAAGTTGAATATAAATGTGAAACTGAACCACCAGCAACTTGATCTTTTAACGGAACTGAAATTGCATATTTATTATTTTGCACCATAAAAATAACTGGAAATTTTGCGCGTGATGACCATGCAACTGCTTCTGTAAATTCTCCTTCACTTGTTGCCCCTTCTCCTGAAGAGACATAAACTATTTCATCACTTTGTGCTATTTGAATTCCCATTGCAGTTCCGGCAGCTTGTAAAAATTGTGTTCCTGTTGGACTTGATTGCGCAACAATTCTTAAATTTTTATTCCCATAATGGGAAGGCATTTGTCTTCCTTTTGAACTTGGACCAGCAGCACGATTCATATTCTCAGTTAATATTTCTTCAACCGTAACGCCAAATTGTAGAGAAAATGCGAGATCACGATAATAAGGATAAGCCCAATCAACTCTGGGTTTCATCGCCATTGCAATTGCAACTTGGCACGCTTCATGTCCCGGACCGCTGATGTGAAAAAGAATTTTACCTTGTTTCAGCAAAATCATTTCTTTCTCATCTATCAAACGAGATAACAACATTGTTCGATAAGCACTAACTAATTTTTCATTCGATAATTTCGATTTCATATTCTAATTTTTTATTAATTCACTTTCAGTTTCTAAAATTGAAGAGCCCAATATTTTTATTAATTCTTTTTTTGAGATGGGAACAATTTCCATATTAAATACTTCTGTAAAATATTTTTTAAATAAATTTATTAATTCTAAATTCGGAATCTCGATTCCAAATTGTTTTAACGAAGTAACACCTTTGTGAAAAATTCCGCATGGAATAATTCGATCGAAGAAAGTTAAATCGGGAAAATTATTAAATGCAAATCCATGCATTGTAATCCATCTGCTGACTTTAACTCCAATCGCAGCAATTTTTTCGTTCTCAAACCAAACTCCGGTATAATCTGAATTTCTTGTTGATTTAATATTTAAAGATGAAAGTGTACGAATAATTACTTCTTCTAAATTTCTTAAATATTTATGAATGTCTTCTGAATAATCTGAAAGATTTATAATCGGATAACAAACAATTTGTCCGGGACCATGATAAGTTATATCACCACCTCTATCAATTTCAAATGTTTCAATTCCCTTTTTATTAAGTTCATCTTCATTTGCAAGAAGATGATTTTGGTTTGAAGATTTACCGAATGTATAAACATGTTCATGTTCTGTAAAAATTAAAATATCAGGATTTCTTTTTTGTTGACGAGCCAAATGTAATTGCTTTTGGATTTTCCACATTTCTTCAAAGCGAGAATTTCCATAATTAACTGCATATACAAATTTAGGTAACATTATATTTTATGAATTCAATCCAATTCCGTAAGCATCCAAAGCGGCTTCAGCAATTCCTTCGCTCAAAGTTGGATGTGCGTGAATTGATTGATGGAGTTGTTCGGCAGTTGCTTCGAGTGTTCGAGCAGTTACAATTTCTGCAATCATTTCAGTTGCTTCTGGACCGACAATATGTGCGCCAAGAATTTCTCCATATTTGGCGTCAATAATTAATTTTACAAATCCTTCAGGTTCATTCATCGCCAAAGCTTTTCCATGTGAACGGAATGAATATCTTCCAACTTTAATATCAGTCCCTTTTTCGCGAGCCTTTTCTTCGGTCAATCCAACACTTGCAACTTGCGGCTGACAATATGTACAACCAGGAATATTATTGTAATTAATTAAATGTGGATTTTTACCGGCTATTTTTTCAACGCAAACAATTCCTTCCATCGATGCAACGTGAGCTAACCATGGCGCGCCAATTACATCACCAATTGCAAAAATGCTATCAATATTTGTTTTGTAAAATTCGTTTACTTTAATGTGCGACTTTTCTGTGATTACACCAATTGTTTCCAAACCAAGATTTTCAATATTTCCCTGAACACCAACAGCAACAAGAACTACATTGGTTGTTAATTCTTTTGTTCCATCTTTTGTTTTTAATTTTACTTTCACTTCATTTCCAGTTTGAACTGATTCAACAGTTGTGTCGGTTAAAATTTCTATTCCCGATTTTTGAAAACTTCTTGTAAGAGTTTTTGAAACTTCAACATCTTCTATCGGAAGTATTGTTGGTTTCATTTCTACTAATGTAACTTTTGTTCCGTATGAATTGTAGAAATATGCAAACTCTGCACCAATCGCTCCAGCTCCCACAATCAACATTCTTTCAGGAGGCGCGTTTAAAATCATTGCTTCAGAACTTGTGATAATTTTATCTCCGTCAACTTTTAAATTTGGAAGTTCACGCGATCTTGCACCAGTTGCAATTATAATATTTTTTGCAGTTATCTTATCAGTCTTTCCCGGCTGCGAAACTTCAACAATATTTTTATCAATAATTTTTGCAGTTCCAGTTATGTAATCAACTTTATTTTTCTTGAAGAGAAATTCAATTCCCTTTGATGATTTTGTTGAAATATCTCGGCTACGTTTTACAGCTTTAGTAAAATCAAATTGTAAATTATCAAAACTAAAACCGAAATCATTTGCATGCTTAAAAAGATTGTAAACTTCAGCATTTTTTAATAGTGCTTTAGTTGGGATACAACCCCAATTCAAACAGATTCCGCCAAGTTTATCTTTTTCTACAACAATAGTTTTTAATCCTAATTGGCTCGCGCGAATTGCAGCGATGTAACCTCCCGGTCCTCCACCAATAATTAGTATGTCGTATTCTCTTTCATTCATATATATTCCTAGTTAATAAATTCCAAAATTAATTTGAGGATTCAAAATATCGAAACAAGATAGAAAAGTCAACGCGATAGAAGATAATTCTGAATTGGGAGATGTAAGAAGTATTTCATATATTTGTTGTAGAAATTTTTTAAAATACATTCATTTAAATTAATGGCTAAATCAAAATTTCGAACTATCTATTGTGATAATTGCAGAGCTGAAAAGAAAATGCAAATTCTTAGCGCTGTTGAAGGTGCAGAAAATAAAGTCTGGCATAAATGTTCACGCTGCAGACATAATTTTTTATTTGACACTTCAATATTTGAACAAAAAGAAAATGAGAGTAAAGAACTAAATAGAGAAACCTGTGTTGATTATAATCCAACAAAAAGTTATAAAGTTGGATCATCGGTTTATCACGCAGATTGGGATGATATGGGTTTTATAACCGGAAAAGAAAAACTTTCAAGTGGTCTTCAGTCAATCGTTGTTGATTTTCAAAAAAATGGCAGCAAACGATTAATTGAAAATTTACAAGAAGATTAAAAAAATATATTAAGGAGGTGTTAGCTTGGTTGGTATTATTATAACAGAAAACGAATCGATTGATAAAGCGATACGACGATTCAAAAAGAAATACGAAAGATCTGGGATACTAAAGGAATTCAAAAAACGAACTTCTTTTGTAAAACCATCTGTTCAAAGACGAATGGATAAAATTAAGGCTATTCGCAGGGACCAGCGAACATTGCTCGAAGAAAAATTGATATAACATATCCTTTGCAGTAATTCTGAATCCGTTTTGAAGAAATTTAAAACGGATTTTTTATTTTATAACTAATTTGTATTGGCTTTCAATACTCGCATAAAATTCCCACCAAGTATTTTACTTACATCGTTTTTAGAATAACCCCTTAAAAATAATTCACGAGTTAAATTTGGTAGAAATGTTACATCATCCATTTCTTGCGGTAAAGCCTCAACTCCATCAAAATCAGATCCAATTCCAACATGATCAACTCCAACTAGTTTTGCAATGTAATCGAAGTGATCAACAAGTTTTGAAAGTGGTGGTCTTATTGGTTCAATGAATGGAGAAAGATATTTTTCAATTGCCAACGTAATATCATCCGGATGAAGTGGTAAAGTTTTTAGCGAATCAATTGCTGCTTTATGAAATCGAGCAATCGAATCGGATTTTGGTCGAAATGTGCTATCAATAAATCCGGCATAAAAATTAATGAATACAACTCCATTATTTTTTGCAATATTTTTTAATTGATAATCCTTTAAATTTCTAAACGCAGGAGTGAGTTTATATACACAAGAATGAGACGCAATTACCGGCTTTGTAGTTAATGAAAGTACATCATCCACAGTTTTTTGGCCAACATGTGAGATGTCAATTATTATTCCAAGTTGATTCATTCGTTTTACAATTTCTTTTCCTTTTTCATTCAAGCCTTTAAATTGTAAAACTGTATCAATTCGAGATTCTTCGCGTGCAGAAGTTGCCCATGGAGTATTTAAATTCCAAGTTAACGTCATATATCTCATTCCCTTGTTGAACAAAGTATCGAGATAATTAATATTATCTAAAATAGGATAACCACCTTCAACTCCAATTAAAGCTGCAAGTTTTTTTTGATTTATTAATTTTTGTACATCATTGAAATTTAAAGCAAGTCCAATTTTTTGTGGGTTTCTTTTTATTAATGAATTTAGAGAATCAATCATAGCAGTTGCTCTTTTATAAGAATGATCTTTACCATTTACATTTAAAAATGAAGGAGCAACCCAAACCGAAAAAAATTGTACATCGACTCCCCCTTCTTTAAATCTAATTAAATCTGAATGACCTTTTGTAGTTCTACCTGAAAGATCTTCACCTTCAACCGCTCGCATTAAAACATCATTATGTGTGTCCGCAACTATCGATTCGAAATGGAATTTTCGATAATCAGTTTGAGAAAAAAGATTTAAAGGTACTAAAATAAAAAAAAGCAAAAGTTGTAAGTTTTTGCTTTTCATTTTGGATAACAATTTGTAACTATTTATATAAATTACTTTAAAACAGCTGTATCAGTTTGGTTTTTCATTTCTTGAATTTCAATTCTAATTTCTTGGGCTTTTTTCTTTAATTCACCCATACATTTACGTACTCTGGTACCGGCTGCTTTATTTCCTTTTTCATAAAATTTAACAAAGTCTGGTTCGAATGACTGTACAAGTACTACTAATTCTGAAAATTTACTCATTACTTTTAACTCCTTTTATTTATTGTGAATAATTGTGTCCAATTATAAAAAAATATTAATACAAGTAAAAGAAATAAAAATATTATTCCTTCAACCATAAAAATAGAATTCTTTGTAATAAAATAAGAATTGCCATCATAAATAATTGAAGTGCTGATAATTTGTGAAAAGGAAACAATTCCAACTCTGAGACTATATGATTCCCAAATAGTTCCAAATTTGGATACAATTAAAGTTGCTATAATCCCTGAAAAGAAATAATAACTTGCAAGTAAACTAATATTACTCCAAATAATATTAGTTTCTTTTAATATTTGTAGAATAAATTCATCGCTATAATAAAGTGTGAATAATAAATTAGGAATTATGAAAGCAGCAATATTTCCAGATTTAGTAAATTCACTTAGAATAATTCCTCTAAATATAATTTCTTCAATCAAAATTATCGTAATAGAAAATAACCAGATTGCTGGAAAATCAAAAATAATCCCAAAAACAAATAACGTAAAATCCTTTATTTCGCCAGTTTGTATTTCTCCAAAAATTATTCCAATTAACAATAAAAGAAAACTTGCAATAAGTGGGATAATGAGATAGACAATTACATTTTTTAAATTGAAATTTTTAAGATTTGAGACTACAAACTCTTTTAATGAAGAAAGTCTACTACTATAGATAAGTAAAATAAAAATTAAAAATAAAATAATCTTCCAACTGAATTGGAATTCCCAAAGAAATATATTTGTCGAAATATTCTGAAAAGCTAAAACTACTCCGAATAAAGCAATAAAAAATGTGATTAAAGTCAGTTTAAGAATTAAACTAATTTTCATACTTTTAATACGACTTAACTAGTCCTATTTGGAATATCATAATACATTCACTATTTTTATATACGACTAAATTAGTCGTGTATAGATAATTCATATGAGCAATTATAAAACAAACGATTGTAAGATGAAAGATGCGCAAACTCTTTCACTTTCGCAAGTTCCTTCTGGAACGAGAGTTCGCATTGAGAGTTTAACTTCAGACCAAAATATTTGTAATCGCCTTCGCGAACTTGGTTTTTGTGAAGAAGCCGAAATCAGATGTTTAACTTCCGGTGAGAGTAATATTGTTTGTGAAGTTTGTAATACAAGAATTGTTTTAAATACTGAAGTCGCAGACAAAATACTAGTTACTCCAATTAAGCAGGAATTAATTCCACTTCTTGAACTTCCACTTTTTACAAAAGCAAAAGTAAATAAATTATTAAAAATAGATCCTTCCTTGAAAGCTCGATTAATGGAAATGGGAATTACAAAAGGAACGGAAGTTGAAATAATTCGATTTGCACCATTGGGAGATCCAATTGAAATAACTTTACGAGGTTATCGTTTATCGCTTAGAAAATCAGAAGCTGAAGCAATTTTAGTTTCATTGTAAGAAAATATTTAAATGTCGTTATCAACTCTCTCTAAAATAAAAACTGTTGCAATAATTGGGAATCCTAATTGCGGAAAAAGTACGCTATTTAATTCTTTAACCGGATTAAAACAAAAAGTTGCAAATTATCCTGGCGTAACTGTTGAAAAGAAAATCGGTAAATTATTTTTAAAAGATAATATTGAAATCAATTTAATTGATTTGCCCGGAAGTTACAGTTTGTTTGCTAATTCCCCCGATGAAGAAATTTCTTCAAAAGTTTTATTGGGATTAGTTGACGAGACACCGAAACCTGATCTTGTGCTTTGTGTTATCGACGCAACCAATATTGAAAGAAATTTATATCTTCTTTCACAAATTATTGATCTTCGACTTCCTGTAATTCTTGTTTTAAACATGATTGATGTTGCAACTCAAGAGAATATTAAAATAAATAAGAATAAACTTTCGGCATTACTTGATCTTCCCATAATTGAAACTGTTGCACCAAAATATATTGGTATTGAAGAACTTAAAAATGAAATTACCAAAGTAATAATTCCTTCAACTTCTTTGAGGAAATGGTACACTTCAAACGAAGTTGAACATAATACTCAACTACTTTCAAAAAAAATTAGCATTTCAAAAAATATTTCATTCGATATTGCTCACCACTATGCGGTTCAATTATTATCTTCAACAAACTCTTCAACAAACGGCGAATTTTCGAAAGATCTAATTTCAATTGCAGATAAAATAAAAGAAAAAATGTCTTTCCTCGATATTGACCTTTCTTCAATTTTTATCGAATCAAGATATCATTGGATAAAATCTGTTTGCAATGAATCAATAATTTTCCATCGAGATGACGAATTAACTTTTAGCGATAAAATTGACAAAGTATTAACACACAAATATTGGGGCTTTATTATTTTCATTTCCATTCTTTCACTAATTTTTCAATCGATATTTACATGGGCTGTACTTCCAATGAACTTAATTGGAGGTGCTATAAATTTATTTTCCACATTTATTGAATCATCAATTCCTACCGGACAACTTCAACAATTAATTGTAAATGGAATTATCGCAGGAGTTGGTGCTGTTGTAACTTTTGTACCTCAAATATTTTTGCTTTTCATTTTTATTGGAGTATTGGAAGATTCAGGTTACATGTCTCGCGCAGCTTTTATAATGGATAAATTAATGAGTAAAGTTGGTTTGCACGGAAAATCTTTCATTCCAATGTTAAGTTCTTTTGCATGCGCAATTCCCGGAATAATGGCAACGAGAACAATCGAAAATAAAAAAGATCGGCTCGTTACAATTTTAGTTATTCCACTAATGAGTTGCAGCGCAAGGATTCCTGTTTATACTTTATTAATTGCAGCATTCATTCCACAATATTTTGTCTTTGGAATTTTTTCTTTACCCGGATTAGTTATGATATCGATGTATCTTCTCGGTTTAGTTGCAGCACTTTGCATGGCTTGGTTATTTAAAAAAACTTTATTAAGAGGTAACCGCCAAATTTTTATAATGGAACTTCCTCCATACAAACTTCCATCTGTAAAAACTTTATTTCTACATGCTTGGGAAAGAGTAAAATTGTTTTTGAAAAGAGCCGGAACAATAATTCTTGGAATTTCAATTGTTCTTTGGTTCTTCGCAACTTATCCAAACGTAGATGAAAAAGATTCTTCAAAAAGACTCAAAAATAGTTTTATTGGACAAGCTGGACAATTGATTGAACCATTAATCAAACCTTTAGGATTTAATTGGAAAATTGGTGTCGGATTAATTACTTCATTATTACAAAGAGAAGTTTTCGTTTCGACAATGGGTGTAATTTATAAAGTTGATGATTCTGATATTTCATCTCAATCTTTACAAGAAAATATTAAAAATGATATAGATGAGTCCTCAGGAAATCTCTCATTCACTCCACTTATCGCAATTTGCGTGATGATTTACTACGTACTTGCGATGCAATGCTTTTCAACACTTGCAGTTGTTCGAAGAGAAACTAATAGTTGGAAATGGCCAATTTTTCAATTCTGCTATATGACTATTTTAGCTTACAGCGTAACATTCTTTGCATATCGCTTTGGATTATTTTTAGGATTTACATAATGGACTGGCAAGAAATTACAACTTTATTTATTGTAGCCGCTACAATAATATTAATGATCAGAAAAAGATTTTTTAATAAAAAACAAATTGGTAAATGTAATGACGATTGCAATTGTCAAACAAACAATCAAAAACATATTTAAAAAGGAAAAATGAAGAAGTTATTACTAGCAGTACTATTGATTACACCACTATTTTTAAATGCAAATTCGCGTAGATTTTCTTACACTTATGAAACTAATGTTTTACCAAAAGGTATTGCAGAACTCGAAGTTTGGGGAACATTCCGATCGCAAAGGAATTATTTTTACCAAAGATTTGATCAAAGAATGGAATTTGAATATGGACTTGGAAATGATTTACAAGTCGCTTTTTATTTGAATTCAACATTTAGAAGTGAAGATGATAATAAAGCAACTGCAGGTGGAACTTTAAAAACTACACAATCCACCTCAATTTCATCAGAATGGAAATGGAAACTTTCAGATCGAGTTGCAGATCCTATTGGTTCAGCAGTTTATGCAGAGTACACAGTTGGTACAGATAATTCTAAAATTGAAGGAAAAGTTTTTTTTGATAAACAATTTGAAGATTATCTAGTTGCATTTAATTCGATTTACAAACGATCGTGGAAAGTTGGTACAAATCTTGCAAAAACTTTTGAAGATGAAGTTGAATTTGATTTAGGAGTTGCATATACAGCTAATCCGGAATATTCATTTGGGATTGAATTAAGAAACCACAACTATATAATTGATGGAAATATTACAAATTCTGCTTTATTTTTTGGACCATCTTTTTCCTATTCGACAAAAGCAGGTTGGTTTGTACTTACTGTAATGCCACAAATTAAAAATTTAAAAAGTAGCCAGTCACTTGATTTTTCTAAATATGAAAAAGTTTTAACTAGACTATTGTTCAGTATAGAATTATGATAAAATATAGACTTCTCTTTTTATCTTTAATTATTATTTCAACATCATTTTTTGTTGCCTCTTGTGCAACATCATTAATCCCAACAATTTCATCTGAACATATTAAATATGCAAATGAAAGATGGGGAAATATAAATTCGAGTGATTTAATTGCTGCACGGGAAAAATATATACAGACTTGTTCTGGATGTCATTCACTTCCCTTGATTACAGATCATGATGAAAAGAAATGGACTGAACTTATAAATGATATGACAAAAGAAATTAATTTACCTGATGCGGATAAAGAGATAATTCAAAAATATGTTTTTACAATTTTAAATACCTACGATAAATCAAAATAATTTTAAAAACCTAACCAAAATAAATATGGAAACTAATCAAAATGTAATTTTGCCTCTCACAAAAGAATTAATTCTTGAAGCATTGATGGATGTAATCGATCCAGAATTTCCAGTTAGCGTTGTTGATCTTGGATTAATCTATGATGTCAAAATTATTGATAATTGGGTTGGAGTTAAAATGACAATGACTACTCCCGGTTGTGGAATGCAAAATGTAATTGCAAATAATGTTCGTCATAGAGTTAAAATTATTCCAGGTGTTAGCGATGCAGATGTTAGAATTGTTTGGCAACCAACTTGGACTCCGAGCATGATGAGTGCTTTTGCAAAAGAAAAATTAAAAATGAAATAAATCCACTTTTGTTAAAGTGGATTTATTATGTGATTTTATTGTTTATAGTTTCCCGGTATGAATTGCATCGTCACCAAATTTATTTTTAATAGCATCAATAGTTTTTAAAACTTTTGTGCGCTTATCATCCTCAAATAATGCCAGGTCACTTTCTTCCTGAGAAACTAAATTTGTAACTCCAGCACCCAATAATCTGATTGGTTGTTTTTTACTGAAATTTTCTTCTAATAACTTTAAAAGGTTTTGATAAATTATTTTATCATCAAATGTTTTCTCAATCCCCTTCATTCTTGTAATAGTTATAAAATCTGAAAATCTAAGTTTCAATCTAACTGTTTTAGTGGCTAGTTTTTTCTTCCTTAATATTGTTGAAACTTTTTGAGCTAATTCAAATAATTTTTGTTTTAATAATTCCAAATCAGAAATATCTTTCTCAAATGTTTCTTCTGAACTAATACTTTTTCTTTCATCATAATTTGAGACTTCGGTGCTTCCTCCACCTTGAACAATATCAATAATATATTCACTATACTCGCCCAATAATGTTTTCAAAACATCTGGTTTACAATTTTGTAAATCTTCTATTTTATTAATTCCGTAACTTTTTAATTTAAGTTCTGTCTTTTCACCAATACCAGGAAAAACACTAATATCAAGTTTCGATAAAAATTCTTTTTCTTCACCATTTTTTAAATGAATTAACCCATGTGGTTTAACAGTACCAGTTGCAATTTTTGATATTGTTTTACTTGAAGCAATTGCAATTGAACATGGAAGTTGAAATTCAGTATCGATAGTCTGTTGAAGCATCGAAAGAAATTTATTCCAATCATTATTATAAATTTTTTCACAACCAGTTAAATCAAGATACATTTCATCGATTGACGCTTTTTCGACAATAGGTGCAAAATCACAAAGACGGTCATAAATTAATTTTGAGATTTTACCATATTCACCGTGGCTAACTTCAACTAAAATTACTTTTGGGCAAAGTTGTAAAGCTCTAAAAGTTGGCATTGCACTTCGTATTCCAAATGCACGCGCTTCATATGAAGCCGAAGCAACAACTCCCCTTTTTGATGGATGACCACCAACAATTACAGGTTTTCCACGAAGTGATGGATTTGAAATTCTTTCGACTGAAACAAAAAAACAATCGAGATCAATATGTGCAATTATTTTATGTTGCACTTATTTTTGTTAAAAATATTTTCTCTTAAATCGGTACTTAATCCTTCTCCAATTAATTTTGAAGGATATAAAATATATTTGAATGATTTCTATTACTGTTAATTTTGTTATTCCCATTTTAATAAAAACAGTGTCGGTTAAATCTTTATACCATATTTCATAATTATTATTTTTCATCCAACTATTTATTTCATTTATAAAAGGATTCAAATATGACTTTCCATGTGTTTCAATCGAAATTACTTTTGGTCGACTCAACATATATTTTAGAACAAACCACTCACTTCCTTCAGTATCAATACTTAATAAATCAATTAAACCATCATCAATTTCATTAAACGTTCGGCACTCAACTTCAATTTTCTTTTTATCTTTTAAATTCTCTTTTTCATTTTCCAAAGCCGGACTTGATTTAAGAGGTGCAGCAAATGTCGACGCAGCATAATGAATTAATTCGAGTTTTCCAGTGTAATCATAAATTGCAACTGGATGGATTGTAATATTATATTTCCCAAAATAATTTTTTATAGCTTCAATATTATTTTTATCCGGTTCAACTAAAGTAGATCTTGTTCCATCTTCAATAAAATTAATTATATTTGAAGTTTGAGGTAAATAAACTCCAACTTCACAAACATGCTGAACTAAAATATTTTTTTCATTAACGCGTTTGTATAATTCTTTTGTTTCGTTGTAATTCATTTACACATTAAATCTAAAATGAACAACATCGCCATCTTCAACTATATAATCTTTTCCCTCAACATGCAGAAGTCCGGCATCTTTTACATTTTGTTCAGTTTTTAATTTAAATAGATCAACACATTTCATAATTTCAGCTCTTATAAAACCTTTTTCAAAATCAGTATGAATTGCACCAGCAGCAACTGGAGCTTTTGCATTTTTATTTACTGTCCACGCATGAACTTCTTTCGGTCCGGCAGTAAAAAAAGTTATTAAATTTAAAAGTTCATATCCTTCTTTTATTACTTGGTCTAAACCGGAATTCAATAATCCCAAACTTTCAAGAAATGGTTTTCTTTCTTCCTCAGGTAATTCCGAAACTTCTGCTTCTACAGCTGCGCTTATAATTACAACTTTTGCATTTTCCTTTTTTGCAATTTCTTTTACTTCGACAACATATTTATTTTCATTTAATAAATCCTTTTCATGAACATTGCAAACATACATTATTGGTTTATTCGTAAGTAAATGCATATCCCGAAGAATTAAATATTCCTCATCGTGAAAAGTTAAATAACTTGCGAGCCTTCCTCCTTCGAGATGAAGTTTTAATTTTTTAATGAATTCAGATTCGATGATTCCCTTTTTATCTCCACTTTTTATTTTTCTTTCAGCTTCAGATAATTTTTTTTCAACTGTATCGAGATCTTTTAAAATTAATTCCGTTTCAATTATTTCAATATCCCTTTTTGGATCTACACTTCCATCAACGTGAATTACATTTTCATCATCAAAACATCTCACTACGTGGACGATTGCATCTACATTCCGAATTGTTGAAAGAAATTGATTTCCAAGTCCTTCACCTTTACTCGCACCTTTTACAAGTCCGGCAATGTCAACGAATTCAATTGTTGAAGCAATTATTTTTGGTGGATTATAAATTGAAACAAGTTGATTAATTCTTTCATCCGGAACGGCAACGACACCGACATTCGGATCGATTGTACAGAAAGGATAATTTGCAGCTTCAACTTTTGCTGCAGTAATTGCATTAAATAATGTTGATTTGCCGACATTCGGAAGTCCTACAATTCCACAACTAAAACCCATTTTGTTCTCTCATTTTGACACAAATATACTGTAAAATTATTAATTTATTTTCGATAAGAGTAATTCTTTTAATTGAAATATTTTCAAAACAAACTTATATTGAACTCATTATGACCAATGAAATAACTTTTTTCACAGCATTTATTTTCGGATTGCTGTCATTTATCTCACCCTGTGTATTACCAATTGTTCCAGGATATATTTCATTTATTTCCGGAGTTTCATTAGATGAAATGAAAGAACATTCTTCCTCCGGTTTAAAAAAAATGTTGATGAATTCAATTTTATTTGTACTCGGCTTCTCACTTGTTTTTGTTTTGATGGGAGCAGGCGCTACAACTTTTGGTAATTTTCTACTTGAACAAAAATCAATTCTCTCTTTAGTAGGTGGCGCTTTAATAATAATTTTTGGAATTCATATGACAGGACTTTTTCGTATTTCAGCATTGAATTACGAAAAACGATTTCATATGCAGAATAAATCTTTTGGTTTATTTGGTTCCTTTTTAGTTGGACTGGCTTTCGCTTTTGGTTGGACTCCTTGTATCGGTCCAATTTTAGCAACTATTTTAGCAGTCGCAAGTCAACAGGAATCTGTAAATCAGGGAATACTTCTACTTAGTTTTTATTCACTCGGATTAGGAATTCCATTTATCATAACTGCAATCAGTATAAATTTATTTTTCAATTTTTTTAATAAAGTAAAAAAATATTTTCATCTAATTGAAGTTATCGGTGGAATACTTTTAATTGCTGTTGGGATTTTAATTATGACAAATAAATTAACTATAATTGCAAGTTGGTTGATAAAATTATTCCCCTTCCTTTCGAAATTATCCTGATAATCTGATGAATAATTCAAATTCAATTCTGGATTTAATAATTGCTGCAAAGAAAATAGTAATCTCGTCACACATTTCTCCAGATGCCGATGCAATTGGAAGTGAAGTTGCACTCTGCTCGGCACTTCAACAATTAGGAAAAGATGTAAAAATAATCAATCCGGGAAATCATCCGGCAAATTTACAATTTTTGATTAACCATTTTTCAGAGGGAACATATTCTTATTTCAATTCCAAACTGACTGAATTCGATTGTGATTTGGTAATAATAGTTGATACCAGTCAAAGAAAACAGTTTGAATCAGTTGCAAATTTTATACTGAAATCGAACGCAACAATAATTTGTATTGATCACCACTTAAATCCAGATGACTTATTCCATCATCAACATATCGATACAACATTACCCGCAACAGGAATTTTGATTTATAATTTAATATCAAAATTTCCAAATTTTAAATTAACACTCCCAATTGCTGAATCACTTTATGCAGCGATAATGACTGATACAGGTTCATTTAGATTCACACGAACAACAGGAATGGTTCACGAAATAATTGCTAAATTAGTTGACGCTGGTGCAAATCCATCTTTGATTTATGAACATATTTACGAAACTGGCTCAATTCAAAGATTACATTTATTAGGTAAAGCATTACAATCGATACAACTTTGGCATAATCAAAAAACTTCAGTAATTACGATTACCAAAAATGATTTTGAGGAAACAAAAACATCAACAGAAGATTTAGATAATGTTGTAAATTTAGGATTTACAATTAAGGGAGTTGATGTCTCTCTAATGATTGTTCAACTCAATGATAATTTTAAAATGAGTTTTCGATCTAAAGGAGACTTCCCGGCAAATAAACTTGCTCAACATTTTGGTGGTGGCGGTCATTTAAATGCAGCTGGCGCCAGATATAAAGCTAATTCGTTGGAAACTGTTTTAAACGAACTAAAAAGCAAAACAGAAGAATTATACAATTCAATTTAAGAGGAATAAAATGAAACTAACTCAAGCTTCCGCAGATGTAAAAAATATTAAAGCAAATGTTATTGTTGTTTTTTCAATTAAAGATGATACTAAAAATGTAGATCACTTTAATACATTACCAGTTTTACTCAAAAATAAAATATATACTTTAATAAAGTCAAAACAACTTCCTGCTACTTCAAAAGATATTTTAACTTTGCACACTTCGGGAGAATTAAAATGTGATAAAGTTTTAATTGTTGGAATAGGTGAAGTTAAAAATATTACTTCCGAAATTTTAAGAAGAGCTTCATCATCAGCCGCGAGAACAGCTCAAAGCGAAAAATCTGTGAAACTCTGCTTTGTTCTGCCAACTTCTTTATTGAATGTTATGAAATCAAAATTATCTCATCAGAAAATTGCACAAGCTATTACTGAAGGAGTTATGCTCGGAACATATTCATATAACAAATATATAACTTCAAAAAAGAAGGCTGCAATAAATGAACTTATTTTTAAAGTCAATTTAAAAGTAACAAAAGATATTTTAGAAGGAAGTCAAATCGGTAGAAAAATTTCTAGTGCAGCAAATTACGCAAGAGATTTAGCGAACGCACCTGGAAATGAAATTTATCCTGAAACACTTGCGAAGGCTGCACAAGAAACTGCTAAAATTAATGGATTTTATGCAACAGTTTATAAGAAGGATCAAATTGAAAAACTTGGAATGGGTGGATTAATAGCTGTAAGTAAAGGAAGTTCTCAGCCTCCTTATTTTGTAATATTCGAATATGGAAAAGAGTATAAAAATAAAGGAACTTCAGTTTTAGTGGGAAAAGGCGTAACTTTTGATTCTGGTGGAATTTCAATTAAGCCTTCAGCAGGAATGTCCGAAATGAAAATGGATATGAGTGGAGCTGCGGCTGTAATCGGAACTTTCAAATCTGTTTCATCATTAAAATTAAAAAATCATATCATTGGATTAATGCCGATGGTAGAAAATATGCCCGGAGGGAATTCTGTAAAACCTGGAGATATTATTCGACATCATAATAAAAAAACTTCTGAAGTTGATAATACCGATGCTGAGGGAAGATTAATCCTTGCTGATGCGTTATCGTTTGCTTCGCAGTATAAACCGAATATTGTAATTGATTTAGCAACTTTAACCGGCGCTGTTGTTGTTGCATTGGGGCACGTTGCTACCGGAATGATGGGGAATGATGAAAATACTATGAAAGAACTTTCTGCTTCTGGAAATGAAACTTATGAAAGAGTTTGGCAACTTCCATTATTTGAAGAATACGAATCGCAAATTAAAAGTGATGTTGCTGACGTTAAAAATGTTGGCGGTAGATGGGGTGGTGCTATTACTGCCGGTTTATTTTTAAAGAAATTTATTGGAAAATATAATTGGGTTCATCTCGATATTGCAGGTACTGCAATTTTGGAAGAACGTGGATTTTATAATCCAAAAGGTGGAAGTGGTGTTGGTGTCCGTTTATTAACAGAGTACTTTAGAAATAAAAAATAAATTTAATGAAACCTATTCTTGGAATTACAATCGGGGACTTCAATGGAATTGGTCCCGAAGTTGCATTAAAAGCAATTATCTCACCTGAAGTTAAAAAAATATGTTCTCCAATCTTGATTGGTTCAGTAGAATTATTTTCACATTATTCTAAAATATTTAAAATTTCTAAAAATATTATTTCTATCTCGAAAACTGAAGAAGGATTAAATTGCAATGGACTTCCCTGTATAAATATTTATGATGGGAATGTAAAGCAACTTCAAATTGGTAGACCTTCACCAGATGCAGGCGTTTGCGCTGGAAAATCAATTGAGGAAGCTGTAAAATTAACTTTAGCAAAACAAACTGATGGATTTATAACATCACCAACTTCAAAAGAATCACTTCATTATGCAGGTTACAATTTTCCGGGGCAAACTGAAATGATTGCAATGTTGAGTCGCTCCGAAAAAGTAATTATGATACTTTCATCGCCAAATATGAGAGTCGGTTTAATAACTGTTCATTCACCTATTTCAGAAATTAGTTCACTAATTACACAACAAAGAATTTTAGAAAAGTCAGAAACTTTCGCAAAGTCGCTTCAAGAGGATTACGGAATTACGAATCCAAAAATTGCAGTATTAGGATTGAATCCACATTCCGGAGAAAACGGCGCAATTGGGATGGAAGAAAAGAAAATAATTACACCTTCGATCGAATTACTTAAACAAAAAGGGATAAATATTTCAGGTCCATTTAGCGCAGATGGTTTTTTTGCAACTTATAAAAAAGAAAATTACGATGGAATTCTTGCAATGTACCACGATCAAGGTTTGATTCCATTTAAAATGACTGAATTTGAAAATGGTGTCAACTTTTCAGCAGGAATGAAAATAATACGAACTTCTCCAGATCACGGCACGGCATATAATATTGCTGGAAAAGGGATTGCCAATTTTCAAAGTATGATTTCGGCAATTCAACTTGCAGCAACAATTGCACAAAATAGAAATTCAAAATGATTTCATTATCAAACGTTTCAGTCGTTCGCGATGGTAATTTAATTTTAGATAAAATAAATTTTTTATTAAAGCCACACGAATTTATCTCGCTTGTTGGTTCAACCGGAAGTGGAAAAACTACACTTTTCCAATTACTTTACTTTGAATTATTTCCTTCGAGTGGAACTGTAACTGTAACAAATTACACATCTTCACAAATAACACAAAAAATGATTCCATATCTCAGAAGAAAACTTGGAATTGTTTTTCAGGATTATAAATTATTGGAAGATAAAACTGCTTATGAAAATATTGCGTTTGCACTTTATGTCACAAATGTAAAAAATAATGAAATTCAGCATAAAGTTATGGAAGCACTTTCTGCAGTTGGACTTAGCCACAAAAGAAATTTTTATCCACAACAATTATCGGGAGGTGAACAACAGAGAATTGCAATTGCCCGCGCAATTGTTAATGAACCATTTATTTTACTTGCCGATGAACCAACCGGGAATTTAGATCCGCAAACTTCTTTAGATATTTTAAATTTGTTGAAAGAAATTAATAAAAAAGGAACTGCAATTTTTATGGCAACACATAATTACGATCTTATGAAAAAAGCAGGCGGAAAAATTTTACAATTAAAAGATAGAAAGCTAACTGAAGTTCAGTTTAAAAATTAATTTACAACTGCCTCAACTCTTTTAACTTCTTCACATTCTAACATTAACGCCCGTTCAACTCCTGCGCGAAGTGTCATGCTTGAAAGTGGACAAGTTAAACAAGAACCAGAAAACCGCACTCGCACAATTCCAAACTCATCAATTGAAACAAATTCAATATCTCCATTATCAACTTGTAGATATGGTCTGACTTTTTGCAAAGCAGTATGAATTTTTATTTCAACTGGACTACTCACCTTTTAATTGGATTTTATAGAATCCAAGGAAATTGAAATTGTTGAAGCATTTAATGATTCTGCATTTTTAATACTTACTTGCGCTGCAAGATTTTTTGCAATTTGTGAAATAATTAGTGATTGCCGAGAATTTGGTTCAGCTTCAACTAAAGGAAGTCCTTTATCAGAACCAATTCGTAACTTTGTGTCAATCGGAATTTCTCCTAAAAATGGAACATTCATTTCTGTCGCAGCTCGTTTACCACCACCAAAATCAAAAATATTTTCCCGTTCACCGCAATGTGAACAAGTGTAGTAACTCATATTTTCAATTATTCCGAGAATTGGAACATTGACTTTATTAAACATCATTAAACCTTTTCTTGCATCAGCTAAAGAAATTTCCTGCGGTGTTGTAACAATTACTGCACCGGTTAAAGGAATTTGTTGAACGATTGTAAGTTGAATATCTCCAGTTCCAGGAGGAAAATCAAAAATTAAATAATCAAGTTCGCCCCAATCGACATCGGTAAGAAATTGTTTTACAGCTCCACTCGCCATCGGCCCTCTCCAAATTACTGCTTGCATTGGATCAACCAAAAAACCGATCGACATAACTTTAATTCCATATTTTTCTAAAGGAACTAATTTTTGATTATGCATGTGTGGTTTATCTTTAATATCAAACATTAGCGGAATGCTCGGTCCATAAATATCACAATCAACAATTCCAACCGAAGCTCCCTCTTTTTTTAAAGCAATTGCGAGATTAACTGCAACAGTTGATTTGCCAACTCCTCCCTTTCCACTTGCAACAGCAATTGTATTTCTAACACCAGTTAAAATTTGTGGGCGAGTTGCAAATTGTCGAGATGTAACATTCGATGTCATATTAATTTCAACTTTTTCAACATTGATATTTGTTCGGATTGCTTTTTCAGATTCAGCTTTTAATTCTTCCCGAACAGGACAAGCCGGAGTAGTTAACTCAATATCGAGTGACAAATCATTTCCATTAATAGAAATATTTTTTACAAATTTAAGCGAGACAATATCTTTGAAAAGATCAGGATCTTTTACAACACGCAATGCTTCTAATACATTTTCTTGAGTTAAGTTTTTCATTTTATTTTATTCCACATCTTTGCCTGTTAATTTTTTTAAAGCTTCACAATATAAATTAGAAGTTTTCTCAATTATATGTGCAGGCAATTCCGGTGGCGGAGGTTGTTTATTAAATTTAATTGAAAGTAAATAATCACGAACGAATTGTTTATCGTAGCTGTTTTGAGATTGCCCAACAATATAGTTATCCTTTGGCCAAAATCGTGAAGAGTCGGGAGTTAATAATTCATCAATAATAATTATTTCTCCATTTAGTTCGCCGAATTCCATTTTTGTATCGGCAATAATAATTCCTTTTAATACTGCTTCGTTTGCAGCTTTTTCATAAACTGATATTGAAAGTTTTTTTAATGCTTCAGCATTTGAAATTCCAACTAAGTTTACCATTGTCTCAAAGGAAATATTTTCGTCGTGTGCACCAATATCAGCTTTTGTTGAAGGTGTAAAAAGCGTTTCGGATAATTTTGAAGATTCTTGCAATCCATCTTTTAAAGGAATTGAACAAACTGATTTATTTTTTTGATATTCATTCCAACCTGAACCAGAAAGATATCCTCGAACAATACATTCTACCGGAAATGGTTTTGCTTTTTTAACCAAAACACTTCTTCCTTGTAATTCATTTCTATATTGATGACAAACTTTTGGAAAGTCGTTAACATCAGTTGCAACAATATGATTTTTTACAATATTATTTACTAACTGAAACCAATAAAGTGAAATTTGATTTAATACTTTTCCTTTAAATGGTATTCCTTCATTCATTATTACATCGAACGCTGAAATCCTGTCCGTTGCGACGATTAATAAGTGTTTGTCAAATTCATAAATATCTCGGACTTTTCCACGATTTCTTAATTTTAAATCTATAAAATTTGTTTCGGTAATTATTTGAGTATTCATTATTAATTAAAATTAGTTGATAAATTTATTGCTCTTGAAAGTAATGTTAAATATTCTGTTTTTGGTATATCGATTGCACCAAGAGATTTAAGGTGAGAAGTCATAAATTGACAGTCGACTAGAATAAAATTTTTTTTGTTCAGATGCTCAACTAATTTTACGAGAGCAACTTTTGAAGCATCAACTTCTACACTAAACATTGATTCACCAAAAAACGCTCCTCCAATTGAAACACCATACAAACCACCAACAAGTTTTTTTCTCTTCCACGTTTCGACACTATGCACATAACCAAGAGAAAATAAATTTTGATAACTTTCAATTATTTCGTCAGAAATCCAGGTAGTTGTTCTTTTAGAACAATTTGTAATTACTTCTCTGAAAGATTTATCAAAAGTCACAGAATAAGTTTTGTGTTTAATTCTGCGATTCAAGTTTCGTGATATTCGTAATCCGTATAATGGTAATATTGCCCTTTTCTCAGGTTCATACCAATTAATTTTTCCAGTTTTTTCATTTGCCATAGGAAACATGCCACATTTATAAGCTGCAAGAAGTTCGTATGCAGGAATAATTTTTATGCCGATATCGTTCGTCAAATTTTATTCTGGTAATAATGATTGTTGAGTTGGCTTATCGAGTGTCGATTTAAATTTATCAATTTCCCGTGCTGCTTCGTCGTATTTATTTTTAGCATTTTGTAAATGCCTGCCAATTACATTGTAATCATCAATAAATCTATTTAAATCACCTTTCAATTGGTCAAGCGTTTGTAAAATTATTTTAGCATTAGATTCAACTTCCATTCCTTTAAATCCAATTGCAATAATTTGTAAATGGGAATAAAAAGTATTTGGCGAAACTGGTACAACTTTTTTCTTACGAGAATATTCAAGTAATGTTTCATCGTTTGAAGCACTATCCCATTTGATAATTGTTTCGTAATAAATATTTTCTGCAGGAATATACATTAATGCAAAATCGAGTGTTCCTTCACTCGGTAGAATATATTTATCAGAAATATCATTAATATGTTTTTTAACATCATTTATAAATAATTTATAGAATTGATTCCTTTGAGTTTCATCTTGTGTTACATAATATTTCTGAAAATTCTCTCGCGGAAACTTAGCATCAATAGGTAAAATTCCGTGAGAAAGTTTTATGACTGCATCAACGATCGTTCCATTTTTAAATTTATATTGTGTATCATAAAAACTTTTCGGAATAACCTGACGAAGTATTTCCTCCAACATAGTTTCACCTAAACCACCGCGAAGTTTTGGTGCTTTCAAAAGCTCTTCAAACTTTACAAAGTCCTGTGCTAATTTCCGAACCTCTTCTCCGGCTTGCTCCATTCTACCTTGAGATTGTTGTAGATCTTTCATACTAAAATTTACTGCATTCAATCTTGTATCGAGAGTTTGATTTTGTTTCGAAACAATATTTACAATTTGATTCGAGGATTCGTTTACTAATTTATTAACCGTTTGAATAAATTGTTGCTGTTGATCCTGTGTATTTTTTATACTCTGCGTAATTGATTCTGAATTAGATTGAAGTTGTTGGTTAAGTGAGGATTGAATAGAAATTAACTGTTGTTGAATTAATGCTTGTCCATCACTTTCAGTTTTTGGTTTATTTAGTTTAACAAAAATCAATACGCACAAAACCAGAAGTAAAACGATTGCTATAAATAAAATATTATCCATTTAATTTGTAAAGAAGTACAACAAAGATACTAATACAATTCCACCTTTAATAATTGCTGATAAACGGGAACTTCTATTTTTTATTTTACTCCATAATATTGCAGTTACAATCATTACCAATATTAAAATAATTGAAAATATCATGACTTCATTTGGGAGCAATGTTTTGTTAATTATGAAAGATAAACTTTCTTCATCAAAGAACATTCCATAAATAACAAGCAAATGTAAAGTATATAAGAGTAATGATTCGTTGCCGGAAATAAGTACTGCGGATTTTTTATCACCAAATATTTTTTGCCAATACCAGAATAGTGAAAGTAAAATAAATACAACTCCAATGCGTGTTATAAAAAACATTGGGGATATTCTCCAAAACAGTGTATCGTTTTCATTTTGTGAAAGATATTGATAAATCAATCCGCATATTGCCATTATTAAACCAGACGAGATGAGAATTTTAAAATATTTATCTTCTTTTTTCTTTTCTCTGAATTCTAACCACACATTGCTTGCAAGCGCGCCAATAAAAATAAAAGATGACCAGGGAAATAATGGAAATAAAGACCCCTGCGATGAATTTAAATAATTTGCAATTCCCAATGGAAGATAATTTTGCATATTTGTTAACCACATAAATCCAGTTAATGAAAGAAAAGCAATTAGTAATCCTAATATTATCCGAATAAATATTTTTTGATTTTTAATTATACTTGCAATGAACAGCATTAACATCATCGTAGTTGATATACAATGTAGAATATCTACTTTTAGAAAGTTGGATAATAGTTTGTCATCTACTCCATTTATAATTCTTTCAAATGAGAAATAAGGAATTCGCAACAAATAGGCAACAAACAATATTCCGATTAACTTAATAAAAGTTTTTCGAAATACTGGAGACCATAAATATATTTGTTCTCTTTTTTTATTTAACATTATCATAAATGAATAACCGGCAAGAAATAGAAATGCAGGAGCTACAATTCCGTTCATGAAATTAATAAGGGAAAATATTTTATTTTCACGATATAAAGGATATAAAAAAGCATTTACAACATGAGTTTCAATCATAACGATTACAGCCCATCCGCGAAGCAAATCAATATATCCGAATCTCGAAGAATTTTTAGTCATATAAATTAATTAATAACAAAAACTATAATTAGTGCCATGATTGTAATAAGTCCCATTTTTTTCATTTCTGGTGAATAATCTTTTTTTGCAGATTCCCATAATTGTAAGAAATAATAAATTAATATTACAATCGCTAAATAAATAGCCAATGTATTTTCCAATGAAAGTGAACGATTATATAATAATTTTAATCCGGACGAAATTACACTTCCATATAAAATTAATAAATGTAATACATAAATTAGAAGTGATTGTCGTGAGGTAGTTAGAATTATTTTCGGAATTGTTTTTATTTTGTTTGTAACTAAGAATATAAATGATAGAACTAAAGAAAGAACTGCAGCTTGCTTTATGAAATTAATACCTCCCGATTTCCAAATATCGTGTGGAGGATATAGTGATTCTATTATACTTCCAAAATAAATTGATAATATTATAATTATGAGTGATATAACTGTTAACCAAATAAAAAATTGATTAATATTTTTTTTTCTGTATTTATTAAATAGATAACCGACAAATATTCCTGAGAATAAATAACCAATCCAAGGAAATAGCGGAAACCAGGATTTTAATTGAAATGAGAAATATGAAGCCAGCCACAATGGAAAAATTTCAACAAATTTATAATTCCAAAAATATGGAGTTACAACTAATGTAAATAAAAGTATTGAAGCTGAAACTATGAATAATAGTTTTTGGGATTTACTAACTAACACTAAAAGCTGTGTAAATAATAATGAAACACCGATGCAATGTAAAGCATCAGATTGCACAAATTGTAAATATTCAATTTCAGTTAAACCGAAAACTACTTTACTAAATGAAAAAATGGGTAAATGTAAAAAATATCCAATTAATATTAATCCGATATATCTATAAATTCTTTTCTTTGTTTCGGGAGAAAATGAAATGTATAAATCCCATTTTTTGAAAGTTGAAATAGTAAATGCAATTCCGGAACCAAATAAAAACATTGCCGCAACATAACCATGTAGGTAATCATGAATTGGAAACCAACTTGCGGATCTTACACTGTTTTTTAATAATGCATCAAAAGTATGCCCCTGAATCATTAACAAAATTGCAATAAATCGAAAAATATCGATGAAAAAATATCTCATCGGAAAATTAAATAATTCCTAACTTTCTACCAACAACTTTAAAAGATTTCAATGCATCGTCTAAATTCTTTTTTGAATGAGCTGCTGAAATTTGAACACGAAGTCGCGCTTCCCCTTTTGGCACAACTGGAAACCATAATCCTTTTACATATACACGATGTTTTAATAATTCCTGACTCATTTTTTGCGCAACTTCAGCTTCACCTAACATTACTGGAACAACAGGATGAATTCCCGGAATAATTGTAAATCCTAATTCTGAAATTTTTTTTCTAAAGTAAGCTGTATTTTTTTGTAATTTCGAAACGATTGATGGCTTGGATTTAAGTAATTTTAATGCTGCAATACTTCCTCCAACAACTGCAGGTGGAATTGAATTTGAAAAAGTATAAGGACGAGATTTTTGTCGAAGAAAAGCAATTAAATCTTTTGATCCACCAATAAATCCACCCAATGCGCCACCAATTGCTTTACCTAAAGTTCCGCTAATTACATCAATTTTTCCAAAAACATTAAAATGTTCCGAAGTGCCTCTTCCAGTTTTTCCACAAACACCCAAAGCATGACAATCATCTACAAAAAGAAGTGCACTATTTTCTTTTGCAATTTTTACAAGTTTATCAATCGGCGCTAAATCACCTTCCATGCTGAAAACACCATCGCTTGCAATAATTCGAAAACGATAATTTTTTGTTTTGTCTTCTTTCAGAATTTCTTGAAGATGTTTCATGTCAGCATGCCGATAAATTCTTTTATCTGTAGTTTCCTGTTTGCATAATCGAAGCCCATCAATTATACTCGCATGATTTAGTTGATCAGTATAAATTACATCTCTGTAATTATCGAAACCAATTTTCTCATTCGTAAGAGAAGCAAAAAAAGCATTATTTGCAGCAAAGCAAGAAGAAAAAAGAATTACATCTTCAGTCCCAATAAACTCTGCAATTAATTTTTCAAGCTCAAGATGAATTGTTTGAGTGCCACATAAAAACCGAACCGACGCTAATCCATAACCATATTTTTTAATTCCGTTTATTGCTCCTTTACGAACAATCGGATTATTCGACATTCCCAAATAGTTATTTGCAGCAAGCATTATTACATTTTTTTTATTGACTCTAACTTTTCCATCTTGCGGACCTTCAAGTGCAGTTTCATATTTAAATGTGTTTGCATTATGGATATTCTTTAACTCATCGGAAAATAATTTATTATAATTCATTTTTACTTTCTATGAATCGGTCTAAACTATATTTTCCTGAACCATTGAAAATAAAATACAATGCAATAATTAAATATGTAAAAGCCATTTCCGCTTCTCCAAAAATATCACCTTCATGCGACATAAATGCAGCAACTAACATTGTTAAAAAAATAAATACGGATGAGGTTCGCGTGAATAATCCAATTATCAACAATATTCCACCAAAAAATTCTGAACCTTTAGCCATATATCCGAAAATATATGGTAAAGGGAATCCAAGTTTTTCAACTGCTGAACAAAATCTTTCCATAATTTGTGGATTGAATATTTTGAATACACTATGAGAAATCAAAGCACAACCAAGCCAAACTCTCAAAATTAGTTCTGCAGAAGGATATTTTTTAAAATTTAATTTCAAGGTTTTAACAGTACTTTCATTGCTTCACCACTTGCAATTGCACTGAATGCTTTTTCATAATCAGAAAGTGGATATTGATGAGAAATAAATCCGGAGTTAAGAAATTTTTTGGCCAATCCTTTTCGTAAAATGCGTTCCATTTGATCCCAAGTTTCAAAAACTTTTCTGCCAATTATTCCTTTAACTGTGATTCCTTTAAAAATTATATCCTTTGCAAAATTTACAGACATATTTCCTGAAGGTAATCCAAGCAAACTAAATGTGCCACCCATTCTTAATTGCTGAAAAGCATTATTATATGCATTGTAATTACCGGACATATCAAGTGCAACATCAACTCCCGTTCGGTTTGTTTTTGTTTTAATTGTTTTTGAAAACTTTTCTCGTTCGCTATCAATTGCTAAATCAAAACATTTGGTTGCACCAAAATATTCTGCCAACTGAAATCGTTTTGAAATTAAATTCTCATGAGAAAATCCTTCATGAGAAACATCAGTTACAAATATATTTTTTGCACCGGCATATTTTGCAATTGCAGTAGCCATAATTCCTTGCACGCCACAACCAAGAATTAAAACATTTGAATTTTTAACAGGAACAGAAAATACTGTATGAGTTGCATTTCCCAAAGCATCCATAAATGCAATCATATCAAGCTGCAATTCATTTTTATGATAAAGCAAAATATTTTCAACAGGCACAACTATAAATTCTGCAAAAGCTCCATCTTCGTGCACACCTTTAATTTTTGTTTTTTGACAAACATGTTTTTCATTTTGCATGCACTGATAACATTTACCGCAAGTAACATGCATTTCCGCAGTTACATTAAAATTAGAAATTATTTTATTAAAATCTTCTTTTCTGTATAAAGTTGAAGGATGATATCCAGCTAAAAGTTTTTTTGTTGGTTTACTTTTTTTTGCTCGCTCAAATAGTTTTTGTATTAAAATTTTTCTTGCAGAAGTTCCTGCATCAACAATCCAACCCGAAAATTCATGTCCAACAATTATTCTCTTCAACTTCGCTTTACTCATTTCATGTCGTAAAGAATCTTTGCAATTGTAAATACCAACGTCAGTTCCGCAAATAGCTCCGGCATAAACTTTTATTAAAACATCATTCTTAGATTTTATTTCCGGTGACGGAGTATTTATAAATTGAAATCCTTTTTGCCACTCTTTATTCTCAGTTGGTCTTTCTTTAATTAATGCCTTCATGAAATTTTCTTTAATCTTACTGCAAACGAACCATCCATATCGTGTATATGTGGAAATGTTTCTACGATTCCTAAATTATTTATAATTTTTGGATTACAAAAACCGACTGCAGATTCAATTTCGAAATTTGTATTTTCAGCAAGAAATTTTTGAACTAATAAATAATTTTCTTCGGGCTCAATAGTACAGGTGCTATAAACAATTATTCCATCTTTTTTTACCAATTTTGCAGCATTAGTAAGAAGTGCAAATTGAAGTTTTGATAATTTTTCTAAATCAACAACATCCCTTTTTAATTTGATGTCAGGTTTTTTTGTAATTACTCCTAAACCGGAACAAGGAGCATCAACTAAAACTTTGTCAACTGGTTCATGTTCAAATTCACAACCATCACCTGCGATTGGTTCAATAATAGATAAATGCAATCTTTCTGAAGACGACTTTATTAAATTTATTCGTTGACTATATTTTTCAAGTGCAATTATTTTTCCACTATTATTCATCATTTCCGCCATGAATGTAGATTTTCCACCAGGTGCAGCACAAAGATCAATAATTGTTTCGCCCGGTTTTGCAGAAATTAGTTGGCACGCAAGTCCTGCACTTTCATCTTGTACAGTAATAAATCCTTGTTTAAAAAGTTCTGAATCAGCAATATCTGCAAACGATGTTGTTTTAAAAAAAGAAGGCAAGTATTCCGATTGAGTAAAAGTAATATTTTTTGATTTAAGAAATTCACAGAATTCAGCAACCTTCATTTTAAGTGGATTTATTCTGAGCGACAACTGAGGTATTTTATTATTCGCAATTAACAATTTTTCGGTTTCATCAAAACCAAATCTATCGAGCCATCTTTTAACAATCCACAATGGATGCGAATACAAAACAGAAAGATATTGTACTTGGTCTTCTTCTTTTTTAGGAAAATGAATATCGTTTACGTTTCGAATTATATTTCTTAAAACTGCATTTACAAGATTTGCAGCTTTTTCTCCACGCAAGCGTTTTATAAGTTCGACAGCTTCATTTACAGAAGCATGATGAGGAATTTTTTGCAGATATAGTATTTGGTATAAAGCTGTACGTAAAGTGTTTTTGATTGGGATTTCAGCTTTTGAAAAATTGCTGTGAAAGAAACCTGTTAACACCCAATCAATTTTTATTTGCCACCGAAGTACACCATGAACAATTTCATAAAGTAAATTTTTATCTAGATCATTAAATTGTTGGCTGTGAAGTTCGAAATGCAATAATTTATCAAGGTAGGAATCTGTTCGTTCTACACGATTTAAAATTTTAACAGCTGATCCCCTCACTCCACTAAACAAATCAGTTGAAAAATTTTTTTGGGTTTCCATTGAATAAAAAACGGAATGTTTTATTCTAACATTCCGTTTAATTAATTTTAGTTAAAATAATCTAGCTTATTTCTTTACGTATTTTTTATTAAAACGCTCAACTCTTCCAGCACTATCAATAAGCTTTTGTTTCCCTGTGTAATATGGATGGCATTGTGAGCAGATGTCAACATGTATATCTCCGACAGTACTTCTGGTTTCAAAAATAGTTCCGCAAACACAAATGACTTTTGCTGGTTTATAAGATGGATGTATTCCTGTTTTCATGGTTATTCCTTAAAAAAATAATATGCAAATATATAGAATTATTCGTTACTCTCAAATCTATAAAATCTTTTTACGCAAGCTATCCGCTCTTATTTTTCTGAACTTTGCAACATTTTCATTATGCATATCAAATGTTGTTGAAAAATTATGCCCACCCAATCCATTGGCTACAAAATAAAAATATTTATGCTTTGCAGGATATAATGCAGCTATAATTGAGGCTCTTCCAGGGTTATTAATTGGTCCTGGTGGAAGGCCAGTATAAATATAAGTGTTGTAGGGTGAATTTATTTTAAGATCGCTGTACTTTAATCTTCTTGGCCCATTTGAAATAATATATTGAATAGTTGGATCGGCTTGAAGTGCCATTCTTATTCTCAACCGATTATGATAAACACCACTCACAATTGATCGCTCACTTTTTAATTTTGTTTCTCCTTCAATAATTGAAGCCAAAGAAATTACATCTTTTAATGACATTCGCAATTGTACAGCTCGCTGTTTTAAACTATCATGATAAAATCTTTCAAACTCTCGAACCATTCTTTTTATAATTTCTTCTTCATCTGTTTGCCAAAGTATTTCATAAGTATCCGGCATTAAAAATCCTTCTAATGAATTTATTGATTTAGTGGGAATGTTTAAATAAGAATAATTTCTACTTAATTCCATAAATCTAGTTGAATCAATCCCGGCACGCAATTTTAAATAACCAGCTATTTCGCGAAGTCGCAATCCTTCTAAAATTGTAATTGACGGAGTTTCGGATCCTTTAACGTCAATAATTCTCTCAAGAATTTTGTAATTACTTTCGCCATCATGAATTAAATATCTTCCCATTTTAATTTCATTATGATAACCAAATAATATCCCTGCTACTTTAAAAAATAATGGCTTACTGATAATTCCCTCATCAGTGAATCTTGTAATTACATTTTGAAAAGTTTCATTTTTATTTATAACTACATATTTCGATTTTTTATTTAAATAGTTTGGTGAGAAAAGTAGTAAGTAAATGAAAATTGAAAAAAATAAAATTAATTCTCCGACAATTAGAATTTTAATAAACGATCTCTTTTTCAGGAATAAACTCATGCTAATATTAAATCGGGGACAGCTGAAACTGTCAGTGAAGATTTAAATCCGGATAAATATTTTCGATATCCAACATTTGCAATCATAGCGCCATTATCGGTGCAGTAAGCCATTTTTGGAATAAAAATATTTTTTTCATTTTCTTTACCAATTGTATAAAACCGATTTCTTAATTCTGAATTTGCTGAAACACCACCTGCAATTGCAATATCTGTAATATCATATTTTTTTGCAGCGGACATTGTTTTTTTTACAATTGAATCCACTACAGTTTTTTGAAAGCTTGCACAAATATTATTAACGGTTTCTTGCGGCAACCCATTTTTATAATCTGGATAATTTTCCTTTAAATAATAGAGCACGGATGTTTTTATTCCACTAAAACTAAAGTTGAAATTTCCTTCTTGCGGAAAAGCAGTTGGAAAAGAAATTGATTTATTATCACCCGAGACTGCTAACTTATCAATTATCGGACCACCTGGATATGTTAAATTTAATAACTTAGCAACTTTATCAAATGCTTCACCAACTGCATCATCTTTTGTTTCACCAATAATTTCATATTTAAAATCTGAATTAACTATAATTAATTGGGTGTGACCACCAGAAATAATTAAAGCTAAAAATGGAAAATTAGGTTTTTCGTCTTCCAGAAAAGTAGAATAAATATGTGCTTCAATATGATTAACTGCGATATAAGGAATTTGCAAACCGAATGCATAAAATTTAGAAAAATTAACTCCAACCAAAAGTGAACCCATTAAACCCGGTCCATTTGTAAATGCTACTGCATCTAAATCAGTTGCACTAATTTTTGCAATTTCCAATGCTTGGTTAACCACCGGGATTATATATTTTTGGTGAGCTCGCGATGCTAGCTCAGGAACAACACCACCATATCTGAAGTGAAATTGTTGTGAAGATACAATATTAGAAATAATTTTTCCATCTTGCATAATAGCAGCTGATGTCTCATCGCAAGATGATTCAATTCCAAGTATTGTAATTTGTTTGTTCATGCTCCAAATATACAAAAAGATTTTAAGATGAATAAGTTAATCGAATTCTTGAAGCATCTACTCTTTTTATTTAGATTACATCAATGTTTATCAAATTAAAATATATATTTTCGGTTGTAATAATTTTCCTTATTACTGGATGTGGAATTACTTCTCCTCAATTAACAACTACTAATTTCAAAGATAAAATCGATTTAATATTAAGAGACTCTATTTTCGATGCTTCACAAGTTGGCATTAAAGTAGTATCACTTAAAAATAATCGTGTTTTATATTCCAAAAATGAAAAGTTATTACTCCGACCGGCTTCTAATTTAAAATTAATTACAAGTGCTGCTGCGCTTTCTGTTTTAAAGGACACATTTCAATTCCGTACAGAATTTTATTTTGATTCGTTAACTTCATCACTATTTATAAAAGGAAGTGGCAATCCATTATTTACCTCCGAAGATATTGCAAAATCTGTTTCGCAACTTAAATCTAATGGACTTAAGCAAATAAATGGAAATGTGGTTGGTGATATTTCTATTTTTGATTCTACTCAATGGGGAGAAGGTTGGATGTGGGACGATGAACCTTTTGAGTATGCAGCATATAATTCTCCACTCACAATAAATAATAATTGCATAAAAATAATTACAACTCCTTCCAATATAATTGGTGGTAAATTAAATATTCAGACTCTTCCACAAACTTCATTTGTAAATATTATTAATGATGGCATAACTTCTAATTCAGAGAGTCCAAATAATCTTAATGTGACAAGAAAATTTTATGAGAGAAGTAACGATATTGTTGTCAAGGGAAATATGAAATTAAATTCTTCTCCCGATACAACTAAATTAACAGTACTTCATCCGGAAAAATATTTTGTAACATTATTATATGAAGAACTATTGCGACAAGGAATCACAATTAAAGGAAAGCCAATTATAAGCACAATCCCAAATACCGCTAAATTAAAATACGTTCATTTTCAATCAATTGATTCCGTTTTAGTTAATTTTAATAAAGTCAGCGATAATCTTACAGGTGAAAATTTATTAAAATTACTTGGCAAAGAATTAAATAAAAATATTGGTACAACTAAATCTGGAATTAATAATGTTTATAATTTTCTTAATAAAATAGGAATTGATACTTCGAAATTTTTGATGGTTGACGGTTCCGGTATGTCGCATTATAATCTTGTAACTGCAGAGATGTACATAAAATTACTTCGCGCAATGTATAATGATAAAAATAATTTTCAACTTTTTTATAAATCCCTTCCAATTGGTGGAGTTGATGGAACCCTTTCAAATCGGATGAAAAATGGAAATGCGTTTAAAAATGTTCATGCCAAAACCGGAAGTATTGGTGGAGTTAGCACGCTATCGGGATATGTTACGACATCAAATAATGATTTACTTGCTTTCTCAATTATGATGCAAAATTTTATCGGATCTGCTAAAGAATATCGTAACGCTCAGGATAAAATCTGCGAAATACTCTCATCGATTTCAGATTCTTTATAATGCGTAATTTATTTATTGTTTCAATATTTATTTTTTTTCTTATTTCATGTGATAATCAAAATAAATTAAGCACGCCAAATAAAAATATCAGCAGTTCAGATACTATGCATTTACTTTTTAATAAAGATTCAGCTTGGAATTATTTATTAAAACAGACATCATTTGGTCCACGAAATCCCAATTCTGTCGGCCATCAAAGATGTTTAACTTATCTTCATAATGAATTAAAACAATCAACAAAAACTCAGCTTTTTCAATTTCAACAAGTAGGTTATAATGAAAATCTTTATTTAACAAATATTTTTGCCTCTTTTCGTCCTGAATTAAAAAATAGAATTTTACTTCTTGCACATTGGGATACAAGACCAAGAAGTGAAAATGATAAAATTATTTCTAAAAGATCAGATCCTTTAATTGGTGCAAATGATGGAGCTAGTGGAGTTGCAGTTTTGTTGGAAATTGCCAGAATTTTAAAATATAATCCACCCCCAATTGGAATTGATATTCTATTTGTTGATGGAGAAGATTACGGGATTAAACAAGATTTGGAATATTATTCTTTAGGAGCAAAACATTTTGCAAAAAATAAACCTGCTTCATATCATCCTCAATATGCAATCCTACTTGATATGGTTGGAGATAAAGATTTACAAATTAATACTGAAATAAATTCAATGAAGTTTGCTCCAGGTTTATCCAAAGAAGTTTGGCGAAGAGCCGAACAACTTAAACTAAGTCAGTTTAATCCGGAACCGAAATATGAAATTTACGATGATCATATTGTTTTAAATGAATATGGAATTCCAACAATTGATTTAATAGACTTCGATTATCCTTATTGGCATACAACTGAAGATACTCCAGATAAATGCAGTAAAGAAAGTCTTGATGTAGTTGGAAAACTAATATTAAATATTATATTTAATCCACCACCTCACATTTAAATAATTTTTTGACTGATACTTATCTTGAAATAACTATTTTTTCTCCTCCCGATGAGACACTCAGAGAAACAATTTCTGCAGAGTTGTATGATTTTAATTTTTTAGGAATAAAAGAAGAAGCTGATTTTCTTTTTTGTTACGTAAATAAAAATGATTGGAATGAAAACAAAATAAATGAATTAACAAAAACATTAAGCGACTATTCTGATCTTGTTCAATTGCACGAAATAAAAGAACTCGCCACTGTAAATTGGAATGAGAATTGGGAGAAATCTATTCAGCCTATGAAAGTCGGAAAGAATTTTATTATTACTCCATCTTGGCATAATGTAGATTCCAAAAATGAAATCGTAATTACAATCGATCCTAAAATGTCATTTGGAACTGGTTATCACGAAACAACTCGACTTATGTTAACGCATCTCGAATCAACAAAACTTAAAATTGGAAATGTACTCGATGTTGGAACAGGAACTGGAATATTAGCAATTGCCGCTTCAAAATTGGGCTTTAAATCGATTATTGCATTGGATATTGATGAATGGTCATATGTTAATGCAAAAGAGAACGTAGAGAAAAATGATTGTTCGAATAATATTTTAGTTCATAAAGGTGATCTGAATTCGCTTGTGCATAATAATAATTATGATCTTATTTTATGCAATATTTTTAGAATAACTATTATAGAACTACTTCCAACTCTTTCGACACTTTTAAATTCTAATGGTAAAATAATTCTGTCAGGATTTTTAGAAAATGAGCATTCGTTTATTAAAGAAGCAATCAATAATTGTAATTTAATTATCGATTCGCAAACAGTTGATAATAGTTGGGAGTGTTTAACAGTTTCTAAAAAATGAGAATTGCATCAATTGATATTGGAACAAATACAATTCTGTTATTAATAGCAGAAGTAACTAAAAAGGATGAAAGATTATATTTAGAATCAATTTTTCAAAAGCAATATATTCCAAGAATTGGAAGAAATACTGACTCAAGTGGTTTAATTCAAGAAAAAGCGTTTTCCGATTGCGAACAAATTCTAAATGAATATAAAATTCTCGCAGAAAAATACGATTGCCAAAATATTATAGCCACAGGTACAAGCGCTTTACGCGATGCAAACAACAAAGATGAGTTTATTAAACATCAATTCAATAAAACTGGAATTCGAATTTCTATTTTAAGCGGAGAAGAAGAAGCGCAATGTACTTTTAAAGGGGCTTTAACTAATATTTTTGATGATAATAAATATTGTGTAATTGATATTGGTGGAGGAAGTACAGAAATTTCACACGGAACTAATAATGAACTGCAATTCCATAAAAGTATAAATATCGGTGCTGTTAGAGTTACTGAACGTTTTTTTACAAAACTACCGATTTCCGATAATTCATTTAAAGATGCAATATCTTTTATTCACGAGAATATAAATATTTTATCAGAAAATAATTTTAGTGATTCTAAATTTATTGCCGTTGCTGGCACAGCAACTACGTTAGCTAAAATTGATCTAAAGTTAAGTCTGTTTAATTATGAGTTAATTGAAAATTATAAGTTAAAATTGGAATCAATAAATAATAGTATCAATCATCTTAAAACTTTGACACTTAGTGAAATTGAGGCAATTCCTTATATAACTAAAGGAAGAAGCGATGTAATTTTAGCAGGCGCTTTAATTCTTAAAGAAATTCTTACTTTTTTATCGGTTTATGTTGTAAATGTAAATACGAAGGGATTGAGATTTGGAACTTCACTACGCGAAGCAAATAAATTATTTTTTAATTCGCTCGACAATTAATAATAATGCTGAAACAAATTCTTTTAATTCTTCAATTGTAGTATATCTACCAATTGATATTCTCAAAGTAGCTAACGCTGTTTTTTCATCTCTTCCCATTGCCAATAAAACATGAGATGCTTGTACACTTCCCGATGAGCATGCAGAACCACTTGATAAAGCAAATCCTTCCAAATCTAAATTTAAGAGAAGTGCCTCACCATCGATATTTATTTTTGTTGAATCAAATGAGATATTTACAATATTCGATATTGAATTTTCGACAATACTATTTTGTATTATTACTTCTGAAATCGGTTTAAGTAAAATCAGTAATTCTTTTTTTAAATTAGCAATTCTAATATTTTCAATCTCAAGTTTAGAATAAGCAAGTTTTGAAGCTTCTGCAAAACCAACGATTAAGGGTAAATTTTCTGTTCCAGCTCTCTTCCCTCTTTCTTGCGAACCACCGTGAATAAGAGAATCAATTTCAATTCCTTTCCGAATATAAATTGCACCAATTCCTTTTGGACCATAAATTTTATGTGAAGTAATTGACATTAAATCAATTGGCAATTCTTTCACTGATATTTTTAATTTGCCATACGCTTGGACTGCATCGGTATGAAATAGAATTCCATTTATTCTACAAATATTTCCGATTTCCGAAATATTTTGAATTGTTCCTACTTCGTTATTTACATACATCACACTTATTAAAAATGTTTCTGGTTTAATTAGTTTTTTTAATTTTTCTAAATTGATTAATCCTGTTGAAGTAACATTTACAACTGAATATTCAAATCCTAAACTTTTTAAATATTCAGCTGAATGTATCACTGCGTGATGTTCGATTGAAGAAATTATAAAATGATTTTTACCACTTTTTCTTTTCGAGACAAATGCAGTTCCAATTAATGAATGGTTGTCAGATTCAGTGCCACCACTAGTAAAAATTATTTCACTTGATTCTGCTCCAATAGTTAAAGCGATAGTTTGACGAGCTTCTTCGATATGAACTTTACTTATTCTACCAAAGGAGTGTATTGAACTTGGATTTCCAAACGAATCGTTCAAATTTTTATTCATTATAACTTGAACTTCTTCAGCAATTGGTGTCGTTGAAGAATAATCGAGGTAAATTGGTTTCATATTTCCCCGTAAAAATAATAAGATACTAACAAGGATAGAAAGGTTTAATTTACAAAATTTTATTTATCGCGAAGTTGTTTATCAATTTTTTTTCGAGTAGACAAATCATTCATCATAGCTCTCATATCATCCCGAAAGTCTTGTTGAAATATTACATACTTAACAACTTGTTGTGGAGAAAGGACATCTTTTATTTCTGATAAAAATTTCTCTTCGTTACTTAACATTTTATTATTCATGTCAAGATATTGTTGCAAAGTGGCATCCAATTCAGATTGTTGAGAATTATTGCTGATTTGAGTTTTAAGTTTCTTTAGAATTTTATCACGTTGTTTTGCTAACTCAGACATATTTTCTCTTTGTTTATTATATCTACTGAAAAACTGAATTGATTTTTTTTCATCCATTTCTAAAACTTCCATCATCCGAATTTTACGATACTTTTCAATTTTTCCCTGTGAGTTCTCTTTTCTTCTCTCCATTTGCGAGAAGAGGCTTGAAAATGTAACTAGAAATGTTAATGCTAAAATTGGTAAAGTTTTCTTCATATTGATTCCTTTGTATTAATGATCTTATTCAACTAAAATATCTGAAAGTGCTAATAAATAATCATGTTCAGATTCTATTTTAACTTCACCGTCAAGCAAATATAAAATAACATTATCGAGATTCATTTCTAAATTATATAAACTGGCAATTTTCATTACAGATTTGGATTCAGTTTTTACTTCTGATTGGATTGAATAATCCTTCTCCAACATATGTGAAATATCATTTTCATTTTGTACATAATATTCATTTGAAATTAAGTGAACTTTTTGATCAAATTGTCTATTAACAATAAAGGAATTGTTGTAACTATTTTCATTAAGCATTAAATACAAAGCTGATATTATTGAAATAACCAACATTGCCGCAATTGATGTAACATATCTTAAATTGATAATTGAAAATATTGGCATCCATTTTTTATTTTCAATTCTTTGATTTACTTGATAATTAAGTTCACTAAAATAATTTTTAGGAACTTCTGCTAAAGATTCAGTTTGTAAATATTGATAAGTGTATTTTAATTCCTTAGCAATATTATTACAAGATGAACAGTTAAATATATGCACTTCTACAGATTTTAATTGTTCGGAAGATAATCCACCTTCAATAAATTCAGGTAATAAATATTTTATGTCATTGCATTTTTGATCTAACATGTTTTCCTATTTTACTAACCGCATGAAAATAATTTGCCTTTAATCCGCCAACGCTTGTTTTAAGCAATTTTGAAATTTCATTAAATGGCATTTCTTCATAATATCTTAAAATAAATACTTTTTTTTGTTTTTCCGATAACATTTCTATCGCTTCACTAATTGCTTGTTTGTGTTCTTCTGAAACAACTTTATCAATTGGAGAATCATCATCACTTTCTACATCGATTTCATGTTGTTCAATTGAAAAACTTTTCCGTATTTTTTTTCTTCGTATTTCATTAAAACTAAAATTAACAGCAATCCGATAAAGCCATGTATAAAAACTTGAGTCACCTTTGAATCCTTTTAAACTTGAATAAACTTTTACAAATACATCTTGCGCAACATCATTTGCAGTGTCATGGTCATTCACAATTCGCCGAATAAGCCAGTAAACTCGTTCTTGATATCTACTAACTATTTGATTATATGCTTTCTCATTGCCGGCTAAAAATTGCTGTATTAATTCCGAGTCTTCTTGTTCACTCATCCGGTAGTAAATATTGACACTTTATATTGTTTAAAAGTTTAAAACTTTTATTGATAATTATATCGAATTCCTAAAAATAGATCGAATTTTGAAGTGTAATTTGCTTTTGTTTTGGAAAATTGTTCAATTAATGGGATTGCTTCTTCTTGAGAAAAGCTTGTATTTCTAATATGAAAATCGACAACCACATCTCTAAATGGTTCATACCTTGCCTTCAAACCAAAAAAGGAATCAATAATTGTTGGTGAATATAAAAATTCTGGAGTCGGCAACATATATTGATATATATTTTCTTTCTTTCCCCCTTTTCTAACTTTTTCAAATTCAAATGTAAGTTGCAAATTAAAAAGTGGTGAATAAGTAATTCCGGAATAAAATAAATCACCATTTTGTCCAACCCAATGCCCTAAATCATAATTATGACTTTGGTAAGTTGCATCGGGAAATTTATGATTATAAACCCACGGATTAAGACGAGTATATTCAAAAAGGAAGTTAGTATGCTCGTAGATTAGATCATAAGCTTGCATTCCTACAGTAAATGCTATTTGGTTTCGCTCTCGATCTTCACGTAAAAATTCTTCTGTAGAAAATTCATCAATAAATAAACTTGCATAAAAATTATAATTCGGAATCATATTTATATCAATCGAGGCAAACATTTGGTTATTATCTAAATCAACAGTGTAATGTTCAGATGATTTTATGAACATAGTTGGAATTAAAAATAATAATTCCGGACTTCGATTACCATAAATATTTGATTCTCCAACTGCAATATCAATTCCATTTATCGGAGAAAATTCAAGCATGTGTGCGGAAAGATATTTTTGTCTATAGATTGTTCTCATTGTAGAATCAGACGAACTAAGTGGAGTGATGTACGAATTCATAGGGTCAATTAATTCTGAATGCAAACTGGAATGAATGTAAGTAAAATGCACTTTCTCTCCCAACTTTGCGCGAATTTTTACTTGCGGATATGAAGGTGGCTTTGTTGAAAGAATTATATTCCCACGATTTCCAGCTCCCCAAACATTACTCATTTTTTCAATCGAGAATGTTACATACGGTACATCAAAATTAAGTTGTGCATCGGCATAATCATACTCAACATGTTCACTAGTATAACGAACTGGTAATTGACCTTGTTCAGGTGAAAAACGAAATGATGGATCTTTGTATGAACCACCTTGCTGATGATCTCTGAAATATAGATACCCTCCAATATTATTTCCTAAATAACCATAAGTAATCAGACCGTTTGACCTAGTTCGAGTATTTTTATCAAAGGCCCAATCCCGATAAGTGTATCCGCCAACAAAATTTCCATTTACAATTGCGCCACCACTTTTATAAGAATATAGATTCCAACGCTCATTAAGAATTACTGAATCCGATTCAGAGATTAGATTCATTAATTTTAATTCCTGATAAAATTCTTCTTTATAATAATTTAGTAAATCAATATCTACTTTAGAAAGTTTAATTTTTTGCGAATCCACAACTGCCAAAAAGTAAGCTATGTCGGTTCTGGTTAGTGGTTTAACAGCGTCTCTATAATTTGTAATTAGTTGTTTCGCTTCTACTTTTTTTAGAAATGAATATACTTGATGACTGGAATGTAAATAAACAGACTGCGCAAATAATTGTTTACTACAAATTATAAATAGCAAATAAATAACATATTTTTTCAATTACTATTTTCTTTTTTTCTTGTAGCTAATATTGAGAATAATATTGAAGTAGCTAAAACAGAAATTATAACCACTAATGATGTTAAAATATCTATATGTTCACCAAAATAAAGGAGTATCATTTTTGTACCAACGAAAGCCAAAACTATTCCAACGCCATATTTAACATAACTAAAAGAGGACTGAGCACTCTCAAGTACAAAATACAATGAGCGTAAACCTAAAACTGCCATTAAGTTCGATGTGAAAATAATAAACGGATCAGTTGTAATTGCAAATATAGCTGGTATCGAATCAATTGCAAAAACCAAATCTGTTGATTCAACTAAAATTAAAATTACCATCATTGGAGTTGCAAAATATTTACCATTTTCTTTGACAATAAATTTCTCACCATGGAATTCTGTTTTTAATGGCATAATCTTTTTGAACATCCGAAGCATTATATTTTTTTCAGGATGAATTTCTTTTTCTTTTCCAAACGCCATTGTGTAACCTGTATAAATTAACAATGCTCCAAAAATATAAAGTATCCACTCAAATCTAGTAATCATCGATATACCAATTAAAATAAAAATACCTCTCATAATTATAACACCTACAATCCCATAATTCAAAACTCTTCTTTGAGCGTGAGATTTTAATTTGAATAGTGTAAAAATATACAGAAACACAAAAAGGTTATCTACACTTAAAGATTCTTCAATTATATATCCTGTTAAATATGCAAGCGCAGCATCTTTATTTGAGAGTGAACTGCTTGGTGAAATAATATCCCAATAATAATAAATTATAATATTAAGAATGAAGGACAGGGAAACCCAAAATATTGTCCAGTAGATTGCTTTTTTAATTGGCATTATGATTCAAATTTATTAAAAGTTGTCTTAAATATAAAGTAGTTTTAAAAATAAACTGTACTAATTGTAGAAAGAAATGTTTGTTTGTATTTTTGCTTCAAGCCCAAGTGGTGAAATGGCAGACACACCGTCTTCAGGAGGCGGCGCTCGCAAGAGCATGGGAGTTCAAGTCTCCCCTTGGGCACATAATTGAACATCCCTAATATTTAATTTGTATAAATTTATTTTATTACTAAAGAATTTATTGATTTATCAAATGCAGATATAATATCTTTAGACATTGGTTTATACCAAGTTGAAAATATTCGATAGACCTTATCATTCTTTACAACAAAATAAACTTTCCTATCAATTTTAGCAACTGGAGAATAACTTAATACTTTTGCAGGAAGTCCACCAACAGTTACATCATTAACAGAAGTTGCATTGTATTTATTTTTATTTTGCTCATAAACTTTTTCCAATGATAATTTTTTCGCAGGAAGTATATCGATAAGTATTGTACAATCCTGCCTGTAACCAATTAATTCCACAGACATAATTGTTTCTCCTTTTACAGTTGGAAATATTGCTTGGAAATTATCCGGATGAGAAATGCTAAAATATTCATTTTCAAATGTTGTATAAGTCTCGGATGGAATCGATTCATCTATTTCTTTTCCTTTAACTTTTGCTTTCGGTAAAATAACTGATGCAAGAATTGAATCAAATATTAGTGAGTAAGTTTCGAAGTATTCATTAAATCCAGAATATTTTAAATAATAAAATGTACTATCGCTCGAACTAACAATTTGTTTAACTTGCAACTTTGCTTTTGCTCCAGCTTGTGCATTAAATGAAAACTCAATCCCTTCTTTCTTTTCCATGTACGCAACTTTATTTTCGGAAAAAGTAATTCCCTGCCAACCCATTTCTTCATTACTTTTAAATTCGTTCAAAGTCGAGAATTTCGCATCTTTAAATTTTACTGAACCAAATTCAATTTCAACTCCAGTTGGAGTACCACTAACTGATCCTTGTGAATATAATTCGTAAAATTTATCAGCAGCTTCCTGAGAAGAATAAATTTTTATTTTTTTCGAATCAGTGCTGAACATCCAATTTCCTGGATATTTAATTTCAGTTCCAAAAAATCTATCATTATAAAGTTTCCATGATTCAACTTTTGGTGCTTCTACTTTACCTCCACATGATGTTACTAATAAAGATATTGCCACAAATATTATACTATATAATTTGAAATTGTTTCTCATAATAAACCTCGTTTAATTAATTTGACTAAGTTCCTTTTTAGCAGTTGCATTATTTGGATTAATTTTAAGTACTAATTTATATTCCTCAATTGATTTCTTTTTCATTAGTTCTTTTGTTTTAGAATCCATTTTTTTATCAACTCTGGAAACATTGTACATTTGAGCAAGGAATAAATGAGTTCCCTCTTTTTTATTTTTAACTTCTTTTGATTCGAATGCAATAACTTTTATAAGTTCATTTATCGCACCAAGATAGTTTTCAGATTTGTATTCAATTACAGCTAATGCATTATAAATTTCTGATTTAGTATTTTTATTCTTCTCTATTTGAATGCTATCTTGATTTTTTATTGTATCAACTGTTAACAGTATATTATTTAGCATTTCTTTTGCAACTAAAAATGAATCTTGAGCTTGATACATTCGAGCATAAAACATTCTTCCTTGAATATATTCTGGTCTTAATGCAACGACTTGACGAAACTTTATCTTTGCTTCTTCAAATTTTTCTAACATGAAACTTGCAAATCCACCATAAAATTGTGCGCTAAAATTTGTTGGATCATTTCTAATAATTCTGTCATATTCCTTTTCGGCTTCAATAAAATTTTTCTGAGCAATAAAAATTGCAGCCATCTCTCCTGAAACTTCGGATGACATTGGTTCTTTTTCATACGCCAAACGATAATTCAAAATAGCAGTAACTGTATCTTGTACTTTTAGAAATAATTTTCCCTTTTTAATTAAATCTTTATAAGTTATCGAATCAATTGGGATTGAATTAAATGTTGTAATTGCATCTTGAATTGCATCTGTTTCCGAATAACAATGTACAAGTTGTTTTTGGAATTCGGCTGAGGAATTGAGTTTAATTATTTTTTTTAGTTGCGGGATTGCTTCGCTATACGCTTTAGTTTCATATAAAGATTTCGCATAACGGACTAAAATTTCAAAGTCATTTGGTTTTAATTCTAAATATTTTTTATAGTAAACAACAGCTTCTTTATAAATTCCACTTTTATAATACATCTTTCCTAAATCAAGTAATACCTGTGTATTAGTTGGATCTAAATCAACCGCTTCTTTCAAAGCTTTCGCAGCTTCATTCCCCTTTTTCATTTTTGTATAAACCAATCCTAATTTAATTAATATCTGCGGATTAGTTGGACTTAATATTTTTGCCTCATTATAGTTGCTGATTGCAAGTGAACTTATATTTTGTTTAGCATAACTATCTCCCAATCCAATAAATATTTCAGAAAGTTTTCCCTCAATATCTAGTTCACGTGCTTTTGTAAAATATAGAGTTGCTTTATCAACAGAGTCTACTTCTAAATATACATTCGCAAGTCCCAGTGGTATATATGGATTTTTCTTGTCTTCTTTTTCAGCATCTGTAAATTCTTTTAATCCCTTTTTCCACTGATTTTGTTTTGTATAAACCGAACCTAATGAAATTAAAGTTTTAATATGTTCATCATCAATATCTTTTGCAACAAGAAGATATTTTTCAGCTAACTTATAATTTTCTTCTACTCGATAAGATTCACCCAACATATAATTCGCTTCAAGTTTATCTTTTTTACTTAAATTTTCAAACTTGGTATTTTTAGATAGAAGAGAAATGACTTCATTGTATTGGTACCGTTGAAATACCTTTTTAGCTAATTCATAATCCGATTGCGAAAATAACGTTTGAGTGCAAACAAAGATTAAAAAACTTATAAATATTTTATTGTACATTCTTACTCCGAAGTTAAAGAAATCAAACGCACCGGCATTGTTGCTGGCACTAAATTATTATTTGTAAATATTTTTTGACCATTTATACTTGATACAAATGTTATAAAACCATCTTCAACTCCTCCAATTAAATTTCTTCCGACTAAATAAATTGGTCGCTTTAACGGATAATAATTTCTATAAATATGTGCGGGATGTGGTGTAAAATATTCTAAAGTTGAATTTGATTCTCGTTGATAATTTTTGTCACCAACAGAAATTATTTTACATTCTTCCGGCAAATTATTTAACCAGCTTGAACCAATTATCCCAAGTAATAATTCATTTTTACTTACTAAATCAATTACCTGTTTTGAAGTTGAACAAGGGTAGATAATAGCACCAATTTTGCTGTTTTGCAAGAGTCCTTTTTGAAGAAATTCATTTAAACCACTATTCGAACTTCCAGTAGCAATTATTATTTTATTTCCATTTTTCCAAGACTTTTTATTTCCAGAAAGTATTTTATGCAATTCTTCAGTTGTAATTTGATTGAGAGGATTATTTTTATTTACAAACAATAATAATCCATCATATGCAACTTTGAAAGTATCGATATAAAGTTTATATTTTTTAACAACTTCCCATTCTTCAGGATTTAAGTTTCTTGGAATTGCTATTAATTTTACACTATCATTTAGTAATTGTACAACTGCATCTCTTGATTGAATTGCTGAATAAGAAATTTTTGCTTCGGGATAATATCTTTCAAACTCTTCAACTTCTTTACTAATAATCGATGAAATATCTTCGGAAACCAACATATGTGTTGAACCACGAGTTGCCGTCACAGTTGGTTTATATTCACATCCAATTAAAACAAAAATAAATAAAGCGATATAACAAAAACTTTTACTTTGTTTCATTTTTTAGCTGCAAGTACGAACGATAATCTTTAATAACTCTGATAAGTCGAAATATTCCATAAGAAAAAAGTAGAATTGAAAAAGGATTTTTAATAACACCAAGGGAAAACTTGAAAATTAATAAGTCGAAAAAAATTAGGATTCCAAGAAAAATATAAACAAAAGCCAGAAGCCCGCGTAAATAAAGCAACGCATGCTGCATAAAATTTGGGAGAATTATCTCCCTTGGTTTAGTTTGAATTTGAATGGAATTGAAACCCAAACTGCGACTGGACCGTTATTCATAATTGCAGGGGTAAAAACCCATTTCATTGCGGCATCAATAGAAGGTTGGTTAAATAATTCTGCATCTGATTTTATAACTTGAGCTCTTTTTGCTTTGCCTTCTTTGTCAACCCAAATTTTTACCCAAACAGTTCCTTCAACTCCCGCACGTCGAGCAATTTCCGGATAAGCTGGTGCAATTTGTTTTACAGGAACAGGATTTTTTTCAACCGGGACAAAATCTGCTGGAGGACCTTCATCTTCGATTTTTATTTCTCCGCTACCAACTCCTTCTGCTACAGCATCATTAGAAACAGCTGCTAATTCTTCTTGTGTTGCAATTGTAGCTTCGGGATTTATATCTGCGTCAGGAACTGGAATTGGAATACCAACTGTTGGTTTTGCACTTGGTTCAGCAATATTTACACGAGGTGCTGCCTCAGCATTTTCAATTGAAGGTGGTGGACCAAGATCACTGTACTTCATAATCCGTACAGTATAAACTGGCGCATCTTCTTCTAAAAGAAATTGTGTAATAAAATAACTTGAGACTGCTAGTAAATGAAAAACAATTGCAAAAGTTAAGGCACGTTTTGCTGACTTGTAATAATATTGTCTTAACTCAATGTAGCCGTAAACTAAAGAAGCAGTATTAATTTGTGTCGTCATTTAAATTCCTAAATCTTTTCTATTAATTTTTTATCATCATCCGTCATTGGCGCTAAACTAAAACGTGTGATATTATTAATATTGAGTTCATCAATTATGTCAACCATATTTACATATTTGGCTTTTCGATCTACTTTAATTAATGTGATTAATCGTGGGTTTGCTTTACTTTTGTCGCTCAATATTTTTGCTAATTCTGTGAATTTTATTTTAACTGGTTTCTCTGAACCGATATTCCAATAAATATTAAATACTTCAGAAATTCTTAAAGTAATTAAATTCGATGCTGCAACTTCAACTTGTGATTCTCCCGGTGGAAGATTTATTTCCATCGTTTGTGGCTTGCTCATTGTAGTAGTCAACATGAAAAAAGTTAAAAGTAGAAATGCGATATCCACCATTGGCGTCATATCGATTCGCACACCTAATCGTTTCGATTTTTTCTTAGTATGTTTTGCTTTTCCGCGAGACTCGCGAACTTGTACATCAGACATTATAAATTCCTATGATTTTTCTTCGTTAGTGACAAGGTTAAATCTTGTTACGTTTACTTCTTGTAAAACTTTCATAACATCCTCAATAACTCCAAACTCAGCATCTTTATCCGATTTAATTACAGTACGTAATTTTGGATTTTTCATTCTTGCACGTGTTAATAATCCACCTAATTCCCGGACTGTAACTTCCATTCCTGCTTTCATGCTATTTTCATTGCCAAAAATATTTGCACGCATAATTTGAGAATCAAAGCCAAGATAAACTTCTCCTCCTTTTGCGATCAATACAATTGCAACATCAACATCTGGTAATTTTATTACAGAATGCGATTCAGGAAGTGTAACTTGCGCTGCTTCATCCGGTTTGAATTGTGTGGTTAACATGAAAAATGTTAAAAGTAAAAATCCAACATCCACCATTGGTGTCATATCAACCGCTATACCGACTCTTTTAGCCATAATAGTTTACTCTAATTAAAAATGACTGAAAGTTAATTAATTCTTGGAATTTAAATTTTCCAATAAATCTTTAGTTGCTTCATCTATAACATATGTAATGCCATCTATTTTAGTTGTAAAGAAGTTGTAAGCAACAATTGCAACGATTGCTATTCCAATTCCACCTGCAGTATTAAATAGTGCTTCAGAAATTCCGCGTGAAAGTCCAACTGCATCTGCAGAACCAGCTTTTGCAAGAGCTGAAAATGCACGAATCATTCCAATAACTGTCCCGAGCAAACCAACCATCGTTGCGATAGATGCAATTGTTGAAAGTGAAACTAAGTTTTTCTCAAGAACCGGCATTTCTAACATTGTTGTTTCTTCAAATACTCTTTTCACTTCAGTGATTTTTTCTTTTTTCTCAGCACCTTTTGTTTCATTAAGTTCTAAATATCTTGAAAGACCTGATTTTAAAATATTTGCCATCGAACCTCTTTGTTTGTCGCAAACTTTAATAGCTTCACCAAAATTATTTTCAGTAACGTTTTTAACAACCGATTTTAAGAAAACCGTTGTGTCTCTAGTTCCTTGTGCTTTTTTTATTGATAGCGATCTTTCAACAATATAAGTTACAACCAAAATTGACATGGCCATTAAAACCGCAATAAGTGGACCACCTTGAAATAAATCGTGCAATAAAGTTTTTTCTGGCGCAGCTCCGAAAACTAAATAGTAAATTGAAAATGCAACACTAAAAGCTACGAGCAGTAAAATTGTATTAAATGAACCCTGCTTCATTGTTTTGTAACTCCTTATTATTTATGAAAAAAAAAGTATCTTTTTTAGTTTCCGCAAGATAAAAACTTTCCTTTATAGCTGCAATACAAATATAAAATAAATATTTATTTGGAATTATTAATTTTTACTTCAAAATTAACATTTTCTTAATATTAGATTTGAAATTATCCCCCGATAAATTTTTAGTTCTCATTATATAATAGTAAACCCCTGTTGTCACATTTGAGTTCCATGTTATGCTGTGGTAACCTATTGACTTTTCAGCATTTACGAGCTCTGCAACTTCTCTTCCTAATACATCGAAAATTACAATCGATACTAAACTTGCTTCTGGTAATTGAAATTCTATTGTAGTAGATGGATTAAATGGATTTGGATAATTCTGCGAAAGATCAAATTGCAATGGAATCTTTGGTCGGTCAGTTATTGAAAATTCAATTGTCGAATTAAGTGTGTGATTATTTTGTAAATCATAAGCTTCAATAAATCCATTTATTTTTTGATTTCGTTGTTGTTGTAACGCTGTTACATAAACTACAATTGAAGTCTGTTCAATTTCAGAATCAAATTGTGTATTTCCGAAATTAGCAATTGCTACATCAACTACTCCTTTTTCATTTTGTGTACGATCGAGTAGAATAATATTTTTTCTATCTCCCCACATTATTCCTGGAACAATTGAATCAATTCTAACAGCTTCGGGATTGAATTGTAAAGCAACACTAATTGCATCAACTGATTTCATTCCTGAAAGTTTAAATGGAATTCCTTTTGACTCACCACGTTTAATTACAATCTCATTTGTCGTATTCAATCGATATTGTTGTTTTCGAGATTGCTGATCTTTAGATATTCCTGCAAGATTTAATCCACCACTTCTACTATTATCAAATGCCCAGTTCCACATTAATAAAAACACTGAGAGATCTTCAATATTTATTTTTCCATCTCTTAAAGAAGTTACTTTTGGAATCTTTCCTGTAATTGGACCGATATCTGCAACTTTTAAGTCTCGTTCTTTCCATCCTTTTACAAATATTGCAAGATCTTGTGGCGTTATAAACCCATCAAAAGTATAGTCACCTAAGAATTCTGTTAAATAAACTTTCTCAACTTTATTGCTGTCTGTATTTCCAAATGAATCTGTTGCCCACATTGTGAAATAATAATATGTTGCTGTCTGTAATTTTGTAATAAGTGTTGTGTCCGAAGTGGAAGTTGCATTCGGTGAGTTATAGTTGTAAACCTTTGAAGTCTCGGCCATAAATACTCTATATGTAATCGGTTGTGATAAATCTGATGCAGGTGTCCAGGATAAAATTACAGATCCCGGAATATTTTTTGAATTATTCAACGCTACTTGTATTCCTTGGAATAAAGGAGCTTTCAAATCAATTGTAAATGAATCTGAAATTGCTGGTGTACTTGTTCCTGTTAATCCTGTTGCAAGAACTCTCAATTTCATTCCCTTCGATTCTGTATTGTTTGCATCATTTCTGCTTAACCAAATAAGTGTTGATTGTGAATCAACTCCAACTAATTTTGTTGTTTTTCCAATTATACTTGCTGCCTTTATCCACGTTGCTCCCGCGTTGAACGAATAGTCAAATGATAATGAAACTGTATCTCCACTTGCAGATGAATATGAATAACTAAACTGGACTGTATCTTTATTTAGTTTCTTCAATACTGTAACATTTTTCATTGAAACTAATTTTCCAGGAGTTCCTTTTTTAATAACTTTATTCGAATCACTATTTCCAATATTGTCTTTTACTCTTACAGCAAAATAATATGCATTAAAGTTTGTAAGATTTGTTGCAGAATAAGTTGTATCTGTAATATTCTGCGGAACAACTGCAAAAAGTCCGGTTGAATCTCCTTTATTTACATAAACCGAATAAGTTACCGGTCCAAATTTCTCAACTGCTTTATTCCAACTAATCGTTACCGCTCCACCATTCGGATTTGAAATTACATTTGCAACTCCACTAAATTGCGGTGCACGGTTATCAAGTGAAAATGAATTTGAAATGACTCTGTCACTTGTATCACTTCCAAATGCAACTCTCGTTCCAATATATATGGTATCTCCTTCAACTTGCGGAGCATCAATTCTAGAATTCCAAATTACTGTATCTGTAACTGGATTTTTAATTGGAAAGATATTTACTAAAGTTTTATTTAATCCTGTTAATTTTTTCCAGCTTATTCCTTTTGTATCACTATAATAGAAGTGCAAGTTAACTTCATGTGAAGTATCTCCTGCTAATAGATAATTGATATTAATATTTCCCGAATGAATTTTTGATACAACTGATAAGATATTTACAAGTGGACCACTATAAATTTTCTTAGTTCTAAATTCCCACACAGCCGAAAATGTAGAAGTATCACTTCCTTTTATTCCTCTTACCTTCCAGTTATATTTTTTATTCTGTTGTAAATCAGCCGGCAAAACAGTATAAAATGTATCGCTTGTAATTGCGTATAATTGTTGTGTTAGTGTTGTAATTGTGTCAAGTACTTGCAGTTCATATTTTTCGTAAACCGCATTTTTAGACCACCTAAATGTAAATGGCATAACCAAGTCAACCGTAAAATTTGTAGGTTGCTGTAAATTTGGTGCATCATAACCTGGTGCAACTGTAAAATCGGTAGCACTTATTGCCGGCGGACCTTCCATTGTGCCAACAATAATTCTTCCGGTTCGTGCGTTAATTGGAACTGGTGCATTAATTTCGGTGTCGCTAATTTTTGTGTAAGTAGTAGCATTTGCACCAACTCGAATAATATTTAATAAATTATCTTCTCCACCTGTTATAACATATTTTCTATCAAAGCTGCTTGCCGATGAAGTTATTTTTTTTGAATGATAGCCATGTGTGCTTTTTATATTGCCAGAAGGATAATCGAAAAAGAAAATTGTACTATCGCTTGTTGCATAGAAAACTGCGTTATCGAACAAAATTCCAACACTCGAAATTTCGTTGATGCTCGGTGATGTAATTTTTTTAATTTCGTTGCCGGTTGAAAAATTCAATATCCTTATTTCTTTTCCTGAACTTCCCGATATAATAAATTGTCTACTCCAATCTGCTGCCAGTGCAGTTATTGTACCGGATTGTCCGACGATATCTTTTTCGTAAGTCAATTGTTGGTTTTGGAATTTATAAACTTTTATTATTCCATTATCTCCACCTACAAAAATCATTTCTCCATCCATCGACATTGCAATAGATTTTATTTCCATCGGAACCGCTAAAGTTGATCTGAGTTGCTGGTTGCTAACCGAATACATTCTAAGTTCATTAGGGTTTGAAGCAGCAACTGCTAAATAACTATTTCCACCGAATCCTCCGGAAGCCATTGCTTTAACTTTTCCTCCGGCATTTACTTCTGCAATAAATCCGTTTAAAGTCGAGTAAAAACTAACATTGCCATTATCTCTTCCAACCATAAAATTTTGACTCTCGTTTGTCATTACAATACTTGTAATATTCCCATTTGGTATTGGATATGAATTTAAAATTGAGTTTGATTTAATCGAATACAAATCGACACTGTTATCGCTTTTTCCAATAACTATAAGATCTCCACTTTTAGAAGCAACACTTACAATTTGTTTTGAAGAAGTATGTGACTTCTCTTTTGCCATATCTCCTAAAAATCCTACAGAATTTAAATTGTTAAAACCACTTCCTTTTATGTTTACAACTGTTCCAACATTTCCAGAACTTGGAGTAAATGAAGTTATCTGAGTATTTGGTCCAACATTTAAACTCCTTCCTAAAATTGTAACATTATCAAACTTCCAAGTAGCATTTGTGTTGTAACCTGAATTTACTCCGGTGTACCCCGAACCATCAAACATTGCAACTGCTCTTATTGCAAAATTTGGATTATTGCTTGCACTTTGAGGAAAATTATAATCTAGAAAAAACCATTGTGCATTTTGTGCTGTAATATTTCCAAATTCTGTCCATTGTTCCGGCATCGATATATTATATTCAAATTTTATTTTATTTGGCGAGCCAATTGTCGGAAACCAATCGATATGTAATTTTATACTATCAAAATTTATAGTTGCTACGGAAAATTTTACACCAGCTTGCCCGTTGTTTGTACTTTGCGTTGGGAATTGACTTAACGAATAACTTAATCCATCGGATAAATTGCCCCAAGGAGCTCCAGGTTCGGTAATTGAAGCAGCCGTATTTCCAATTGTAGAAACTGTTCCTGTGCCAACTGCGGGGCTATAATTTACTCCTTGATTAAAATTCCACTGTGTTACAATTCCGGTTTGTGTTGGAACTTGTATTAATTCCGAAATAGGTCGCTTCCAGATTCCCTTACTCCATAAGCCAATATAAACATCCGATTGGTCGTTTGTAATAGAATTACCTTGGGAATTTAGTTTTCTTATTCCGGTTACATTAGACCAGTTCATTCCATTATCAGCTGAGACTAATACTTCATCCCAAGTTGTTGAAACTAAAAAGTTTTTTACTCGAGCTATACTTGAAAACCAATTATAAGTTGTGTTGCTTTTTGTCCATGAGTTTCCATCATTTATTGAAAAGTAAATTCCATCTGAAGAATAAACTACTATTAATCCATTTTCGAACAACCCATTTTGAACTGTACTAGCCGCACCAATATTTGATATCTGCTGCCAGCTTTTTCCTTCATCTTTCGAAACATACATTGGCATATTCCAAGATAGAAGATAAATTGAATTTCCAACAACCTCGAATCTATTAATATTATTTGTTGGGTATACAACTCCACTTAATTGCGTAAATGTATTTCCATTATCTGATGAGCGGTATATTTTTGAATCTGATTTAAAAACATATAAATTATTTCCACTTGTATCTATATTTATTAAATATCCGTCAAATGTTATTAAATTCGTTTTATCTGACCATGTAATTCCATTATCGTTAGAAAAAAATAAATTATTACCCGATGCTGCTATAATTTTACCATTCCATCCAATAATATATCTTATATAATAATCTTTTTTTGTAGCATCTAAATTTACAGCACTCCAGTTATTACCACCATCTGTCGATTTTAATAAACTGCTTCCGTAGTGAGCTGCAAACAATGTGTTTCCGTTATGGTATATTGCTTCTTGCGTCGTAGCCGTTAATCCTTTTGAAATTAAATTCCAAATGGTTGTATATTTATAAACTCCAATACTTGTGCCAGTATAAAAATTAGATTTTGAATAAATTAAAGTTTTTATTTCGTAATAATTTATTTCATCTGTAATTTTATTTGATAATTTTATCCAGTTCGCTCCATTGTCGGTAGATTCATATAAACCATCAAAAAAGATCGAAAATAATTTTGTTCCTTCACTATTACCTGTAAGAATGCGAGCTGAGAAATTATTACTAATTAAACTCCAACTATTGCTAACTTCATTAAAAGTATAAAGTGCGCTATTTAGAGAAGTATAAAATTTATTATTTACCGATGAAATAAAACTTATATAAGTTGATTGAAGACCTGTGTTAGTTTCAACAAAATTTACACCATTATCAATTGATTTATAAATTTTATTTGCTGTTTTCAATAAAACTAAATTACTATTCGAAACTATTTTCTCTATGTGCGGATTCCCCAGTAAAGATAATTTAGCACCCCAAGTATTGCCGGTATCATTTGAAAGATAGTAATCAGATCCACTAGAACCAATAATAGTCGTACCATTTGATGCAAAATTAATATTAGAAATATTTACACCATTCGGTAAAGTAATTGTTTTCCAATTAACTCCGGCATCATCACTTATTTTTATAACATTATACCATGTAGAAGCAATTATTTTATTTCCTTTAATAAGGAAGTCCGATGTTTCTATTTCATTATTTATACCAAATGTTAGTTCATACCAATTTAGTCCATCATCGCCACTTCTAAAAAGATGACCTTCTACTTGTGCATAAAATGTATTTCCCGCAAATTCTAACTTCTTAAATGCTCCACCTGTCGGACCATTTAATTTTGTCCAACTATAAACTGGTGGTGCAGTAGGAATTATAAATCCAAATGCAGTCGCAGTTCCTTCAGGAGTAGTAACTGTAACTGTCCCACTTGCTCCATTGCCAACAGTAGCAGTTATTGTAGTATCATTTGTAATAGCAAATGTAGAAGCATTAGTTCCGCCAAATTTTACAGAAGTTGCTCCTGTAAAATTTGACCCCTTTATTGTAACAACATCACCGGTTTTTGCAATTGTTGGGAAGAAGGATGTTATCACTAAACTTTTCTTTGTCGTAAATTTATTTCTTAAACTCCAACTACTTGTGTCGGTATCTTTTATAGAACGAACCCTCCAATAAAATGTTTGTCCCCCTTCTATTCCAGAAACCGAAAATATTGTATCACTCGTAAACTGAATTATTTCCAACCTCGCAAATAAAGAATCTTTCGATAATTGTAAATGATATTTTTTAGCCGAATCTGCTTTTGACCAAGTAAACGAAATTGTACCAATTAAATTTGTAGTATTATTAGGTGGATTAGCTAAATTTGGTGGAAATAAAACAAACCCTATATTTCTGTAAACTGAAATTGTGTTTGAACCATTATTCGTAACAGAAATATCAACCTTTCCATCTCCATCTAAGTCTTCTATTGAAATACCAAAC
>SXGU01408728.1_pt1 | contig 159100 bp, 162 predicted proteins | sample 3174531 | NCBI WGS metagenome assembly SXGU01 (sample SAMN11356863, study PRJNA531348) | freshwater metagenome | isolation source: freshwater sample F1-140 | place: China: Fuxian Lake, Yuxi | collected 2017-12-25
GATATTCAGCAATCACGTGCACTCATTGATAGTGCGTACAACTTTGTGAAGGATACGGTCGCAAAGGGTGGTCATATCCTCTTTGTTGGTACAAAGAAGCAGGCTCATGAGCCGATCATGCAACAGGCGGCACGTGTTGGGATGCCGACCGTGACTGAGCGTTGGTTAGGTGGAATGCTCACTAACTTCCCGACCGTCTACAAGCGTGTCCAGCGCCTCAAAGAGTTAGAGGCCCTTGAAAATACCAATGACCTTCTTCTGACCAAGAAGGAGCTTTTGATGCTGCGCCGTGAGCGTGAAAAACTATTCAAGAACCTAGATGGAATTCGTCATATGACTAAGTTGCCTTCGGCGATTTGGGTTGTGGATACCAAGAAGGAGCACCTTGCAGTTCAAGAGGCCAAGAAGCTAGGTATCCCTGTGATTGCAATCTTGGATACCAACTGTGATCCAGATGAGGTCGACTACAAGATCCCAGGAAATGATGATGCAATCCGTTCAATCGGTCTGCTCACTCGCGTCATCACCGATGCAATTGTCGCCGGTCTTGCCGCGCGTTCTGCAGTTGTTAAGGAGGAGAGCAAAACCGCGACTCCAGCAGAGATTGGCGCAGGTGAGCCGATGGCCGACTGGGAGAAGGAGATCGCATCAGCCGACTTGGTCTCACAGGCTCCGGCACCAGAAGAGGGAGCATAATCTCTATGGCGGCATATACAGCTACCGATGTTAAGCGCCTTCGAGAGGCAACGGCGGCCGGAATGCTCGATTGCAAGAAGGCACTCGATGAGGCGCAGGGCGATTATGAGAAGGCGATTGATCTCATTCGCGTAAAGGGGCTCAAAGGAGTCACCAAGCGTGAGGGTCGCCTGACATCTAACGGCGCAGTTGTTGCAAAGGTGCAAGGCAATCTCGGTGTGATGCTCGAGCTCAACTGTGAGACAGATTTTGTTGCAAAGGGTGAGCGCTTTGTAGGCCTTGCCGATGAGCTTCTTGGGCATCTGCAGAGCACACAATCTGATTCAACTGAAAAATTCCTTGAGTCAAGTATGGCCAATGGGAGCACAGTCCAGGCCGTAGTCGATGAGGCAAATGCGATGTTGGGTGAAAAGATTGAGGTTCGTCGTATTGCAGTCATTAAAGACTCACCAGTTGGAATCTATCTGCACCGCACAAGTCCTGATCTTCCCCCACAAGTAGGTGTGCTAGTTCAACTTTCCAAAGAGGCTGGTGAAGTTGGTAAGGACATCGCTCAGCACATCGCCGCCTTTGCCCCGCAGTTTGTCAATCGCGAGGATGTTCCTGCTGATCTGATTGAGAATGAGCGGCGTATCGCCCATGAGACCGCGATTGCAGAGGGCAAGCCTGAAGCCTCTTTCGCGAAAATAATCGAGGGTCGTGTCACAGGATTTGTTAAAGAGGTCTCCTTGATAGAACAATCATTTGCCAAGGATGCCAAGAAGAGCGTCAAAGAGATTCTAGATGAGGCAGGAACAGGCGTGAAGGCCTTTTATCGCTTCCGCGTGGGTCAATAAGCTCCAAGGCGCTAACAGTTAAGATTGAGCCACCGATCGAATAGTTTGAAAGGAGCACTCATGTCCGCAACGCGGGGAACATATCGGCGAGTACTTCTTAAACTCTCGGGAGAGGTCTTTGGTGGCGCTAAGGGCATCGGTGTTGACCCCGATGTCGTTCAAGACATTGCAAAGCAGATAGCCGAGGTTGCACGCACTGGGGTTCAGGTCGCAATAGTTGTGGGTGGAGGCAATTATTTTCGTGGCGCAGAACTTCAACAGCGGGGCATGGATCGCTCTCGTGCCGACTACATGGGTATGTTGGGCACAGTCATGAACTGTCTTGCGTTGCAGGATTTTCTTGAGAAAGAGGGGATTCAAACCCGTGTTCAGACCGCGATCACCATGGGTCAGGTCGCTGAGCCATACGTTCCGTTACGGGCGATTCGCCATCTAGAAAAGGGACGTGTCGTAATCTTTGGAGCAGGTGCTGGAATGCCATATTTCACAACCGATACTGTCTCGGCGCAACGTGCCCTAGAGATCGGGGCGCAGGCGCTCTTACTCGCCAAGAGTGGTGTCGATGGTGTCTACAGCGCAGATCCCAAAAGAGACCCTCAGGCTACTAAGTACGAGAGCATCTCCTACGATGAGGTCTTGTCAAAGTCCTTAGCGGTGGCCGACGCCGCAGCCTTTGCTCTGTGTCGAGAGAACAAACTTCCGATAATCGTCTTTGATTTGATGAAAAATGGAAATATCGGCCGTGCGGTGCGTGGTGAGACAATCGGGACCTTGGTCGCTTAGGTGATCATGGCCGAAAAAAGGGAGCAGTAATGTCAGATGTAGCGAGCATCCTCAAAGATGCCGATATCAAGATGAGCAAGGCAGTGGATGTGGCAAAGGATGATTTTGCCTCCATTCGAACTGGGCGTGCTCACCCATCCCTGTTTAATAAGATTATGGTCGACTATTACGGTACTTATACAGCTCTCTCACAACTTGCATCGATTCAAGTTCCAGAGGCGCGCATGGCCACCATCGCACCTTTTGATAAAGGCGCAATACTCAATATTGAAAAAGCGATCAGAGACAGTGATTTAGGTGTCAATCCATCCAGCGATGGCTCTCTCATACGTATCAATTTTCCACAGTTAACCGAAGAGCGGCGAAAAGAGTACATAAAACTCACGAAAAGCAAGGCCGAGGACTCGAAAATCTCAATGCGTAATATTCGACGCTCTGCAAAAGAGGCGATTGAGAAAATGGAAAAAGATGGTCTGACTGGAAAAGATGATGTGGCACGTGGGGAGAAAGAGTTAGAGAAGATCACTGCCGATCACGTTTTGAAGGTCGATGAGATGCTCAAACACAAAGAGGCCGAACTCCTAGAGATCTAAGGGGCGCTCTATGTCTGATATGCATTCGATCAATGAGGCGATCAACAAGCGGGCTGGGCGCAAGCTTCTGCCCTCAATCGCTGTCTCCTTATTTTTGGTTGCACTCGTCTGGACCGCCCTTGCCTATCGCCGACAGGTATTTGCACTAGTAGTGGCGGCAGCTGTTTTGTTTGGAATCCGTGAGATTGTGCGTGCCTTTAATCTTCGCGGTACCTACATTTCACTCATTGGATTGATGATCTCATCTCTTGCCCTGGCATATGCGACATGGAACGAGGGGATAGCAGGTCTGGCAGCGGCCACTGCAGTTGCCCTACCTATACTTCTGATTCAACTGCTGACTAGGGGCCCTGAAGGCTTTGTCGCAAGCGCTACTGCCACCACATTCTCACTTCTCTATCTTCCTTTCCTTGGTGGCTTCATTATTTTGCTAGGTCGCACGGATACAGGTCTGGAACGAGTTATGGTTCTGGTCGTCCTAGTCGGCTGTAACGATACTTTTGGCTATCTCGTCGGTGTCTTGATCGGCAAGCATCCTCTCGTTCCAAAGATCAGTCCCAAGAAGAGCTGGGAGGGCTTCATCGGCTCTCTTATTTTCACCGTCATTGGTGGGATCCTCGCCTTTGTCTATATCTTGGATATGCAATGGTGGATTGGCCTAGTCGTTGGATTGATGATTGTTGCCAGTGCGACATGTGGCGACTTGATTGAGAGCGCCATGAAGCGAGATTTAGCACTTAAAGATATGGGTTCGATGTTGCCAGGTCACGGCGGAATGCTTGATCGACTCGATTCAGTCTTGATCTCAGCCCCTGCGCTCTGGGCAGCCCTTGAGTTGGTAGAGGCGTGGTTTTGAGTGTGCCTGAGATAAAGCTTGTCTTTGATGAGCCGATGGGGGGCAAAAAAGCACCCAAGCACTTAGCAGACTACTCCCCAGATGAGCGGGTTGAGATGGCCAAGCAGTTTGATCTGCCTGCATATCGAGGGGTTCAAGTCGCTACACATTACTTCTCACATCTTTCCATTGACCCACAAAGCTGGAGCGATATTCCAGCCGAGATGCGCACGAGCATCGCCGAGCAGTTGACTCCACAACTGATTCATCTTGTACGCTCAGTGAGCTGCGATGGTGGCATGACACGTAAAGACCTCTGGAAACTCCATGACGGGGTCCTTGTTGAGAGCGTTTTGATGCGTTATACCGACCGTGTCACAGTATGTATCTCATCCCAAGCTGGATGTGGCATGAACTGTCCATTTTGTGCAACTGGTCAGGCCGGTCTCACCCGCAATTTAAGTGCAGGTGAAATCACTGAACAGATCGTGGCCGCTGCCCGCGCCTGTGTCGATGGAGAATTGCCAGGTGGTCCAGCCAGGCTATCGAATATCGTCTTTATGGGAATGGGCGAGCCCCTTGCTAACTACAGCGCCGTCATGCGAACGATTCGAAACATCACCGATCCAAATCCAGATGGCTTAGGAATCAGTGCTCGCTCGGTCACGGTATCGACCGTTGGCCTCGTCTATGGGATTGAAAAACTTACACAGGAGGGGATCGCACTGACTTTGGCAGTCTCACTTCATACCCCCGATGATGAGCTACGCGACACATTGGTTCCGATTAACTCTCGCTGGAAAATCAAAGAGGTCTTGGCCGCAGCTGATGAATATGAGAGGCGCACGGGCCGTCGCTACTCCATCGAATACGCCCTCATCCGTGATATCAATGATCAATCCTGGCGCGCAGATTTATTGGGGCGTCTGCTCAAAAATCGTAACGCCCACGTCAATTTGATTCCCCTGAACCCAACCCCAGGATCGAAATGGACGGCATCTCGGCGTGAAGATGAGGCGCAGTTCGTTCGCATCTTGGAGAGCTACGGGGTACCCGTGACGGTTCGAGATACTCGTGGGCGCGAAATCGATGGCGCATGTGGCCAGTTGGCGGGTGCGGAAAAAAACAAGTCAGGCTAGTTAGGCACTCACCGAATTGGTAGGCTCACAACCATGGAAAAGCTACAGAACTTCATCAACGGTAATGCCGTAGATAGCACGTCAGGGCAGATAACAAATCTGATTAATCCATCGACGGGTAAGAACTTTGCAACTGCGCCACAATCTAATGCAGCCGATATTGATGCCGCTTTCAATGCAGCAGGTAAGGCCTTTCCCGCCTGGCGCGATAGCACGCCCTCAGTGCGCCAACGCGCTCTGCTCAAAATTGCCGATGCAATCGAGGGGCGTCAAGCCGAAATCATTGAAATTGAGAGTCGCAACACAGGTAAACCTATCTCTCTGACAACAAGTGAAGAAGTTCCACCGATGATCGATCAGATCCGCTTTTTTGCCGGGGCGGCCCGAAACCTTGAAGGAAAATCCGCCGGTGAATATATGCCGGGTATGACATCGATGATTCGTCGCGAGCCGATCGGTGTCATCGGACAAGTGACTCCGTGGAACTATCCCATGATGATGGCCGTGTGGAAGTGGGCACCGGCAATTGCTGCGGGAAATACTGTTGTCTTAAAGCCAAGTGATACGACACCTGCATCCACTGTTTGGATGGCAAGTGTCATGTCCGAGTTTCTACCTGAGGGAGTATTCAACGTTGTATGCGGGGAGCGCGAAACCGGTCGCACCCTCGTAGAACACAAGCGCCCTGATATGGTCTCGATAACGGGCTCAGTTGGTGCCGGAATCCAGGTTGCGCAATCGGCGGCGACACGATTAAAGCGCGTGCACCTTGAGCTTGGTGGCAAGGCTCCCGTCGTTGTATTTGCAGATGCCAATCTCTTAGCCGCTGCCGAAGCGATCGCAATCGCTGGATATTTCAACGCAGGCCAAGACTGCACGGCAGCGACCCGAGTCATAGTTCAAGAGAGTGTCTATGATGATTTTCTCACTCTCTTAACGGCCCAGGCCAAGGCGATCACAATCGGTGCACCCGATGAGGATGTCTTCCTTGGCCCGGTGAATAACGCCAACCAGCTGGCACGGGTGAGCGGATTCTTAGAGCGCCTACCGACCCATGCCACGGTCACAACTGGCGGGAAGGCGTTAGATCGTCCGGGCTACTTCTTTCCAGCAACCGTCGTCGCCGGTCTGCGCCAGGAGGATGAGATGATTCAAAATGAGATCTTCGGACCTGTCATCACAGTCCAAAAATTTAGTGATGAGGCCGATGCCGTTGCCAAGGCGAATGGTGTCGACTACGGTCTGGCCTCTAGCGTTTGGACCAAGGATCATGGCCGTGCGATGCGCATGGCCAAGGCCTTCGACTTCGGCTGCGTGTGGATCAATACCCATATCCCCGTCGTAGCTGAGATGCCCCATGGGGGATTCAAGCGCTCGGGCTATGGCAAGGATTTATCGGGCTATGGATTTGAAGATTACACGCGTATAAAGCATGTTATGACTAATCTTGGGGCATAGTATGTGGACTCGACCTAAGGACTAAAGGAGCACACCAGCATGGCGAAAGAGCGATCACTCTCGGCTGAAGCAGGTTCAATTCTCACATCTGGCATCTCTCGTCGCGCCGTTCTTGCCGGTGCCGGTGGGTTAGGAGCGGTGGGATTGCTCGCTGCATGTGGCGGGGGCGGTGATGATGCCGCAGGGGCCGGTTCGGTCCGCTGGGGTAATTGGCCGCTGTATTTAGATTTCGATGAAGACAGTAAGACTTATCCAACGTTGGAAAAGTTCAAGACGCAGACTGGGATCGATGCGCAGTACTTCGAGGATTACAACGATAACGATGAGTTCTTTGGCAAAGTTCAAGCCCAACTCAAACTAGGTGAGGACATCGGCTACGACCTCGTTAGCCCCACTGACTGGATGGCTGCTCGCTGGATTCGCCTTGGCTACACCCAGAAATATGATCTAACAAATATTCCCAATCATGTAAATATTTTGGATTCTTTGAAATCGCCATCCTATGACCCAATGCGCGAATCTACACTGACCTGGCAGGGCATCATGGCCGGCTTTGGTTGGAATACAGAGAAAAATCCAAAGGGAGTTCGCACGATTGAAGATCTGTTTTCACCGCAGAACAAGGGCAAGATCGTTGTCCTATCTGAGATGCGAGACACCATTGGAGTCATCCTTCTCTCCCAAGGTATCGATATTACAAAGGTTACCGAGGATCAATACATGAATGCCGTCGACTTTATGGCAAAGAAAATCGCCGATGGTTGGATCCGTGGGGTTAAGGGTAATGAGTACGCCGAGGATTTAACTTCTGGGGATGCAACGGCCGTTATAGGTTGGTCTGGCGATATGTTCATTTTGGCCAGTGAGAATGAGGGTAAGTTCGACTTCGCAATTCCAGAGTCGGGAGGCACGATCTCAGGTGATAACTTGGTGATTCCATCCACAGCATCACCTGAGGGAAAGGCAAATGCTGAGAAGTTGATCAACTATTACTACGATCCAGTTGTAGCCGCTGAAGTTGCTGCCTACGTCAACTATGTCTGCCCAGTAAAGGGTGCACAGGCTGAGATGGAGAAGATCGCTCCAGAGCTAGCCACAAGTGAGTACATCTTCCCAACGCAGGTAACATCCTCACGTCTGAGTGTATTTCGCTCTCTGACTCCAGATGAAGAGACAAAGTGGGCAGAGGCATTCCAGCAGGCGCAAGGTAACTAGTGGCTGTTGGTAACACTCCTCTCTTTAGTAATACGTCTCTTTAGGTAACTAGTGTCTGTAGATCCGATCACAGCTCGTGGGGATCTGCGTTTGACTCGCATCACCAAGTCATACGGTGAGTTCACGGCCGTTAATGATCTGAGCTTAACGATTCCTAAGGGCTCTTTTTTTGCTCTTCTGGGTCCTTCCGGCTGTGGCAAAACGACGACGCTGCGCATGGTTGCCGGTCTGGAGGAGCCAACGGTCGGCAGTATTCACTTAGGTGAAACCGATATCACGACGACTCGTCCCTATCAACGTCCCATCAACACGGTCTTTCAAAACTATGCGTTATTCCCACATCTTACTATCTTTGAAAATATCGCCTTTGGCCTGCGCCGACGTGGGATTAAAGATGTCAAAGAGCGGGTAGATAAAGTGCTCACACTCGTTGAACTGCCTCATCTAGCACAGCGCAAGCCAACACAGTTATCAGGGGGTCAACAACAGCGCATCGCTTTAGCGCGCGCGATAGTCAATCGCCCTGCCCTGCTTCTACTCGATGAGCCGCTCGGGGCCTTGGATCTGAAGCTTCGTAGACAGATGCAGATCGAGCTCAAGTGGATCCAACGCGAAGTTGGGCTCACCTTCGTGCACGTTACCCATGATCAAGAGGAGGCCATGACTATGGCCGACACGATTGCGGTCATGAACGAGGGCAAAATCGAACAGATGGGTACTCCCGCAGATTTATATGATGATCCAGAGACGGCCTTTGTCGCTAACTTTCTAGGTCAGTCCAACCTCATCAAAGGAAAAATCGATGGAGCTGATGGTGAAAACCTCGTCATCGATCTCTATGGCCAGAAGATAGCTATGCCAAAATCACGCTCACATGCCATTGATACCTCCCTCTATGCTGGAATTCGCCCAGAGAAGTTTCGGATCACCCGCACGGGATCGCAGGTAGGGGGAAATACTTTAACTGGTGGCCATATTGAGGATGTCTCATACATCGGTGTGAGTACTCAGTATGTAGTTGCGATGCCATGGGGCCAAGAGTTGATGGTCTTCGAGCAAAACGATGATGGCGTCCCACCATTTAACAAGGGTGAGGAGGTGCTCATCTCGTGGGAGCCGAACTTCACCTTTGGTCTTCGGGGAGATGAGGATATCGAGGCAGGAATGGAAGTAAATCCCCAGGAACTCGAGGAGTAATGAGAGCAAGCTTGCCAAAGATAAAGACCCCTTACCTATTGCTCTTTCCAGGTTTTGCATTTCTTTTCATCTTCTTCATTCTTCCAATAATCAACTTAGCCCAGACCTCCACACAGACGCCTATTGCTGGTGGTGATACAGGGCAAAATGAACAGACGTTCGCCTTCAGCAATTACATCAATGCCTTTATTGAAAACCGTGAGCAGTTTGGCCGCTCATTCGTCTATGCGACTCTTGCAACGATTTTTGCACTAGCGATTGCTTACCCATTGGCATATGCCATCGCATTCAAATCGGGAAAGTTCAAAAATATTCTTCTTGTACTCGTCGTGGCACCCTTCTTCACCTCGTTTCTACTTCGAACTATCGCCTGGAAACAGATTCTTGGTGAAGAGGGCTTCGTAGTGCCGACGCTTCGAAACCTGAATTTAATGGGGCAATCCACGACAATCACATCGACATCTGTCGCGGTTGTAGCGGGTATGACCTACAACTTTCTACCCTTCATGACCCTTCCCTTATATGCCTCCCTGGAGCGCATCGATCCGCGGACAATTGAGGCATCTGGTGACTTATACGCCAATGCCATCACAACTTTTCGTCGCGTCACCTTGCCATTATCTCTTCCAGGTGTTGTGGCAGGCACATTACTGACCTTCATCCCGGCAGCAGGTGACTATGTCAATGCTGCGATCTTAGGAAGTCCTAATACAAAGATGATTGGTAATGTCATCGAATCCCGGTATTTCAAGATCGTTGACTATCCCACTGCAGCAGCGCTCTCATTTACCTTGATGGCAGCGATCTTGATCCTTGTCACGCTCTATATCCGCAGAGCCGGGACGGAGGAGTTGGTATGAGCACGCCGTTGAAAACCGCATTTATCCCAACGATTCCGATCAAAGCCCGTTTCTCGCGCTGGTTTGGTCGTAATCTTCTGCGCATCTACATGATCTTTGGCTTCACATATCTCTTCATCCCAGTTGCATACACCTTTGTATTCTCATTTAATGATTCTGGAAAGAGTAATCTGATTTGGAAGGGCTTTACTCTAGATAATTGGCAGAATCCATGCGGTGCCCCACAGATTTGTAATGCACTTGGTAACTCAATCAAGATTGGCTTACTGGCTACGATATTTTCAACGATCCTTGGAACTCTCATCGCCTTTGCAATCGGGCGCTATCACTTTAGAGGCCGCTCAAGCTCAAACCTACTCATCTTTCTACCTATGGCAACACCTGAGATAGTCCTGGGAGCCTCACTTCTATCACTCTTTCTTGTCTTTAAGATTAATCCAGGATTTTGGCCGACGGTCATCGCTCACGTCGTGTTTTGTATCTCTTTTGTTGTCGTTACCGTCAAAGCGCGAATCGCGAGTCTAGATCCACGACTTGAACAGGCTGCCATGGATCTGTATGCAAATGAGGTAGAGACATTCAGGCGTGTGACCTTGCCATTAGTTGCACCTGGTATTGCAGGGGCGGCTTTGTTGGCCTTCTCACTCTCCTTTGATGATTTCATTATCACCAACTTTAATTCTGGGACTCTCATCACCTTTCCCAAGTTCGTCTATGTGGCCGCTGCGCGAGGAATCCCTGCACAGGCAAATGTGATCGGCTCCGGGATGTTTTTCCTAGCCTTAGCCCTTGTCATCGCGGTTCAGATAGTCAATCGTAAGAAAATACGATAACCTTCTGGTACTGCTATAGCGATCGACAGGTTGTAAAGAGAAAATCTGCGCTATGGGGTTAGGTTCCGGAGGACCCGGGCCAACTGCGAGTTGTGATTGAAGGGGTGATTCCGGCCAAGGCCGGATAGCGCGATGGTAACCATCGACCCCTCTGTTCTGACCCATCTGAGTTATATGCAGCCGGCCTTGTACTGGCTCGATGAAGATCCCCTCGAACCGATGCCGCATCCAACGCTCATCGGTGATGTGACGACTAATTTATGTATCGTCGGCGCAGGCTACACAGGTTTGTGGACCGCACTGCTTGCCAAAGAGGCCGATCCGCAGCGTGAAGTCATTATTGTTGAGCAGAGAGAAACCGGGGCTGGTGCATCGGGTCGTAACGGGGGCTTTTGTAGTTACACACTTACCCATGGATTCATGAATGGCTATACCCGCTTCAAGGATGAGATGGCCGTTATTGAGCGCATGGGTCGCGAGAATCTGGATGCAATCGAAGCGACAATCAAGAGATATGGAATCGAGTGTGATTTCGAGTGGAATGGGGAGCTTCGTGTCGCCGTCCAAGATTGGCAGATGGAGTCGATCTATGAAGAGGCGGCCCTTCGCAACTCCTTCGGCGATAGCGTTGAGGTTTTAAGCGCCGCCCAGGTGCAGGCCAGGGTGAACTCACCAATATACAAAGGTGCGCTCTGGGATCCAGATGGCACCGCCTTGGTTGATCCTGCGCGTTTGGTCTGGGGACTTGAGCGTGTCTGTATAAAACTAGGTGTGAAAATCTTTGAAAATACTCATGTAGAAAGAGTCGAGCAGGTGCGCTCTGGGATGATCGTTCACACCCCATATGGAGATGTTCACGCCAAGAAAGTGGCTCTTGCCACCAATATCTTCAAATCACTTGTGCGGAGCGCCCATAAATATGTAATCCCTGTCTATGACTTCCAACTCGTCACCGAGCCTTTGACACCAGCGCAACTCGAATCCATCGGTTGGAGGGAGCGTGAGGGATTATCTGATGCAGGTAATCAATTTCATTACTATCGAATGACAAAAGACAATGAGATCTTATGGGGTGGATATGATGCAATCTATAACTTCAGCGGCAAGGTGCGCCAAGAGTATGAGTCAGATGCCCAGACCTATGCACACTTAGCCGAAGCTTTTTTGGAGACGTTCCCACAACTCAAGGGAATCAAATTCACACATGGTTGGGGAGGCGCGATCGACACCTGTACACGTTTTTCACCATTCTGGGGATTGGCCCATCGCAAAAGAGTTGCATACGTTATGGGCTATACAGGTTTGGGGGTTGGCTCAACCCGCTTTGGTGCACAGGTAATGCTCGATCTCTTGGATGGTGTTGATAACGAGCGCACTCGTCTGACGATGGTGCGCAAGAAGCCATGGCCATTTCCTCCCGAACCATTTCGATTCCTCTTCATCCGCCTGACGCAATGGTCCATCAATAGAGCAGATCATAAGCAGGGCAGGCGTAACTTGTGGCTTCGAATGCTCGATTCCTTGGGTTTAGGTTTCGATTCTTAATGTTTTACGCCTATTCTTGAGACATGGTCAATCACGGCAACATGTATGGCCCCGACTTCACATTTCTTGGTATCGAGCGCTGTGATTTAGATGTGCCTTCAAGCTTTGCCGATGCCGATGTTGTAATCATCGGTGCACCGATTGATAGCGGTACATCTCATCGCTCGGGTGCAAAGTTTGGTCCCCAGGCCATTCGAGGCGGGGATTATCTGCCTCATGATGCACAGCGCCCACATCTGGCGCTGCGTATCGATTCATTACAGGCGATGAAGGTCGTTGATGCAGGGGATTTGCTCATGCCTGGGGGAGATCTCATCGCCTCACTTGAGGTACTAGCGGTTGCAACAGAGAGGATTTCACGTGCAGGTGCTATCCCAATAATCCTTGGGGGAGATCACTCAGTTGCATCTGCCGATGTAGCAGGAATTGCGCGTCATCGTGGTCTGGGGAAGATCTCGATGATCCACTTTGATGCTCATGCAGATACTGGTGAGGATCAGTTCGGCACCCTTATTGGACATGGAACCCCGATGCGTCGCTTGATTGAATCTGGAGCCGTTCGCGGTGATCGTTTCCTACAGATTGGTCTGCGTGGATATTGGCCAGATGCCAAAACTCTCGATTGGATGCGAGATCAGGGCATGCGCTCCTATGAGATGACTGAGATTTACCATCGTGGACTGCACACTGTCTTAGATGAGTCATTTACGACCTTGACCGATGGGTGTGATGGCGTATTTCTCTCGGTAGATATCGACGTCGTGGATCCGGGGATGGCCCCAGGTACGGGCACACCAGAGCCGGGAGGATTGACCAGCCGTGAACTACTCGAATCTGTGCGTCGAATCTGTCTTGAACTACCAGTTGTTGGAATCGATGTGGTGGAGGTAGCACCTGCATTCGATAGCGCAGAGATCACCGCGATCTTGGCCAATCGAGTCGTTTTGGAGGCGTTAAGTGCGATCGCCAAGCGCCGTTCGGGGCAGAAGTACTCACCCACACACAACCTCCTGGATCGCTAGATGCGTGAGCTAGTAATCCTGGGCTCCACTGGCTCAATCGGACGGCAAACATTAGAGATCATCGCCCTGCACCCAGATGAGTTTCGTGTTCTTGCAATCTCATCGGGCGGGGGTGATCCGGCCTTGGTCATCAAACAGGCGAGGGCTTTTAAGGTGAGTTATGTCGGTGTAGTGGACAATGCCGAGGTGATACGCCAGGGGCTACCTGGTGTCACGGTGATCGATGGAGAACTGGCATCGGCTAAAATCGCATCTCTTGCATGTGATGTGGTTGTCAATGCCATCACAGGCTCGATTGGACTTGCTCCAACTCTTGCCGCCCTCGATGCGGGAAATATATTGGCCTTGGCCAACAAAGAGTCACTTGTGGTAGCTGGTGATCTGGTCATGTCAAAGGCAAAGCCACTCCAGATCATCCCCATTGACTCTGAGCACAGCGCAATCTGGCAGAGTGCTTTAGCTGGCAAGAGTGATGAGATAAGTAAGGTGATTCTGACGGCAAGCGGTGGTCCATTTGTGGATCGCACTGATGTCAGCGGGGTGAGCCTAGCCGATGCACTCAAGCATCCAACGTGGAGTATGGGCGCAGTTGTCACGATTAACTCTGCGACCCTAGTCAATAAGGGTCTTGAGATAATCGAGGCACACCACCTGTTTTCACTACCCTACCCTGCAATAGAGGCGGTTATTCATCGCCAATCGATTGTGCACTCATTGGTCGAGTTCCACGATGGATCAACAATCGCCCAAGCAAGTCCGCCCAACATGAAAGGTGCGATCGCCTATGCACTCAACTTTCCGCACCGTTTGGCAAAGGTAACTCCGCCCATTGATTGGAGTGTGAAACAGCAGTGGAGTTTTGAACCAATCGATGACACACAATTTCCAGCACTCGCCCTGGCACGCCATTGTGGTCAGATCGGTGGGGGTCTTCCTGCGATATTTAATGCGGCAAATGAGATTGCAGTCGCCGGATTCATCGCTGGAAAGATCGCATTTACCTCGATCGTTCCATTAGTTGAGGCTGTGGTGGCGCAATCTGTTAAATTAGCACCTCAAATGCTGACAGACTTGTCCGATGTCAGTGCCGTGCAAGATGATGCGCAGATGCTGGCTCATGAACATCTAATACGATTGGCCCCATAATGCAGATACTCGGAGTTCTTGCCTTTGTAATCGCCCTTGTCCTTTCAGTGATGATCCATGAGTTTGGTCATTACTTGACGGCAAAGCGATATGGAATGAAGGTCTCTGAGTTTTTCCTCGGATTTGGAACACGCCTGTTCTCCCGACAGATCGGGGAGACCGAGTTCGGAGTCAAGGCGATTCCAGCTGGTGGCTACTGCAGGATTGAAGGTATGACGCCGACAGATCAGATGCCGCCAGGCCAAGAGGAGCGAGCCTTTTATAAGGCGACATCGGGGCGCAAATTAATCGTCCTTGGTGCTGGATCGTTCCTGCACTTTGTCATCGGCTATGTGCTCCTGTTCACCCTCTTTGCTGGAATTGGCACTACACAGGTATTACCGATCATCGCTGAGGTTATCAAGGGATCAGCGGCGCAATCTGCAGGTCTGATGGCTGGCGATGAGGTGATATCTATCAACGGTAAGAGAATTACTGATTGGTCCAAAGATGTTCAGGTCATCCGTGAATCAGCAGGTCGAGAGTTAAGCCTTGGAGTGCAACGCTCTGGGCAAGAGATCATCATCACTGCAACACCTACCCTTGAGAGTATCGATGGCGAGCAGAGATATCTGCTGGGGATAATTAATGAATCTGGATTAGTGCGTATAGGACTCATCTCCTCCTTTCAAAAGGCTGCGATTGTCACCAAGGACTTTCTCCTTCAGAGCGTTAAATCTCTTGCCAAGCTTCCCTCCAAGATTCCGCAGCTTTGGGGTCAGACAGTTGATGGACAAGAGCGCGATGCCGACGGCCTTGTCGGTATCGTCGGAGTCGCCCGTGTATCTGGAGAGGCCGTGAGCAGCGATAACTTAACGGGGATGGAGCGCCTTGCAACTTTCACTCTCATTATTGCAAGTTTGAATATCTTCGTCGGTATCTTCAACCTTCTTCCCATCCTTCCCCTGGATGGAGGTCACATGGCTGTTGCCATCGCCGATGAGATACGTGCTCTCTTGGCTCGCGCGCGTGGACGTGCACGGCCGGCGCCTATAGATGTGAGTGTGTTTACCCCGATCACGGTAGTGGTATTTGTGATTTTAGCTGCGTTGACGCTTCTTCTTCTCGTGGCAGATATCGTTAATCCAGTCATTCTCAATCTTTAGCAGATCACCTCTGGTTACGGCACAATAGGTCCATGGTCGATTTAGGGATTCCTAGCGCGCCGCCTGCTGTACTTACCCCGCGTCGCACGACCAAGCAGTTGAGGGTCGGCAAGGTCGGCGTCGGGAGTGCATCCCCTGTGAGCGTCCAATCGATGTGCACCACACTCACATCTGATGTCAATGCAACGCTGCAACAGATCGCCGAGCTCACTGCCGCTGGATGCCAGATCGTGCGCGTGGCTGTCCCCAGCCAAGATGATGCCGATGCCCTGGCTCAGATCGCCAAGAAATCTCAGATTCCAGTAATCGCCGATATTCACTTTCAACCCAAGTATATTTTTGCAGCCATTGATGCGGGCTGTGCAGCTGTGCGCGTGAACCCAGGAAATATTAAGCAGTTTGATGACAAGGTAAAAGAGGTTGCAAAGGCGGCCGGTGATGCCAAGATTCCAATACGAATCGGAGTCAATGCCGGATCACTTGATCCTCGACTCCTTGCAAAGTATGGCAAGGCAACTCCTGAGGCCTTGGCAGAGTCTGCGCTCTGGGAGGCATCGTTATTCGAGGAGCATGGTTTTTCAGATATCAAAATCTCAGTAAAGCATCATGATCCGGTAACAATGGTGAATGCTTATCGAATCCTGGCAGCAAAGTGTGACTATCCCTTACACCTTGGGGTGACAGAGGCTGGACCAATTTTCCAAGGCACGATCAAATCTGCGACTGCTTTTGCAGTTTTATTGGCCGAGGGAATCGGTGACACGATTCGTGTTTCACTCTCTGCACCTCCGGTTGAGGAGGTCAAGGTGGGAATCTCGATCCTAGAGTCGTTGAATCTTCGTCAGCGAAAACTTGAGATAGTCTCTTGTCCATCATGTGGGCGTGCACAAGTCGATGTCTATACGCTGGCTGAGAAAGTACAGGCCGGGCTCGAGGGTATGACTGTGCCACTTCGTGTTGCAGTCATGGGATGTGTTGTCAATGGACCGGGTGAAGCGCGCGAGGCCGATTTAGGTGTTGCATCTGGAAATGGTAAAGGTCAGATCTTTGTCAAAGGCGAGGTCATCAAGACCGTGCCTGAAGCGATGATTGTTGAAACTTTAATCGAAGAGGCGATGAGGTTGGCCGAAGAAATGGAGGCCGCGGGCGTTGCATCAGGCATGCCTACCGTTGATATTCGGTAGGCTCACCTCATGTTAATGATGTCTACGCTTTTTTTGCGTACGCTGCGCGATGATCCAGCCGATGCAGAGGTAGCTAGCCATCGTTTGCTCGTTCGTGCCGGATATATCCGCCGAATCGCCGCAGGAATCTACTCGTGGCTGCCATTAGGGGTCATCACTCTGCGCAACGTTGAGAACATCATTCGTCAAGAGATGGACCAGGCAGGCTTTCAAGAGGTTCACTTTCCTGCGCTACTTCCGAGTGAGGCATATGAGAGCACTCATCGCTGGAGTGAGTATGGACCATCTCTTTTTCGCCTCAAAGATCGCAAAGGCGCAGATTACTTACTTGGACCCACCCATGAAGAGATGTTCACACTAATGGTCAAGAGCGAATACTCATCGTATAAGGATCTACCTGTCTGTTTGTATCAGATACAGACAAAGTATCGAGATGAGGCCCGTCCACGCAGTGGGATCATCCGGGGCCGTGAGTTTGTGATGAAGGACTCCTACTCATTTGATATCGATGATGCCGGCCTTGATATCTCATACCACAGGCACCGAGATGCATATGTGAGCTGTTTTAATCGTTTGGGAATGAGGTACAACATCGTCCAAGCCGTCTCGGGTGCGATGGGAGGATCGCGCTCAGAGGAGTTTTTGGCTCCTTGTATCAGCGGTGAGGATACCTACGTTCTATGCCCACAGTGTGGTTATGCAGCAAATGTCGAGGCGATGATAACGAAGGTGAGTCCGGGTGATCCATCGGGTGTTCCAGCCTTAGAGGAGTTAGACACCCCTAACACCCCCACGATAGAGGCGTTGGTAGCCGTGATGAACTCAGAGTTCGGTGGTGGCTATAGCGCTGCGGATACGCTCAAAAATATTATGTTGGTTGCAGATGGCACAGCGATTGCAGTCTTAGTACCCGGTGATCGTGAGGTGGATCTTAAGCGTCTGCAGGAGAACTTGAGAGGAGTCCACGAGCTTCGTATCTTCGAAGAGGCAGACTTTGATAAGTATCCCAAGCTAGTCAAAGGCTACATGGGGCCACAGGAGATCCAGTCATTGGGGATCACCCTCTATGCCGATCCACGTGTGGCACCGGGAACATTCTGGATAAGCGGGGCCAATAAAAAGAATCGCCATGCACGCTTTGTTCTCAATGGTCGCGACTTCACACCTGATGCCTATATCGAGGCTGCAGAGGTGAGGGCAGGAGATGCCTGCCCGCAGTGTGCAACTGAGATTGTGATCGATCGTGCAATTGAAATCGGTCATATCTTTCAATTAGGTCGAAAGTATGCAGATGCCCTCAACCTCACAGTCTTAGACCAGAACGGAAAGTCTCAGGTGGTCACTATGGGCTCGTACGGGATCGGAGTATCCCGGGCCGTCGCTGCAATCGCCGAACAGACAAGTGATGAGATTGGTCTTAACTGGCCAGTTGAGATAGCACCGGCCAAGGTCCATATCGTGGCCACAGGCAAAGAGGATCTACCCTTTGATACCGCTCTGAGACTTGGGCGCGATTTAGAGGCAGTTGGTATCTCAGTCATGCTCGATGATCGCCGAGAGGCAAGTGCTGGTGTGAAGTTTAAAGATGCCGAGTTGATCGGCAATCCCATCATCGTTGTGGTGGGCAAATCCCTGGCCGATGGCAACGTTGAAGTGCGATTGCGTACAACTGGTGCCAAGAGCGAGGTATCCCTTGCAAGCGCGGTAAGTACGATTTCAGCACTGCTCAAGTAAGGAGCAAATATGGCAGAGCTGAGCCTTGCAACTGGTTTATTTCTCCTGAGCGCATCTTTCTTCGCTGGATTTATCGACTCAATCGCCGGCGGTGGGGGATTAATCCAACTTCCGGCGCTATTGATTGGTCTGCCCAAGACCGAGACGGTGACAATTCTTGGAACAAACAAACTTGGCTCAGTCTTTGGTACTACCGTCGCAGCTGGACTTTATCGCCGAGTAATAAAACCCGAGCCCAAGGTACTACTCGCAATGGCAGTGCCGGCATTTGTTGGATCGGCTGGTGGTGCATCCCTGGCCGCCTCGATCCCGAGTTCGAGCATGCGTCCGCTGGTGCTGATACTTTTAATCCTCGTTGCGACCTACACCTGGCTCAAACCTGATTTAGGAAAGATAGAGCTATTGCGCCATCACTCGGCGCGCCGAATTCAGATCGCAGCCCTGGCAGGTGGCCTCATCGGTTTCTATGATGGAATCTTTGGGCCAGGCACCGGCTCATTTTTGATGCTCATTCTGGTGGCCTTCCTTGGCTATGCCTTCATCACCGCCTCTGCTATCGCAAAGGTAGTCAATGTCGCGACCAATCTAGGCGCAATCCTTATCTTTGGTTTTAATGGGGCGATCATGTGGCAGATTGGATTGGCCCTGGGGGCGGCAAATGTAACGGGAGCGATCATCGGCTCCCGCCTTGCCATTCGTGGTGGTTCAACGCTCGTGCGTAAGGTCTTCATGGTCGTGACCGTTGCGCTCATCCTCAAAGTAGGAATTGATACTTTCCAATCTTTCTAGTTAGACTTGGGATACAACTGAATAAGGAAGAAGTTTTGAATGTCACTGACACAATCATTAACCCAGCTCCTTGTGCCTGCTATCGAAAATGCAGGCTACTTTCTAGAAGAGCTTCGCGTCTCCAACCCTGGAAAACATTGCATCCTGACCTGTGTCATCGATGGCCCCAAACCCTTGAACCTTGATGAGATCACCCTGCTCTCTGGCTTGATTTCAGAGCTTTTAGATCAGAGGCCTTTAATCGAGGGCACATTCACCCTTGAAGTCACATCACCAGGGGTGGATAGACCATTGACGCAGCCTCGGCATTGGGAGAAAAACCTGACTCGGATAATTGCGATGGTCTTTCATGATGGTGGCACCCTCACCGCCCGATTGACACATCTAGGCGAGGGTGATGCCACATTTGTAGAAAATATCAGGGGTCGGATGAAGACACATACGGTCATCTTGGCCGATATCAAGCGAGCACAGGTGCAAGTCGAATTCAGTCGTAAGGATGAAAAATAAATGCATGTGGAGATGAGCGCATTAATCGAGATGACAACGCAGAAGGAGATCGCACTCGAGCAGCTCATCCACGCCATTGAAATTGGGGTCTTGGGTGCTTACAACCAGAGTAATGAATCCAAGCGCCACGCAAGAGCCGTTCTAGATCGCCAGAGTGGTGAGATTTCAATCCTGGTTCCAGAGTTTAATGAGCTGGGTGAGAAAATCGGTGATGTAGTAGATATGCCGGCTGGGTTCTCTCGGATAGCGACATCGACGGCAAGGCAGATCATCAAGTTGAAGATGCGTGAGACCAACGATGCATCCATCGTTGGTGAGTTCACTGGCAATGTTGGAGATGTCATATCGGGTGTTGTTGCCCAGGGTCGTGACCCCAAGATGATCCACGTCAACTTAGGACGTACAGAGGGTCGCATACCCCCACAGGAGCAAGTACCAGGAGAGATATACAATCACGGTGATCGCATAAAATGCTTTGTGGTGGAGGTAAAGCAGGGTTTGAAAGGCCCAGAGATCATGTTATCTCGAAGTCACCCTGCACTTGTTAAGCAGCTCTTCGCATTTGAAGTTCCTGAGATAAATGATCGCATCGTTGAGATAATGGCCGTTGCCCGCGAGGCTGGTCATCGCAGCAAAGTCGCAGTCAAATCCCACCGCGCAGGTGTGAGCCCGAAGGGCTCACTCATTGGTCCCATGGGCTCACGCGCTCGCGCAGTCATGGATGAGCTTCATGGTGAAAAGATCGATATCGTGGATTGGTCGGATGATCCGGGAATCTTTGTGGGCCATGCATTAGCCCCAGCCAAGGTCATCTCCGTTGAGATTACCGACCTTGCCGGGCGCTGTGCCAAAGTCGTGGTTCCCGACTATCAGCTATCTCTGGCCATTGGAAGAGATGGACAGAATGCACGCCTGGCTGCGCGCCTGACCGGCTGGCGTATCGATATTCATCCCGATAACCCTATTATGTAAAGCGGGCTCTCATTGGATACGATGGGGGCCTACACCGTCATTTGAAATGGACATGAAAGAAATGAAACTCACATGAGCTCGCTAGGACTATGAGGTCGTACAACTAGGGCTTGCATGTGATGTATATGCGGGCCAAGACAGGGGAGAATGTGTCAAAGGTCCGCGTACACGAGTTAGCAAAACAACTCGGTATGGAGAGCAAGGTCGTGCTTGCAAAGCTCCAAGAGATGGGTGAGTTCGTAAAATCGGCATCATCGACTGTAGAAGCCCCCGTCGTGCGAAAGCTCATCGAGTTATACCCAGATGTCAAGCCTGTTGAAGAGAAAAAGCCTGTCAAAAAAGCCACGGCAAAAAAAGTGGCTGCAAAACCAAAAGAAGAGGTGAGCGCCGAACAGGCCGCCTCACTGGCCGCAGAACTAGGAGTTGATTTAGAGGCGCTCAAAGCTGAACAAGTACGCTCGGAGTTACATAAGGCTGAGATAGCTGCAAAGGCAGAGGCAGAGCGCCCACCACAGAGTGCTCCAGAGAGCGATGGAGTCAAGCCAGCTCCACGTGTAGGAAATAACCCATTCTCATCTGCTCCACCTGTTGTGCCACGTCCACCCCGCCCAGGTAACAATCCATTCTCAACGGGGGGCACCACCCCACGTCCACCACAACGTCCAACAGGTGCACCACGTCCGGGAATGGCAGGTGCTCGTCCAGGTTCAGTGCGTCCAGGCTTTGCCGCTCGTCCACCCAGTTCGCGTCCAGCACCGGGTGCAGGTTTTCCGACCCCGCGCACCAGCGCTGGGCCAACAACTAGCTCTCCTTATAAGAGTGGAGGTCCAACTGGTATCTCAGCACCCGGTGCACCCGCTCGTCCAGGCGGTGCTCGTCCACCACAACGGGGAGGAGCAGGCGGAGCATTTGGAAAGAATGCGAGCAAGAAATCTGGTCGTAAAGCAAAGTCGCGCAAAGTCCTGCGCGATGAGTTCGACAATATGCAAGCACCACAACTCGGTGGCGCAGTCGTTCCCCATGGCGATGGTAAGACCCCGATCCGTATGCGTCGCGGTTCATCTTTAGCTGACTTCGCTGACAAGATCGGGGCAGATCCAGCCGCGCTCGTTGCCGCGCTCTTTCACTTGGGTGAAATGGTCACGGCCACACAATCGGTGGATGCAGATACCTTTGAGATTCTAGGTGTCCAACTCGGATATGTCATCCACATAGTAAGTCCTGAGGATGAAGATCGAGAGCTATTGCAGGGCTTTGACATCAATTTAATCGATGAGTTGGCCCAGATTAATCCTGACTCACTCGTTGCACGTCCACCCGTGGTGACTGTCATGGGCCACGTCGATCACGGTAAAACATCACTTCTGGATGCCATCCGCAAGAGCGAGGTGATGAAATCTGAGGCTGGAGGAATCACCCAGCACATTGGTGCCTACCAGATTCACCATGATCACAACGGTCTCAACCGCGCCATCACCTTTATCGATACTCCAGGTCATGAGGCATTCACTGCGATGCGTGCCCGAGGGGCAAAGGTGACTGATATCGCCGTGCTTGTTGTAGCCGCCGATGATGGCATCATGCCGCAGACCATCGAGGCGCTCAATCATGCACAAGCCGCTGATGTGCCCATCGTTGTAGCAGTCAATAAGATGGATAAACAGGGCGCTAACGCCGATAAGGTCCGCCAGCAGTTGACTGAGTACAACTTAATCGCAGAGGAGTACGGTGGAGAGACGATCTTTGTCAACGTCTCGGCTAAATCCAGCCAAGGTGTAGATGAGCTGATCGAATCGATTCTTCTCACAGCCGATGCAGCTATTGATCTTCGCGCAGTTGCCGATGAGAGTGCGCGAGGAGTAGCGATTGAGGCTCACCTCGATCGTGGACGTGGTCCTGTCACCACAGTTCTCATCCAGCGTGGAACATTAAAGATCGGTGATGCAATCGTCGCCGGTGGTTCATTTGGGCGCGTGCGTGCGATGCTGGATGAAAATGGTGATGGCGTTGAAAGCGCTGGGCCATCTCGTCCAGTTCAGGTTCTCGGATTCACCTCGGTGCCAAGTGCTGGAGATACATTCCTTGTTGCCGATGAGGATCGCACTGCACGCCAGATCGCAGAGAAGCGTCAGGCCGCCGAGCGAAATGCCCAGCTCGCCAAGGCGCGTAAGAAGGTCTCACTGGAGGACTTCATGGAGCAGTCCAAAGTCTCAACGCTCAACTTAATTCTCAAAGGAGATGTGAGCGGCTCGGTAGAGGCTCTAGAAGAGGCGCTTATGGCACTCGATGTCGGTGCTGAAGTTGATCTACGTGTCATCCACCGCGGTGTCGGGGCAGTGACCAAGAGCGATATCACATTGGCCTCGGCATCTACGGCAGTTGTGATCGGCTTCAACGTCAAACCTGAACCACAGACTGCGATTTACGCCGATCAAGAGGGCGTTGAAGTGCGCTTCTACTCAATCATCTACCAGGCAATCGAGGAGGTTGAGCTCTCACTCAAAGGCATGCTCAAGCCGATTTATGAAGAGATCATTCTCGGTAATGCCGAAGTTCGTGAGATCTTCAAATCTTCCAAGGCTGGAAACATTGCCGGCTCCCTCGTTAAAGATGGAATCATCCGACGCAATGCAAAGGCCCGTATCGTGCGAGGTGAACAGATTCTTATCGATGATCTCACAATCGACTCACTCAAGCGCTTCAAAGATGATGCCAATGAGGTCAAAGAGGGCTTTGAGTGCGGAATCGGTCTTGGCAGCATGAAGGAGATAGCTATCGGCGACACGATCCAGGTATTTGAGATGCGCGAGAAAAAGAGAGAGTAAGAGATGAGTCCATCACACCGAACCTTGAAAGTAGCTGACCGTATCAAAGTGGTCGTGGCACAGATTTTAGAGACGAAGATCAAAGATCCACGTCTTGGATTTATAACCGTGACCGATGCACGGGTTACTGGTGATCTACAGATCGCCTCCATCTTCTATACCGTGCTTGGCGATCTCGAGGCACGTGCTTCAACTGCTGCAGCACTTGAGAGTGCTAAAGGTGCGATTCGATCGGCTTTAGGACGCGAGCTAGGGCTGCGAATTACTCCCTCTGTTGAGTTCTTTGAAGATGCTCTTCCAGAGAGTGCAAAGGCCCTTGACTCATTACTCGCAAAAGTTCACGAACAAGATGCCGAGGTTGCAGCGCTGCGTAAAAATGCGACATATGCTGGGGGAGAAGATCCATATAAGGCCCCGCGTATCATCGAGTCGGAGTAATCATCGATCACGGCTTTCTGGTGATAGATAAAGAGCCAGGAATGACAAGTCATGACGTGGTCTCTATCGCTCGTCGGGCATTGGGAACCCGAAAAGTCGGTCATGCTGGAACTCTCGATCCCATGGCCACAGGCATCCTCATCCTGGGCTTTAACAACGGCACTCGTCTCTTGGGCTACATCACACATGGTGATAAGAGTTATCAAGCGACTATGGTTTTAGGCACGGCAACGATTACCGATGATCGCGAAGGGGAGATTCTCTCTCATGTAGATGCAAGTGGGATTACCGATGATCAGATTGAACTCGAGTTAGCAAAGATGCGTGGTGCAATCATGCAGCGCCCTAGCGCGGTCTCGGCGGTCAGAGTCGATGGTGCACGCGCATACGAGCGAGTACGTGCTGGAGAGATTGTCGAATTGGCAGAGAGAGCGGTGAGAATTACCCAGCTCGATATTCGAGGCATTCGTCACATCGAATCAAGAGTGGAGATAGACATCGAAGTGACATGTTCGGCCGGCACCTTCATCCGAGCCATAGCCCGTGACTGTGGGCAGGCACTGGGTGTGGGTGGACATCTCTTAGCTCTGCGCCGCACTCGTATTGCTAGCTTTGGATTGGATTCGGCGATCACATTGGAGCAGTTGAAGAGGGGTGATTTCACCCCTGTGGCACTGGGTGATCTCGCCCGTGCACTCTTTAGTACTCGAGAGTTGCGCCTTGATGAACGAGTAGAGCTCTCCTTTGGCCGTGCCTTAACGAGCAATCCGACCGATGAGATCTACGCCGGCATGAGTGGTGATAATGAGTTGATCGCACTCCTTGCCAACAAAGATGGCTTTGCCAAACCTCTCGCTGTGTTTGCTGCGGTGAATTAGGGAATAATTAGAGTATGAGCGTTGTGGTTATTGGGGTATTTGATGGAGTGCATAAAGGCCATCAAGATGTGCTCAGGCGTGCCAGGGCGATTGCAGGTAATGAAAAAATTATCGCGCTGACCTTTGATCCACATCCTGTGACTATATTCGCACCAGATCGTGTACCAACACTTCTTACAACCCTTTCTGATCGCATCGAGCTTTTGAAGATTCACAACGCCGATCAAGTGGCTGTGATGGCTTTTACGCCCGAATTTGCCGCTCTGAGCCCACAGGATTTCGTGGAGAAAATCCTTGTTCAACAGTTGGGTGCAACCACAGTGGTTGTCGGTAAGAATTTCACGTACGGTCATAGAGCCGCCGGCACAGTCATCACACTCGCAGAGTTCCCTGGCTTTAAGACCATTGTCCTGGAGCTAGCCCCTCAAGATGGCCAGGCTATTTCCTCTACGCGTATCCGAAGACTTGTTGTCGAGGGTAATGTAGAAAAAGCACGTGAACTACTGACCCGTCCACATCGATTAGATGGCATCGTGGTACATGGTGAAAAGCGTGGACGTGAAATTGGTTACCCCACAGCAAATTTAGGTGAAATTGGTAATCAAACTATCCCTGCAGATGGCGTATACGCTGGCTGGTTGAGCGTTGGAATCGATCGCTGGCCAGCGGCGATATCTATCGGTACTAACCCAACATTTGCGGGAGTACGCGGGCGCCAAGTTGAGGCATATGCCATCGACCAAGTAGGGCTTGAGCTTTACTCTCGCCAGGCGAGCATCGAATTTGGTTGGCATCTGCGAGAGACCGTGGTATTTGATGGCCTTGCCCCAATGCTCGTTCAGATGGCCAAAGACTGCGCCAGAGCCCGCGAACTCACTGCGCTTTAATAGACGATTTCACGTATTCATAGCCCGGCTGGTAGCCTTTGGACACATCGAGAAAGCGAATTTCCGTGAGGAACACCGGAAAACCCCGTGATCACCAGAAAACAATAGGAGAACTACGTATATGGCACTAAAACCAGAGGCAACAGCTGCAATCGTAAAAGAGTATGGCTCGACTCCTACTGACACGGGAAGTCCTGAGACCCAGGTCGCTTTGCTATCCAAGCGCATTGAAGAGATCACAACACACCTACAGACCAACCCACATGACCACCACAACCGTCGTGGTCTTTTGTTACTCGTTGGTCGTCGTCGTCGAGTTCTTCAGTATCTGTCAAAGACAGATATCAATCGTTATCGTGCGATTATCGAAAAGATCGGTATTCGCCGCTAAATAAAAATACCTACCCACTAGAGGATGAATGGTCCTCGGTAGTGGTTTCCGCAAGGGCTCTCGAAGGGCGTGCGTGAACTTCGATCGGAGATTCATTGTTAGTTCTCGGTGTGGTAGCCCGAAATTGAGATAGCTGTTCTTAGCGCTCTCAAAACTAACTAAAGGAGGACCCATGGAGGGTCAAGAGGTTCAATCAGCCGTTGCAGTCATTAATAACGGAAAGTTCGGAAAACGAGAGATTCGTTTTGAAACAGGGCGACTAGCGCGCCAGGCAGCCGGAGCTGCGGCAGTCTTTCTAGATGATCAGACGATGATCTTCTCAGCAACTACTGCATCAAAGTCACCAAAGGATCAATTTGATTTCTTTCCTTTGACAGTTGATGTCGAAGAGAAGATGTATGCAGTTGGTCGTATTCCAGGATCGTTCTTTCGCCGTGAGGGCCGCCCATCTGAGGATGCGATTCTCACCTGTCGCTTGATTGATCGACCATTACGCCCATCATTTGTTAAGGGTCTGCGTAATGAAGTCCAGATCGTTGTGACCGTAATGGCATTGGATCCGGATCATATGTATGACGTCATTGCGATCAACGCAGCATCGATGTCAACGCAACTTGCAGGTCTACCATTTTCTGGCCCTATCGGTGGCGTTCGTGTCGCCTTGATCGATGGTCAGTGGGTCGCATTCCCCAATCATTCACAGCTCGCCAACGCAGTCTTTGACATGGTCGTTGCCGGACGCGTTGCTGGAGATGATGTTGCAATCATGATGGTTGAGGCAGAGGCCACAACCAAGACGATTGAGCTCATTAAGGGTGGAGCACCAACTCCTAACGAGGAGGTCGTTGCACAAGGATTGGATGCGGCAAAGCCATTCATCAAGATCCTCTGTGATGCACAATCAAAGCTTGCAAAAGTAGCAGCAAAGCCGACTGCAGAGTTCCCAGTATTTCTTGACTACCTCGATGATGTATTTACCGCCGTCGAAAAAGCCGTTGGTAAAGATCTTGCAAAAGCACTGACTATCTCAGGTAAGCAAGAGCGCGAGACAAAAATCGATGAGATTGGCGCTGCGACCAAGGAGAGTGTCGGGGCAAAGTTTGAGGGACGTGAAAAGGAAGTCCCAGCCGCGTTTCGCTCATTGACTAAGAAGCTCGTTCGCCAGCGCGTGCTGCGCGATAAGATCCGAATCGATGGTCGCGGACTTCGTGATATTCGTGCTCTCTCTGCCGAAGTTGAGGTCATTCCGCGTGTTCACGGCTCAGCGATATTTGAGCGCGGTGAGACACAGATTCTAGGAGTGACGACCCTTAACATGCTTAAGATGGAACAGCAGTTGGATACGCTCAACCCTGAGAATCACAAGCGTTACATGCACAACTACAACTTCCCACCATATTCAACTGGTGAGACCGGTCGTGTAGGTACGCCTAAGCGCCGTGAAATCGGCCATGGTGCTCTGGCTGAACGTGCCTTGATTCCAGTGCTGCCATCTCGTGAAGAGTTCCCATATGCAATCCGTCAGGTCTCTGAGGCACTGGGTTCAAATGGATCGACCTCAATGGGCTCTGTCTGTGCATCGACTCTTGCTCTCTATAACGCTGGTGTTCCATTACGTGCTCCTGTGGCAGGTATTGCAATGGGTCTAATCTCTGACACTATCGATGGAAAAGTCGAGTACGTTGCTCTGACAGATATTCTCGGAGCAGAGGATGCCTTCGGTGACATGGACTTCAAAGTCGCAGGCACAAAGGATTTTGTTACAGCCCTGCAGTTAGACACTAAGCTCGATGGAATCCCTGCATCAGTGCTTGCTGGTGCGCTTTTACAGGCAAAAGAGGCGCGCCTTGCAATCTTAGATGTGATGAACGAGGCGATAGATGGCCCAGATGAGATGAGCCCATTTGCCCCACGCATCATCTCGGTCAAGATTCCAGTCGATCAGATCGGTGCGGTGATCGGACCCAAGGGCAAGATCATCAATCAGATTCAGGAGGAGACGGGCGCAGATATCTCTATCGAAGATGATGGAACTATCTATATCGGCGCAGTAGATGGCCCATCGGCCGAGGCTGCACGTGCACAGATCAACGCGATTGCTAATCCACAGATGCCAGAGGTCGGTGAGCGGTACCTAGGCACCGTCGTCAAACTCGCGGCCTTTGGCGCCTTCATCTCACTTATGCCAGGTAAAGATGGACTTCTCCATGTATCTCAGATTCGCAAGATGCATGGTGGAAAGCGCATTGAAAACCTCGAAGAGGTCATGAAGGTCGGGGATAAGATCCAAGTTGAGATCGGTGAGATCGATCCGAAGGGCAAGTTATCTTTAGTGCCAGTTCTTGAGGATGGCTCACCTGCATAAATGAGCGTACGTCGCACAGTTCTACCCAGCGGTCTGCGTATCGTCACCGAAGAGGTCGATTCGGTACGCAGCGCCGCTTTCGGTATCTGGGTCAACGTTGGCTCAAGGGATGAATCCCCGGCAGTTGCCGGGGCATCTCACTTTCTAGAGCATCTTCTCTTTAAGGGTACGCAGCGCCGCACCGCGCTAGAGATCTCATCATCTATCGAATCCGTCGGTGGAGAGATGAACGCCTTCACTTCCAAGGAGTACACCTGCTTCTATGCTCGTGTGATAGATACTGATTTACCACTTGCCATTGATGTCATCTGCGATTTGATTACATCCTCACTCGTTAGCGCCCTTGATGTCGATGCTGAGCGCAAGGTTGTATTGGAAGAGATTGCCATGCGTGATGATGATCCCAGTGATCTCATCCATGATCTATATGCCCAGACCTACTTTGGTGATACACAGTTAGGAAGACCCATACTTGGTACCACCGAATCGATAAGCCAGATGTCGCGCACGAGCGTCTTTAATTATTACAAAAAGCGCTACCTGCCACAGGATCTTGTCGTTGCCGTTGCAGGAAATATTAAGCATAAGAGAGTAGTTGAAATGGTTGAGGGAGCTCTCTCTACCGATGGATTTCTCGATGTCACTGGAGCACCAGTCATCCGAGCTAATACCCCAGTGAAAAAGAGTGCACAGAAATCTGTGGGTCTGATCGCGCGTACAACCGAGCAGGCACATATGTTCTATGGCATGGAGGGTGTTGCCCGTCACGATGATCGCCGCTTTGCGATGGGGATTCTGGCATCGGCCCTGGGTGGTGGCATGTCATCGCGTCTGTTCCAGGAGATTCGCGAAAAGCGTGGCCTTGCATACTCGGTCTATGCCTATGCTCAACAGTTTGCAGGTAGTGGCCAGATAGGTTTTTACGCTGGCTGTAAACCGGCAAAGGCGATCGAGGTCCTTGAGATAATCCGGCAGGTCCTAGCCGATGTGGCTGAGAATGGGATGAGTCATGAAGAGATCGAGCGGGCAAAGGGGGCTGTCCGCGGCTCTCTGGTACTCAGTCAAGAGGACTCAGGCTCGCGTATGAGTCGTATTGGTAAAAATGAGATTGTCTATGGCCATGTGATGGGCTTTGACGATATTTTAAAGGCGGTCTCCAAGGTCAATGAGGCAGATATTCGAGAAATTGCTGGCACCTATCTGACTAAAACACCTACGCTTGCCCTTGTCGGCCCATTCAAGAGCACCACTAAGTTTGAGAAGGTTTTGAGATGATTAACGTTGCAGTATTGGGAGCAAAAGGACGTATGGGCGCCGAAGTCCTCAAGGCGGTAGAGGCAACGACTGGAATGTCCCTTGTCGCAGCCTTGGATCTTGGTGACTCACTTGAGCAGATCAAAGCCTGTGGGGCTCATGTCGTTGTGGATTTCACAACACCTGATAGCGTCATGGGCAATTTAGATTTTGTGATCAAGAATGGAATCAATGCCGTTGTCGGAACGACGGGCTTTGATGAGATCAAGCTTGCAAGTGTTAGTAAATTATGCAAAGAAAATCCAAGGGTTGGCGTATTAATTGCTCCAAACTTTGCCATTGGAGCAGTGTTAATGATGGAGTTTGCCACGAAGGCTGCTCGATACTTTGAATCTGCCGAGATTATCGAGCTTCACCACCCAGATAAAATCGATGCACCAAGTGGAACCGCGGTCCGCACTGCGCAGTTGATGAGCGATGCACGCAAAGCTAGTGGACATGCGCCGATGCCTGATGCAACGGCTACGGCCCTTGCTGGTGCGCGGGGATCAAAGGTCGGTGATATTCCAGTGCACTCTATCCGTGCACGTGGATTGGTCGCTCATCAAGAGGTTATCCTTGGGGGGATGGGAGAGGTGCTCACTATTCGCCATGACTCATTAGATCGCTCCAGCTTTATGCCTGGTGTTCTACTGGGAGTCCGAAGTGTTATGACAAATCCGGGGCTTACTCATGGCCTCGATAAATTCATGTAAAGGAAGATGTAAATGACGAGTAACAATATAATTATGTACAGCGCCGATTGGTGTGGGGATTGCCGTCGCTCAAAGAGATTGCTCGATGAGCTCAATGTTACCTATACGGTGATTGATATTGAGGCCGATCAATCTGCCTCCGATAAAGTCATCGAGATCAATGGTGGTATGCGCTCTATCCCAGTCATCATCTTTGCCGATGGCACTCACATGACCGAGCCATCAGATATAGATCTCAAGGCGAAACTAACCTCTTTGGGGATTATCTAAAAGATGCGATAAGCCGCTGCCGAACTAATAGCGGCCGAGAGAACAACGACTGGGAATGGCGCCTTGAGCAGCAGGGCAATCAGTGCAACGCCTACCCCTGCCAGGCGATGATCGATGATTAATCTGCTCGTCTGAGTAAAGCTCTGCACAGCCACGAGTGCGCTCAGGAGTGCAATTGGGATGAGGGTATTGATACGCTGAATTTTCGGATGTGCTAGCAGATGCGCAGGTATTGAGTGTCCTGTGTACTTGAGAGTAAAAGCGACCAAACCTGCGCCAATCGTCGCGATCCACAGAGGGTTCATCGTCGTAGTCCAACTGCGATAGCGATCAGGGCCGTTGCAATTATAGGCAGACCTACGGGCAGGATAGGTGTCATCGCTAATGCAAAAACTATGCAAGCAAGAGCCAATGCGCGATCCTGATTTCTCTCAAGGCGTGGCCAGAGCAGAGCTAAGAATGCTGCGGGAACTGCCGCATCTAAACCCCAGGCTCGTGTATCACCCATCACTTGGGCTCCGAGCGCACCAGCCAATGTGAACAAGTTCCAAAAAAGGAAGACACCCAAACCAGTCAACCAAAAGCCATGTCGCATCGCATCACTCCCGCGTTTTTGTAAACCAAGAGCTACCGCAGTTGATTCATCGATCGTCACCTGTGCAGCGATGACTCGTTTGAAACCCTTGACCCGTAAGTGTGGCGCCATGATTACGCCATAGAGTGCGTTGCGCACACCGAGGAGTGATGCTGTGGCGATTGCACTCAAGGCACTCCCGCCGGCGCCCATCACGCCAACAACTGCAAACTGTGAGGCACCTGAGAAGGTTAAAAGCGACAAGAGGCAGGCCTGTAGGACTGAGAAACCATTTGCAACTGCGGCGGCACCAAAGGCCAGACCATAGGTGCCAACTGTCAAAGAGACGCTCAAAGAGTCTCGTACGGTAACGGCCTGAACTCTGGACACGCTCACAGTCTGCCGTAGAAATACAAAGCGACCAAGGTGGGCATAGGTAGGCTCGCGCAATGGCCGAGGAGATTATTTACCGAGACGATGTGACCGTCGAGCTCGTCAAATCTAGTGCAAGTGATGCCGATGTCATCTGGGCGGCCCGGGTTTCAACTGCTGGGGAACAATCATTAGAGGAAATCGGTGAGGATCCATCTCGATCGGCCGGCCTGATCAACTATCTGGCGCGCGAGAGACATGGATCCCCGTTCGAGCACACCTCAATGACTTTTTTTGTCTCTGCCCCAATATTTGTCTTTCGTGAGTTTATGCGCCATCGCATCGCCTCCTATAACGAGGAGAGTGGCCGTTACCGCGAGTTGAAACCCGTCTTTTATATCCCATCTCAATCGCGAAAATTACTACAGGTGGGCAAGACTGGCTCCTATACCTTTGAGGATGGAACAGTCGAACAGTTCGAGCTCTCTGTAAAAGCCATGAAAGAGGCTTATGTGATCGCCTACGATAGTTATAAAAAGATGCTCGATGCCGGTATCGCCCGCGAAGTTGCGCGCGTTGTGCTGCCCGTTGCAACGTACTCATCGATGTATGTATCGATGAATGCACGTGCGTTAATGAACTTTTTATCGTTGCGTACAGCTCGTGAGGGCTCACATTTTCCAAGCTATCCCCAGCGCGAAATCGAGATGGTCGCGGAGAAAATGGAGGCTGAGTTTGCGAAATTGATGCCTCTTACCTACGGTGCCTTTGAAAAATCTGGACGTGTCGCCCCTTAAAGCGGGTAGAGTGGGGCGCATGAGCACGCCAGCGCCCTTTGGTCGAATGTTGACCGCTATGGTCACCCCCTTTAAGAAAGATGGCAGTATTGACTGGAATGGCGTAGAGAAGATTGCCGATCACCTGATTCAAACCGGTCATGATGGAATCGTCGTTAATGGCACGACAGGTGAGGCTCCAACCACTAAATCCTCTGAAAAAGAGGAGATCATCAAAGTGGTCAAGAAGGTCGTCGGTGCGCGAATCAAAGTCGTCTCAGGTGCTGGCGATAATGAGACCGATTACTCGATCAATCAAGCAAAGCGAAGCGAGGCTGCAGGCGCAGATGGGATCTTGGTGGTGACTCCCTATTACAACAAGCCACCACAGGCCGGAATCAAGGCTCACTTTCTAGCGATGGCAGATGCGACGGGCCTACCGATGATGCTCTATGACATACCTGGACGCACAGGCGTTGAGATTGAGTCTGACACGATTGTCGAGCTTTTTGAGCATCCCTCAATCGTCGCCCTCAAAGATGCAAAGGCAAATATCGCTGCAACCTCCTGGGTGATAAAGCGATGTGGAATCCCGGTCTATTCAGGAGATGATATTTTGAATCTTCCACTTCTTTCAGTCGGCGCAGTTGGTTTCGTCTCGGTCTGTGGACACACTGTCGGAAGCGATCTCAAGGCGATGCTCAACGCCTGGTTTGATGGTAACTCCTCACGCGCCTTAGAGATTCACCAAAAGCTCTTGCCAGTATTTACTGGGACTTTCCGCACGCAGGGAGCGATCATGACCAAGGCGGCACTCACGCTTATGGGTCTTCCTGGTGGTCACACTCGTCTTCCATTAGTCGATGCAACCGATGCACAGATTGCGCAGTTGCGCGAAGATCTGCGCGCCGGCGGTGTCGCAGTCTAAATAATGAATCATCCCCATCCAGATTTAGGCCTACCCTCCACATTAGTTCCTGGGGGATTGCGTATCGTCGCACTTGGTGGCCTGGCTGAAATCGGTCGCAATATGACCGTCTTTGAGACAAAGGGAAAGCTACTGATCCTTGACTGCGGTGTCTTGTTCCCTGAAGATACACAGCCAGGCATCGATCTGATTCTGCCTGATTTCTCATATATCCGAGATCGCCTCGATGATGTGATCGGTATCTTTCTCACGCATGGGCATGAGGACCATATAGGAGCTGTGCCATATCTTCTTCGCCAGCGGGGCGATATCCCCATTTACGGCTCGGCGCTGACCCTGGCCCTATTACGCGCAAAGTTAAGAGAGCATCGCATCACCCCTTTGACACATGAAGTTCGAGAGGGTGGACGAGAAGATGTCGGGCCATTTGAACTTGAGTTCGTAGCAGTCAATCACTCAATACCCGATGCCCTGGCCGTGGTTATCAACACCGATGCTGGTCGGATTTTACATACAGGTGATTTCAAGATGGATCAGCTACCGCTGGATGGACGTATCACAGATCTACGCACCTTCTCGCGACTTGGCCAAGAGGGGGTCGATATCTTCATGGTCGACTCTACAAACGCCGATGTCCCAGGCTTTTTGCCATCAGAGCGTGAGATTATGCCTGCCCTCAATAGGGTTATCTCATCGACAAAGCGCAGAGTAATCGTTGCCTCCTTCTCATCACATGTGCACCGCATCCAACAGGTGATTGACATCGCCGCAGCTCATGGTCGCAAGGTCGTCTTCATCGGTAGATCCATGGTGCGTAACATGAAGATTGCCCAGGATATGGGCTACTTAACAATTCCAGTTGGAGCCTTGATTGATGTCAAAGATCTCGATGCATTCGATGACAACATCGTTTTGATCTGTACTGGTTCACAAGGGGAGCCGATGGCCGCCCTTGCCCGCATGGCAAATGGTGATCATCAGATTCGTGTGGGAGATGGTGACACAGTTATTTTGGCGTCATCGCTGATACCAGGAAATGAGAACTCGGTCTTTAGAATCATCAATGAACTCACACGTTTTGGGGCAAAGGTCGTTCACAAGGCAAATGCCATGGTGCATGTCTCAGGTCATGCTGCAGCTGGAGAGCTTCTCTACTGCTATAACATCGTGCGACCTAAGTATGTGATCCCTGTGCATGGTGAGTGGCGCCACTTACGAGCAAATGCCGAACTGGCTATTCAAGCCGGAACATCTCGAGCAAACGCCCTCATCATTGAAAATGGTGTAGTCGTAGATCTAGTAGATCATGAAGCATCGGTAGTTGGTGCGGTGCCATGTGGCTTTGTCTATGTAGATGGCCAAAGCATCGGTGATATCACCGAGACATCACTGAAAGACCGTAGAATCTTGGGTGAAGAGGGATTTATATCTGTCGTGGTCGTCATTGATTCCCAGAGTGGAAAGATCGTGGCAGGTCCAGATATTCATGCGCGTGGATTTAATGAAGACATGGCCCTCTTTGATGATGTTAAATTGAAAATCGAGAAAGCCCTTGCAAATGCAGTCCTGGATGGAATAAATGGAACACATCAATTATCCCAAATCGTGCGCAAAACAGTTGGCGGTTGGGTCGGCGGAGAGCATCGTAGAAAGCCGATGATCATTCCAGTTGTCATCGAGGTCTGAGCGCGGCGAGCCTAGTTAGTTCGAAATTATGCGCCCTTTAAGATGAGTGCTGTGGCAAAGTCTAAAAAATCACAGTCTAAGAGCGGTGCGGTGGGTGGTGCCCTCGCTCGTGGATCGGGTGCAATCTGGCGATTGATCGCCAAGGCCCTTGGTAGCAGCGTTCGATTCATCGCTCGTGGCGCACGTGATTTGGATCCTGCGCACCAGCGCGATGGGATCGCTTTTTTGATCTTGATTCTCGCCCTTATTGCAACTGCCGGAACTTGGTTTCTTGCCGATAACCTCGTCAGTAAGGCCATCTATTCATTTATATACGGCGGCTTTGGGCGCATCGGTTTTGTCGCACCAATCGCCCTCATGTACTTTGCCTTCAGACTCTTTAAAGCCCCCGAAGATAGAGCGACAATTGGCCGGCTCATCATCGGAACGGTCGCACTACTGATCTCATCAACGGGTATGGCTCATCTGCTGAACGCCTCAATAGGCACTGGGGCATCTGCGATGCGAAATGGTGGTGGCTGGATCGGCTATGGCATTACGACGCCACTGGTGGCCCTGATGACATCGGTGCTCACCTATCCTGTGCTTGTCATTATCTTTATCTTTGGTCTTCTCGTTGTAACGGCAACTCCTGTAAGGGATCTGATCTCGCAAATACGTGTCACATCTTCATGGCTGTGGTCCAAGCGACCTGAGCGTCGTATCAAGGAGGAGCCATTTGAGGTTAGTGATACTCCACCATTTGATTCTCCAATTGTTACGGCATGGAATGAGCCCTCTCCAGATGATGATGAGATCGATGAAGAGTCATTTGATGAGGAGTTCACTGTTCCTATTCCCACCTCACCCATAGTTGTCCCGACGAATAAACGGCCAGAGCAGTTATTGCTCACTGCCGATTCGACCTATGAGTTACCGCCCGTTGATCTGCTCCGGACAGGGCCTATCTCTAAGGCCAAGAGCAAGGCCAATGAGGCAGTTGTCGCAGCCCTGACTGAGGTGTTTCTACAGTTTGAGATCGATGCTCAGGTAACTGGATTCATGCGTGGTCCCACTGTGACTCGCTATGAGGTCGAGTTGGGAAGTGCGGTGAAGGTGGAGCGAATCACAGCTCTTGCTAAAAATATCTCCTACGCCGTGGCAAGTGGGGATGTCCGAATCCTCTCTCCGATTCCAGGAAAGTCAGCGGTAGGTATAGAGATTCCAAATGCCGACCGTGAGATCGTTGTATTGGGGGATGCTTTGCGCTCATCGGTGGCCGGTCAGGATCATCACCCCATGTTGGTCGCCTTGGGTAAAGATGTGGAGGGCAATTTTATCTGTGCCAACTTGGCCAAGATGCCTCATCTACTTGTGGCCGGTGCAACAGGTGCAGGAAAATCTTCGATGATCAACGCGATGATCGTCTCCATTCTCTCGCGGTCTACACCCGATGATGTGCGTCTGATTCTCATAGACCCCAAGCGTGTAGAGCTCACTGCATATGATGGGATTCCTCATTTAATCACCCCGATCATTACCAACCCTAAAAAAGCGGCAGATGCACTGACCTGGGTAGTTCGTGAGATGGATCTGCGCTATGAGGATCTATCAACTTTTGGCTTCAGGCACATCGATGATTTCAATAAGGCTGTGCGTGCAGGAAAAGTCGTACCGCCAGATGGAAGTGACCGCACCATCGAGCCTTATCCATATCTTCTGGTGATAATCGATGAGTTGGCTGATTTGATGATCGTTGCTGCAAAAGAGGTAGAAGAGTCGGTCGTACGGATCACGCAGTTAGCGCGCTCTGCTGGAATCCACCTCGTCCTTGCGACCCAGCGTCCCTCAGTAGATGTTGTCACAGGTTTGATCAAGGCGAATGTGCCATCACGTCTCTCCTTTGCGACGAGCTCATTGGCCGATAGCCGAGTGATCCTAGATACGCCCGGGGCTGAAAAACTGGTGGGCCAAGGTGATGCTCTCTTTATTCCGATGGGCGCAAGCCGTGCTGTTCGTATCCAAGGTGCCTACGTATCAGAGCGCGAGATCGAGGCGGTCGTAATGCACGTGAAGAAGCAGCTAAAACCACGATATCGCGATGACGTGACTGCTCCTGTTGTGCATCCTAAGATGATGGATAAAGAGATAGGCGATGATCTCGATATCCTCTGCCAGGCCGTTGAATTAGTAGTTGGTACACAGTTTGGCTCTACATCGATGCTGCAGCGAAAACTTCGGATTGGTTTTGCAAAGGCTGGACGCTTGATGGATCTAATGGAGTCGCGGGGGATCGTGGGTCCATCCGAGGGCTCCAAAGCGCGCTCGGTCATGATCAAACCCGATGAGCTAGATGTAGTACTGGGAAATCTTCGCGGCTACTGACTCAAAACCCCTGAAAGGCAGAGATAACTCAAACTTCACCCAACGGCCTCAGACCAAGGCCTTTCGCCCATCCTGGGTTATGGCGTAATCTTATGGTCGATTTTTAGAACTTCCCGTATAGAGAGCCTGTCCATGATACTCGGATTATCGATTGCCAAAGCCCGAAAAACCGCCGCTCTCTCGGTGGATGATGTAGCCGCGGCCACAAATCTACGAGCAACACTTATCAATGAGATTGAGATGGATAATTTCTCTCACTGTGGTGGCCAGATATATGCCCGGGGCCATATTCGAAATATCGCTAGGGCAGTCAATGCCGATGAGAGAGAGCTTCTTCGAATCTTTGATGAGGAGCAGGGCGTTGAGAAGCGCAAGATGCGCGATCTACTCATGGAGAACAAAGTGATGCAAGTCCCAGATGGCACTCGGCGAATCTCATTTAAGATCCTATTGATTATCTCAGTTGCATCACTTGGTATCGCTGGGATCGCTCAGATTGTCATCACCAACTCCTCAACTATGGATGGAGCAGTACCAACTGTTGGTGCCTCACCGACACTCTCTGCCTCGGTAAGGCCATCTGAATCGGTTGAACCCTTGGCACAAAGTTCGATCTCAACCGGTATTGGAGTAAGCGTGATCATCACGGCGACACGGGCCAAGAGTTGGCTATTGGTCTCCGATGCAGATCGCCAAACCCTCTTTAGTGGGCATCTATCAAAGGGCTTTATTCAGACCTTCACGACAGATACTCGGCTCGATCTCAAAGTTGGCAACGCCGGGGGTGTCGATATAGAGGTCAATGGAAAGAAGATTGATGCTATCGGTGTCGATGGCGAGGTGGTGAGCCTTTCGTTCGGAGCCGATTCATAAGGCGGTAAGATTTGGTCAATGAAGCGCACCGTTGCAGTTCGCACTCTCGGTTGCTCACGTAATGAGGTCGACTCTGAGGAGTTAGCCGGGCGCTTAGCCGCCGATGGTTGGACATTGGTCGATGATGTTGAATCTGCCGAGGTTGCACTCGTCAATACATGCGGCTTCATTGAATCGGCCAAAAAAGACTCGATCGATACTCTATTGGAAGCTACCTCCCTCAAAGGCCATGGCTCCACACGTGCTGTAGTGGCCGTTGGCTGTATGGCAGAGCGTTACGGTCAAGAGTTAGCAAAGGCCCTGCCCGAGGCCGATGCGATCTTAGGTTTTGATGATTACATAGATATCTCTGCGCGACTGCAATCAATTGTGGCCGGTGATAAGCATGTCCCACATATCCCGCGAGATCGCCGTGCCTTGCTGCCAATCGCCCCAGCCGATCGTGCGCAAACACGTGTGAGTCAGGAGTTCTCCCGCAAACGTTTAGAGAGTTCACCCTGTGCACCGCTTAAGATCGCATCTGGTTGTGATAGGCGCTGCTCGTTTTGTGCCATCCCATATTTTCGTGGCTCATTCATCTCGCGCTCTCCTACTGAAATTATGGAGGAGGCACGCTGGTTGGTTGCCAATGGTGTGACAGAGCTTTTTTTGGTGAGTGAGAATACGACCTCATACGGCAAAGACTTAGGTAATCTGCAATTGATGGAAAAAACTTTGCCGCAGCTGTGTGCAATCGAGGGTGTCGAGCGTGTGCGTCTGTCATATCTGCAGCCGGCTGAGATGCGACCCACCTTGATCCAGTCCATGATCTCAACCCCGAAGAGCCTTCCCTACTTTGATCTCTCTTTCCAGCACTCAAGCCCCACGCTACTACGCCGTATGCGTCGTTTTGGAGACACTGAAAAGTTCTTGCATCTGATCCATCAGATCCGATCAGTCTCACCACAAGCCGGTATTCGCTCAAACTTCATTGTCGGCTTTCCAGGCGAGAGCGCGGCAGATTTTGATGAATTAGCGCACTTCATCACCTTTGCTCAGTTAGATGCCATCGGCATCTTTGGCTACTCAGATGAGGACAGTACAGAGGCCTTGAACCTTCCCGATAAGATCGATCCCGATCTGATCGCCTGGCGATTAGAGAGCCTGTCATCACTAGCCGATCAGATGGTCTCACAGCGTGCGCAGGCACGTATCGGTGAGAATATCCGCGTTCTCATTGAAGACTCAGAGGCTCAGGAGGGGCGGGCAGCCCATCAAGGCCCAGAGGTCGATGGCTCAACCAGCTTTATCGGAACAGATTTCAAAATCGGCCAGTACGTAGATGCTGTAGTGATCGACTCCATGGGGGCAGATTTAGTGGCGCAGCCACTATGAATCTACCCGGCTTCATTACCCCAAATTTTATAACCCTGGCCCGTCTGCTCTTTGTCCCCGTTGGCGTCTATACCCTGTTTAAAAACGGTGGAGATGATGCGACCTGGCAGTACATCTCCTGGTTCGTATTTTTCATCTTAGGTATGTCCGATATTCTCGATGGGAATCTAGCCCGTAGTCGCAATGCAATCACTGAGTTTGGAAAATTCCTAGATCCAGTTGCCGATAAGGTGATGATCGCAGCGGCGATGATCTCCCTATCAATTCTTAATCGTATGCCGTGGTGGATCACGATAGTGATCTTGATGCGAGAGATTGGCATTACTTTTTTCCGTCTATCAACAATCAAGCGTGGAGTGATAGCGGCCAACAAGGGCGGTAAGGTCAAATCCACCATCCAGAACTTTGCTGTTGGCTTCTATATTCTGCCCCTAGGATCAAATCTGCTCTGGTTTCGAGATGGATTCATGGCCATCGCTATCCTGCTGACTATCGCAACAGGTGTTTACTATGTACAGTCGGCGCTCAAGGCAGATAGGTAGAGAATATGGCGCTCTCAAGTGAGATCCTCGAACTTGTAACAGAGATCATCGATACCTTGCGCCAGCGCAATCAAACCCTGAGTACAGCTGAATCCATCACAGCGGGCGCAGTGAGTTCGGCTATCGTCACGATTCCTGGGGCATCAGATGTATTTGTCGGTGGTATCACCGCTTACCGCGATGAGATCAAGATTTCACACCTACATCTAGATCCAGCGATCATCGCTAAGCACTCTTCCATGAGCCAGGAGTGCGCCGTTGCCATGGCCAAGGGGGCGATCTCATCCTTTGGCACAACCTGGGCCATCTCTACGACCGGGGTCGCAGGACCCAATCCAGTCAATGACCATGATGTGGGCTCCATCTGGTTAGCCATTGAGGGGCCGGTAACTCATTCGATCCAACTCTCGCTCTCAGGTGAGCGTGATTCTGTGCGAAACGCCGCTACAGCCAGCGCGATTGCAGCATTTGCGCGTATCCTTAGGAGTTCATCGTAGGTAGGGGGAGAGCATGGTTCTAGTACGTCAGGCAGTTGGACGCAGCCTTCGCACCGCCCGTACATCCCAGGGACGCACCCTGCGCGATGTTGCACGCGCTGCCCGTGTCTCCCTTGGCTATCTCTCTGAGGTTGAGCGCGGACATAAAGAGGCATCCTCTGAGCTCCTCAATGCCATCTGCCTTGCCCTTGCCCTGTCACCATCAGCGCTCTTTAGCGATGTCTCCATCGAATTAGCAAGCCATGAGGGTGTAACACTTACCGTCGTCGATGCCGCTTAATAAGTACGCACCACAAGCAAACACTCACCGCCGCACACAGAGTGCAGTTCTAGCCGGAGCAAAAGATCTCATTGCAACAGTTGGCCTTGCAAAAATGTCTATGATAGAAATCGCCGATACATCCCAGGTCTCGCGAGCGACTTTATATAACCATTTTCGCGATAAAGAGAGTGTTATCGCAGCGCTGTGCGAGTCTGAGTGTGCTCGTCTGATCACAATCGCCCAGAGCGCCCATGATTCAATCGATGCCCTGGAACATCTCTCTATCGCCATCTCCTCTGATAGAGCCCTTGCCCATATGCGCGCCCATGATCCCGCCCCCTTGACCGTGGGCCTTTCAGCCAGTGCGCATCGGCTCTGGGCCCAGTTCAATGATGCCCTGGCAGTGGTGACAGGCAGCCAAATCCTGGCCGATCTCGCCCTTCGCTGGCTGGTGGGGCAGGTGCTCAATCCCCTGACTCCAGATGACTCTCGGCTACAGGCAGAGCTGCTTATCTCCCGTGCGAATCTCTGATCTACGCGAGCGCCTGAGGCTCTCATTTGGTGAGGGCTCACACTTTCCCATCGATATCGCCCTCTCTGAGCTTGGTAGTAGGACAGTTAACGAGGCCCTGGATTCAGGTGTTGAGGCCGATGAAATCTGGCGGGTAGTATGCAAGGCCCATCCAGAAGAGACTGAGAGATTTAGGTACTAAGATGCCGATGGGTGCAACCATCTATCAAGGTGAGACCGCCAAACCTGCATTGGTGCTCATTCACGGCTTGGGATCTGCGGGCACCATATGGAAGAGCCTGATTCCAGGACTCATCGATACCTTCACCGTTTACGCCGTAGATCTTCCCGGACATGGCAGCGCCGCCTTAGGCGATGATGAGAGGCTAGATCCTCAATCTCTAGGTCATTTGATCCTTGAGATGATGAGAGATGAGTATGGAGTTCAGAGCATGCATGTTGCAGGAAACTCTCTTGGTGGCTGGATCGCACTTGAGATGGGCGCTATCTCTCCCACCCAAGTGGCAAGTGTGACCGCCTTGGCCCCTGCTGGTCTGTGGCAGCAGGTGCCCACGCGCAAATTCCCCCCAAGCTTAGATGCGCGAATTCTTGCCAAGATCACGCAGTTTTTTATGCCAACCGCTTACAGGCTCCCGGTCCTTAAGGCGATTGGCTACAAGAAGATCACTCACTTATGGCGCGAACTCAGCTTTGAGGCTTGCAAGGACTCTGTCGTGGCGATGGCAAAGTCCAAGGGCTACATGCCCATCTGGCGTGGACTGCTTGGGCGAAGATTTGAGTCAGAGGTAGATAAAAAAGTGAGCGTCTCGATCATCTTTGGAGATTACGATCTGACCCTGCCCGAGAGCAGCGCCCAAAAACGAGCGGCCGCTCCAGAGCATGCCGATTGGATCGTGGTGGATAACTGTGCCCATGTCATTATGTGGAACTATCCAGAGTTGAGCATTGATTTCATCAAGAGGACAGCAAAACTGGCCTCAGCCCGGGATTGAGTCTGGGGATTGAGCTCTTAGCCCCCGACACGCTCAGTTTTGTCAGTGGCGCCTGCTACCTTTCGAACAGGTGTTCGGTTATCCTTACGCTCAGGTCAAAAGAGATTTTGGCTTCCATCCAGAGCGGTTCCTCCTTCCGCCCGTAGTGCGTAGTCCACAGCCCTTGTGGCCTGCGCCTCGGTCCGTCGCAGGGTCTCCGTACCTTCTGGGCCAGACCCAAACGTCATACAAGACGTTCTCTCGAAAGGAAAGTTACGTGGCTACTGAAAAAAGCAACAAAGCAAGTGAAGTACCGCAGGATAAAGCCAATAACGAACGCCAAAAGGCGCTCGAGACGGCCCTAGCCCAGATCGAACGTCAATTTGGAAAAGGCTCGGTAATGAAGATGTCTGAGCGGGCCAACCAGGTGATTGAGGTAATTCCAACAGGCTCTATCGCACTAGATATCGCACTTGGCATTGGGGGATTACCGCGCGGTCGCATCGTAGAGATCTACGGACCAGAGTCCTCAGGTAAGACGACACTTACATTGCATGCAATCGCTAATGCACAAAAGGCCGGTGGTATCTGCGCCTTCATCGATGCAGAGCATGCATTTGATTCAGAGTATGCAAAGAAACTAGGCGTGGATATCGATGCACTTCTTGTATCACAACCAGATACTGGCGAGCAGGCACTTGAGATCATGGATATGTTGATTCGCTCTGGAGCACTTGATCTTGTCGTCGTCGACTCAGTTGCAGCCCTTGTTCCTCGCGCTGAGATTGAAGGAGAGATGGGCGATTCACATATGGGCTTGCAGGCACGACTTATGTCACAGGCGTTGCGCAAAATTACCGGTGCTCTGCACCAATCAAAAACCACTGCAATCTTTATCAATCAGCTGCGTGAAAAAATTGGAGTCTTCTTTGGCTCTCCTGAGACGACTACTGGTGGCAAGGCGCTCAAGTTCTACGCCTCAGTCCGCCTCGATATTCGTCGTATCGAGACGCTTAAAGATGGACAAGATGCCGTAGGAAATCGTACGCGTGTCAAGGTCGTCAAGAATAAGATGGCGCACACATTTAAGCAGGCCGAGTTCGACATCATCTACGGCACAGGTATCTCTCGTGAGGGCTCTCTTATCGATATGGGTGTCGATATCGGAATCGTCAAGAAATCTGGTGCCTGGTTTACATATGAGGCCGATCAACTGGGTCAGGGCAAAGAGAATGCCCGTACCTTCCTCCTTGATAATCCAGATCTATCCAATGAAATCGAGGGCAAGATCCGCGCTCACTTTGTGCCAATCGTCGTAGATGCCGATCTCATCGCAGCTATCGATGAGGCCACAGCAGAGGTTGATTTCTAATTAGCCTTGAGTTTGTAAAAATCGACCAAGAGGCTGACCCTTACTCGATTGCACATACGATTGCCCTCAATGCTCTCGTTGCGCGGGCCAAGAGTAAGGGTGAGCTCTTGGCTCATCTTAAAAAGCGTGGCATCGAGGCTGACATTGCCCATGCAACTATCTTTCGCCTCCAAGAGGCTGGGCTGATCAATGATGCCGAGTTTGCCAAGGCCTGGACACAGTCAAGACACAACTCCAAGAAACTATCGAAGCGGATAATCGCTGGCGAGCTTCGCATCAGGGGAGTCGATCAAAACTCTATCGATGAGGCCTTAGATGAGATCGATAGCGAGGATGAGTATCAGATGGGCCTTTCCTTGGCGATGAAGAAATTTGCAACGATCTCAAGGCTTGAGGCCGATGTCCAGATTCGCCGGATTCAATCGCTATTACAACGTAAGGGCTTTGGCTTTGATGTGATTGATCGAGTTATTCGCGAGCTAGGAATTCACTCAGGCGAGCAGCGGTAGCAACGACTGCGGCTGCATGAATGCGACCGGGCTGGCGGCCTAAGCGCTCAATAGGTCCGCTGATACTCACTGCTGCGATTACTCTTCCATTAGGTGCTCGAACAGGCGCAGAAACAGATGTCACCCCAGCCTCTCTCTCGCCCACAGACTGCGCCCAACCACGGCGGCGATCGGCCGCCAACTGAGCTGCGCTAAAGCGGGCATGAATCAAACCGCGGTGGATCTTCTCACTATCCTCCCAGGCCAATAAAATCTGCGCCGCAGAGCCGGCCGACATGGTCAGTGCACTTCCTACAGGGACTGAGTCGCGAAGACCAGATAATCTCTCGGCGACTGCCACACAGATGCGTTGATCACCCTGCCGCTTATATAGCTGGGAGCTCTCACCCGTTGCATCGCGCAGAGCGGCAAGGGCAGGTCCTGCTGCGGCTAATAAACGATCCTCACCGGCGGCTGCTCCTAATTCAGCGCTGCGCCCTCCGATTACAAAACGGCCCGATAGGTCTCGGGTGACTAAGCGGTGAAACTCCAGGGCAACGGCCAAGCGATGAGCGGTCGGACGGGCGATACCTGTGGCTGCAACGAGCTCGGCCAATGAGTGAGGACCGGCCTCGAGCGTGCCCAAGATCGCCAGGGCTTTATCTAGGACGCCAACTCCGCTACTCTGTCTGACCATAGAATGATATTAGCATCCCACTATTTGATATGGCAACAAAAAGGAGTCAGGGCCGATGGCGTTAACGCTAGCGCATAAGATCTGGGCCGAGCATGTCGTGCGTGCTGCAGCGGGTGAGCCTGATCTTTTGTATATCGATCTGCACCTCATCCATGAGGTCACTAGCCCACAGGCCTTTGATGGACTGCGCTTGGCTGGGCGCACGGTGCGCCGACCCGATCTGACGATTGCAACTGAAGATCACAATACGCCAACACTTAATATTGATCGGCCGATCGCAGACCCAGTCTCAAAACTGCAGATAGATACTCTGCGGGCCAACTGCGCAGAGTTTGGGCTGCGCATCCACTCTCTCGGTGATAAGGACCAGGGAGTTGTGCACGTGGTCGGACCTCAATTAGGTCTCACCCAGCCTGGAATGACGATTGTCTGCGGAGACTCACACACATCAACTCATGGCGCCTTTGGCGCACTGGCATTTGGAATCGGGACCTCCGAGGTCGAACACGTTCTAGCGACTCAAACTCTGCCAGCGGTGCGCCCAAAAACGATGGCAATCAACGTTGAAGGCACGCTAAAACCCGGTGTAACCTCAAAGGATATTATCTTGGCGATAATCGCCAAGATCGGCACCGGTGGCGGGCAGGGCTACGTGATCGAGTATCGAGGCAGTGCAATCCGCGCTCTCTCGATGGAGTCTCGTATGACGATCTGCAACATGTCGATTGAGGCAGGAGCGCGTGCAGGATTGATAGCACCGGATCAAACTACCTTTGACTACATCAAAGGTAAGCCACATGCACCTAAAGATTTCCAATCCGCACTTGCTTATTGGAGGAGCCTCTATACAGATAGCGATGCGCAATTTGATATCGAGGTCGAGCTCAACGCCGATGAGTTGGAGCCCTTCGTGACTTGGGGTACGAACCCTGGTCAAGGAGCGCCTTTGAACTCCAAAGTTCCCAACCCGGCTGAGATTGAAGATGATGAGGCTCGTGGGGCGGCAGAGCGCGCTCTGGTTTACATGGGTCTTGAAGCGGGAACACCCCTTAAAAAGATAGCCATTGACACTGTTTTTCTGGGCTCTTGCACGAATGGGCGAATTGAGGATCTTCGTGCTGCCGCCCAAGTTATCAGGGGTAAGAAAATCGCATCAACGCTGCGTATGTTGGTTGTTCCAGGCTCGGCTCGGGTGCGCTTGGAGGCAGAGGCTGAGGGTCTAGATAGGGTCTTTCTCGATGCCGGAGCGGAGTGGCGAAACGCTGGCTGCTCGATGTGCCTTGGTATGAATCCAGATCAGTTATCCGTCGGGGAGCGAGCTGCCTCGACATCTAATCGAAACTTTGAGGGCCGCCAGGGCAAGGGTGGCCGTACACATTTAGTCAGTCCCTTAGTAGCCGCCGCCACTGCTCTGCGCGGCACACTCTCATCACCGGCAGATTTGTAAAGGGGCTGTGTAATCACTATGGATAAGTTCATCAAACATACAGGCAGTGCAACGCCGCTTCGCCGCAGCAACGTTGATACCGATCAGATCATCCCAGCCGTGTATTTAAAGCGCGTCACACGAAGTGGCTTTGAGGATGGTCTCTTTGCGGCCTGGCGCACTGACCCCACCTTTGTTTTAAATGACCCAGCCTTTAAAGCTGCCACCATTTTGGTCGCCGGTGTCGATTTTGGGACTGGCTCATCGCGCGAGCATGCAGTCTGGGCGCTGCAAAACTATGGCTTTAAAGTCGTGATCTCCAGCCGTTTTGCCGATATCTTTCGAGGAAACTCTTTAAAAGCCGGGCTTTTGACTGTCATCCTTGAGCAAAACGATGTGGAGGCGATGTGGAGGGTGATCGAGGCCGCTCCGCTGACCCAAATAAGTGTTGATCTTGATAGCCGGAGCGTGTGCTACAACGATGTCGTTCTAGATTTTGCTATCGATGACTACACCCGCTGGCGTTTGATGGAGGGGCTCGATGACATCGGATTGACGATAAAAAATAGTGAGTTCATCGATACTTTCGAAAAGAGGCGCCCTGCTTACAAGCCTGCAACGCTGCCCATCCGCGTTTAAAATAGGCGTATATCAATGCTTTTTGGGCAGGAGTGAGAGGATTAGAGCGTGACCCTCAATCTTTTGTTGAGGGTTTTATCTCTATAAAACACTAGTTTTTGCAGATATTGGGTGACAATAAATATTGCGACACGCCTGCACGAATAGGGCAATCACCCCATTCATACGCGTAAATTTAAGTGCATGGTGAGCAGTTGCTCAACATTTACGCGTAAATAAGGGGATTTCAATGAATAAGGCCCAATTCATTGCGGCGTTGGCACCACACTTCAACGACAGCAAGAAGGAAGCAGCACACGCTGTAGAAATCGTATTTGACACCATCGTTCGCAGCCTGCACAAGGGTGAGGACGTTATGATCAATGATTTCGGTAAGTTCAAGAAGGTTGATCGTAAAGCCCGTATGGGACGCAACCCATTTACCGGTGAGACGATCAAAATCAAAGCCTCAAAGAAGGCCCGCTTCTTGCCGGCCAAGGGCTTAAAGGATGTCATCTCAGGAGAGCGCAAGCTCGGACCTGCTCCAAAGCCAGCTCCAAAGCCAGTTGTAAAACCAGTAGCCAAAAAGGCCGCTAAGAAGTCTGCAGCAAAGAAAAAGGTTGCTAAGAAGTCTGCAGCAAAGAAAAAGGTTGCTAAGAAGGCTAAGAAGAAGTAGTTCTTCTCCCTTTCTTTCAAAGAAAACGGGGCTGGCAAAGGCTAGCCCCGTTTTCTTATTCCACGCAGTAATATGAGGGCTATGCGGGAGTACAAGATTTCTTATGCTCCTCCCTCAGGTAAACCTCTTGGCACAAATTTCGCATTCAGGCTCGGAAGCACCATAGTCATACCCTTGTTAAATCTCGTTGGGCGGAAAGAGTGGCGTGGGGGCGAGCAGATACCCAAGAATGGGGCTGCGATCGTGGCCTGTAACCACGTCTCGTATTTAGATGTCCTGTTTTTGTCGCATTTTCTCTTTCGTAACGGCCGTGCCCCCCGCTACATCGGCAAAGAAGGCATCTTTAAAACTCCCATCATAGGAAAGCTCGTTTTAGCTGCAGGCATGATCCCCATCGCCCGTGAGAGTGTGGATGCAGCCAAGGCACTCGAACATGCGACTCGAACCCTGCAGGCGGGAAACCTTTTAGGTGTCTATCCCGAAGGCACACTTACGCGCGATCCAGGAGGCTGGCCGATGGTGGCAAAGACAGGGCTTGTACGACTTGCCATCATGACAAAGGTTCCGGTGATTCCGATCGCACAATGGGGCTCACAAGATGTGATGCCCACCTATGAGAGGAAGATCAAGATCTTCCCCCGTACAACGATAAAGATCCTAGCTGGCCCGCCCATTGACCTATCACCTTGGTATACACGAGAGAGTGATTCGCAGGCCCTCATCGAGGCTACGGCATTTGTCATGGGAGCGATCACCGATTTACTGGAGGAGTTGCGCGGGCAGAGGCGACCAGAGGAGATTTTTGATCCACATTTTTCAACTCTGCCACGCACAGGAAACTTCAAGAAGAAGAGATGAGTAAGGTAACTGTTCTCGGAAGTGGCCAGTGGGGTAGCACCATGGCTCAAGTCCTAGCCGATGCCGGCAACCATGTTCTAATCTGGGGACGTAATCAAAGTGTTGTCGATGAGATCAATTCCAAGCACACTAATACCAAGTACCTCGATAACCATGTATTGTCTGCGGGCCTGCGTGCAACGAGTGATATCAATGAGGCATTTAATTACTCCTCCATCTATGTCCTGGCAGTGCCGGCGCAATCTCTGCGTGAAAACCTGCACTCCTGGAGGGCCATGGCTGCGCCAAATGCCCTGTATGTAAGCACTTTGAAGGGTATTGAGCTCGCTACTCAAAAGCGCATGTCAGAGATTATCCAAGATGTCATGGCTACTAAAAATGTGGCAGTCATTACTGGACCGAATCTGGCTTATGAATTAATCCTTAGACACCCGGCCGGGGCGGTCGTTGCCGCGCATACGATGATTGTCGCCGAAAAGGTAGTGAAATTATTTGCAACTCCTTACTACCGGGTCTATACCTCGACAGATATTTTGGGTTGTGAGTTTGCAGGTGCGATCAAATCCATCATCGCACTGGCCGTTGGAATGTCGATTGGTATGGGCTATGGCGAAAATACTCAAGCCATGGTGATCACTCGCGGTTTAAATGAGGTCGCACGCCTTTCGGCCGCACATGGGGCCGATCCACTCAGTGCTGCCGGGCTAGCGGGCATGGGGGATTTAGTTGCAAGCTGTGGCTCACCACTTTCTCGCAACCGCACATTTGGAGAGGTCTTGGGACGCTCAGGCTCTATGGCCGTTGCACGCGAACAAGTAGCCAAGACCGTAGAGGGCGTAGCCTCATCTAGTGCAGTCGTTCAGATCGCCCGAAGCGTTGGAATTGAGGTCCCAGTGATTGAGGCAGTTGCCGATGTGTGTTCTGGCATGCTCACCCCGATGGCGGCCCTTGATCGATTGATGGAGATTACAACGCGATCAGAGAACTTTATTCGATGAGTAAAAAGAGAGTGGCCATCATCTTCGGTGGCCAAAGTAGCGAACATGAGATCTCATGTCTTTCAGCCGCTGGAGTTTTGTCGGGTTTAGATCAATCTCTGTACGACCCAGTTCTCATTGGAATAACCAAGGCAGGTAAGTGGGTCTTACTCCCCAATGACTATCGGCTTGAAATCTCAGCTGGGGCTCTGCCAACAGTGGATGAGAGCGCCACACCTGTTGTGGCCGACGTTCATGGATTCTCTGTTGCGGGCAAGGCACTGGCGATAGATGTTGTCTTTCCGGCCCTGCATGGTCCATTTGGTGAGGATGGCACGATTCAAGGCTTCTTTGAGATAGCCGATATCGCCTACGTCGGTAGCGGAGTGATGGCATCGGCAGCTGCGATGGATAAATCATTTTCAAAGACGATATTTGCAGCCGCTGGCATGCGAGTGACCGCTGGTATCACGGTCACAGCCCAGAGTTGGAAAAGAGATATCTCCGATATCTCTTTTCCAGTATTTGTAAAACCAGCCCGTGGTGGCTCCAGCCGAGGCACACATAAGGTCAAAAGCGCTCAGGCCCTAGAGCCAGCGCTGATTGATGCCTTCAGATTCGATAGCAAAGTAATGATCGAGAGCGCAGTTATGGGCCGTGAAATAGAGTGCGCAGTCCTTGAGAGTGATGGCAGAGTGCAGGCATCAGTTGCCGGTGAAATCATTATCGATAGCCGCTTTGAGTTCTATGACTTTGAGGCAAAGTATTTAGATAGCGCAACTACAGTCAAAGTGCCGGCCGATATTCCAACAAGTGCCAGTGATCAGATCCGTGCTAGTGCTATCAAGGCATTTAAAGCCCTTGGCTGCAGTGGGTTGGCCCGTGTTGACTTCTTCTACACCGAAAAAGGTGAGATCGTCATCAACGAGATAAATACGATGCCCGGCTTTACCGGTACCTCGATGTATCCCAAGCTCATGGCCGCAAGCGGTATCGCATATACCCCTTTGATCACCGCTTTAATAACAACAGCTCTTATCCGTATTAAAATGTAATTCGTATTCCTTGGCATAATGGTTGGATGCGAAAATTCGTGAAAAACTGTTTCTAATTCTTTTGACAGTCAGGTGTAACTCAGAGTTACTTTGTAACCCAAAAGCTTTCTAATCTAGACAAATTATTGAGGAAATTAAGTAAATAAATAATTTTTTTGGCAAGCTGAAGATTATGAAAGATTTGATTACAGAGAAAAGACTGATAGATTAGAGTTTATGATTAAACCTGAAATTAAAGCTTTTATAGCAAAATTGTCTTCAGAAAACGACAAAGCGCTGAAAGATTTGAGTCCTTTTGATATTCGCACTTCTGCTTTTAAAAAATGGTCTTCAGATTATTTAGGTAAGCCAGAGCCACTTGCAAGCATAGAACATAGATATTTTAGTGGGCCAACTGCCGACCTACCTATCGCTATATATCGCCCCATAGGTGATGGCGCACTTCCAGCAATTGTGATGTTTCATGGTGGGGGATGGGTCGCTGGAAATTTACAAATAAATGAGGTGCAACATCAGTTGATGGCGACAGATACTGGCGCAGTGGTGATTTCAGTGAACTATCAAAAAGCACCTGAACACAAGTTTCCAGTCCCATTTAATGACTGTTACGCAACGTTAGAGTGGGTTTGTGCTAATGCAAAAACACTCGGAATTAATCCTGATGCTATTGGGGTTGCTGGTGATAGCGCAGGAGGTAATTTAGCCTCTGCTGTTGTTTTAAAATCTCGTGATTTTAAAGGGCCAAAAGTCTCATTTCAAATACTAATTTATCCTGTCGCTGATCACAATTTGAATTACCCGTCAATGATTGAAAATTCACCAAATTATCTCCTTACATCTGAGATGATGTGGTGGTACTGGGATCAATATGTAAATAATGTTAGGGACTTTGAAAATCCATATGTGCTCCCAATTAACTCGCCTGATTTATCGGGTTTGCCACCCACAATTATAATCACGGCTGAATATGACCCTTTACGTGATGAAGGTGAAGAACTAGCGAGGCGCTTAAAAAGTGCAGGAAATATTGTTATATTGCATCGCTATGCCGGTGTGATTCATGGATTTATGTTGATGCAGGGTTTTTTAACAGATGCCCGTGATGCCAGTAAAAAAATTGGCGAAGAGTTAAAAAAAATACTCAAAAACCTCTAAATATCTTCAAATGGATATAAAGGAATAGGCCGTCGTGTAAAAGGTAGTGATACAAGGTTTGCAGTTGTTGGTCCAAGAGTATTTGCCAAAACGTAGCGGGGCGTGATTTGCGCAAATCCGGGAATAAATGATACGTGCGATTTTGCCTGAATCAAACTTATCTCATTGATTTTTAGATCAAAAAGTTGGTAAATGACTGGATCAATAACGCGCACTGGTTGTGAGTGAAGTACAATATAAATCAATAACGTTGGGTGCTCTATTGTAATCAACACTGACAAACCAGGATTGTCAACAACGTTTAGTGCCGCAGGATGCGTGTAGGAAATCTTGCTATTAGCCATTGCTATTACATTTGCGTGAACTAACACCTTTTCGTTGTAACTACCCGGCTTGCCAGTACCTAAAGACAATAGAAGTTTTTGTCCTGTATATCCTTGGCACTTGATTACAGCATCTGGTTCTGTGAGTGAGATTGCAAGGGAGCCTTTGCTTGAGGATAAAATGCTTGTTCTGAGAACCTCCGTGCTATCACCTAATGAGCCACCGTTAGTTGCATCTCCCATATCAGCTATGACTGTAGGAGCTTGCATCGCGAGTGCTTCCTCAAAAGCAATACGAACCGGATTGGCAGTCATATTTAAGAATTTTTGTCGAAGTGCCCACGCTTGACTAATCAAATTCTCTGCCTCGCGCTGACCATATACAACATCATCATCTACGGTAATAACAGCTTTCCATGTCAATTCGGGTACATCAAGCCATGGCTGTGTAGCAAGTAGCGATGCAATTAAGATTTTTCCTTTTTGTGCTTGCTTAGTTGCATCCATAAGAGTTTTAAAAGGAGCACGATTGTGATCATGGTGTTCAGGTGGTGTGATCATTGGTGCTATTGCCATGACAGTTTTAGGGCGAACCTGACCAAATAAAGATTGCACAAGAATCTCTGCAGCGCGCGTACCGGTTTCATACAAATCTAAATGGGGACAGGTTTTATAGGCAGAAACAATGTCGATAGCCTCCAACATTTGTTTTGTAAAGTAAGCGTGAAGGTCAAGGCTAATTGCAATAAATTTTCTTGGTCCTATTTTTTCACGAATTTTTCTCAGTAAGACGCCCTCGGGATCATTCTCGTGGTGTGCCCAAGCTGAGCCATGCAACATCAGATACACGCCGTCTATATCCATGGGAATCGCATTGAGAATTGTCTGCGTAATTGTGTCAAGTGCTTCTTTGGTCAGCGGTGGACGCGGCGATGAGTAAGCAACTAATGTGGGCACAAGAATGCAACCGGCCTCTTCAAGAGTGTCCCATGCCCCAGCGAACTCACTTGAAGTTCCGGCACTGTCTCTCGAAATTGCTTTGCCCACCACAAATATCTGATTTTTAAAATCATCAAGCGATGTTTGCCCTTGAACAAAGCTATTAGACTCTAAATAGAAGCCACCGACCGCAACCTTAAATCTCTTTTTGTTATAAACCAAGACTGCCCCCTAGATTTTCTCGCCTCTTTGTAAGAGAGTCATTGACAATTTTTTCATGAATCTAATAGTCTGACCGTAGAGTTGGAAACGATACCAACCTACAACGAGATTGGGGATGCAGTAGTGATAACCAATAAAATAAAAAGAAACGCCATCGTCATTTTTTCTGTGGCTGCTTTAATTGTACCGATCGGGAGTATAGGCGCAGTCGCTGCCAAGAAGCCCCTTCTGAACACCGAGTATGTTGAATTTGAAAAAGTAAAACCTGGTAGTGGAAAAGGTCTTGTTTTGGGATATATCTCTCTGGGGGACGCCGTTCCATTTGTCAAGCTTGTGAGTGATTCAATTAAAAAACAGGCAAAAATTGCTGGGGCAAAGCTAGAGTTTTGCGATTCAAAAATTGATGATGCAAAGGCACTCGAGTGCGTTCAAACATTTAAGGTTAAGAAAGTACAGGGTTACTTAAACTTTAACCTTGGTGCTGCAGCAGGTCCAGCTATTTATGCTGCTGGTCCACAGGTTCCAGTGATTGCAATTGACATTAACCAGTCACCAAAACAGATTTCTTTTATGGGTGCAAATAACAATCGTGCCGGTGTCATTACAGGTGTAGGCCTTGGTAATGCCATTAAAAAGAAGTTTGATTGCAAGTATGATGCAATTTTGTCTCTTGAATCGCCAGGAGTAGGTGCTGTTAATGAAGCACGTATGGGCGGAGTCAAGCAGGGCTTTGCACAAGTTTGCGGACCAATTGATTTAAAGAAACTTTATACAATTGACTCTTCATTCATTGAACAAGCACAAGCTTCAACAAAAGATGCTTTGACAGCGCTCCCAAATGCTAAAACTGTGCTCATTTTTGCCATGAATGATGACAGTGTTCTTGGTGCATTTAAAGCAGCAGAGCAATTGGGTCGCGCAAAGGATATGTATGGTGCAGGGCAAGGAGCAGATCCAACTTCGTGGTGCCAGATCATGAACAATCCAAACTGGGTTGGTGATACCGCTTATTTCCCAGAGCGATACGGTGAAATTGGTATCCCATGGCTAATTAAGGCGGTAAAAAAGGTTCAGATTCCAACTCTTCTTGCCATCAATCATGTCTGGATCGATAAGTCCAATATCGGCAAGTACTATCCGCAGTCGAAAAATTGCTAGGCTGAATGCGAATCCCAGCATCTGATTTGGTTTTGCTGACAGCCTCAGCAATCCGTAAATCCTTCGGCGGGGTGGAGGTCCTCCATGGTGTGGATCTCCACCTCGCAAGAGGGGAAATACTGGCTCTTTTGGGGGAAAATGGCGCAGGTAAATCTACCCTTGTAAAAATACTTGCTGGTGATTACTCAGCTGACTCTGGAACGGTGCGTATTGGAGAAACAGAATACTCTGACTTAAATCCTAGGAAGTCGCGTGCACTTGGCATTCGAATGATTTTCCAAGAGCTCAGTGATGCACCTCTTTTAACAGTGGCAGAAAATATCTCCATGGGCACATGGTCGAGCAAGCGTGGTATTGTCTCTTGGAGCAAAATGCGTGAGCGTGCAAATTTTGCATTATCAACCCTTGGAATCGATATAGATCCAGATCGTCTCGTTGGAACACTCCGAATCGGAGAGCGTCAACTAGTCGAAATTGCCCGCGCAATTAGCGACAATGCAAAAATTTTGATTTTAGATGAACCTACAGCGGCTTTGTCTTCTGCCGAAACAGATAAATTATTTTTAGTTCTTAACGCACTTCGTGAACGCGGAGTCGGAATGATTTATATAACTCACCGGCTTGATGAAGTAGGAATTATTTCAGATAGAGTTCAGGTTCTTCGAGATGGTACACAGTCACTTGTTGTAGAAACCAAGAAGGCATCTCGAGTTGAACTTGTTAGAGCGATGATTGGTGGGGAGATTGCGTCTCTACCACACTCTGACTCCGACGATTATTTCGGCGATACAATTCTCGCGGTCTCTGAACTTTCATTAGACAAATTTTTTTCGGATATTTCATTTACTTTAAGGGCGGGTGAGATCTTGGCTCTTTATGGGAAAATCGGTTCAGGCGCAGAAGAATTGGGAGAAGCGATTTTCGGTCTTCATCCGGAGCGGACTGGCATCGTCAAGCTGAACACACAGACCTTTAAACCGAAGAGTCCCATAGATGCCATCGGTGCATTTATTGGTTTCCTGCCTGCAGATCGGCAGCGTTTGGGGGCATTTATGATTCGCCCTGTAGCTGAGAATCTCGCTGTTCCCTCTTGGCCTCGCTATTCAGTCAAGGGGTTCATAACGAAGAAAAAAGAGGAAATTGCGTACCTTCATTGGAGTGAGTTATTAAAAATTAGGTCAAGAAACGATCCTGACCAGCTAATTGCAACTCTTTCAGGGGGTAACCAACAGAAGGTGCTGCTTGGCCGCTGGTTTGAATGCAATGCCAAAGTGCTTGTTTTGATTGAGCCTACTCGAGGTGTAGATGTTGGTGCTCGACGTGACATCTATCACACTCTGCGACAACGTGCCAAAGATAACAACATTGGTATTCTCCTAACAACTTCAGATCATGAAGAAGTCACTCAAGTGGCAGATCGAGTAGTTGTTATGTCTCGAGGTAAACAAGTTGCTGAGTATAAGGGTAAGGAAATCAATAACTCTCAGATCATTCAGGCAGCTAGCTGATAAAGGAAAAATCAAATATGAAATCTAAAGCAACTCAAAGTAATTTAAAAGCTAAAGAAAAAAAACCTGGTCGCTCGGTCCCAGAACTTGCTGCTTTAGTCCTCTTTCTTTTTGCTCTTATTATTTATTTTTCTTTTGCCTCTGAATACTTTCTTGGCGTTGAGAATTGGATTAATATTCTTTCGGCTGTCTCAGTAGCGGGGATTTTGGCAGTGCCAGGTACGATGCTTCTAATAGCTGCTCAAGTAGATCTATCAATAGGTTCGGCCGCTGCATTCACGGGTATCATCGCTGGTCTCTTTATCAACTCCTCTGGTGTTGGTTTAGGCATATTTTACGCGATTCTCATGGGTGTCGTTATTGGGCTTGTAAATGGAATAGTTATCACAAAAATACAAGTAAATTCACTAATCACCACTTTAGGCACACTCGCAATTTTGCGTGGACTTAGTTACATCGTCGGCGGCGGTCAAACAGTCATGGTTCCTAATCTCTCTTATCTTGGGTTAGCTCGTCCATTTCTGAATCTACCTTTATCAGTCATTATTTTTGGATTTATTTGCATACTAGGTATCCTCATTATGAGGTACACAACATTTGGTCGGAGTCTTTATGTAATTGGTGCAAACCCATCAGCTGCGCGTTTAGTTGGAATTCGTACTCCAAAAGTGATATTAATTTGCTTTGTGCTCTCGGGAGTTGCAACCGCCTTAGCTGGAGTGATTTTAACTTCTCAACTGACTGCTGCATCCCCTATGGCTGCAAATGGTCTGGAGCTCTCCGTAATTACTGCAATTGTCTTAGGAGGTGCGAGTTTAAACGGCGGACGCGGTACAATCTCAGGAACGATTCTTGGTCTTCTCATCATTGGGGTACTCAATAATGGTCTTGTTTTATTGAATATTGATACATTTTGGCAGCAGGTCGCACGGGGAACCTTATTGATTATTGCGGTCTCTTTCGATCAACTCCGTGAACGTTGGGGAGTCAAGCGAAGCTAATAATTGTTAATTTTTATTTTATATGCTATCTTTTTTCTAGCTTGCCTGAGACGGCGCTCCGGTACGCGATATCTAATGCTTCGACAGTGCGCGCTCCGAGTTCACCTGGAGAGTAGTTTACAAACTCTTCTCCACGAGCCGCTGAAACTACAGCGTCAATAGGCCCTCTGCAGTGGTAATAGCCGGCATTATCATCAAGTTCTAGGCGATGTTCTTTGTTATCACTATGAAGCCAAACTGCCGCACGCTCCAAGTCAACAAGAATCTGTCCACGCTCACCGATTGCACGAACTTCTACGGCATGCATTTTTTTATGTGCATTCACGTGCGAGGAACCCCCCGACATCGTACCTATGGCACCACCATCAAAGCGGTATGTCACCGCGTCATGCATCTCTACTGGCGCATCCATCGGTGCACTCATGAGGGCAAATCCGGCCTCAACACGGGCATCTGTAAGCCACAGGGCTGCTCCGAGAGCATGGGATAGTTGTGCCTGACCGTATCCTCCTCCCGAGAACTTTGAGTCAGTCCAGGTACGTGGTTCAGGGAGTGCTTCGGGTGCAGCATCTGGGTAAGCACCAGTGTTTGATAATAATTCGCGAGTTTGGGATGACATCGTGATGCTCATCTGCTCAAGTTTACCGATTCCATATTTTTCCATCAACTCCTTGGCACCAGTCATGATTGGCATGTAGTTCCAACCAAACGAAATTACTAAGCTTCTTTTCATTTGCTCAGCGGTCGAGACAAGATCCCAGGCATCACTTGGAGAGATGGTTACTGGTTTTTCACACATAACATGCGCGCCTGCTTCCAAGGCCGCTTTTGTGTGCTCGTAATGAAGGCTTGTTGGGCTCCCAACAACACAGATATCAACACCAGCATTTAGCACGTCCCTATAATCTTCAGAACCTACTTGAAATCCATACTGATTCTTTATCTTTTCAAGGAGTTCAGGTCCTTTGCGTGAGATTCCAACAAATTCAACATCTTTGTGTCTGGCCAAACTAGGTAGATGAGATGCAACCACCCAACTACCAGCACCAATTATTCCCACACGAATTTTTGACATATCAAACCTTTCGTTGCTAACGAATCAAAAACCAAGACAATCTAGCACAGGATTTACCCTGGCACAAGGATATTGTCACAATCTAGGTCTTGACTATTAGTATTCATTTAGGCTTTGATTGTCCTCATTAAGGTCAGGTAAAGGAGTTAAGTGATGGCAAGAATGTGCTTTATGTTTGAAATATTTGAGGGCCAAGAGGCCGAATACAAGAAGCGTCACGATGAAATTTGGCCAGAATTGGTAACTGCAATTAAACAAGCTGGATTTACAAATTACAGCCTTTTTCGACGTGGTGTACATGTAATCGGTTATTTCGAGGTTGAGCCTGATGCAAAAACTGCTTTTGAAAAGCTTGGTAAGCACGAGGCAAATGCTCGCTGGGCTAACTGGTTTAAGGATGTGATTGTCAATTTGACAGACAACAAGGGAAACTTATTAGAGTTTAAAGAGGTTTGGCACTTAGCCTAGAAAGCCCATTTGCCAGAGAGGACTATGCGTCAGCTGGACGCATGAATAGTTCTATTGCGTATCCATCTGGATCCAAAAGGTACAAAGACCGAGCACCGGCATTTGGGCCTTCGGTGATATCGACACAACTTTGACTCCGAGCTAAATACCCCATTTTAAACATTTTTTCAGCAATTTCGTCAATTTTTGAAACATAGAGACAGAGATGGCCGCCACCGAAATCACAAGGACGCGATGCGGCTGAAAGCCTTTCAATGCCTTGATAATCCAAGAGTTCAATAAATCCTCCGCCAGGGATATCTAGATATGCAACAGTTATTAGATCAAATTTCAAATTAAGAACAGTTTTTAAATAGGAGCCATTGAACTCTTTCTCAAACTTGACATTAAGCCCAAGACCATCACGATAAAACTCTAGAGATTTTTGTAAATTTTTTACTGTAATTCCACCATGAAAAAAGCCTAAAATTTCTCCCATGGTAAAAACCTTTCCAATAGCTCATAATGACTCATTTCTTACATTACCATACCACCATCTTGACTAAGTGATTGTCCAGTAAAATAAGAGCCCTCATCTGAAATAAGAAAAAAAATAAATCCAGCAGTTTCATATGGCTCTGAAGCACGACCTAATGGAACCATGGTTAGCCGCTTAGACGTTATATCTGCAACAGTGGTTCCACGGATATCAGCCAGACGTTCTGAAACCGCGTCCTGCATCGGTGTGTCTACAATTCCAGGGCAGATGGCATTTACGCGCACACCCTTGGATGCAAAGGCATATGCAAATGAGCGTGTTATCGATAGCACAGCCGCCTTTGACGAGGCATATACGGCAGCTTCTTGGGTGGCTGTTAGTTTGGCAGAAACAGAGCTGAGATTAATTATGCTGGCTCCCTCTGTCATTGTGCGACCAATACGACTTGTGAGATCCCAAATACCCTCAACATTGACTGCGTAGATATCACGGATATCTTGAACGGTAAATTCAAGGATCGGTTTGAGCCGCATCAGACCAGCAGCATTCACTAGTGCATGTGCCCCTTCTCCTGCGGCCACAACCCTATCGCGATCATCATTTTTTGAAAGATCGGCAATAAGATGTTCAACACCGATAACTTTTTCTAATGCATTCTTATTGATATCAACGGCTATAACTCGCATTCCCTCGTCACGTAACCTGATAGCAGTTGCCTGGCCAATCCCACTTGCCGCCCCTGTAACCACAACAAGCTTTCCTTTATGAGACACGATTATTTCTCCTTTAAAAAAAATTATGCTGATATATTAGGTTACTCAAAAAGGCTGGTAAGTGCAAGAATTTATAAAAAGACAGTTTTGAGAGTGATTTAAGAAGTGTGAACCAGCACATAGATTCCAATCACTATTATAACGGAACTAAAAATTAAGCCTTGAGAGGGTCTCTTTTTGTAGGCAATAATTTCAATTAAAATCACCCATATCGGAATAGTTGCCATGACAGACTGAACAACAACAGCACTACCCAGTTGTATCGCGTAAATTGATGATATCCATCCAAGACTGGCAAATATAGATCGTCTCAATAATAGCAGGAAGTCGGACCAATCTAGGTCAGTCGGGGGAAAAATAATCATAAAAATTGAACCAGCAAGTATCTGTCGCACAATGAATATTTCAGTCACACCAACGCCTTCCTCAAATAAAAGGGAAACGACGATTGTGATAAGTCCGTTCATCGTGCTTGTAAAAATCAGCAATGAGATTGTTATCAACGAACCAAGACCAGATACGGTATTTCGTAAGGGTATTGACGTCGCAAAAAAAAGAATTACGATTGTTAGGATTTGTGTTAGAGCAATACTGGTTCCAAGAAAAATCGGTCCAGCTAAGAGAACGATAGCCGGAGACAAGGAAGTCGCCAGAGTACCAACCGAGGCGGTGCTCCGAGAAATCATCATGAAAATAACTCCGGCACCTAACGCGCTAGCTATTGCTCCAGCGATGTGAAGATATAGTATGGACCCTTCCCACAGTTTCCATTGAGGACCATACGGAATGAGGGGAATGGCAAAGATAGCATTGAGAATAAAAAGTGGTCCGATCCCCTTGTATATAGAGATTTTGAGTGTCACACCCTTGGTCAGAAAAGTTGCTATTGCAAAGAGCATGGTTGATAAAATCGCGAGTGATAAGCTCATGAATGAATAATACTAGACAAATCAAATGAGATAAAGAATAATGATTTGTCTAAGAGTCGAGGGCAAATGAAAAAAATATCAAATCGTGGCATAGAAATGTTTTTGACACCTGAATATTTTGCAAATCCATACTTAACTTATCGCGAACTCTTAGAGCACTCTCCAATTTTTTGGAGTGAAAAAGCGCGAGCATGGATTGTGAGCCCCTTTCAGGAAGTAGAGAAGGGCTTACATCATGACGTCTTTACGCAGAGACAACGAATGCTAAAAGCGAGTTCTCATTTCAGTTCTCAAGAGCTAGCAAAAATGTCATGTATCCTTACTAATCTTAGCAATTGGGTGGTCTTTCAGGATCCCCCTGAGCACACTCGACTCCGTCGACTAATTAGTAAGTCATTTACTCCGCGAAGTGTATCTGCACTTGAACCGAAAATTGAAACAATTGTTTCTCATTTATTAGACAAAGCAATGGAGAAAGAAACGTTTAATCTTGTTGATGAATTTTCATTTCAACTACCTTCAATGGTGATTTGCGAACTTCTTGGAATACCTGCCGAAATGCAATGGGATCTCAAGCGTTGGTCAGATGGAGTTGCTGGATTCACTGCTTCAGCGCGTATTACAGTTGAGCAAGCATCCCACGCAGAAAATGTCGCAAGAGAGGCTGAAGAATATCTCATGGGCTTTTTTGAGCAACTCCGCAAGAAACCCAATGATGGATTATTAAGCAGAATTGTGAATTCGCAAGATAGTCAAGATGGACTAACTGCCAAAGAGATTGTCGGATTAACGATACAGTTATTTTTTGCGGGTTTTGAGACGACTGAAGGTCTTATCGGTAACATGGTTTTTACCCTTGTAAATCATCCAGATCAATTGGCTTTATTACGCAGGAGGCCTGACTTAATTGATGGTGCAGTTGAAGAGACTTTGCGCTATGAATCCTCGATATTGAAGCAATCCAGAGTCGCAAGCCAAGATATTGAACTACTTGGCCAAACAATTAAAGCTGGTGATTATGTACATTTCATGATTGGCGCCGCAAACCGTGACCCAGCTCGTTTTTCAAATCCTGACGTTTTCGATATCACAAGAGTTGATGTCGGCCATATCAGTTTTGGTCATGGTATACATTTTTGTATTGGTGCTTCCCTTTCTCGCCTTGAAGCCCGAATCGCACTGCGACAACTTTTAGAACGGATGCCAAAAATCTCTATTGTCAGCCCACTACCTACTTTCCCAGAATTACTTGCTGTCCGTAAACCAAGTCATTTATGGGTAACTTGCGTATGAAATGACTAATCAATGAAACCTATTTATTAAAAATTGTAAAGACGCTTTGCATTTGTACGACAGATTGCCTCCTGCTCTGATGAGCTCAATGAGGAGATGTACTCGCGCATAAAGCCGATAATTATGTCGTAAGAACTGTAAAGCCGGTCCACAGGCCAATTAGATCCTAGTACACAGCGTGATGGACCAAATTCTTCTATGCAAACTTGTGCCCACTTGCGAAGAGATTCCTTTGTAAAACGGGGATCTGTCATGGGCATTCCAGAAATTTTGATGGTCACGTTGGGAGCTTTAGCTAGCGTACGAACTGCCTTCGACCAATTAGAAAAGTATTCATCATCACGTTTGCGCGGAAAACCAATATGTTCGAGAACTATCTTAAGATCGGGGTGACGATTTGCGAGTTTCAAGGCTTCTTCCATGTTTTGCCATTCACAATCAAGATCAAAAACGACATTTTGTTTCGTCAGCATCTTAAGCGAGGCCTCATAAATTGTGTTTATTTGCCCAGCTGCCAACATAGGCTCTGCATTAAAATCACGGATCCCTGCGTACAATGGAGATTGTGCGTGATCCTGTAACTGCTTAGCTGCCTCTGGGGTTCCGAGTGCGCACTCTCCGACAATGCGCATCGGCACAGGGCCAGTTTTCGCCATTTGAGTGAGCCATTGAGTCTCAGTGACTGGGTTTGGAGAACCAATTGCTGCTTGTACATGTATGAATGCCTCAATTCCAGCGAATCGAGCCTCTGACCAAAGATCGTCCAATACGAAAGCCTGTGACTTAATAGCATCAATGTTTCCAATAATTGGGTGAATAAATTCTGGTGCGAGCCATACCCACCTTAGTTCTGGATGTTTGAAATCCCAGAGATGGATGTGGGTATCAATGATTGGAATCGGTGTGCTCATTTGGACTCTTTCATAAAAGGTAGATTAGGCTAAATTGCTCAACCCTAGTTTAACTCCTTCTGGGAGGAAATTAAAGTGCTTAGGCGACTATTTTTAGGTCTTTTTACAAGTTTGAATTCCCCGTAAACGTGTCATATAAAATGACTCAGTGATAGGTTAATTATATGAGTATATCTAATGCGAAGTGGGTTGTGAAAGCCTTGAGCTCACTATGCTGTGTTGAAGAGCTATGCCACGAGGGTGAAGAGATCACTTAGAACTCTTGAAACTGCGCCAAGGCTCACTTCGACAAAGCCAGTCACTGAGACTCAATGGCTCAGGCAAATCTGCAAATTACCTGTCCGAATACCTCTTTTTACCCATACTACAAATTCAACATAGTCAATTTCATGGAAGGTAGAAATGCTGACTTATCTCCGTTTGATAGTTTTTTTGCTTCGGATTCAAAAAAACTACCTGCGGTTACAATGATTTCAAATGGAACTCATGATCTAGAAACAACTCTGCCGTCTTCCTGCAAAGAGGTTGAAATAAGTTTGTTGCAGGGCGTAAAGCAGGGAGTTCTAATGCAAGATTTCAAATATATTCGTCCGGTTGATAAAAGTGAGGCGTCTTCGGGATTCTATATTGCCCGATCTAGACAAGAGGGCACGAAGTTAGCGTATAAATTCAAAACATCTGGAAAAGCACCCGTACTAACAAAACCAACCATAAAGCCTTCGCCAGCAGCAAAGTGTTCAGCTGCAGACTTGAAAAAGTATAAGTATACAAAAGAGCAATACTTAAACCGAAATACCCTTATTAAGCTAGCCAGAGAGATAAAGAATGTGATTGAAATGAAACGGGAAAAACTCTCATCACTCGCTGGATATTATGTTGACTATACACAGAAGGATTTGTATGAATTGCAGCAGCAAGATAAACGAATTGAAAAAGCTGAAAAAGAGCGAGCCGAATGGGAGCCAGACTTAAAGGCAGTTGCCAAGAAGTGCGGCTTTCCTATGACTTCGAAGACAGAGGTTTTGCCCGGCTCTTAGTCAAGTTTCAAGTATGTTCACGGAAAGAAGCGAAGCAGGTACGGACTAGATCCCAGCAGCGACATTCTCACGATCATGCAACAGTTATCAGATGCCGGTCACGGTGAAGATTTCGTAGATGCCCTCAATGACAAAGAGATCAAGTGCGAGATCTCTACTTGGTTGAGTTAAAGGCTAAGCGTCGACCCAGTGATTAAGAGTTAGCGGAAGTAGTGGGTTGAGCACTGCCTCTTACACATGAAACCTTATAACACAGGCATATTTTACTCAATAGTGGCTCGAGAGCTAGTGAAACCTCTATTCGCGCGACTACCCAATTGCTACCCTTTGTATATGAAGCGGATACTTGCAACCACATTGATTGCATGCCTGGCCCTTTCGCTAAACCTTCCAGCTATGGCAGCAGAGGTAAAGCCAGGTGCTTGCTAATTCTTTAGGAATAACGCTCTTGAAGGTAGGGGAAACCTCTCAACTATTACTTCTTAAGGCCGAAATGGGCATGTCTCTTCTTTTTCTACGAGATCAAAAGCAAATATCATCTTGGCCATTCCACACAGCACAGCCATTAGAACTCCGAGTTCTACCAATTGGCCATCAGTAAAATATAGATTTAATCGAGAATATAAAGAAGCGCTCAGTTGTCCTTTTGGATTTGTGAGCGCCATTTCATCTGCCAAGGCCAAAGCTGCCTTCTCAGATGCCGTGAAGGGGCCACTTTCATAACTAGATAGGGCATCAATCTGGCTTTGTAAAACTCCTGCTTGTAATGCTGCAGCTGAATTATTACGGTTACAGAATGCACATCCATGTAAATTAGCTAAACGCAATCGAACTATCTCTAACAAAGTTATGGGTAGAGAGCTTCCATAGAATAATTTCTTATAAAAATCATTTTGATACCACTCATAGAGAGCTGGGGCATGTCCCATAATCTCGACAAAGGTGGCATCTTCATGCATAGTCATGGATCGGTCAAAGGCGGCCTGCATTGATACGTTGAGTTGTTCGCGCGGTACTCTACTCAAAAAAGTGTCAGGTTTCACTGCCTTACCTTTCTTAAACTGTTGTTATTGGTGGAGGAAAGGTTTTCATTGAACGCCCCTCCACACTTTCCCAGGATTATATAGGGTTTTGTATCACTGAAAAAATATCTGATTGAGGTCTCAAAGAAGCGCCCCGCCAAATTGGGTCAATGATGCAAGACAGTGCGAAAGACATTTAAGGGGTTCGCATTAGTCTCTATGATTATGCGTTCAAGATTCATGATTGAATCTCGGTGAGAGACTAGTTCCCCGACAGGGACAGAACCTGCGGCCACTAGTTCAATCGCCCTTTCGTAACGTCTGGCACCGCCTCGAATACCAATTAAAGTTTGATCTTTAAGTACTGCCTGTGCAAATGTAAGGGGAGTATCAGCTGCTCCAACTGCGGCGATCACCCCTCCCGTTCCGACCCAATCTATCGCCAACTGGGCGCCCACCTTTGATGAGGATGTCTCGACCGCGACTGCACGCTCTAGACCCGAGTGGGAGGACTTTAATTTAGTTGCATCAAGGGATGGAACTCCCCAGAGCTCTGCCTTCTCTCGACGCGATTTTAGTGGTTCGACTATTTGCACACTGAACCCATTCAGCTGCAAGAGTTTGGCTACAACGATTCCGATCGGTCCACCACCAATAACAATTACCTCAGCTTGCTGCGTCACAATTCCAGAAATCCTTTCGAGTGCGTGTAGTCCGACTGTGATTGGTTCCAGAACGGTTCCTGCCTCATCGTCGACTGAATCTGGGAGTTCATGAAGATTGACTTCAGGCAAGGTCAAATAAGCGGCAAAAGTCCCAGGCGCAGTTAAACCTAAGAATCTATAATCTGAGCAACCACTTGGTCTTCCTGCCAGGCACACTGGACATTGACGACAACTAATTGCAGGATCAATCGCAACACGTTTCCCAGTGCTTACAATTTCGCCAACTGCGTCGTGACCCAACACCACGGGCATAAAACCCCAGTCAGCTTCGTATAGGTGTAAATCTGTTCCACAGACCCCGGCAGAGAGGATTTTTACCAAAACTTCACCACTCATAGGTATTGGAATCTCGGCAGTCGAGATACTAATTTCCCGCAATTTAGTAAGAGTTGGAATTCTCCCACCGGCTCTCACTGTCATAGCGATTACTTTACTCCCTCAACGCACCTCTACTCCATTGTGGTAGAGAGCCCTAATTTCAAAAGTTGAAACCTCACTGGGATCTACATCAAAAAGGTTTTTTTCCAGAACGATAAAGTCGGCTTTGAGTCCGACTTCAAGGGCGCCACGCTCGCGCTCACGGAACATTTGATAAGCAGCGTTTTTTGTGTAGAAAGTCAGAGATTCCTCCATGCTTATAGCCTGATCTATATTCCATGCAGGTCCATCTTTGATGCCAGGGGCACGGCGATTTACTGGAACACTAAGAGCGAGCATGGGTATCTGACTTGTTACCGGCCAATCGCTACCAAAGGCAATCATTGCGCCATTTTCTATGAGTGAGCGAAGCCGATATTGACGGTTATTTCTTGTTTTGCCAAGACGGGGCAGGATCAACTCTTTGTTCATCGGGTCCATGTAACACCAGAGGGGCTGGATATTTGCAATCACACCTAGTTTTTTAAAACGCGGTAGGTCTTCATCGCAGATCAACTGGGCATGGACTATGACAGGCCGTCTATCCCATGCAGGATTGATACGCATCATCGCCTCAAGTGCGTCAAGGGCCTGCTTCACAGCTGCATCACCAATGGCGTGGATATGAACTTGGTATTGGTGCAGATCAAATAATGTGAGTGCATCCAGAAGTTCATCATCATCCCAGATTTTTAATCCATGTGAATCTGGATTATCTAAATAGGGCTCGATGAGGGCTGCAGTACCGGGAGATAGGGCGCCATCGGCTAAAAATTTGACGCTATTGGCCTTCACGAGATCCGAATCTGGCAGTGCTGCACATTGCGCACGCAGCACATTGCACTCTGTGAGTTTTTCAGCCCAGTCTGTAGGCGTAACGAGAAAGGATAAGTTCACAGGAATCAATAAATCTCCAGATTGTGCTGCGCTCAGATATGCCTGCGCCATATCTTTCTCGACCCATGAATCAATGACATTGGTGACACCGGCATCAAGGTAGGCCGCGCATGCATATGTGATAGCGGCGACATCACTCTCAATCGAATGTGCCGGAGTGATATCTAGAATCAGCGCCATGGCACTTGGCTCTCGCAGAGTTCCTTTAGGCGATCCATCACCTCGGCGGGCGATCATGCCACCTGATGGATCGGGTGTTTGCTCGGTAATGCCTGCCAGTTTCAAGGCAAGGCTATTTACCCACATTGTGTGGTGATCGGCTGCGCGCAAGATAACGGGTCGATCACCGACAACAGAGTCCAGCCATTGGGCATCAAAATCTCCACTCCCAATGATGGCCGCTTCATAGGAGCCACCAATGATCCAGGGGTCATTTGGATTTTTATCGGCAAAGGTTTTAACCGCAAGCAAAATCTCATTGAGTGAGGTGAGATTGGTAATGGCAGGCCCGGCCGCCTGGCGACCACCGGGTATTGGGTGGGCATGGGCGTCGATAAATGCTGGGATGACAAATGCTCCATTGAGATCGATGCTTTCATCACACCTGGATTCAAGGGCGACTGTTCCAACTGCCACGATGATCTCATCCTCAACGAGAACTCCATCAAAGATATCTACTCCGGCAGACCAGAATTGCGCATTGTGAAAGAGGGTGCGCACGGTCGACTAGAAAATGGAGTTACGAGGTAACTGGGCAGGTCAATGTGCGAGTGATACCTGGGACTGCCTGCACCTTTGACAAGATGACGCGGCCAAACTCTTCCATGCTAGGTGCCTCTGCTCGCATGATGACATCGTAAGGACCAGTAACGCCCTCAGAGAGTGTTACACCTGCTATGGCAGAGACAGATTTTGCAACCGAGTTCGCTTTACCGACCTCGGTCTGAATTAAAATATAGGCCTGAATTGACATCTCGAATCCCTTCCTTTGACGACAAAGGCTACTTCAGGGATGGCTCCACTGACTAGTGGATTAAGGTTAGAACTATGAACTTTGATGAAACACAGGTCATCAGCGCTCTGGCAGAAATCTTCAGGGCAGATCACGCCGGTGTTCTGGTAGGAATCGGCGATGATGGGGCAGTTGTTGCGACCTCACCCACATCAATCATCACAACGGATATGGCAGTTGAAGGAACACATTTTAATATCGACTGGTCGGGCGCGTTTGATATTGGGCGCAAGATAACGGCGGCTAACTTGGCAGATATCTATGCAATGGGTGGGCTGCCACAATATTTGGTAGTTGCGCTGACTCTGAGTGGTGAAGAGACGATGGAATGGATCAAGGATCTAGCCCACGGGATAGCACACGAGGCACACAGTTGCGGTGCTGCGGTGGTAGGGGGAGATCTCACTCGTGGGGCGATAAAAACTATCTCAATTACCGCAGTGGGTAGCGTTGAGACCGCACTCACACGCGGTGGTGCACAGATTGGAGATTTGATTTATATCTCATCCCTTCCTGGCTGGTCCTGTGCGGGCTTATCTTTAATCGACTCTGATCAAGTCGATGATCTTGAGGCCTACGCTATTGAGCAGTTCAATGCCCCGAGCATTGATTATTCAGCCGCAGTTGCAATGGCCAAAGCCGGTGCAACATCGATGTGTGATGTCAGTGATGGCCTTGTGGTTCAAGCGGGGCAGATGGCCGATGCGGCAGGGCTATCTTTTAGCTTCAACACAGATGATTTCAAGCAGGAGCCGGAGTTTGTAGCACTTGATGAGTTGGCAAAGAAGCATGGTGTCGATGTTTGGCAGTGGATCTTTGCAGGGGGAGAGGATCACATCTTTTTGGCAACGGGAGAGGCGCTGCCCGGCTTGTGCGTTGGAAGAGTCATTGAAGGAAGCGGAGTCACTGGTCTAGAGATGAAAAAAGCGCCAGAGATTTGGCGCCATTTTCAATAGTTTTTTTGAAAAAAATTAGCGGGTAATTTTCCCAGCCTTTAGGCATGAGCTACAGACATTTTGACGCTTTGGGGTAGCACCAACCATGGTGCGAACCCTTTGAATATTTGGATTCCAACGACGAAGAGTCTTTACCTCTGAGTGTGAAACATTGTTGCCAAAGCTTGGCCCCTTGCCACAGATATCGCATGTTGCTGCCATAGCCATACTCCTTTGTTGCTTAAGTAATTTCTTGTGAAGTCCTTATCGGACAGGTGCAAAGGGTATCGCGAGGGGCTAGGCAGACGCCAATCCTCGCGTGGCATGAGCCTAAGGGGCCCAAAAGAGGAGAGAATCAAGGCGTGGCAAACCTTGAGACCAGACTCTGCGATGTCATCGGTGATCGCACATCTAAGGTCTTGGCCGAAGCATTTGCCATTACATCCGTGGGGGATTTGATGCGTCATTACCCGCGTCGATACATGGTCCGCGGGGAGCTCTCAAATATCGCCGAACTCAATGAAGGTGATGAGGTAACGATTTTGGCGCAGGTGCACAGCTCGGCTACTCGTCCGATACGTGGGCGAAAGGGCAGTATTCTGGAGGTCATCGTCACAGATGGGCAGGACAAGCTCTCTCTTACCTTCTTCAATCAGGCATGGCGCGAAAAAGAGTTGAAGGTAGGGAGCCAAGGATTATTTGCAGGCAAAGTTGGAGTTTTTAACGGCAAGAGACAGTTAGCCCATCCTGACTATGAGATGGTGCCAGATGGCGCAGATGTCGATAGCGCAGTCGATGGCTTTGCAGGTAAGTATCTACCGCTCTATCCAGCGACGGCGAAGATGCCATCCTGGAAGATCTCCAAGTGTGTTGATATGGCGATTGCATCTCTGGATGAGTTTTCTGACTATCTACCAGAGCAGATTAGAAGCACTCACAAATATCCAAGCCTTGCTCAGGCTCTCATCGCCCTGCACACTCCAAGCGACTTGGAGCAGGCTCAAGTCGCGCGTGAGAGGTTGAGATTTGATGAGGCTTTCTTACTCCAGCTCATGTTGGTGATGCGGCGCAATGAGTTGAAGAAACTCAACTCGATCTCGCGTAGGACAATCAAGGGTGGAATCTTGGAGGCCTTTGATGCCAGGCTTCCCTTCACACTCACAAGTGGGCAGCTCGAGGTCATTGCAGAGATTGAGGGAGATCTGGCCCAGCCCCATCCCATGCATCGACTGTTACAAGGTGAGGTTGGCTCAGGCAAAACTATCGTCGCCCTGCGAGCGATGTTGGCAGTGGTTGATAGCCAAGGACAGGCCGCTCTTTTGGCACCAACAGAGGTTCTAGCAGCCCAACACCTGCGCACATTTGAAAAACTTTTGGGAGAGTTGGCTCAGGCAGGAACGATAGGAAGCTGGCATAAGGCGACACGCATTACCCTTATTACTGGCTCCCAGAGTGCGCCTGCTCGCAAAGAGGCTTTGGCCCTGGCCGCTAGCGGCGGGGCTGGAATAATTATTGGAACCCACGCACTCCTTGGCGAGAAGGTCACCTTCCATGATCTGGGTCTGATCGTCGTTGATGAGCAACACCGTTTCGGTGTCGAGCAGCGTGATGCACTCAAAGTGAAGGCTATCAAGCCGCCTCATTTGTTAGTCATGACCGCTACACCGATTCCACGAACCGTGGCTATGACCGTCTTTGGAGATTTAGATCTCTCGACTCTGCGTGAATTGCCATTAGGACGCCAACCCATCACGACACATGTCGTTGCAGTCCTCGAGAAACCGGCCTACCTTGAGCGAGCATGGCAGCGGATTCGTGAAGAGGTCGCTGCAGGTCATCAGGTCTATGTCGTCGCCCCGCGCATCGAAGCTGGTAGCGATGAGAGCGCAGATATCGACTTCCTCTTCGGTCAGGATTCACCGGATATCGCCTCAGTCACTGAACTTGCACCCGGTCTTGCAACGGGCCCACTCAAGGGGCTTCGTGTGGCGCAACTGCACGGGCGTCAGAGCGGCGATATGAAGGATTCAACGATGAGGGCATTTGCAGGGGGTGAGATAGATGTTCTTGTTTGCACCACAGTGATTGAAGTTGGTGTCGATGTGGCAAATGCAACGATGATGGTGATTATGGATGCAGATCGCTTTGGTGTCTCGCAACTACACCAACTGCGCGGTCGCGTAGGACGTGGATCATCGGGGGGCCTGTGTCTTTTGGTCACGGGTGCACCCCTTGATAGTCCAGCACGGGTACGCCTTGATGCAGTTGCTGCGACCCTAGATGGTTTTGAGCTTGCCCGAATCGATCTCGAGCAACGCAGAGAGGGTGATGTATTAGGCGCAAATCAATCGGGTACTCGTTCGCATCTTCGCCTCCTACGAGTGTTGCGCGATGAGAGCCTGATTGAGGTTGCTCGCACAGATGCCGAGGGTGTGATCGCAGCCTCACCAGATCTAGCGAGTTATCCTGCTCTTGCCAGAGAGGTCGCGCTCATGGCAACAGATACGGCTATTGACTATCTGGATAAGGGCTAAAAGGTGAGAATCATCGCAGGGGTAGCAAAGGGTCGCACCTTGGGAACTGTTTCAGGTGCGACGAGGCCGACATCTGATCGTGCACGAGAGGGGTTATTCTCCTCTCTTCTCTCTGAATTTGGTGACTTCTTAGGTTTGCACGTCTTAGATTTATTTGGTGGCTCTGGCGCAATTGGATTAGAGGCATTATCCAGAGGGGCATCCATCGTGCATATCATTGAGCGTGATGTTGATGCACAAAAGTCTATTGAGAATAACTATGCCTTAGTCAAGAAGAGCCAGCCTGTTGGTGAGTTCGAATTATATGCGATGTCTGCTCAACGCTTTCTCAGTGATATGCCCAAAAAGCAGTACCACATCATCTATATAGATCCACCATTTAATTTCACCGACGATGAAGTGCAGGAGCTCCTGACCAAACTTCATATTGGCCAGTTCTTGAAAGCTGATGCATTGATTGCCGTGGAGCGGACTACCAAGGGATCAAAATTTAGTTGGCCTGATGGCTTTACTGGCGCACGCGAGAGGAAATATGGCGCTGCGAGTATCTTCTATGGCCATTATGTGCCATGAGAATGGATTACCAGGCTATCTCTTGCTAGCGTGTGAACCATGAAGCGTGCCGTCTGTCCTGGATCTTTTGACCCAATCACACTGGGGCATCTCGATATCATCAAACGTGCAAGTGATCACTTCGATCAGATTGTCGTTGCAGTCCTTGAAAATCGGACTAAGTCATCGTTTTTTTCTGTCGCAGAGCGCATAGAAATGATTCGGGAGACGGTCGCTGATCTGCCTAATGTCAGTGTTGATTCGTGGAGTGGACTACTGGTTGATTACTGCAAGAGCAATTCGATAACAACGATCGTAAAAGGCCTTCGAGCCGTAACCGATTTTGATTACGAACTTCAGATGGCACAACTCAATCTCCAAGCCTCGGGTGTTGAGACCATGCTGATGGCAACGGCTCCGGCCTATTCATTTCTCTCTTCTTCAATCGTCAAAGAGCTTGCTCATTATGGGGGAGATGTCTCGAGTATGATTCCTGCGCACGTAAATACTGCAATCAAACTACGAGTAGGCGGTAAGTGACCTATGGACTCAGTTGAAAAATTAGCGTCTGCTATCTCAATGATTGAAGAGGCTCGGGGTGTTCCACTCTCTGCTAGTTGTGTGGTCCATCGTGGTGAGATGTTAGAGCTTCTTGATGAGGCACGTGCTGGACTGCCCGTTGACCTTGACTCGGCACAAAAAGTGATATCTGCTCGTGATGCGATCATAGAAGAGGGACGTCTGAGCGCTGAGCAGATGATCACAATGGCTCGCGAGGATGTTGCACGTATGGTCGAGCAGGCCTCAATTGTTCAGTTGGCTCGTGATGAGGCTCGTAGAATTTTGGATGAGGCCCGCGAGCAGGGCCTGCAGGAAAAAGCCGAGGTTGAGGAGTACATCGATGGCCGACTTGCAACCCTTGAGGTCATATTAAACAAGACTCAGGATGCGGTGGCCCGCGGACGCGAACGCCTAGGCGGCGCCGGAGATAAAGATGAACTTGCACAACTCTCAGATGAGAAATAATCCTCATGTCCCAGCCCTTAGAGGTCTATAAACTCAACACTTACGAGTTGCCGCGTCGGACCGGTGAGATGAAAGAGTATGAGCTCGATATCGAAGTCCCTGAAAAAGTTGGTATTGCACTGATTGCAGTTCCTGTGGGAGATGTCATCGAGGTAGATGCGCGCCTTGAGTCAGTGGCTGAGGGTGTTTTGCTGAGTGCGAATATATTTGCAATCGCCAAGGGTGAATGTGGGCGCTGCCTGGATCCAATTGAAATCTCAGTGGAGAGAAAGATTCAAGAGCTCTATCTCTATGCGCAAAAACTGGATCGTAAAAAGCGTGGAGCCATTCCTGATGATCTAGATGTTGAGGATGAGCTCCTCATGGATGGCGACGTAATGAATCTGGAGAGCCCCATTCGTGATGCCATCGTGTTGGCCCTTCCTAGTAATCCATTGTGCGATGATGATTGTGCTGGGCTTTGTCCAGAGTGTGGTGGCAAGTGGGTAGAACTACCCGAAAGTCACGCTCATGAGGTAATTGATGCGCGTTGGGCAGGCCTGGCCACTCTGGCTAATGAAGAGCCCGATTTCAAAAATTAGGGTTTTTGAGGGATACTTGCATCCTGCACCTCGCCTAAAAAGAAGAGAGCCAAAAAGTGCCAGTACCAAAGCGAAAGACCTCGCGCTCTAAGACGCGCTCGCGCCGCAGCCAGTGGAAGACAACCGCTGCATCTCTGGCAACGTGTATCCAGTGTCAACAGCCAAAGCTCTCCCATACCGCCTGCCCGACCTGCGGTACCTACAACCGTCGCCAGGTATTAGAGGTCTGATCTGAGCTCGTCGCTCAATGATCAGTTGGGGGTCGTTATTGAACCCTCTCTTTTAGAGTTAGCACTTACCCATCGCTCCTTTGCCTATGAGTCTGCAAGCAAAGAGACAAATGAGCGCCTTGAGTTTTTAGGCGATTCAGTTCTTGGTCTGATTGTCACCGAGGAGTTGTACAGACGCTACCCAGATTTTGATGAAAGTCATTTATCCCCACTTCGATCAGGTGTTGTCAACATGCGTGCTCTTGCAGATATCGCTCGTGATCTGGATTTAGGAAAGTATATTCGCCTAGGAAAAGGTGAAGAGGTCACAGGTGGGCGAGATAAGAACTCTCTTTTGGCCGATGCTCTTGAGGCACTCATTGGTGCAATCTATCTGCAGTGTGGCTTTGATATCTGTGCACAAATAGTCACCAGATTGATTGGCCCAACAATGGAATCTGCGATTGCACGTGGTGCAGGTCTTGATGGCAAGACGGCTCTACAAGAGTTGATTGCCGCTCTTAATAGAGGCGTACCTGAATATATAGTCAGCGACGAGGGCCCAGATCACGACAAGAGTTTCACGGCCATTGCAATGGTGGCAGGTGTTCAGGTTGGTCAAGGTGTTGGTAAGAGCAAGCGCGAAGCAGAACAGATCGCAGCACGCATTGCCTATGAGGCCTTAAAAATCGAGTTGCCGCAGCCTTAAATCCCCTAAAAATATGGGAGTAAGGCGATAGGTTTGGCGCGTGTATTTGAAGAGCATGACCCTCAAGGGCTTCAAGTCCTTCGCCTCGGCTACCACTTTGCGCCTAGAACCGGGTATCACGTGTGTGGTCGGTCCTAATGGATCGGGTAAAAGTAACGTTGTCGATGCGCTCACATGGGTGATGGGCGAGCAGGGGGCGAAATCTCTGCGTGGTGGAAAGATGGAAGATGTGATTTTCGCTGGCACCAGCGGGCGTGCACCCCTGGGTCGAGCCGAGGTAGCACTCACAATCGATAACACAGATGGTGCTCTGCCGATTGACTATACCGAAGTCACTATTTCTCGCATACTCTTTCGCAACGGTCATAGTGAATACCAGATAAATGGTGAGGCAACTCGGCTATTAGATATCCAGGAGCTTCTAAGTGACTCAGGAATCGGCCGTGAGATGCACGTCATCGTTGGCCAGGGCCAACTAGATGCGATTTGTATGGCCACACCTGATGAGCGACGGGGATTTATTGAAGAGGCGGCAGGCGTGCTCAAGCACCGTAAGCGCAAGGAAAAAGCGCTTCGCAAGCTAGATTCTATGCAGACAAATCTTGCGCGTGTCCAGGATTTGACCGTTGAACTGCGACGTCAGTTGCGTCCACTTGGCAAGCAGGCTGAAGTTGCCAAGAAAGCGGCAACGATTCAGGCAGATCTACGTGATGCAAAACTCCGGCTACTAGCCGATGATTTTATCTCGCTCTCAAAACTCCTTGACGCGGAGGTGGCTGATGAGACTGTATTACGTGAGCGGCGCTCAACGGTGGAGGCTGAAGTTAACTCAATCCGTAAACGTGAAGAGGCACTTGATGCACAATCTGCGATTGAAGGCCCACAACTCATCACAGCGCAAGAGACCTACTACCAATTAAACTCACTGCGCGAGAAACTGCGCGGAACACAATCACTTGCACAAGAGCGCTCACGTTTTCTCAATGAAGAGGCTGAAGAGGCACGCACATCTGGCCGTGATCCGCAGGTGATTGATAGAGATGCGATGGTATTGCGCCAAGAGGAGGCTTCCTTGCGCGCAAATGTCATTTCATCCCAACAGATACTCGAGAGTGCATCGCAGACACTTGCACAAAGCGAGCAGGCTTTGAAATCTGATGAGGACAAGATAGCTGCTGCGATGCGGGCAATCGCTGATGCGCGTGAGGGCACTGCCCGCCAGGAGGGTCACATCAAATCGCTACAAGCCAGACTCGAGGCTATCTCTGAGGAGATCGAGAGATTAATGCGTGCTCGTGGTGATGCACAGAATCGCGCCGATACCGCTGCCCGTGCATACTCAGCCTTCGAAGTTGATCTTGCAGGAGCAGATGCGGGAGAGAAAAGCTTGGATTGGCAGTTTGAGAGCGCTAAATCCGCCCTTGAGTCGGCAAAGTCCACTTTACATGGGTTGACTGAGTCCGAGCGCTTTTGTGATCGAGAGCGATTAGGCATCGAATCAAAGCTTGAGGCGATGAGGTTAACTTCACAAAACCGTGATGGTGCATCTGCTTTGCTAGGTGATCCGCGTGGTCTCCAGATTCTAGGCTCCATCGCAACTCTGATCACAATCGATTCAGGTTGGGAGTTAGCTGCTGATGCTGCTTTCGGGACTCTAGCCGATGCGCTCGTTATCAAAGATTTAGCCTCGGCGGTTACCGCGTTAGCCACTTTACGAAGTGAAAATCTGGGTAGGGCCGACCTCCTGGTCTTTAATGATGGTGCTATCACACAGTCCCTCATCCCATCTGGGCTCACATCCTTGGCATCTCATGTCCACTCAGATGTGTTAACTCCGCTTATAGCATCACTTATGGCTCAGATTGTCGTTGCGGAATCTGCGCGCGATGCCCAATCTATTCTTCAATCACATCCAACCCTCACCGTTGTTACCCGCGATGGTGATCTTATTACCTCCTCCCGTGCTCGAGGTGGATCGGCTTTATCCCCATCTCTGATTGAAATAAAGGCTTTTGTAGGTGAGCTCGAGAAAAAGCTCACAGAGGTAGGACACACCTGTGATCGTTTGAAGTTTGAGATCTCCACACATGAAGGCAATCTTGTTAGTCGGCAAAGCGATTTTGACCTCATAGTATCTAAGCTCAATGAATCCGATGCGCATATCAGCGCACTTACCGAACAGTTAGTAGTTGCTGGCCAGAACGTGAAATCTGCTATGGCTGAGGTAGATCGCTTGGATGCCAGCATCAATGAGGCTCGAATAGCGAAATCTCGCGATGAGGGCGAATTATCTATTGCCCAGAACCAACTTCATCAACAGGGGGTAGTTGCCGAACCCGATCACACATTTACAGAAAATCTTCGCAGTGCAGTCTCAGTGGCGCGTACTGCAGAGGTAGAGGCACGCCTTGCCGTGCGCACTATTGAAGAGCGCCTGACTTCGGTGAGCAGCCGTGCCAGGGCACTGGAGGATTCGGCCCGTGCAGAGCGAGATGCATCAGAGCGAGCCCTCATTCGCCGGGGCGCACGTGCTCGTGCCGCGCTGATCTCACAGGCTGTTGCCGAGGCGGCATATGAGGTGTTGATTCACATCGAGCGCTCTATATCTATGGCGGCTATCGAACGGGCCCGCCTTGAGGAGTCACGGGTCTATCGAGAGGGTGAGACACTCAGTGTGAGAACTCGGGGTCGCGAGTTAGTTATAGAGCTCGATTCATTGACATCGAGCGTGCACCGTGATGAGATCGCACGTGCTGAGCAGCGAATGCGAATTGAATCCCTTGAGAACAAAACTGTGGAAGAGTTTGCAATAGACACCCAGACTCTAGTCTCGCAATATGGCCCAGATAAGGATGTTCCTACCTTCTTTGAAAATGAGGCGGGAGAGATCGTCACGACCGAGTTGATTCCATACCGACGTGATCAACAAGAGAAGCGTCTGGCATCGGCTGAGCGCTCTTTGAACCTGCTGGGAAAGATCAATCCTCTAGCCCTTGAGGAGTTCTCCTCCCTTGAAGAGCGGCTGAAATTTCTAGCCCATCAATTAGAGGATTTGAAGAGCACAAAGAGGGATCTGTTGGAGATTATCAAGGAGGTCGATGACCGGGTGCAGATGATTTTTGTAGAGGCATTCGAGGATACAGCGCGGCACTTTGAGGATATCTTCGCCAGAATGTTCCCAGGTGGTGATGGTCGCTTGATCTTGATAGATCCAGAAAATCCTTTGACGAGTGGGGTCGATGTTGAGGCGCGCCCACCAGGTAAGCGCATCAAGCGCTTGTCGCTCCTTTCTGGTGGAGAGAAGGCTTTGACGGCCGTTGCCATTCTCATTGCTATCTTCAAGGCTCGCCCAAGTCCGTTCTATGTCCTTGATGAGGTTGAGGCCGCACTCGATGATGTCAACCTTGGCCGTCTTCTTGGCATCCTTGAAGAGTTACGAGCGAGTTCACAGTTGATTGTCATTACTCATCAAAAGCGCACCATGGAGATAGCCGATGCTCTCTATGGTGTGACTATGCGCGGAGATGGCGTGAGTGAGGTCATCTCACAACGCCTACGTGAATCTGATGCAAGTTAAGAGATATACGAATGGGTCTTTTCAGTAAGTTCATTGCAAAATTTACAGGTGCGAGCGCATTTGCTCCCGCTGATTGGGCCGAATTAGAGGCTGAACTTCTGGCCTCAGATATCGGCCCGAGACTGACTCGCGATCTTCTCGAGGCCGCACGTAGAGTTAAAAGTGAAAATGCCCAAGAGGCGATGGTGCAGGCTCTGAGCTCACGTCTTTGTTTGAAATCGCGCCTGCCAATCATCAATCAAGGTGGCATGAGTGTTGTTATGCTCGTTGGAGTAAATGGAACAGGCAAGACAACATCGGTAGCAAAGTTAGCTGGGCGTATCAAAGCCTCTGGAGCAACGGTAGTGATTGCAGCCGGTGATACTTTTCGCGCCGCCGCAGTCGAACAGTTACAGACATGGGGAGCACGAATTGGTGTTGAAGTGATCACAGGTAAAGGTAGTGGCGATCCTGCAGCACTCGCCTTTGATGCTGCTCAACGAGCCAGAGCCATGAATGCAGATTATTTGCTGATTGATACAGCCGGGCGCTTGCATAATAAAAGAGATCTCATGCAGGAGTTAGAGAAAGTGCGACGTGTCGTTGAGAAGATAACACCTGTAAGTGAGGTACTTCTGACGATTGATGCTACGACAGGTCAGAACGGTATGGCACAGGCCAAGATCTTTTCAGCCAGCGTGGATATCACAGGGATCATTTTGACGAAGTCAGATGGCAGCGCCAAAGGTGGAATCGCCCTTGCAATCGAGAGTGAATTGGATATCCCCATCAAATGGATCGGGACCGGCGAGTCAACCGCCGATTTGGAGCCCTTTGCTCCAGAGAGCTATATCCGGGGCCTTCTGACGTAACCTAGAATTAACATTACTTCCTATCTTGCAATACGCCTGAAATCGCCCAGAGCATCGCCTGTAACCCAGTAGGGCCATCTTGAGCCCCATCTCAACGCCGAGAGCTCCCAAACCCAAGATATGAGAGATGGCTCCCTAATGACTGAAACAGTTTTGGACTCAGGTGATACCGCCTGGATGTTAGCAAGTACTGCCCTTGTCCTATTGATGACACCAGGGTTGGCTTTTTTTTATGGTGGAATGGTCCGCACGAAGAGCGTTTTGAATATGATGATGATGTCATTTATCACTATTGGTATTGTAAGCACTTTATGGGTCATCTATGGCTTCGAATTAGCATTTGGTTATAAGGCAGACTCGCCCTGGTATGGAAATATCTCTTTCTCAGGTCTGGGAAGCATGGTCGATGATTTCACCAACAATGGTGGCATCTATCCGATTCCAGTATTAGTCTTCGCTGCTTTCCAATTGATGTTTGCAATAATTACTCCTGCCCTGATCTCTGGTGCCATTGCAGATCGTGCAAAGTTCCTCTCGTGGGGGGTTTTCGTTGCAATCTGGTCGACTCTTGTTTACTTCCCAGTTGCTCACTGGGTCTTTGCCTTTGGAAACAAGGTCGGCGATACCGTCACTGGAACTGGTTTTCTCGCCGCTAAGGGGTTACAGGACTTCGCCGGAGGAACAGCTGTGCATATCAACGCCGGTGCTGCAGGTCTAGCCCTTGCCATAGTTTTGGGCAGGCGGATTGGTTGGCGAAAAGAATCTATGCGCCCACACTCACTGCCACTCGTGCTCCTTGGCTCTGGCCTCTTGTGGTTTGGTTGGTTTGGTTTTAACGCCGGGTCTGGTCTTGCCGCAAATGGTCTTGCAGGACTTGTTCTCATAAACACGCAAGTGGCCACGGCTGGGGCCGTTCTTGGTTGGCTCCTGGTAGAAAGAATGCGTAACGGTCATGCAACATCATTGGGTGCGGCCTCAGGTGCCATCTCAGGTTTAGTTGCAATCACACCAGCATGTGCATTCGTAGCACCATGGGCGGCAGTTGTTATAGGTATCTTTGCAGGAATCTTCTGCGCTCTGGCAGTGAGTTTAAAGTATAGATTTGGCCTGGATGATTCACTCGATGTAGTAGGGGTGCATTTAGTTGCTGGAATCTGGGGCTCGTTGGCTATCGGAGTATTTGGCACAAAAGTTGTCAATAGTCTCGGCCTTGATGGGCTGCTGTATGGCGGCGGTGCTGATCTACTGACCAAACAGGCCTTGGGAGTCGCAGTCGTCGCAGGATACTCATTCGTTGCCACTTTGCTTATAGGCTTGATAATCGAAAAGACGATTGGTTTTCGTATCAAGGCAGAGAAAGAGGTTGAAGGTATCGATTTGAATGAACATGCTGAGAGTGCCTATGAAATGTCTGGCTCATCACGAGGAGGATCCTTCTAATGAAACTAATTACAGCGATCGTGAAACCCTTTAAGTTAGAGGAGGTTAAGAGTGCTCTTAATTCCCATGGTGTGAGGGGTATGAGCGTCTCGGAGGTAAGTGGTGTCGGACAACAAAAAGGACATACCGAGATCTATCGGGGAGCCGAATACACAGTCAACCTCATACCTAAAGTGCGAATTGAGGTCCTCGTCAATGATGATGAGGTCGATGCCGTAGTTGATGTGATAGTTAAAGCGGCCTCTACCGGATCTATTGGTGATGGCAAGGTCTGGACAACATCGGTAGAGCAAGTAGTGCGCGTGCGTACTGGAGAGAAAGGCTCGCAGGCGATATAAGTTTTTGAACAGGGCTAGGCTTAGCCCATTATGTTTGACTCACTCACATCGCACTTGAGCGCCACTTTCTCATCTCTGCGTGCCCGAGGAAAGATCTCTCACAATGATCTGGATGCGAGCTGTGGTCAGATGAGGGCTGCTCTTCTGGAGTCTGATGTCGCACTCGAAGTGGTTGACTCCTTTGTCACCGAAATCGCAGGCAAATCCATGGCCGCACTGGCCAGCATGCAGTCGGGTAGGAATCAGGCTCAAGCGATCTTTGAGATCGTTAACTCCTTACTCATAGAGATCCTTGGAGGATCGGCTCGCCGGGTTCGTTTTGCTAAAAATCCACCCACAGTGATTATGTTGGCTGGTTTGCAGGGCGCAGGTAAGACGAGCCTTGCTGGAAAACTGGCAAAGTTTTATGCCGATCAAGGCAACACTCCGCTTTTGGTTGCCTGCGATCTACAACGCCCTAACGCTGTGACACAACTACAGCTCCTCGGAGCCAGCATCGGCCTCCCCGTCTTTTGCCCTGAGGCAGGAAACGGTGTGGGTGATCCCGTGAAAGTAGCACGAGATGGGATCGCGTTTGCAAAAGCCAAGCAACACAACATGGTCATCGTCGATACCGCCGGCCGCCTAGGTGTGGATACCCAGCTCATGAGCCAGGCCTGTGAAATCCGCGATGCGGTGAGACCAGATGAGATTTTATTTGTCGTTGATTCAATGATGGGCCAAGATGCCGTTCGAACATCACAGGCATTTTTAGATGGCGTGGGATTCGATGGTGTGGTCCTTACTAAACTCGATGGCGATACCCGAGGTGGAGCAGCGCTTTCAATAGCATCTCTCACCAAGCGACCAATCATGTTCATATCTACGGGAGAGAAGCTCTCTGATTTCGATATCTTCTACCCCGATCGCATGGCCTCTCGAATTCTAGGTATGGGTGATGTTGCAACCTTGGCTGAGCAAGCTAAGGCCGCACTCGATGGTGATACATCGAAGAAACTCGAGGCCAAGTTTGCAAGCGGTGAGGATTTCACTCTTGAGGATTTCTTGGATCAACTGAGTGCGATATCGAAGATGGGTAGTATGTCAAAGCTTCTGGGGATGTTGCCTGGTAATGCTGCGATGAAAAAGCAGGTTGGAAACTTTGATGATGGCGAGATCCTTCGCACCAAGGCCATCGTCCAATCGATGACACCCCACGAGCGTGTGAATCCCAAAATTATCAATGGCTCGCGTAGGTCTCGTATCGCCCTGGGCTCGGGCCGGAGGGTATCTGAGGTCAACACTCTCCTCGAGCGATTTATTGCGGCGCAAAAGATGATGCGCCAGGTTCGAAGCGGCGGGATGCCTGCCGGGATGGGCACGATGGCGATGCCGGCAACGGCCCCTATCAGGCCAGAATTAGCCCCCAAGAAGAAGTCAAAGTCGGGAAATCCAGCCAAGCGCGCCTTAGAGGAGTCACAGTAAGGATTTCGCGTATCTACTGCCCTGATGGCACAATAGGAATCCTGTTGAAGGGGCCCTCTACCCCCTCACAACATCCATTCGAGCAGATAGTTGAATCTCTTCACTGCGCACCCCGCTGTGGAGAAGAGATATGACACATAGAAAAAACAGGAGATACATTTTTGGCAACGAAAATCCGCTTGATGCGCATGGGTAAGATCCGCACACCATTTTTTCGAGTGGTCGTCACTGATTCACGTAAGGCACGCAATGGTCTCTCCATTGAAGAGATCGGGCGCTATGCCCCAGGCCAGGAGCCATCACTTATCGAGATCAACTCAGAACGGGCTCTGTACTGGCTCGGAGTGGGTGCACAACCATCCGAGGCTGTAGAGGCCTTACTCAAGATCACAGGGGATTGGCAGAGGCACAACTCCCTGCCTGGCACCGAAGGAACTTTGCGTGTGGCACCGGCGCCTATCGGTAAGCATCTTGCCTATGAGGCGGCCGTTAAGAATGCGATGGATGAGCCAAAAGAGGGAGCAACGACTTTAAAGAAGAGGGCACAGGAAAAGTTAGCGGCACAGGCTAACCCAGTAGTCTTAGAACCAATCGCAGTCGATGCGGTGTCTGATGTTCCAGCTCCAGAGACGAGCACAGAAGTCGCGGTTGAAACACCACCTACACAAGCGGTCACCGAGTAGCCATGGTGGATGAGGCTCTAGAGCATCTAGTTAAGGGAATCGTCGATAATCCGCAGGATGTCTTTGTTACCGAGAAGACGTATCGACGTGGAACGACACTTGAGGTTCGCGTGAATCCTGAGGATATTGGCAAGGTAATTGGCCGTAATGGTCGCACCGCCAAGGCGCTACGCACAGTTATAAGCGCGCTCGCAGGTCGTACAGTTCGTGTCGATCTTGTCGAGACCGACGAACCTAACTAAGTATCGGTTCAGGCAAGCCATGCGTTTACTCGTAGGGCGCATCGGCCGTGCCCATGGAATTTTGGGTGAGGCAACGATTGAGGTGAGAAGTGATGAACCCGAGAAGCGGTTTGCTGTAGGTGCCCAACTTCAAAGTGATGAGCATGGGGTTCTTAGGATTTCCTCTGGACGTGTTCATAACGGCACCTTGCTCCTTGGTTTTACTGGTTATACCGACCGAAATCAGGTAGAGAAGCTGCGCAATACTCTCCTCTATGCCGAGGTCGATATCGATCAGGAAGGAGAGGATGCAAATGATTATCACGTCCTTCAGCTCATCGGGTGCTCTGCCTATCTAGAATCAGGAGAGCTCTTTGGTGAGGTCACCGATGTGATCAATCTCCCCGGTCAGCATCTTCTCACGATCAAAACCCCTACACATGAGAGCTTGGTCCCCTTCGTCCATCAACTCGTCCCCTCGATTGATGTAAAGGCCAGGCGCATAGTAGTCATCCCTCCTGATATCAGAGGAGCTACCTCATGAGAATAGATGTAGTGACGATATTTCCTGACTACCTTGCACCTCTTGAGCTTTCTCTATTGGGAAAGGCTCGTGATGCAGGGATAGTTGATTTTCATATTCATGACCTTCGCTCCTTCACGAGTAATAATCACCATGCAGTAGATGACACTCCATATGGAGGTGGTGCGGGGATGGTGATGTTGCCCGAGATCTGGGGTTTAGCCCTGGATCCCTTGATGGTAGAGGACACCGAGTTAATCATCTTGACTCCAGCTGGAGAGCGTTTTGATCAGAGGATGGCCCAACGCTTATCTGGCTCATCACACCTTGTCTTTGCATGTGGGCGTTATGAGGGTATCGATGATCGTGTGCGCCAGCATTATTCAACTGATCGATATTCTGCACGTAAAATCACTGTGCACGAGGTATCAATCGGAGACTATGTTTTAGGTGGGGGAGAAGTCGCATCTCTTGTGATGATAGAGGCGATTACGAGATTACTTCCAGGAGTGCTCGGTAATCCCGACTCTCTTTGCGAGGAGTCACATAATGAAAGCGGTTATCTCGAATATCCAAACTTCACTAAGCCTGCAATCTGGCGCGATATCGCGGTGCCTGAGATTTTATTGAGTGGAAATCACGCTGAGATCGCTAAGTGGCGAGCAAATATGGCCAAAAACCGTGGAAACGATAATCTTTAACTCGCGAACATAGGTGATTGTGTCCTAACCTTTACCTATGACAACTGAAGGGCAGAAAATCCAAGCTCGTTTGATCCGTGATCTTGAGCCCGTCGTTGCTGTTGAACTTGAACGCCACTTAGATGTACAAAAGAACTGGTATCCCCATGAGTACGTGCCGTGGTCAGAGGGACGAACCTTTGCTGGTCCTCTTAATGGGGATGCATGGGAGGCAAAAGATTCTCGTCTGAGCTCGGTAGCCCAGGATTCATTAATCCTTAATCTTTTGACTGAGGATAATCTTCCGAGTTATCACACCGAAATCGCGATATCAATGGGACGAGACGGCGCATGGGGAAATTGGATCGAACGCTGGACGGCTGAGGAGGCTCGACATGCGATTGTCATTCGTGACTATCTCATGGCAACCCGTGGTGTCAATCCATATGAGCTCGAGGACTTACGGATGGCGCATATGTCCTTGGGCTATCAGACACCATATGAGAACGACATGTTGCACACCATCGCCTATGTCTCATTTCAAGAGTTAGCAACGCGTATCTCTCATCGCAATACTGGGAAGATCTCAGATGATCCCATCGCTGAAGGGATGATGCAGCGCATTTCAATGGATGAGAACCTGCATATGCTCTTCTATAGAAATACTTTGAGCGCCGCCCTTGATATGGAGCCCAATGCAACGATGCGTGCGATTACAGACGTGGTGACTAACTTTGATATGCCGGGTGCCAATATGCCTGGCTTTGGCCGTAAATCCGTGCAAATCGCTCTTGCCGGAATTTATGACATGGGCCAGCACTTAAATGAGGTGATCGCACCCGTTCTACGCGCTTGGAGGGTATTCGATCGCACCGATCTCTCAGGTGATGGTCTCAAAGCCCGCGAAGATTTAGTCACCTTTCTTGAAAAGACTGGGATTGAGGCGGATCGCTTCGATGAAAAGCGCGAACTGTACTTTGAACGCTTGATTGCACGCGGTCAAGAGCCACTGCGCCTGCTCAAGTAAGATTCGACTATGGCCAAGCGCGTCATATTTATTGAACATGACCATGCAAGTCCGGGCGGGCCGATTTGTAGACAGTTCGAACGTCGTGGCTTTGAAATCATACGCTTCAACATTATCGGTGAGGAAAATACCAAGACTCCAAATGTGACGCCTATCTGGCCAGATTTAATGGGCTTTGATGTCGTGGTCGTGATGGGATCACAGTATTCCGCCTATGATGATGAGCGAATTGGCAATTGGTTGCTCCCGCAGATAGAGAAGATGCGTCAAGTGCATAATGCTGGGATCCCGATAATGGGAATTTGCTTCGGAGGCCAGCTGATGTCCCGGGTTTTGGGTGGAACTGTCTCACGGGCTGCGCATGGAGAATTAGGTTGGTATGAGATTGAATCAGATGACGAGGCTCTCATCCCACGTGGACCATGGTTTCAATATCACTGGGACCGTTTCACCATTCCATCGGGTTCAACGGAGATAGCTCGTAATGATCTGTGTCCTCAGGCCTTTGTGCATGGACGGACATTGGGTATGCAGTTTCATCCAGAGATTGATGCACAAGTACTTGATGTGTGGCTAGCGATGGAGGGAGGGTGCGCCGAAGTTGAAGCCGAGGGCGTAGTCGTTACAGAGCTTCGTGCACGCACAAGAGCTCTGGAAAATGAGAGTAATCAGCGCGGTTATGATCTGGTGGATCGATTCCTAGATTGCATTGCTACTGCGGATGTGCAACCTGTCTAATCGTTAGAGATGAAAACGTTCTTGACTTCTGTGAATGAATCAAGTGCATCAGGTCCAAGCTCACGACCCAACCCCGACTGCTTAAAGCCGCCAAATGGTGTCCAAAAGCGCACCGATGAGTTCGAGTTAATTGAGAGGGCTCCAGTATCGATTCCACGTGATACTCGAAGTGCGCGCCCAACATCGCGCGTCCAGATTGAACCTGATAGGCCATACTCGCTGTCATTTGCCATAGCAATCGCCTGGGCCTCATCCTCAAATACCATGACAGAAACAACTGGTCCGAAGATCTCCTCGCGCCAGGAGCGAGATTGGGTATTTTTGGGCAGTAGCACTGTGGGTGCCATCCAGTAGCCCGGCCCTGAAGGAGCACTACCCTTGAAGGCAACTGGCTCATCTACATATGACTCCACGAGATCAAATTGTCTCTTTGAGATCACCGGACCCATCTGTGCTGTATCAAGATTTGGATCCTCCACACGAAAAGCCTTGACGGCTATCTCAAAACTTTCCATGAATCTATCAAAGGCCGATCTCTGTACAAGGATGCGCGAGCGCGCACAGCAGTCCTGTCCAGCATTATCAAAGACGGCCCCTGGCGCCCCTGCCGCCGCCTTTTCGATATCTGCATCGGCAAAGATAATATTCGAGCTCTTGCCTCCGAGCTCTAAGGTAAGACGCTTTACCTGATCTGCGCAGCCAATCATGATTTGTTTTCCGACCGAAGTCGACCCTGTGAAGACAACCTTGCGCACGAGCGGATGTGTCACAAAACGATTACCAACGACACTACCTTTTCCGGGGAGAACATTAAAGACACCCTGCGGAATTCCAGCGATAAGAGCCAGCTCGCCCAAACGTATCGCCGTTAGCGGTGTGTACTCGGCAGGCTTTAATACAACGGTATTTCCAGCTGCAAGGGCCGGTGCAAAGCCCCAACTAGCGATCGGCATAGGAAAGTTCCATGGCACGATGACGCCAACAACTCCGAGGGGCTCCTTGAAGGTCACATCGACTCCACCTGCAACTGGAATCTGGCGACCAAATAGACGCTCAGGAGCGGCGGCATAGTACATTAGAGTGTTGGCAACGTTATCTGCCTCCCACATCGCATTAGCGCGGGTATGACCAGAGTTAGTTATCTCTAATTGAGCTAACTCTTCGCGGTGATCAGTGACTACCTGCGAGAAACTACGGAGCAACCTGGCACGCTCACCAGGAGCAACCTGGCGCCATGTTTGGAAGGCTTGAGCCGCTTTCTCAATCACATCGTTGGTTGCCGCCAAATCTAAGTGGGCTACATTTTTAACGATTTGTTCGGTAGCAGGATTGATCACATCATATGAGGTAGACATAGAGGTTTTAGAACCTTTCAAAGTTACGGAATAGTTCCCAGTCTGTGACTGCCTTGCCATACGCAGAGATTTCAATCTGGGCCATATTTGCATAATGAGCCTGAACCTCTGCGCCAAAAACCTCTTTCACCCACGCACTGTTCTCCCATAACTCAAGAGCCTCTGACATTGAGGATGGGATTCGCGCAGACTCTGATTCATATGCATTTCCAAGAAAGGCAGGTTCAAGGAGCATCTTCTTATTTATTCCATCAAGGCCTGCAGCGATGATTCCGGCAACTGCCAGGTATGGATTGACATCTCCACCTGCAACGCGGTTTTCAAGACGCAGCGATGGACCATGTCCGACCAAGCGAAGTGCACATGTGCGATTATCGCGGCCCCAGCGGATGGCAGTTGGCGCAAAAGAGCCAGGGACATAACGCTTATATGAGTTGATATTGGGCGCGAACAGGAGAGTGAGCTCGCGCAAGTGGGCGATCTGACCAGCGATGAATTGACGACCCAGATCGCTCATACCCTGCTCTTTATCGCTCTCATCAACCATCACCATTGACCCATCCTTACCGCGGAAGGAGAGGTGTATATGCGAGGAGTTACCCTCTCGTTCATTCGGTTTGGCCATAAATGTCAGCGCATAACCCTCTTGTGATGCAATCTCTTTGGCGCCATTTTTGTAGATAACATGATTATCACAGTTGGAGAGGGCATCGGAGTATTTGAAGGCAATCTCATGCTGGCCAAAGTTGCACTCACCCTTGACCGATTCAACGACCATCCCCGCAGCAGCCATCGACAGACGGATTCGACGCAGCAAAGGCTCAATCCGGGATCCCCCGAGTATTGAATAGTCCACGTTATATTGATTGACTGGAATCAAATCCTTATATCCCTTATCCCAAGCCTGCTCATAGGTATCTTTGTAGACAACGAACTCGAGCTCAGTGCCACACATCGCCTGCATACCAGCATCATTGAGTGATTTAACTTGCTTGCGCAGAATCTGACGGGGAGATGCAAGGACATCACTGTGATCGAGCCAGGTGACATCGGCTAAAACTAAGGCTGCACCTGGCTGCCAATCGATAAGTCGTAGAGTATTCATATCTGGTATCAAGGCAAAGTCGCTATAACCGCGCTCCCATGAGGACATCTCATATCCGGCGACGGTATTCATATCTACATCGACGGCGAGAAGATAGTTACAGCCCTCGGTCCCATGTTTGAGGACCTCATCGAGGAAGAACTGCCCATGGATTCGCTTGCCAGTGAGACGGCCCTGCATATCGGTCATGGCAACCACAACTGTATCTATAGAACCATTTGCCACTCCGAGTTTCAAGGCATCAAGTGTCAGCGAGCTCATGGGCAGATGCTACCTACTTACTGAAATTAAATCCAGAAAGAGAAAACCCCTGGCGCTTTCACACCAGGGGTTTTTACAAACCAGTTCTCTCTTATGAGTTGATATTACTGCGTGGGCCAGTGAACCACTTCTTGGCCGAGAGCATCCACCACAACCCTAGGATAATGAGTGCTCCACCGGTGATTAAAGGTGCGTAATTGACCGCGGTCCAGGTAAAGTCCTTGTTTCCTGGAGTACCAAGTGGTGAGAACGGTAGGATGAAGTAGACAGAGATAATCGCAATCTCAGTAATTGCAATCAGATTGAGCCACCTGGATTTCGATCCCAATGTCCATGGACCTGGCTTGAAGGAGTCACCAGCTTTAAACCGTAAGTAAATTGGAATTAAAAATGCAAGATAGAGAGAGATTACACAGACCGAGACAACCGCATAAAATGCAGTAGGTGCTCCCGTTGGAGACTTCCACAGCGCTGGAAGAGTCATAACGACTCCGGCAACTGCCGATACCAATACGGCATTGAGTGGAATTTGATGCTTATTGACCTTCTTCCAGAGATTACCCCCAGGAACGGCGCCGTCTCGCGAGAATGCGAACATCATTCGTGAGCATGAGGTCAAGCATGCGGTAACACAGAAGATTTGACCTGCCACGGTAATGAGCATGACCGTTTTGAAAGCGATACCGGCACCGAGAGCGGTGTAGAGGATTGCAATGACTGATCCACCACCGTAGGGGTTTACTGCCGGGTCAAATGAGCTAATCACATCAACCTTTGTTGCTGCAAATAGGAATGCCATCAATAAGATGTAGCCACCAATTGCAGAGTAGAAGATAGATTTCCAAATGCCCTTAGCGGCATTCACTTCGGCACCCTTTGTCTCCTCGGAAAGATGAGCCGATGCATCAAAGCCAGTAATGGTGTACTGAGTGAGTAAGAATCCAAGGGGAAGGACATAGAGCCAGTACGAGTTATCACCGAAGCCTGAGCTATTGATTCTCGTTGTATACATCCAGGAAAGAGTCTGATGATCACTGGGGACGATGAGCAAAATACCTACAACGAGAGCAGCACCAAAGACGTGCCACCACACTGAGATATTATTAAACAGGGCTAGGAGCGGACCGCTATAGATGTTGATAAGTGTGACTACCAGGATGATGGCCACAAAGAGGAAGAACTGCTGCTTGATGTAGTCCCCACTGAGGAAATTAGTTGCATAGCTGGGAAACTGGGAGCCAAGGAGAACATTCATGAAGCTCGCTGCGCCATAGCCTACTGAGGCGGTAACTGAGACTAGCCCGATGAGATTGAGCCAACCGGTGAAGAACCCAGCCTTTGGGCCACCGAGTGCAGAGGCCCACCAGTAGATTCCGCCTGAAGTCGGGTAGGCAGATGCCAGCTCTGACATACAAAAGCCGATAATCAAAATAAAGAGTGAGATCAGTGGCCAGCCGATCGAGATAGCCACTGGGCCACCGTTGTTCCAGGCCTGAGCAAAGGTCGTGAAACAACCTGCCAGGATTGAGATGATCGAGAACGATATAGCGAAGTTGGAAAATCCAGACCAGGAACGATTTAACTCCTGCTTATATCCAAGTTCAGCTAATCTTTTTTCATCACTATTTGTAATTGCCAAGATGTGCTCCTCCTTGAACCTTCGGGGTATAGCATTATTACTCCAAGTGTGACTCAAAGGAAAGGCTTTTTCTCATAAATGTGCCGGCTTATGGGCTACGTGTCGCCCAAAAGGATATCTTTTCCCGATCTCGTCGGTGATGGATTCAGTGATTTCGTATCCCTTTCCTCTATCCACTGTGATGGGTGGGGGATCTCAACTGTTGATCAAAGCGGCCAAGATATCCACTTAGAGAGGCGGGTTGAGGCTGCGGGGCAGAGCGCAAGCTTTAACTCGACACTGGCCAAAAACCTGGCTGATGGCGCGCTCCTTCATCTGCGTTGGGCGACAAAGGGTTTGGCAGTGAGCAAGGACAATACGCATCCATTTATCTATGGAGAGTATTCCTTCATCCACAATGGTTCGATCATTCCACCTGACTCTTTTTCCGCATTCATCGCTCCAAAATTTGTATCGCGTATCGTTGGAGAGACCGATAGTGAGCGTTACTTTTATCTAGTCATGACTGAGGTAGAAAAACTGGGGTTGGTCGCTGGCATCAAGAGTGCCTTGGCAATAATCAAAGATCATGGGCAGACAACTAGTTTGAATTGCATGCTTATGAATCGCGAATATTTCATCACCGTGAGCGAACACAACTCTGTGCGTAAACCAGAGTGGGCTCCTGATGATTATTATGAGATCAAATACTTACCGACCCCTGAAGGTGTCCTATTTGCATCGAGTGGCTGGAATCAACCGGGTTGGAAGAGCCTTGATAATCACAATCTAGCCGTAGTAAACAGATCGACTTTTGAGATTGAAGTTTTCGCGCTCTGATTAAGGCTCTACGATAGGGACATGAACCGCACCTATAGCGTTGAAACCTACGGCTGCCAGATGAATGTTCACGACTCCGAACGTATTGCGGGTCTTCTCGATGGGGCTGGGTACGTGCCGGTCATTGAGGGTCAACAGGCCGATATCATCGTTTTTAACACCTGCGCAGTGCGCGAGAATGCCGATAATAAACTCTATGGAAATCTCTCATTCTTGGCACCGATCAAGAGATTAAATCCGATGATGCAGATCGCTGTAGGCGGATGCTTGGCTCAAAAGGATCAGGCGATGATCCTCAAGAAAGCACCCTATGTTGATGTTGTTTTTGGAACACACAATGTGGGCTCGCTGCCGCAGCTACTCGAGCGTGCACGGATCGAAGAAGAGTCGCAGATTGAGATACTCGAGTCCCTTGAACACTTTCCCTCGACACTGCCAGCTCGACGTCTGTCGGCTTTTTCTTCCTGGGTCTCGGTCTCCGTGGGATGTAATAACACCTGTACTTTTTGCATCGTCCCAACTCTGCGAGGGATTGAAAAAGATCGCGGTGCAAAAGAGATTCTCGCTGAGATTCGAACGCTAGTTGATCAAGGGGTTATTGAGATAACCCTGCTGGGTCAAAACGTCAACGCTTATGGCGTTGATTTCAATGACCGCCAGGCATTTGCAAATCTGCTCCGCGAGTGTGGGAGAGTCGATGGTCTGGAGCGTGTGCGCTTTATGTCTCCCCACCCACGAGATTTCACCGATGAGGTGATCGATGCAATGTCCCAGACTGACAATGTGATGCCCCATCTACATATGCCTGTGCAATCTGGCTCCAATGCGATACTTCAGGCGATGCGGCGTTCATATCGCACGGACAGGTATCTTGGAATTCTCGATCGTGTTCGAGATGCCATGCCTGATGCCTCTATTACCACCGATATCATCGTGGGTTTTCCGGGGGAGAGCGAGGTGGATTTTCAAGCGACCTTAGATTTGTGTTCTCAGGCTCGGTTTGCCGCGGCCTATACCTATCAATACTCGATTCGTCCCGGTACCCCTGCTGCCACAATGCCCGATCAAATTTCAAGCCAGGTTGTTGGAGAGCGCTATACACGCCTGCACAACCATCAACAGTTAATATCTCTCTCGGTCAATCAAGAGGCGATTGGAAAGAATTTCAAAGTTTTGGTGGGGGATTACGAGGGGCGCAGAGATAACGCTCAAGAGCGTCTGACAGGTCGTAGTGAGGATTTTAGGCTTGTCCACTTTGATAACACTGCTGATGCACGTCCTGGAGATGAGGTAGAAGTCTGCATAAGTGATGCATCGGCTCATTATCTCATTGGCACTCCCGGGGCGGTGCGTCGAACTCGAGGTGGGGATGCTCACGCCGCTCGCACGGCCGATACTCTAAAGAGTCCAACGATGCTTGGAATGCCATCATTATCACACTAAGAGAGATCACTTGATGAGCCTGATCATTGTTTGTGGGGCAACGGCCACGGGTAAAAGTGAACTTGCGATAGCCCTAGCACAACGCCTTGATGGAGAGATCGTGAACGCTGATTCCATGCAAATTTATCGTGGAATGGATATCGGCACAGCAAAGTTGAGTATCGCTCAGCGCCAAGGAGTTGTCCACCACCTATTGGATGTACTTGATGTAAGTCAAGACTCGACAGTGGCCTGGTATCAGGGTGCGGCTCGCCGTGCAATTAAGGAGATAACAGATCGCGGTAGGAGGGCAATTATCGTTGGTGGTACTGGCCTCTATATTAAATCGATTCTCGATGAACTCAACTTTCCAGATACCGATCCTGCTGTACGAGCAAACCTTGAGAGTGAGTTGGAGAACATCGGCTTGGATGCTCTATTTAGTAGGTTGGAAAGGTTGGATCCTGCAGCTGCCATCGCCATAGACCGTGCAAATGCCCGCCGAGTAATCAGAGCTTTGGAGGTCATTACGATAACTGGCAGGCCATTTACCGCCAATTTGCCCCGCCAGGAGAGCACACGATATCCAGATGCACGACAGTTTGGATTAGTGATGGATCGTGAAAGATTAGATGAGCGAATCAGCGCCCGCGTAGATCGAATGTGGGAGCAAGGCCTTATCGCCGAGGTAGATACTCTGCTTGGTGCTGGAATCACCGATGGACGTACGGCCCAACTTGCGTTGGGGTATGCACAGATTATCGCCTTTCGAAAAGGGTTGATGACTCAAGATCAGGCGCGTGAGGAGACTAAGCGTGCAACACGCCAGTACGCCAGACGGCAGGAGACCTGGTTCTCACGTGATGCACGAATCACCTGGATTTCGCCGGTACAGCCCCATCTAGAAACAGTGCTCTCGCACTTGGAGAAGATAAACTTAGCGTAATGATTGCAACTTATGGCCATGGCACAGAAAATGACTTTGTGCTCGTTTTTGACCCCAGCGATCATTATTCAATCACAACCGCTCAGACAGCGGCTATTTGTGACCGTAAAAGCGGTATCGGCGCAGATGGCTTGATCAGAATTATTAAACGTGATGAGAAATGGTTCATGGATTATCGAAACGCCGATGGCTCATTAGCTGAGATGTGTGGCAACGGTATTCGAGTGATGGCGCGCTATATGGTCGAGCGGGGCCATGTGCCCGAGGGTATATTCGCAATCAACACCCGTGATGGGCTCAAACATCTACGCGTTCCCATGGTGGGGGATATCTCGGTAAATATGGGGCAAGTGAGCAATGAGTCCGAAGCTATTACTGCAGCAACGAATGGCCGAATTTGGAATGGCTATAACATCAGTATTGGAAATCCCCATGCAGTTGTCTTTCTTGACGACATTACTCAGGTAGGAGAGTTGGATCAGCCGCCAGTTGTGCGACCCCGGGACTCTTATCCTGAGGGAGTCAATGTGGAGTTTGCCCAGATAACTGGTGATCACGAGATTTCAATGCGTGTATATGAACGGGGCAGTGGTGAGACACGATCATGTGGAACAGGTACATGCGCGGTGGCCTTGGCCGCTGTTGTGCATACTCAAGGCTCGTTGCCCTCTACCTGGGTGATTAATCCACCGGGTGGTCGCCTGGAGGTATCAATCGATGGACATTCAAATGCAACGCTTATAGGTCCAGCGGTTCTGGTCAAAGATGTCGATATATCGGAGTTCCTACTTGCTTAACAAAGATGTTGGAGATGAGTTCGAAGCGCTCATGCAAGAGAGTGCCCGAGTTGCCCAAGCATATGATGCAAGTGAGAGTGAGAATCTGCTTGACCCAACCCTTGAGCTATCAGAGCGCCATGCACTTCGCCGCGTCATAGGTTTTTCAACCGAACTCCAAGACATCTCCCTGGCTGAGTACCGTCAATTACAGCTCGAACGAGTTGTGCTGGTGGGAGTTTGGACTGAGGGCACATCTGCCATGGCTGAGAACTCCCTGGCCGAACTCAAAGCTCTAGCCGAGACGGCAGGCTCTGAAGTTCTTGAGGGATTGATTCAGCGACGTGATAAGCCAGATCCAGCGACATACATCGGATCTGGAAAGGTCGAGGAGTTACGACAGGTCGTGATTTCAACGGGTGCAGATACTGTCATCTGTGATGGTGAGCTCTCGCCATCACAACTTCGCCAACTTGAGGAAAAGGTAAAGGTAAAGGTTGTCGATCGGACCGCCCTAATCCTAGATATTTTTGCACAGCATGCAAAGAGTAAAGAGGGTAAGGCCCAGGTTGAACTTGCTCAGATTGCATATCTGCTACCACGACTTCGCGGTTGGGGAGATTCACTCTCGCGCCAAGTGGGTGGACGTGCAGCAGGGGGCGCTGGAATCGGTGGGCGTGGTCCTGGTGAGACCAAGATTGAGACTGATCGCCGTCGTATCCGTGACAAGATGGCAAAGTTGCGTAGAGAGATCACGCAGATGAAGATATCTCGCGATACGAAGCGACAAGAGCGCAAGCGCTCGAACATCCCATCTGTGGCGATCGCAGGATATACAAATGCGGGAAAGTCATCTCTGCTCAACTACTTGACAGATGCTGGAGTCCTTGTTGAAAACGCTCTTTTTGCGACACTGGATCCAACAGTTCGAAAGTCACAGACAAGTGAGGGTCGGATCTACACACTCAGTGACACCGTTGGCTTTGTTCGTCACCTTCCACACCAACTAATCGATGCATTCAAATCAACACTGGAGGAGGTATCAGGAGCAGATGTCATCGTGCATGTTGTTGATGGGTCGCATGCAGATCCCTTTGAGCAGATCCGTGCAGTGCGTCAAGTCATCGCAGAGATAGGCGGGGATAAGATCCCAGAGATCATCGCAATCAACAAGGTAGATATTGCCGACTCTGCCGTAGTGATGGAAATTTTGCGCAGGGAGCCTAATAGCTTTGCATTCTCAGTTCGCACAGGTTTTGGCGTGCAGGCCCTGGTGCATGCGATCGAAAGCTCACTTCCGCATCCGAGTGTTGAAATCAAGACTGTAATCTCCTATAACCGAGGTGATCTCATTCATGCCATCCATGAAAAAGGGGAGATTTTTTCACAGGAGTATGTCGAGGCTGGAACTGTGATTCACGCTCGGGTAGACGCTGGATTGGCCCAGGCGATAGAAAAGGCTGGAGAGAGTCTGGAATAACCTCCCCACGCGGCGTGTTGGAATAACCAGGAAGAGCGAAAATAGGCCATGATGCGCCCGCAGGTCGCAAATCTGAGATAAGAATCGGGGTGGGAGTAGTGGCAACAGACTACGACACCCCCAGAAAGACAGATGAAGAGCTCCACGAGGAGTCGTTAGAGGAGCTCAAGGCCCAGCGTGTTGATGCTCAATCCGGTCAGATCGATGTCGATGAGGCAGAGGCGGCAGAGACTCTCGAACTTCCTGGGGCAGATTTGTCGGGTGAGCAGTTGGCCGTTCGTGTCGTTCCCAAGCAAGAGGACGAGTTCACTTGTTCACGCTGCTTCTTGGTTCATCACATTACCCAACTTGCTAAGGGTGAGGGTGCAAAGGCCGTTTGTAGCGAATGTGCCTAACTCGGCCCTAAGTATTTCACGAATTTCTGCGCATTATTAGTTGTGACTAACCAGTACGGTGTCCTATCACGGGCATCGTTAATCTCAATGCGCACACCAGTTGATGACCAGAATCGTATTCCAAGAAAGGCCGCTGGATCTGCATCACGGGTGCGCAAGACACGAACCTGTTGACTAGATAGAGCGTGTGACTGTCCTAAAAACTTCAATGCGATATGGGCTCGACCTACTCGTAACTCCTGCTCATCTATCTCAATGACCAAGGCGCTCTTAATCGCAATTACAATCAATAGCCCTGTACAGATGATCAAAGATATTAGAGCGGCATTGTTTCCAAGAGCCGCCCAGATGGAGATTACAAGTGAGAGGAGGAAGAGATAGATCAGCGCCAATAGCCAGAGGGGCATTCGAATAACTTCACGATAACGCATAGGAGTTACGGTATCGGATACTCTTTGCCCATGAGTCGTATTGCCAGCACCATTGCGCCAGAGGGAGCGCTGATTCCAGAGCGCCACCCAAAGGCTCCGGCCATTGGTTCAAAGATTCCATCTCATTTTGGCCACTGTTTCGGCTGTGGCGATCAACACCCAACGGGACTGCATCTTGTTGCCTATGCCGGTCAGGGAGTTGATATCACTGCCCGCTTTACTGTGACACAGGATCATCAAGGTGCCCCTGGATTGGCCCACGGCGGTTTGTTATCACTGGCATTTGATGAGGCGCTCGGCAAGTTGATGTGGCTACTCCGTACACCTGCCGTGACCGCTCGCCTTGAAACCGATTTCTTGAAGCCCGTGCCAATTGGCTCCACACTGCACATCAGCGCCAAAATAACTGGACAGGTCAGACGCAAGGTATTCACAAGTGCAGAGGGTCGACTCGATAGCCTCACTGGTCCCATTGTGGTGCGCGCATCGGCTTTGTTCGTGATCGTAACAATGGATCATTTTTTAAATAATGCACCTCAAGACTATTTGGCACAACTGGCAAAGACGCCCGAGTTATTGGCCTTCGTCGATCCCCAGTTTGAGATAAACCCCTAGCAATGGCAGTGGTTCAAGTCCTCATCACACGAGTGGATTCATCGATACCAATGCCCTCGTATGCAAAAGGTGGCGATGCCGGGGCTGACATATCGACAAGAGTCGATTTTACCCTAGCTCCAGGTGAGCGCCGACTCATCCCAACTGGAATCTCTATCGCACTACCTAATGGCTATGTTGCCCTGGTTCATCCACGCTCAGGTTTGGCTCTCAAAGATGGCATCACATTGGTCAATAGCCCTGGAACTATCGATGCAGGCTTTCGAGGTGAGATCTCGTGCCTACTGATCAATCACGATCCTACTCAATCTGTCTCCTTCAAGAAAGGTGATCGCATCGCACAGTTGTTGATTCAAAGAGTTGAACGGGCAGATTTCATCGAACTCACTGATCTTCCTGGCTCAGTGCGTGGCCAGGGTGGATTTGGTTCTACGGGAAAGACATGAGCGAGCACAATCAAGATCGCGACAAGGTGATGGGGGCCCTGGGTGGCAAAAAGGGGCTCATAGATTCGGGTCTACCTGCTCTTGTATTTCTTGTTGTTTTCAATATAAAAAACGACTTGAGGATGGCCTTAACTGGCGCCATTATTCTTTCAATCCTGCTTGCAATCACTCGTCTTGTAAAGAAAGGCACCATACAACACGCTATCTCTGGATTATTGGGCGTATTACTCTGTGCCTACTTCGCCAATAAGAGTGGTAATGCCTCTGATTTTTATCTTCCAAAACTGCTGACTAATCTTGCATACGGCAGTGCATATTTGATCGCTAACTTGATTGGTTGGCCACTACTAGGTGTTGTTCTTGGCCCTCTCCTAGGGGAAAATTTCGAGTGGCGAAAGAGTCCAGCACGAAAGCAGGCATATATCCGCGCTAGTTGGATTTGGGTCGCTATGTTCTTTCTGCGTATCGCGGTGCAGTACCCAATCTATCGCTCCGGAAATGTCAATTTGCTGGGAACAGTGAATCTAGCCATGGGATACCCACTCTTCTTTGCTACTGCTTACCTGTCATGGCGAATCATTAAAATGGCTCCACCCATCCAAAAATCCATGGATTAGGTGATAAAGCAGGCTTTGATCTTCTCCTCAGCTACCGTTGATGCGATAAATAAGAGCTCATCACCTGCGGCAAAGACATCATGGGCCTTTGCAGTAATGACGCGGCCATCACGCACAATCGCAGCTAAGGTCGCCCCTTCTGGAAGTTCTATCTCCTCGACGGTCTTTCCAGCGCAGGAGGAGCCATCAGGAAGGGTCAACTCCACGAGATTAGCCTGACCTTTTTTGAATGAGAACAAGCGAACTACATCACCAATGCTGACGGCCTCTTCAACCAGGGCCGAGATGATGCGGGGAGTCGACACTGCGACATCAACTCCCCAGGAAGTGTCGAATAACCATTCATTCTTAGGGTGATTAATGCGGGCAACCACACGGGGTACCCCATATTCGGTCTTTCCAAGAAGAGATGTCACTAAATTTGCCTTGTCATCTCCGGTTGCCGCCACCAACACCTGGCATGTATCAAGATGAGCCTTGTCAAGAGATGTAATCTCACAGGCATCGGCCATTAACCACTCTGCATCTGGCACGCTCTCTAACTTGATTGCTTTGGGATCTTTATCAATGAGAAGAACTTGATGCCCATTATCTAGGAGTTCTTTGGCTATTGCGCGACCGACATTTCCAGCTCCAGCGATGGCTACTCTCATGAGCGCTCTGCCTGCGGTGATTGGGCGAGAATTGCCTCAACACGAGCGGTGTCCTCTTCGGCGACCATCACATGAATCAGATCACCCTCCTGCAATACTGTGTGCTCATCGGGAATGATTCCAACACCTAGACGCGTGATGAATGCTACGCGTGCGGGTGTGAGTTCATCAATGAGTAAGATTGCTCGTCCGTACCAATTATTGTGAGGATACATCTCGCACAGCAGGACCCTCCCACTGGCATCGCGCCACTCAGATTTCGATCCCTCGGGTATCAAGTTACGCAGGATCTGATCTGTGGTCCAGAGTACCGTTGCAACGGTTGGGATGCCCAAGCGTTGGTAAATCTCAGCTCGGCCTGGGTCATAAATACGTGCAACGACTTTCTCTACTGCGAAGGCTTCACGTGCAACTCGAGCTGCCAAGATATTTGAATTATCACCATTACTGACAGCGGCAAATGCATCTGCACGTTCGATTCCTGCCTCACGTAAAATATCGCGATCAAAACCCACCCCATTGACTGTTATCCCTTTGAAACCGGGACCAAGGCGACGAAAGGCCTCGCGTGTTTGATCGATTATTGCAACACTATGTCCGGCGGCCTCAAGTTCGGCAGCCAATGAAGATCCGACTCGACCGCAACCCATGATGACTACGTGCATATGTACTAACTTACACCCATAGGCTTATATCCATGGTATCCACCAATAGCGCGCGCTGGAGGATTGGCGATAGTTTTGAGGCCGAAATTGAGAAAGTTGCCCATGGTGGTCACTTCATCGTCCGTCATGAAGGTGCAGTTTTTTTCGTTCGTCATGCAATTCCAGGAGAACGTGCTCGTGTAGTGGTCAGCTCAACCGGCTCATCATTTAATCGCGCCGATGTTGTTGAGGTGTTACAACCATCTCCAGATCGCGTCCAACCACCTTGTAAGTTTGCCCATCGCTTAGGGTGTGGAGGATGCGACTTTCAACACATATCGGTGAATCGCCAGCGCCAATTGAAATCCGATGTCATTACCGAGCAGTTTGCTCGCATTACTAAAATTGATGTGCATGTTGAAGTAGAGGAGGTGAGTACTCCTCTTTACTGGCGTACACGATCGATAGCAACGACAGATGGCACAGGGCAACTCGGCTTTTACGCTGTCCGTAGCCACTCTGTCATCCCGGTGGATGATTGCCTCATAATGCTCAAAGAGATGAATATGCCCGAACTTGCTTCACGCACTTGGAAGCCCGATATACGTGTTGAGATCGCAACGTCAACTACGAATGAGAGAAATGTCGCCATTGCTCCAGTTCGCGGTCAGGGAAAGGCTCGTTTGAGTGAGGGCAGTCAGATTTTACATGAAAAAGTAGGTGAAAAATCTTTGGAAGTTAGTCAGAGCTCCTTCTGGCAGAGTAATTCCAATGCTCCTGCGATATTAACGAGTGTAGTTTTAGATTTTGCTCAATTACGACTTGGGGATCAGGTACTCGATTTATATGCAGGAGTCGGTCTTTTCACCTCAGTCATAATCGACATCATCGGCACCGGTGGAGGAGTGGATTTGATTGAAGCAAGTAAGAGCGCGAGTGCAGATGCGGCTCGAAATTTTGCGAACAATCCAAACATCAGGATAATCAGCGGTGATGTCGCCCAACATTTGCCTCGTATCACTAGCGCCGATGTGGTCGTCCTAGATCCTCCACGTGAAGGTGCGGGTAAGACCGTAGTAAGTGAAATTCTGCGTCTGAAACCGCGAACGGTCGTCTATGTCGCATGTGATCCAGCTGCACTCGCACGTGATACTAGTTACTTTTTCAAGAAAGGCTACTCCCTCACTGCTCTTCGTGCCTTTGATCTATTTCCGATGACTCATCACATTGAATGTGTTGCTCAGTTCTCTCCCACCAATGTAATATTGGAGCCTAAAGGTAAAATTGTGGAAGGTAGATAATGAGTAAAAACTCTTTTGGCGCAAAGAGAAATCTTGAAGTCGCGGGAAAGAGCTTTGAGATATTTGATATCTGCGGTATCCAAGGTGCAGATAATCTTCCATTCTCGTTGAAAATACTCCTTGAAAACCTCCTACGCACTGAAGATGGCGCAAATATAACCGCGGCCCATATTGAAGCCTTGGCCTCGTGGAACCCACAGAGTGAGCCAGATACTGAGATCCAGTTCACGCCAGCACGCGTTATTCTTCAAGACTTCACTGGAGTGCCCTGCATTGTGGATCTGGCGACTATGCGAGAGGCCATTGTCGAGCTAGGCGGAGATGCATCAAAGGTGAACCCTTTGGCACCTGCAGAGCTTGTTATCGATCACTCGGTCATCGCCGATGTCTTTGGTAGCGCAGACTCTCTCGAGAAAAACGCTGATATTGAGTACCAGCGTAATCAAGAGCGTTATAGATTCCTGCGTTGGGGACAGAGCGCATTCGATGAGTTCAAAGTAGTTCCACCAGGAACTGGGATCGTCCACCAGGTAAATATCGAGTATCTGGCGCGCGTTGTGATGACACGAGAAGTAAAAGGTGTCCTTCGCGCCTATCCAGATACCGTTGTTGGCACCGACTCACACACGACAATGGTTAATGGTCTTGGTGTCTTGGGTTGGGGTGTCGGTGGCATCGAGGCCGAGGCCGCTTTACTGGGACAACCTGTCTCCATGCTGATCCCACAAGTTGTCGGTTTCAAACTCACGGGCGCGCTACCTTCTGGCACAACGGCAACCGATATGGCGCTTACGATTACTGAGATCTTGCGCAAAGTGGGTGTCGTTGGGAAGTTTGTGGAGTTTTTTGGCCCAGGAGTTGTATCAGTACCGATGGCCAATCGCGCGACTATTGGGAACATGAGCCCTGAGTATGGCTCGACATGTGCCATCTTCCCGATTGATCAAGAGACTTTGCGATATTTGCAACTCACTGGACGCAGTCAAGATCAGATAGCTTTGGTTGAAAAGTATGCCAAGATTCAAGGGCTATGGCACGATCCACTGAGCCCTCCACGCTTCTCACAGATTGTTGAGCTAGATCTTTCAACGGTTGTCCCCTCCATCTCAGGACCTAGGCGCCCTCAAGATCGCATCTCATTGAGTGATTCAAAAAGTGCATTCACCAAGATTCTCCCGACATACTTCTCAGATAAGACCGTCAAGGGTGATGTCGTTGCCGGCGCGACTCGGATTAAAAATGGCGATGTTGTCATCGCCTCAATTACATCGTGTACCAATACATCAAATCCATCGGTAATGATTGGGGCGGCCTTACTTGCGAAAAAGGCGGTTGAAAGGGGTTTGAAATCCAAGCCTTGGGTCAAGACAACCCTTGCGCCTGGATCAAAAGTGGTCACCGATTATTATGATCGCGCAGATCTGACGAAATATATGCAGGCTCTTGGCTTTCATCTGGTCGGCTACGGCTGTGTCACATGTATAGGAAACTCTGGTCCACTGCCCATAGCCATCAGTAAGGCTGTGACTGATAGTGATTTGGCGGTCAGCGCGGTGCTCTCTGGCAATCGAAATTTTGAGGGCCGTATCAGCCCCGATGTGAAGATGAATTACCTAGCATCGCCGCCTTTGGTCATTGCCTATGCAATCGCAGGCACAATGGATCATGATTTTGAAAAGGACTCATTGGGTAAGGATTTGGCAGGAGTGGATGTATATCTCAAGGATATCTGGCCAACGCCTCAAGAGATTCAAGCAGTAATTGACTCTTCTATCTCATCGCAGATGTTTACAAAAGATTATGAGAGCGTCTTTGAAGGAGATCATCGATGGAAGGCATTGGCCACTCCCACTGGGAAGACTTTTGATTGGGATGTGAAATCCACCTATGTTCGCAAACCCCCATATTTTGATGGCATGCCAAAGCTTCCAAAGCCTGTTACCGATATCCTAAACGCGCGGGTCCTGGCCATCTTGGGGGATTCAGTAACAACAGATCACATCTCTCCTGCCGGCAATATCAAAGTCGATTCCCCAGCCGGGAAGTATTTGGCTGAGCATGGTGTGGATCGAAAAGACTTCAACTCATACGGCTCTCGGCGCGGAAATCATGAGGTGATGATTCGTGGGACATTTGCCAATATCCGCTTGAGAAACCTTTTATTGGAGGGCATCGAGGGGGGCTTCACACCTAACTTTCTCGAGGGTGGTAAGCAAGAGAGCATTTTCGATGCATCAACTGCCTATCAAGGCGCGGGAGTGCCTTTGGTGATTCTGGCAGGTAAAGAGTATGGGTCGGGCTCATCCCGTGACTGGGCCGCAAAGGGAACAGCGCTTCTTGGAGTACGAGCCGTGATAGCAGAGAGTTTCGAGCGTATCCACCGCTCAAATCTGATCGGCATGGGCGTATTGCCCCTTCAGTTTCGAGCTGGTGAGAGCGCACAGAGCCTTGGATTAGATGGCACGGAGGTGTTCTCAATTATGGGAATCACCGCACTCAATACCGGTGGGATTCCACGTGAGCTGGCAGTGAGCGCGGGTGACAAACTTTTTCATACGAAGGTGCGTATCGATACGCCGGGTGAGGCCGATTACTACCGACATGGTGGGATTATGCAGTACGTTCTGCGCTCGCTCTTATCGGCGTGAGCACCTAAAATATCTCCATGTTAGAGGCGATCAACTCACCTTCAGATCTAGAGGCCCTAACCCCTGCTGAGTTATCCCAACTCAGCGAGGAAATCCGTAGCTTTCTGATTGAAAAAGTCTCAAAGACAGGCGGGCATTTAGGACCGAACTTGGGCGTAGTCGAATTGACCATCGCGATACATCGAATCTTCACATCACCCAAGGATGTCATTCTCTTCGATACGGGGCATCAAGCCTACGTTCATAAGATCCTGACTGGCCGCGCTGGTATGTTCGAGCAACTGCGCCAGCGTGATGGGATCTCTGGCTACCCCAATCGCAACGAAAGTGTGCACGATGTTATTGAAAACTCGCATGCATCGACAGCGCTTTCATGGGGTGATGGAATCTCACGTGGATTTGCCTTACAAGGCGAGAATGATAGACATGTCGTAGTAGTCGTGGGTGATGGCGCACTGACGGGAGGCATGTCTTGGGAGGCCCTGAATAATATTTCGACCGCTGAAATGAGAAATCTGATTATTGTCATTAATGATAATGAGCGTTCTTATTCACCGACTATCGGTGGGGTAGCCACCTATCTATCGACGCTTCGTGTGACACGTGGATATGAGAGGTTTCTTGATTGGGGCAAAGATGTTCTGCACAAGACCCCGGTTGTTGGAGGACCAATTTATGACACTTTGCATGGCATGAAAAAAGGGATAAAAGACATCATCGCTCCACAGGGAATGTTTGAAGATCTTGGACTCAAATATATGGGACCGATAGATGGGCACGATATTGCAGCCATGGAGCGGGCTTTGACGCAAGCAAAAGACTATGGAGCCCCAATTCTGGTTCACGCCATCACCGAGAAGGGGCGTGGTCATAAACCGGCGGTCAAGGATGAAGCAGAGAAGTTTCATGCCGTTGGAGTCGTTGATCCTGAGACGGGGGAGCCTCTATCAAAGAGTGGTCCAACATGGACAAAGGTTTTCTCTGCGGCCTTAGTCGAACTTGGACAGGAGCGAGAAGATATCATCGCCATTACCGCAGCGATGCAAGGTCCAACTGGCCTTGATAATTTTGCACAGCACTTCCCGCAGCGCACCATTGATGTTGGAATCGCTGAGCAACATGCCGTAACCAGTGCTGCAGGAATGGCTTTTACTGGTTTACATCCAGTTGTCGTTGTCTACTCAACCTTCCTGAACCGGGCATTTGACCAGCTATTGCTTGATGTCGCACTGCATAAGGCTGGAGTCACCTTTGTTCTAGATCGCGCAGGAATTACTGGGGATGATGGGCCATCCCATCATGGTATTTGGGATCTAGCCCTCACAGGTATCGTTCCAACGATGCATATTGGCGCACCTCGAGATGGTGCACGCTTGCGCGAGCTCTTGCGTGAGGCAGTTGGTATCACCCATGCCCCGTCAATGGTGCGCTTTCCCAAAGGCGCAGTACATGCAGATATCCCGGCATTTGAGCGTCGTGATGGCATCGATATCCTCTATCGCGGTGAGAGCGCCGATGTATTGATGATTAGTGTCGGTGCAATGGCCGCTATCGCCGTTGAGGCCGCCTCACAGGCCTTTCGTGAGGGAGTTGGTGTCACTGTTATCGATCCGCGTTGGGTAAAGCCTCTTCCACAATCTCTCATTGCCATGGTCACTCGTTATCGCACCGTTGTCGTCTTAGAGGATGGAATTCGCCATGGTGGAATAGCCAGTACGATCTCTGAAGTTTTAAGGGATGCGGGGATCAATGTTGCTCTTCACTCAATTGGTGTGCCACTAGAGTTTCTTGAGCACTCAAAGCGCAGTGAGATACTCAGTGACATCGGAATTACTGCCCAAAATATCGCACGCAGTGTCGTTGAATGGAGCAGTGATTTTAAGGAAGAGATGCAACCCCAGCAGGATGAAAACGCGAATCGCATACAGAATCGCTGATACCCTCACGATCTAAATACGGCAATATTCCCCCCAGGTGCATCGGCCAACCTGCGCCCATCAACATACATAAATCGATCTCTGCAGCCGTTGCTACGACACCCTCATCAAGCATCATGCGCGCCTCTACGGCAAGGGCGTTCAATGCGCGAGCACGAACCTGTTCAGGCGTTGATGCAGAATCACCCTTAGGAATTAGGGCTAGCGCCGCTGGATTTGCAACAACGCCCCCATCCTCTGCCTTGATATAAAAGTTTCGAACCCCCGCTTTGACCATGGCGGCCATAGTGGGGGAGATCCGGTAGCGGGGCCCCAGATTCTCGTTGAGCGTCTCTGATACGTGCAAGGCGACACCGGGTCCAACAAGGTCGAGCAACTGGAACGGAGACATTGGAAAGCCAATCGAACTCATTGCGCTATCAGCCACCGCAGGAGCAGTGCCCTCATCAACGGCATCTGTAATCTCTCCCATGAAGCGAGTTAACAAACGATTCACAACAAATCCTGGTGCATCTTTACAGATGATCATGGTCTTTTTGAGCTCTTTGCCCACTGCTACTGCAGTGGCAGTGGTTGCATCATCGGTATGACTTGTGCGTGCAATCTCAAGTAGAGGCATTACTGCGACTGGATTGAAGAAGTGAAATCCAACGACTCGCTCTGGATTTTTCATACCCTGACTCATTCTTTCAACGGAGAGGGAAGAGGTATTCGTCGCAAGGACGCACTCAGGTGAGATGATTGTCTCCAACTTCTTGAAGAGCTCTTGTTTGAGTGAGAGCTCTTCAAATATAGCCTCAATAATAAAATCACAACCTCCAAAAACATTTTGATCGGAAGATCCGCTGATCAATTGTGAGAGGCGCAGCGCAGCCTCTGGATTCATCCGATTCTTTTCAACGGCCTTGGTCAACTCATTCTTCACCCAAGCAACGCCTTTGTCAGCGCGCTCTTGATCGATATCGGTCATCACTACTGGACACTTGAGATTTTTTAGGAGTAGGAGAGCCAGCTGTGATGCCATCAGTCCTGCCCCAACCACACCGACTTTGGTAACTTTACGTGCAAGGGCTGGTTTAGGAGCTCCCTCTACTTTTTTGCGTTTCTTTTGTATCAAATTGAAAGAGTAGAGGGATGCGCGTAAGGAATCACTCATCGTGAGATCTGCGAGTACTTGATCCTCTGCATCAAAGCCTTGACCCAGGGTGTTGCTCCTTGATGCCGATATAAGTTCAAGCGCCTTCATGGGTGAGGCAAGCAGCGCACCACCGTATTTTTTGAGGGCAGCGGCCTTGCCCGTTGCAAGAGCGCTCTGCCATGCAGGATCTGAGCTGTAATCTGCGCGCTCGATAGTTATTGAGCCATCGAGAACCGAGACCGCAAATGCAATAGAGCGCTCGAGAAAATCAGCTGGCTCGAAAACGGCATCGACGACACCAAGTTTGAGGGCATCCTTGGCCTTCATCATCGTGTTGTTGTTGAGTGCATTGAGCATGATCACTTGGATAGCTCGCTCTGGGCCGATGAGCTTAGGCAAGATCGTTGCACCGCCCCAGCCAGGGACTAAACCTAGAAATACTTCGGGTAATGCCGTGAAGGCAGTGCTTGCAAGGCTACGGTACTTACAGTGCAGAGCGACTTCTAGGCCGCCACCGAGTGCCAAGCCGTTGATGAATGCAAATGTTGGGATACCGCACTCATTGAAGCGACGAAAAATATCATGACCTAACTTGCCGATTGCAAGTGATTGGCTGCGATCACTCAGAAATGACAAGGCCGATAAATCTGCGCCCGCGGCAAAGATGAATGGCTTACCTGTGATTGCCATGGCAACTGGCTTACGTGCAATCGCATCGGAAAGGGCGGCATCTAGAGCCTGTAGCGATGTCGGTCCAAAGGTATTAGGGCGGTTGTGATCGAGGCCATTATCCAATGTGATCAAGGCCATCGCTCCGCTTAAACCAAATGCAGCAAGGTCAATCTCGCGCACCAGTGCCTTGGTGACCACCTCTTCAGGTGCACCCGCTGGCAGAGTTATCTCTGCACTCACTTACTTGGAGCCTGCCTTAAAGTGAGGGTTCTCCCAGATGACGGTGCCACCCATACCAAGACCGATGCACATGGTTGTGATCCCATAACGAACCTCAGGTTGGGCCTCGAAGGTGCGTGCTAAGTTGAGCATCAAACGTACACCTGAGGATGCAAGTGGATGTCCAACGGCGATGGCTCCACCGTAAGGATTAACACGAGCGTCATCATCGGGAATGGAAAAGTAATCGAGGAAGGCAAGTACTTGAACAGCGAAGGCCTCATTAATCTCAAATGCGCCGATATCTTCAATTTTCAATCCAGATTGCTTGAGTGCTTTGAGTGTCGATGGAACTGGTCCGTATCCCATAATCTCAGGCTCAACGCCGGCAAATGCGAAGGTGACCATCTTGGCTTTGATAGTTAAGCCAAGCTCGTTTGCCCTCTCCTCACTTGCAAGCAGTGCAGCTGTTGCGCCATCGTTTAATCCAGAGGAGTTGCCTGGTGTGACGCGACCTGCGGTACGAAAGGGTGTCTTAAGACCAGATAAGCCCTCCATGGTTGTCTGTGGGCGAGGGGCCTCATCCATAGTGGCAACGGTCCAGCCCAGTTCGGCGCTTCGCGCCGCAGTAGGGATCAAATCTCTTTGAATCTTTCCCTGCGAATATGCCTTGGCAGTTTTAAGCTGGGAGTTCATGGCATATCGATCGCTGCGCTCCTTCGTCAACTGCGGGAAGCGATCATGGAGACGCTCGGCCGTTGCACCCATGGCCAGTGCATCCTGGTCGACGATACGCTCAGATAAGTAACGTGGATTTGGATCTAGACCCTCACCCATTGGATGGTTACCCATATGTTCTACGCCACCTGCGATTGCAATCTCATTTATGCCCATTGCGATCGCCCCAGCGATGGTTGTGACGGCAGTTAAGGCACCTGCGCACCAGCGATCAATCGAATAGCCAGGTACTGTGTTTGGAAGACCTGAGAGAAGAGCCGCGCTTCGGCCGATGTTCATTCCCTGATCACCGGTCTGAGTGGTTGCAGCTATCGCAACCTCTTCTATTGCCGCTGGATCTATGCTGGGATTGCGCTCGAGCAAACCTCGGATTGCACGGACCATAAGATCATCGGCGCGGGTTCCTGCATACATTCCGCCGGCTTTACCAAATGGGGTACGAACTGCATCGACCAATACAACTCTGCGCGTCATCAGAACTCCCCTCTACTCACGCTGGTGCACATAAGGATAGCCTTCAGTTAAGACTTCTAACACCAGTACCTAGGCTGAAACAGGGGCCTTGGTGGGGGCTTTCTGCGAGGATTTTGATAGATACGGAGTCAAGACGGCACTCAAGTATGCGACATAGATGCCAAGTTGTAACCATGAGGTTGTTGTATCAAAACCGATTGTTCCAGAGAGAGATGCGCCCAAGATCGAATCTTTGGCGATAAATGAGGTCACATCCCAGACAAAGGCATCAGGCCCGGGTAAGAAGCCGAGCTCCTGGAACTCATGGACTCCATAGGAGAGAACTCCGGCTGCAACGATGATGAGTGCAACTCCTGTGTAGGTGAAGAACTTGGAGAGATCTAACTTTACGGCGCTCTTATAGATTAAATAGCCAAGGGTGATGGAGAGGGAAAAACCTAAAATAAGCCCAACGGCAGAGCTCGTAGTGTCTGCAACGCTTTGAAAGTTCGAATAGACGAAGAGGGAGGTTTCAAGACCCTCTCGGATGACAGCGACAAAGGCTGCTGCGGCAATCGCTATCGGTCCAGTGCCTGCCGCAGCATCTACCTTGCCATGCAGATTACTGCGCAGGGTTCGAGCTGTTCGCTTCATCCAAAAAACCATCCACGTGACAAGTCCTACTGCAACGAAAGAGGTGATACCTGCGAACAACTCTTGGCCCCGATCACTCAATGAGACCGAGGTGAAGGAGAGGAATGCGCCAAGGCCCAGACTTGCAACTATCGCAGCGGCCACACCCACCCACAAAGGCCTTAAATAGCTGGTGCGCTGGGTCTTGTAGATATAGGCGACAAGAATTCCAACGATGAGAGAGGCCTCTAGCCCCTCTCGAAGGGCGATGATGAAAGTGCTCAGCATGTTTGAAGCCTAATCCCGGCCTCCTATTTACGCAACTCTTTCGTTGCGTAAATCAGCCCTGCTCTCCTATCTCTTTGCTCACAGCTTCAGCCCCCTCTGGGGTCTTGGGCATCTGCAAGGGCTCATGCTTGAGCAGGGCCTTGGCCACTGCCGGGGCTACCAGCTCTATCTGCCACGGGCGAGCACCAAGGCCCTGCAGCATGGCACGCACGCCCGGTTCATCATGCTCCTGCGTTGAGCCCACGGGTGGTGACCAGCAGATGCGACGTATGTATTCAGGAGAGATGAGATTTTCTACTGGAATCGAGTTTTCAGTGGCGATCACTTCGATAAGGGCGCGGGCATGGGAAAAGGGTGCGAACTTTTCTGGAAACTTCTCGCGCCACAGTTTCATCGCAGGGAGTGAATCCGTGGTGCTGCGAGTAGGCGGCCACTCTTGCTCAGGAATTGCAACGGCGCGAGCGATGGCCTCGAGCCAAATCGTATGGTGCTCTAACCAGCGGGGGCGCAGGCCGATAGGTCGAAGAGCCTTCTCGAACTCTTTTTTAGTTGTAGGCGCAGCCAAGCAGAGCCCAATAATCGCCGAATCATTCAGAAGTCTCCCTGGCGCAATATCGAGCCCTGAGGCAAGGCCATCACGTGTCATCCATAGTTCACGGATGATGGCCAGCTGATCACGGCGTTTAATCTTGTGCATTCCAGATGTGCGCCGCCATGGATCTACTCGCGGTGGTGGCGCTGGTGCGCTCAGAATTGCTGCGAACTCCTGCTTGGCCCACTCCAATTTCCCCCCAGCGCTCAAGAGTGCATACATGGCATCACGAAGTTCGATAAGGAGTTCGACATCTAAAGCCGCATAGGTGAGCCACTCTTGGGGGAGAGGGCGCGTTGACCAATCGGCAGCGCTATGCTCCTTGGCAAGGCTGACTCCCATCACTGACTCAAGGAGAGGCCCAAGTCCAACTCTGGGTAGGCCTGCGATACGCCCTGCCAGCTCGGTATCAAAAAGATGCAGTGGCTCCAATCCAAGCTCACGAAGACAGGCAAGATCTTGGGTACTTGCATGCAGGATGATCTCATCGCTATTGAGAAGATCATTAAGAGATGCCATGAGCACATTGTTGAGACCGAAGGGGATCGGATCGATGAGATGAAGACCTCCACCATGGCGTTTTATCTGTATGAGATACGCCCGCGCACTGTAGCGAAATCCAGAGGCACGCTCGGCATCGACTGCGAACGGACCGGTTCCTGCAGATAACTCCTGGAGAGCTCTCTTTAAAGCCTCATCGCTATCGATGACTGGAGGGGTGCCACCCTGGGGCACCAGTAAAGGCACTGGTTGTACCTCTTGCTCCATTTAAATTTTTTACCGGGCCCTTGATGTATTAAGAGCTGCAACACCCTCAGGTATCTCCTGAAGACCTGCAACCTCTGCGATCAAGGTGCACCAGCCAGAGATGTGCTTGATGATCTCTAAAGGATCTGAGATGAGCGGTGTCCATGATGCGCGGATCTCAATCTCTGATTCATTGTTGCGAGGTGAGAGCCTACCAAAGGAGGCACTCGAGACCCGTGTCACTGTTCCACTTGTAGCCGTGATCGTGCAATCAGCTCCATTCAGTGCGGATAAAAACCAGCCCCATCCAAACTCAGGCAGTGATGGATCCTCCTGCATCGCCGTATCTACATCGGCGCGCACAAAGCTCACGCAACGAAATTCACCCTCCCAGGTATCTTGCCCTCCTGGCTCATGCAAGAGGACAAAACGCCCTGATGCTAACTCATCCTCTTCATCTCCGGTTTTCCCATTACTCACATCAACAGAGAATGCAAATGAATACATCGCTAATTTTTGCGGCGCAGGAACCTCCTCAAGAATAATTTCATGACGGGGCGTGAATGCGCGCAGTTGATTGACTAACCGCTCAAATCCCGAGGAATCCACTGTCATAGCGTAATTATTGCAGAGGAGTTTTTCGGGAGGCAGGGCGGTAACCTTGGATACATGGCATCACTATTGGCTCTGCTCTCTAGTCTTCTCTGGGGTACCGCCGATTTTGAAGGTGGGCGTTTGAGCAAGCACCGTGCGCCAATTGCAGTTCTTGGTTTTTCACAAGTGTTGGGTCTGTTCTTTGGAATCACGCTCGTTATTTTTTTGGGCGATAGCGGTGCACAGGCCTTTGGTGATGGGGGGTATCTCATCCCAGGAATCTGTGCCGGCTTTCTCGGATATTTTGGGCTTATATGTCTCTATGCAGGCCTTGCATCAGGAAGTATGGGAGTCGTTTCACCAATCAGTGCATTGAGTGCAGTGATACCTTTGAGTTATGCCTTGATCAATGGTGAATCACTCTCACTAATCACATCGATCGGTATTGTGCTAGCTCTGGCTGGGGCCTTTTGTGCAAGCGGCCCTGAGCTCTCCCAAGGCCTACCGCTACGTCCACTCTTACTTGCAATCGGTGCAGCATGTGGATTCGGAACGGCGCTGACTTTCATCTCCATTGGTTCGCAATCAAGTGCTCTCATGACAATGGTCACGATGCGCATGGCAACTCTTGTTCTCACTCTTGGTATCGCTCTGCGATATCGCTCTCTCGGTGGATTCACAAGGAGAGAATATCCAAGCCTGCTCTTCATGGGAGTCGCCGATTTCTTGGCGAATCTTCTGCTGGGTGTTGCTTGTAGCAAGGGATCAGTCTCGGTGGCCATGGTCCTTGGCTCGATGTATCCCATTGCTACGGCGCTACTGGCATTCAAATTCTTACACGAGCGCCTGCACAAAGTTCAGTACGTGGGGATTGCTTTGGCCGTTGGTGGTGTCGCACTCATCTCGGCATTCTAATTATGTGCGTGGAAAAAGAGTGTTTGATCAATCTGGCTTTCGGTAAATGTTGTGAAGCCGTTGAGTATTGCCTGCCAATCGATGATATTTTCACCATGGCGGTCAGGCGTAACAGTTAGGTAGAAATCATCGATGAGTCCTTGCTCAAGAAGTTCATGGAGTAAAAGTGCACCACCCTCAATCAAGATTCGGGGACCAAAGATTTTTCGAGCATCAATGATCGCCTCCGCTGGGGCCGTATTCCACAGCTGTGCCTTGGGGTTGGCTGGAATCGGATTTATCTTTGATCGTGAGATGACAACTAGGGGTACCGGTGTCATCTGATATGGCTCGTTACGCGCAGTGTTGCCTCCAATGATGATTACATCAAATTCGCGCCGACGAGCCAGAAAGATGGTGCGGTCGGCCTTGGAGCTCACACCATGGGAGCGTTGATTTTTTGTCGTTGATCCATCTGCGCCTACAACGAGAGAGGCGCAGGTACTCATCGCGCTAGCATCGCAGTTTTGGCGGCAAATCACATGGTTTTCTCGGCTCACAGGTTGAGAAGGCCCCCTTTGGGCAGTTAGCCTGAGGACTATGTTTTCTCTCAAGCCCGCGCGCGTCTGCCTGGTCGGCCTTGCGGTGCTGGCCCCGATTCTTATCGCAAACCCTGCCGAGGCCGCACCCACCTTGGCCGAGGTTCAAGCAAAGGTGCGCCAGTTGGAGGAGGATGCAACAAGTGCGGCAGAGGGTGCCCAAGAGGCAAAAGTGAAATTGGCGATTTTAACGAAGACACTCAATGGAATAAAAGCCAAGGCCGAAGCACAGCAGGAGTCGCTCTTAAAACTTCAGAGATCTCTTGGTGTGATTGCAGTGGCCCAGTATAAATCTGGGACGATGGGTCAGGCGGTGGAGCTTCTCTTTTCAAGTGATCCCACTCTCTATCTCTCATCTGCCGGCACGCTAGATGCGATAACAAGGGGCAAGTCAGTGCAGTTACGCAAGTATGAGGCGGCTACGCAACGTCTATCTGCAACAAAATTAACAGTGAATGACAAGTTAGCTCTGGTAAATGCTGCATCGAAAAAATATGCGGCGCAGTCTGCCTTAGCCCTTGCAAAATTAGCCGAGGCAGAGGCTCTCTTATCAAAGTTAAAGAAGGCAGATCGCAAACGGTTAGCAGAGCTAGCCGCTGCCGAAGAGGATGCAGATCTCGTATCATCACGCGCTGCGGCCAAGGATGCCGATGGAGTCTCAGGCCGGGCAGGGATCGCTCTCAAATATGCCCTCAAACAGATTGGCGATAGATATGTCTTTGGAGCTGCAGGGCTTGTGAATTGGGATTGCTCGGGTCTGACTATGCGTGCCTATCAAGCCGCCGGTGTCTCACTTCCTCACTCATCCGCGGCGCAATCACGAATGGGCAAGCCAATTGCACTCAAGGCGTTAAAGCCAGGGGATCTACTATTCTTTGGTCGCCCCGTCTCTCACGTGGGGATCTATCTTGGAGGAAACCGGATGGTGCATGCACCCCGCTCTGGCTCGCGTGTGAAGGTGACCACGAGCTTGAATATGGGCCGGAAGGCCTTCGTCGGTGCCAGACGTTTCTGAGAAAATCTTATTTGTCACCAATGACTTTGGTCCTCGCGCAGGGGGAATCGAAAGCTTCATTATTGGTTTGATTGAGCATCTCCCGCACTCATCCACGACTGTCTATACATCATCTCAAGGGGATACACGCGATTATGATGCCACCTGGCTCTTAAACTACGGGGTCCGGGTGATTCGAGATCGTGCCAGAGTTCTGCTTCCCTCGCCAGGCACAACACACAGGATTGTGCGCCTTCTTGAGCGTGAGCAGAGCAAGATTGTGGTCTTTGGAGCTGCCGCACCACTTGGACTCATGGCGCACTCTCTGCGCCGCGCTGGAGCGCGCCGCATCGTGGCACTGACCCATGGCCATGAAGTCTGGTGGGCAAAGCTCTTCCCATTCACATTGGCGTTGCGCCGCATCGGTTCAGAGACCGATGCATTGACCTATCTAGGTGAGTACACACGCAGTGCCATCGCCTCTGTCCTTGCTCCGAAGGCAGCTGATGCAATGGTCAAACTTGCCCCAGGTATCGATATCGAACACTTTGCTCCCATGGACTCCTCAATGCTGCGAGAGTCCCTGGGCCTTACTGATAAGAGAGTAATCGTCTGTGTGGGACGTCTTGTGCATCGAAAAGGCCAAGATCGACTCATCCAAGCAATGGCTGCGATTGTCAAAGAGATACCCCAGGTGCATCTGCTCTTGATTGGTGAAGGTCCATACGAGGCACATCTACGGAATCTGGTGGGAAAATTCTCACTCAATGATCACATCACATTCATTGGGCGCATCCACTACGCCGACCTACCCTCCTATATTTGTGTTGGAGAGATATTTGCTATGCCAGCTCGCTCTCGATTTTTTGGATTAGAGGTTGAGGGTCTGGGCATCGTCTATCTTGAGGCCAGTGCATGTGGATTACCTGTCATTGCAGGCCGATCAGGCGGTGCTCCAGATGCCGTCATTGATGGAACTACGGGCCTTGTTATCGATGGCACAGATAGCACGGCGATCGCAGAGGCTGTGATTGATCTGCTCTCACATCCGCAGAGATCACAGCAGATGGGTCAAGCCGGACGTAGTTGGATCCTTGAGAAATGGAGTTGGCAGATATGGGCAGGCAGGTTTGAAGAGTTAATCAACAAGTAAGTCGTGTTTTCTTGCCTTTGTGACCGCTGCCGTGCGGTTTGAGACCTCTAATTTGCGAAAAATCGAGGCAAGATGCGTCTTGATAGTTGCCTGACTTAAGAACAGAGCGCAGGCAATCGCCTTGGTTGATGCACCACTGGGTAAAAGGGCCAAGACATCAAACTCACGGGCCGTCAATTCAAAGCCCCGCCTTGACGCCTTGATCGCCACAGATAATCCCTGCGCACTAAAACTCATCGGTGAGTGAGTAGAGTAATCAATCGCTGCAATTAATTCACTCATCGGTGCACTCTTAAGTATGAAGGAACTCGCTCCTGCATTCATCGCTGCAATCAGGTGGGCATCGGTATCGCCCAGAGTCAAGACTACGATGCCCAGTGATCTGGAGACTCCACGTGCCCATGAAATCAGATCGAATCCACTGCCATCTGGCATGTTCAAGTCGACGACGATGACATCTGGATTGACATGAGCAATCTGTGCACGAGCCTCGGTGATAGTGGCCGCCTCTGCGACAATCTCGTAGCCATGCTTTATCAGAGCAGCTTTGAGACCTTCACGCACAACTGCATGATCATCAATGATGACAATACGTATCATGGCTTGCCAAGAGGAACCGTGATGGATATCTGCGTCCCCTCTTTTGTTGATTTAATATCTAGCTCACCATCTAGACTACGCACTCGTTCGCTGATACCAACAATTCCATGGTGTCCGCTCTTTAATCTCACGCCTCCAACACCGTTGTCGGTAATGCTCATGGTCAGACAAGTTGCTCCAGAGTGCTCTGTGATGTTGCGCAAGAGCTCGGCGAAGATTCTCTGCAACTCGAAGGGTCTCGAGGCCTCAAACTGAGGCGCTAAGGGTTGGCTGCCATCGCGTAGAGCAAAGATCTCAGAGCGCACTTTCTGGACGAGATCTGTCGTTGCAAATCTCAAAGCGCGAAGCCGCGCACGTATCTCATGTGGGGTATCGCTCGCACCGACAAGGGCGTCGATGGAGTAGCCCAGGCCAACGAGATCTTGGGCAATCCCATCATGTAACTCTTGTGCGAGCCTAACCCGCTCATTGCCACTCACATCGCTTACTTTGTGAAGAGTTGCTCAATCTCCTTGGCAAACTCTTTTGAGATCACAGCACGCTTCATTGAAAGCTTTGCAGTGAGATGGCCGCCAGCGATTGTGAAATCTGTTGGCAGGATTGTAAATTTGCGGATTGACTCGGCCTGGCTCACAGCCTTGTTAGCCTCATCAACGGCGGTTTGGATGATCGAAATAAGATCTGGATCATGGGCTAGATCTGCCATAGATGCACCCTCTTTTTTATTGTTTGTGACCCATACTTTGAGGGCATCTTGATCGATTGTGACAAGGGCTGCGATAAATGGCTGGTTATCTCCCACAACCATGCACTGGCTGACCAAGGGATGAGCACGCAATCGATCTTCAAGCACTGCAGGAGCTACGTTCTTTCCACCCGATGTCACGATGAGTTCTTTCTTTCGCCCGACAATGTAGAGATAGCCATCATCATCTAACTTTCCAAGATCTCCTGACTGGAACCAGTGATCATCACCGGTAAAGACCTCTGAGTTGGCTGCCTCATTTTGCCAATATCCAGTCATGACAATCGGACCTTTGATTAGAACTTCACCGTCATCGGCGATCTTTATCGAGGTCCCCGGTACTGGTCGGCCGACAGATCCAACCCGGTGTGCCCCAATCGTATTGATCGTGGCTCCAGCAGTTGTCTCGGTGAGACCGTAGCCCTCAAGAATCGTCACTCCAGCTCCACGGTAGAAGTGTCCTAAGCGCACACCCAGGGGCGCACCACCTGAAATTGCAGCCTCAACACGGCCTCCCATTCCAGCACGGATCTTTGAGAAGACCAGTTTGTCAAAGAGTTTATGTTTGAAGGAGAGCAGTGGAGACATGTGCTTTTTATCTAGGCTTTGAGAGTATGCAATCGCAACGTCGGCCGCTTTTTTAAATATCTTGCCTTTACCTGCAGCCTCAGCACGTGCCTCAGACCCATTATAAATCTTCTCGAAGATTCTTGGAACGGCAAGAACAAAAGTGGGCTTAAAGGATGCAAGATCGATAGGAAGACGCCCTACCGGATCACTACAGTGAGCTAAGTGAAGACCGGCTGCAACTGCTCCGATCTGAACCATGCGACCAAAAACATGGGCAACTGGCAGAAATAGGAGTGTTGATCCACCTGGTTTTAGAAACAAGTCCTTATGCGCCTGTACGACATTGCCGCACTCGGCTAAGAAGTTGCTGTGAGTTAGGGAGACTCCTTTTGGCTTACCCGTGGTTCCAGATGTGTAGATCAGCGTGGCAAGAGAGTCGGGAACAAGGGAGTTTCGGCGGCGATCGATCTCATCATCACTGATCTTTTCACCAGCAGATTTGAGAATACTCAATACATCCTCAGTCATCGTCCACACATGCTTAGTATGAGATGGCAGAACACTCTGGACGAGTTCGCGTAATGCAGGCGTCTCGACAATAATCCCGACTGATGCGGAGTCATTGAGGATCCAGTCAATCTGCTCGGCTGAGGATGTGTCATAGACAGGGACAACTACTGCGCCTGCATACCAGATCGCAAAGTCCAAGATCGTCCATTCATAGCGAGTGCGCGACATAATTGCTACGCGCTCACCTATCTGAATACCGGCTGCGATCAATCCCTTTGCAGTTTCGCGAACGTGGAGTTCGACCTCTTTGGCGCTGACACCTTGCCAGCCATCCCCGAGTGGACGGGACATGACGATGCGCTCTGGCTCGAACCAGGCGCGTTCAGCGATGAGATTTGTGAGATTTCCTGCAGTTGCCGCAGGTACAAGGGCTGGTTCAGTGATCTGATTCATAGCCCCTACGCTAGTGCCTGAATTATTATTTAGGGAAGGGGGGTAGCCTTGCTCTATGAGCGATTTGAGTAGTTCAACTATCTCGATCGATGCCCCACTTTCGGCAGTTTCAGAGGCTCTCTTTGCCCTGGAAAAGTACCCCGAGTGGTCGAGCTCGATAAAGTCAGTGGAGGCAGTGGCCCGCGACGAGCAGGGACGTATCACCAAGGTCAAGATGTCGATTGATGCCGGAATGATGAAAGATCGAGTGATTTTGGATTATGACTGGTCAGGGGCTCCGGCACGTTTGAGTTTTTCACTCGATGATGCCGATCTATTGACTAGCATGGATGGTTCTTACAGCATCATGAGTATCGATGGGGATACTACCGAGGTTACATACGAGCTCACTGTCTCACTTTCCATGAAGATCCCGGCGATGATGCGAGAAAAGGCTGAGAAGGCCACGATTGAGGCCTCTCTTGCACAACTTAAAGCGGCCCTCGAAGCGTAGGTTGCTCCTATGGCACACACGATTGGTATCGATGTTGGTGGCAGCAAAGTTCTAGGTGGTGTCGTTGATGAGAGTGGGACAGTCTTAGCTAGCGCAAGAAGAGATACCCCACGCCAGGGCGGGCAGGCCTTGACGCAGACGATCGCCGATATGGCCCAAGAGCTCATGTCCCACCATGATGTTTCCTGCGTTGGAGTCTCGGCTGCAGGCTTTGTCTCATCTGATCGTAAGACGATGTTGGCAACGCCCAATATCACAGATTGGAATGGAGTTGACTTAGATAAAGAGTTGACTGATTTGATAGGTCTTCCTGTCATTATTGAAAATGATGCGAATTCTGCAGCCTGGGGTGAGGCAAAGTTTGGCGCAGGTCGAAACTACGAGCACATCATGATGCTAACTGTTGGCACAGGAATCGGTGGGGGAATAGTTGTCAATGGTTCGCTCTATCGGGGAGCATTTGGTATCGCTGCAGAGTTTGGCCATATGCGCGTTGTACCTGATGGCCATCTGTGTGGCTGTGGAGGGCGTGGATGTTTCGAGCAGTATGCATCTGGAAATGCCCTTCTTCGACATGCGCGCGAGGCGATCAACGCGAGTCCACAAATCGCACGTAATTTGTTATCGCGCGGTGATGGCACTGTCTCGGGTTTAACTGGAGCAATCATCATGGAGGCCGCACGTGATGGTGACTCGGTGGCGTTGGCCGCATTCAACACAACAGGTCAATGGTTAGGCGCAGGAGTTGCAACCTTATCTGTGCTTTTGGATCCAGCTTGCGTCATTATCGGTGGAGGAGTGGTCCAGGCCGGTGAGATTTTGTTAGCTCCAACTCGTGAGGCCCTTGAGCGCACAATGCCCTTTGCAGGCAAGCACACCTATCCACAGGTTATCGCCGCCGAATTAGGTAATGAGGCAGGCCTGATCGGCGTCTCTGATTTGGCGCGGCTTTAAGAGTTTTGATTATTCGAAGGGATAGACAAGGCCTATCTGCTCTCTCACCTCATCCATAGATCTCATCACGGCGAGACTCTCATGCCAGGGCATCAGGGGTGATTCCAGTAATCCAGTGCGCACAACGCGGGCCATTTCAATAGCCTGTTCGCGCAATCCATGGCCAAGATATGTATTGGGATATTCGCTGACAGAGCCATCAAAGAGGACAACGCGCATTGAAGTGGGAGCATAAAAAGTGCGATCGATTTCGAGTCGGCCCAGCAACCCGCTCACTACAGCCCTACAAGGAGTCTGAGCAACCATTGTTGTATTCAAGATTGCCTGTGCACCGTTGGCGTAATCTAAGATGGCACTCGTCTGCGCATCTACACCCGCATCTGTCATCACTGCGCGTGCGGTGATCGATGTAGGAGCACCAAGAATGAGATGAGCAAAGGAGAGGGGATAGATACCAAGGTCCAATAATGCTCCGCCACCTAGGCCAGGATCTATCAAGCGTTGAATATTCTGATCAGCTAAGCGTTGTCCGTGATCTGCCTCAAGAGTATGAATCTGCCCAAGTACGCCACTAGATAGAATCTCTCGCACTACTTTCATGTGAGGTAGGTAGCGTGTCCACATCGCCTCAAGTAAGGCCGAATTATTTCTCTTGGCAGCATCGGACATCGACTGTACCTGTGTAGCCGAGATAGCAAATGGTTTCTCGCATAGGACTGGCTTTCTAGCCTCCAGTGCCATCAGAGTGTGTGCCTCATGTAGAGAATGTGGTGAGGTGACATAAATCGCATCGACTTGTCTGTCATTGACAAGTTCTTCATAGCTCCCATATGCATTGGCATCAGGGATTTCTTTGACGAAGGTTTGGGCCTTACTCAATGTACGCGAGCCGACGGCTACGACGCGATGGCCCTGGGCTAACTTCAAATCTTGCGCAAAGACGGTAGCGATACCTCCAGTACCCAAAATACCCCAACGAAAACTGCTCATAGGTGTACTCCATCATCATCGTGTGCGCCTTGATTGAACCATTTCTTGATTGCGCGTCGTGCTGAGGACAAGAAAGCGCGAGGAGTCTGCGCAGTTGGATCGGGTGCGATGAATCCATCGCTGAGATCTTTAATCTCAATCTCATCAAGATAGGTCGAGGGTGAGGATTCATCAAGGGCCAGACCAGAGATGATCGCATCAAACTCACTACGGATGAGTTCCTCTTCATCCGAATCATCGTGTAATCCGCCACCTGGCTCTTTGTTCACCCTCAGATAGTGTCATAGGGGGTTCGAGCGAGTAAATTGGCAGGGTGATCAAGAAACTTCCCTATGCAACTTTGCGGGCCTTCTTAACACCATTCCTTGTAGGAGCCTTTCGTCCCAAGGTCAAAGGACTTCGAAATGTTCCGAGTAAGGGAGGTGTGATCATCGCCTCCAACCATCTCTCCTTTAGCGACTCGATATTTATGCCACTGGTTGTTCCGCGCAAAGTTACTTTTTTGGCAAAGAGCGAGTACTTCACATCCCCGGGTATCAAGGGCTTCATTAAGAAGTTGACCTTCATCGCACTGGGTCAGGTGCCGGTAGATAGAGCGGGCGGACGGCGCAGTGAGGCGGCATTGCTCACAGGGCTCAAGGTTCTAGGTGAGGGCGGCTGTTTAGGGATTTATCCCGAGGGCACAAGATCACCCGATGGTCGTCTCTATAAAGGTCGCACTGGAATCGCACGTCTTGCAATTGAATCAGGGGCACCGATTATCGCTGTTGCTATGTCTAATACCGACAAGATTCAACCAACAGGTAAGCTCATCCCAAATCTATATCGAGTCGGAATGAAGTTCTCAGAGCCAATGTTTTTTAGTGGTGATTCAAGAGATTTGCAGCACTTGCGCAACGTGACCGATCAGGTGATGAATACGATTCAAGAGATGTCAGGCCAGGTTTATGTCGATATCTATTCACCAAAAAAAAGTAGGGCTGGGGATATCAATGTCGCCGGTGAGGAGGATTAGAGATTATCTAAGGCGTTACGCGCGCTGAGATAGCAGCAGGTGGGGCACTCTGGACCTGCATCAGGTAATTGCGACTCCAAAAGATCGATAAGACTCTCAATCGTGGTGAGAAAATTTGCCTCATCTCTAGCCACAGGAAGATATCTCTGATGCACACCAAAGGCGTATGAATCCTGAGAATCTCCAGTTGCTGAGACTGGGTTCCAGACCAGCAGGCCGATAGAGGCAACGATTTGGGACTTACCTGCAGCTGGGTTTTCAAGGGAGTAGGCATAGGCCTCTAACTGTGGAGAGTAGAAAGCCCCGTTATCTCGCGCACTATCTGATACTTTGCAATCAATCAGACCAATCGTTCCATCCTCATTTGTCGCAACAAGATCGTATTTTCCTAAGATTCGCCAGCGGGTTTCAAGACCATTGATCACAATAGGTTTGCTCTTAACCCACTCTCCCCACTTGGTAATCCTTCCTGGGCGCAGTGATGGATCGATCGTTGGCATATCTGCGTTGTGAAAATGCTCCTCCTGCATCGATGCGAATGTGCCTACTAAAGGAAAGGCTCCAGGCATGATGACTTTGTACCAATACTTAATCCACAGGCAGCGCTTGCATGTAGACAGGGCAAAGGTCAGATCAGATGGGGAGATATTCTCTCGGGCTGGCTTCGAGGGCTTCTTCACGTGCCAAACCTCTCATGTGCCACCGACAACTGCCCCCACAATCACCGAGCCACCCAAAATCAGCATCACTATCCCGCCCGTAGCGCGCAGTTTTTCAATCCGTGATGAATCAGTTGCCAGCCATGTACGTGCAGTTCCAGCCAGGAGACCCCATGCACCATCGCAGAAGAAGGCCAGGAAGGCAAAGACCCCACCGAGGAGAATGAGTTGAGCCGTTACCTCTCCGCGCTCGCGATCGATGAATGCAGGCACAACTGCTGCAAAAAAAACAAGTCCCTTGGGGTTTAGGGCTCCCACCCAGAAGCCATCGCGCATCGAGCGAAAGGCCCCTGGGATCACATCACCCTGCGCAGTGACATCGCTGGCATACACACGGCGATGGCGCAGGGCATCGACTCCGAGATAGATGAGATAACCCCCACCCCCAAATTGGACGGCGTGATAGGCCAGCTCGGATCTGGAGAGGATCGGTCCTAAACCCACTGCGACCACGACTGAGAGGCTAAATGCCCCCGTCACATTTCCAGCGACGGTGAAGATCGCCGTTTTTCGCCCCCAAGCGATAGCCCGGGCGATGACGAAGAGAACGCTCGGGCCTGGCGCTAAGATAATCACCATCGCCGCCACGATGTACTCGGTGAGGCGAGAGGGTATAGGCATGGCCCCACTTTAACTCCCCCGCCGGCAGTTGCCATGTGCCTGAAGCCACAGCAGGAGCAGTTGCAGGGGTAGGGGTATCGGAATAGATTATGGGTAATGTATCGCATCGATATATCCCCCGATAGCCCACGATGGAGGCGGAGTCATGCGCTCTCGTAGTGACTCTCTGGAGTTCGCTCTCCTAGGCCTGCTCACGCAGAGCCCTCTTCACGGCTATGAACTGCGCAAGAGAATGGGCACAATCTTTGGTCCTTTCCGCGCTCTCTCCTTCTCCGTCCTTTATCCGCAACTTCGCCGCATGGTCGACTCCGGTGTAATTGCACAGAGCGCAGATGAGAGTTCGTCTCGGCGCTCGCGCATCGTCTATGCAATCAGCGAGAGAGGTTTAGCAAGATTTTCTGAACTCACTGAAACCGTCAGCCCTGATACATGGGAGGACGAGGGCTTTGAGATTCGCTTCGCTTTTTTCTCACCAACGTCCTCAAAGAACAGAGTAAGAATCCTCGAGGGGCGCCACCGCCGCCTCAAGGAGAAGGCAGAGATTTTGCGTGGTGAACTTGAAAAGTCACCTGTTGGGATCGATAAATATCTAGAGGAGTGGCGACGCCACTCACTGGAGTCGGCAGATCGCGAGATTAGCTGGCTTGAGGACATGATCAAAACCGAGAGGAAGTAAATGAAGATCACAACGGGTAAAGGTGACATTCGCGTTGCAATAGTAGGCGTTGGAAACTGCGCCAACTCCCTGGTCCAGGGAGTGACTTACTACCAGAACGCCGCCGTTGATCAGGATATTCCTGGGCTCATGCACGCCGTTGTTGGGGGATATCACATCTCTAGTATCAAGTTCGTAGCAGCCTTTGATGTCGATGCTAAGAAAGTTGGCTTGGATCTAAGCGATGCGATCTGGGCCAGTGAGAACAACACTATTAAATTTAGTAACGTTGCACAAACTGGTGTCGTAGTTTCACGTGGAGTGACAAATGATGGACTTGGAAAGTATTACAAGCAGACAATCATTGAATCTGATGCTCCCGCAGTCGATGTGGTCAAAACCCTCAGGGATGAAGCGGTAGATGTCCTGATCTGCTATCTGCCTGTTGGCTCAGAGGTAGCTACAAAGTTTTATGCACAGTGTGCAATCGATGCTGGATGTGCCTTCGTCAACGCCCTCCCGGTCTTTATCGCATCAGATCCAGAGTGGGAAAAGAAGTTTGCCGATGCCGGCCTACCGATTGTTGGTGATGATATTAAGAGCCAGGTTGGTGCGACGATTACACACCGCATTATGGCCAAGTTGTTCCAGGATCGTGGAGTGCACTTAGATCGTACTTATCAGTTAAATGTGGGTGGAAATATGGACTTCAAGAATATGCTCGAACGTGATCGTCTTGAATCCAAGAAGATTTCCAAGACTAATTCGGTCACCTCACAACTCGATCATGACTTAGGGGATAAGAACGTTCATATCGGCCCCTCTGACTACATCCCATGGCTAGATGATCGCAAATGGGCCTATGTCCGCTTGGAGGGCCGTGCGTTTGGCGATGTTCCGTTAAACTTGGAGTACAAGTTAGAGGTATGGGATTCACCTAATTCAGCAGGTGTCATCATCGATGCACTGCGCTGTGCCAAGATTGCACTCGATCGCAAGATTGGTGGAGCACTTCTGTCTCCCTCGAGTTACTTTATGAAGACCCCACCGGTGCAGTACAGCGATGAGGTGGCCCACAACAAGGTCGAAGACTTTATTTCAGGAAAGCTTGAGCGCTAAAAAATACTAGGAATGAAGATTGCAAAGAGATTCTCCATGGTCTCCGAGCAACAGCCCAGAACACTCTACTTTGAGTCGATCAAATGCGTCATCGCCATAATGGGCACGAAATGCAAGAGCCAATAAAACTCTAAGGTTTGTATCTGCATCTGATTTGATTCCAAATACGTGCGCGCTTCTGCTCACGGTGTTTTCGATAGTTTTTTCACTATGAGAGGTTTGCTTGGCTATGGCCGCATTTGACTTACCCTCACACAGCAACTGTAAAACTAACCGCTCATAGGGCGTGAGCTCTCGCGTTGTAGTTGTGATATTTCTAAACATGAGCAGCGGACCTCTCTGAGGTGAAAAACCTGTCTAGAAAGCCTCTCACAGAGTCTGGCCCTAAGATACGCCCATGAGCGAAATAACTTCAATAACCACCGAGGGAGTGCTAACCCTCAGCCTTAACCGCCCTAAAAAGATGAATGCCCTGACCCGGGCGATGTATGGGCACCTTGCACAGAGCCTTAATAGTGCGGCAACAGAGGCAGAGATAAAGGCAGTTGTTCTCACAAGTGAGGGAGAGCACTTTACAGCCGGCAACGACATCACAGATTTTATGGACAACCCACCAACGGATGAATCAAGTGAGGTGGCCAAATTCTTGGGTGCGATTCTTGAGTTCCCCAAGCCTCTTCTGGCTGCAGTCAAAGGTAATGCAGTGGGTATCGGAACAACAATGTTGCTGCACTGTGATGTTGTCGTAGCAAGCCCAACAGCAAAGTTTTCTATGCCATTTGCCTCACTGGGATTAGTACCAGAGGCCGGCTCATCTTTTCTCTTTCCAGCTTTGGTGGGATATCAAAGGGCTGCAAAGATTTTTATGACGGGTGAATCATTTGATGCAAAGCAGGCCTTTGAAATGGGATTGATCGCTGCAATTGATGTCGATGCATTAGATGCTGCCACCACAATTGCGCACCAGATCGCCGAGCAACCACCCCACGCGATAATGAATACAAAAGCTCTCTTGAAGGCGCGTAATCATGACTCTCTCAGTGCAGTGATGAAGGCTGAGTTTGAGCTCTTCGCACTGGCGCTACAATCCGATGAGGCGGCGCAGGCCTTTATGAAGTTCATGGCGAAGAAGGGCCGATAATGACATTAAGTGGAAAAAAGATATTTATCACCGGCGGATCTCGGGGTATCGGATTGGCTATCGCTCTGCGAGCTGCCGCCGATGGTGCATCCATCGCTATTGCAGCAAAGACCTCTGAACCCAATCCAAAACTCCCTGGGACCATCCATACGGCAGCTTCCGAGATAGAGGCAGCGGGCGGACGTGCCCTTGCGATCCAATGTGATCTTCGGGATGAACTCCAGGTTCAAGCGGCCATTGCGCAGGCAGGGCAGGAGTTTGGTGGGTTAGACATCTTGATAAATAATGCAAGTGCGATCAATCTGACCAAGACTGAGGCCACCCCTGCAAAGCGTTTTGATCTGATGTTTGATGTCAATGTGCGAGGGACTTTTCTTGCCTCCCAGGCGGCAATCCCATTTCTGCGTCAATCTGGAAGTCAAGGGCGTAATCCTCATATCTTGAACCTCTCACCGCCACTTTCCATGAAACCGATCTGGTTTAAGAACCATGTCGCCTACACAATGGCAAAATATGGAATGAGCATGTGTGTGCTCGGTATGGCAGAGGAGTTCAAGCGTGATGGAATCGGTGTGAACGCATTATGGCCGCGCACTGTCATAGATACTGCAGCGCTGCAGATGATCCCTGGAGTAGATGCCAGCGCAGGTCGTACCCCAGAGATCATGGCCGATGCCGCTCACATCATCCTCAATCGTGTTGCCAGGGAGTGCTCCGGTAATTTCTTTGTCGATGATGAGGTTTTGGCCTCGGAGGGAGTCACAGATCTGGAGAAATACTCGGTGGTGCCGGGCACAAAAGAGTTTCTCCTTGATTTCTTCCTCGATTAGATACTTTTTTAGTTTTCAAGGTCGGACGAGAGAGAAGACATCTGATGCCAATATTTGAACTTGAACACAATGGTCCCAATGTAATCTCTGAATCAGAGAGAGGAGGCCGGGCCAGATCCCTGTTCTGGCCATGGTGTGCGGCAAATGTCTCTCTGCTAGCGCTCTCTTACGGCGCATTTTTCTTAGGATTTGGGATCTCATTTCGCCAGGCAACGATTGCGGCATTGATTGGAACGATTGGCTCTTTTTTGTTGGTCGGAGTCAGTTCACTTGCAGGCAAGCGCTCAAATGCCCCAACGATTGTCTTGTCTCGAGCCGCCTTTGGGGTTCGAGGAAGTGTTATCCCTGGCGCTCTCTCCTACCTAGTTTTCGTTGGCTGGGAGACGGTACTTGTCTCACTTGCAACTCTTGCAACTGGAACAGTCTTTTCACGCATCGGGGGAGTCGATCGCGATGTGGCCCTTGGTGCGGGTTTCTTACTCGCCGTCTGTCTTACTGTCATTGGCGGTGTTCTTGGGTTCAAGATAATTATGAGGCTCCAAAAGCTGCTGACGATCACAATAGTTGCTATGACCCTGGTCTATATCGCCCTAACGCTGAAAAACCTGCAATGGAGCTCCATCACATCCATTCCCGATGGATCCCTCCAGAGTTTCACCGGCGCTGTGATTTTTGCTATCACGGGAATCGGTCTAGGTTGGGTCAACTGCGCAGCTGACTATTCACGATATTTGCCTCGATCAGTTTCAGGCAAGTCTGTAGTTGGCTGGACCGTATTAGGGGCCTCAATCGTTCCCATCATCCTGGTAATTTACGGTGCAGCTCTCTCGGGTAGCAGTAAGGAGTTAAGTGATGCTATCTCCTTAGATCCAATTGGTGCGTTGACAACCTTGTTGCCGACATGGTTCCTGATCCCATTTGCCCTGGTTGCCATCTTTGGTCTGATAGGTGGAGCGATTCTAGATCTTTACTCTTCTGGATTGGCCCTCGTTTCAATCGGGGTTCCGATCAAACGCCATCAAGCCGCCATCATAGATGCCCTCATCATGCTTGCCGGAAGCATTTATATTGTGTGGTTTGCCGATAATTTCTTCTATCCATTCCAAGGTTTCCTCATTACCTTAGGTGTTCCAATTGCGGTGTGGTCGGCAATATTTGTTGCAGATGTCATCATGCGTAATAAAGCTTACGATGAGATCTCTCTTTATAACGCCTCTGGAGCATATGGCAGTACCAATATGGGCTCGCTGATAATAATGCTTGTTGGGACAATCATCGGTTGGGGCTTTGTCACAAATAGCTTTGCCCCATGGCTCTCATGGCAGGGCTATTTCTTAGCTTTCATCGGGGGTAGAGAGGGTCCATGGGCATTTTCTAATATTGGGGTTATATTCGCTCTGATTATTGGATTCTTTGGACACATACTCCTTGCAAGAAAAGCTATCGCCCAACAGGAGTCCTTCTGAGCCAGATATATCCGCTCATTCCAGAGATGATTGCGCAGAAAAACAAACCAAGTCGAATTTGATTGAGTTCGAGAGCGGTTGTGGCAACGATATCGGCGATGACCAGGGCCACAGTCAATCCCATACCGGCAAGCATTGCGATACCAGCAATCTCTCGCATGGTGATCTCTGTTTGGCCCCCCCATTTAATACACAACCAGGCAAATAGAGTGATTCCGATGACTTTGCCCAAGAATCGTGCGATGACTATTGAAAGTGTGGTCCTTGAGCCAAAATCACTGAGGTCAAAATTTAATGGAATGTTACTGATAATAATGACAGGTACGATGAAATAGGTCGACAGAGGAGTCAAAATCTTTATGATCTTACTTATGTGATCTCTACTTAAGGGAAGAATTAAGCCGAACGCCGCTGCGCCCAATGTGGAGAGAGCCTTGGCCGGGTGCAAGTCATTGCCGTAGAAGAGTCCAAGCACGATGAGTGAGAAGAGGTCATCGGCTATTGCAAGTGTCAATAAAAAAAGGCGAACATTCAGGCTCACACGCCTACCCAGAAGTGATAGGACTCCAAGAGCCAGGGCGATATCGGTCGGCATTGATGTAGCCCAGATCTGCGAAGTTGGATTAATGGCCAGAAAGATAGCGGCCGGTGCGAGCATCCCACCCACCGCTGCAACGATTGGAACAATGGCGCTTCGCACATCGCGCAGACCTGCTCTGATCTCTAGTCCAATCAGGAAGAAGAAGATGGCGATGAGTAGATTGAGGAACATAGCCCCAATCTACTTGGTGAGTAATGGAAAAACCCCGCCATTTTGATGACGGGGTTTTTGCGCAGAGAATCTTAAATGTCGAAGTAGAGCTCGAACTCTGCTGGATGCGGGCGCAGACGAACATAATCAACCTCTTGCCTGCGCTTGAACTCGATCCATGTATCGATGAGGTCCCTTGTGAATACCCCGCCTTTGAGCAGGAATTCATGATCGCGCTCAAGGTTCTTGAGCACTTCATCGAGTGAGCCTGGAACCTGTGCAATGGCTGCGGCCTCATCACCAGTCAACTCGTAGAGATCCTTATCAACGGGGGCAGGTGGTTCGATCTTATTGATAATTCCATCTAGACCTGCCATTAACATCGCCGCAAATGCTAGATAGGGATTGGATGATGGATCAGGGCAGCGGAACTCTATTCGCTTCGCCTTGGGATTAGATCCTGTGACGGGGATTCGGATGCAGGCCGAGCGGTTGCGCGCTGAATACACAAGGTTAACTGGCGCCTCATAGCCTGGGACCAAGCGACGGTAGGAGTTGACCGTTGGATTGGTGAAGGCAAGAAGTGATGGTGCGTGCTTGAGAAGTCCGCCGATGTAGTAACGGGCCATATCCGATAAGTCACCGTAGCCATCTCCGAAGAAGAGAGGCTTACCATCTTTCCACAGAGATTGATGAACGTGCATTCCTGAACCATTATCACCAAAGAGTGGTTTTGGCATAAATGTCGCCGTCTTACCACCCTGCCAGGCAGTATTGCGGACCACATATTTAAACTTCATGATGTCATCACCGGCATTCAAAATATCTGTAAAGCGGTAGTTGATCTCCATCTGACCTGCAGTACCGACTTCATGGTGTGAGCGCTCGACAAGGAGGCCAACTTTCCCGAGTTGCATCACCATCTCATCGCGCAGGTCGGCGAATTGATCGGTGGGTGATACTGGAAAATATCCACCCTTGACCCGCGTGCGATAGCCACGGTTTGGGGTTCCATCGGCATCCTCTTTGATTCCGGTGTTCCATGCGCCCTCATATGAATCAATCTCGTGATAAGCGGTGTTGATATCTGTCTTGAAACGAACTCGATCAAAGACATAGAACTCAGCCTCGGGTGCAAAGAAGGCGGTATCGGCAAAGCCTTGTGCGCGCATAAAATCGACGGCCTTAGCCACTACTCCACGAGGATCCCGGCTATATGGCGAGTCATCACTCGGATTATGAACGGAGAAAAGGATCACCAATGTCTTTTCTTTGCGATAAGGATCGAGAAATGCAGACTCCGGAATTGGTAGGAGCTTCATATCTGATTCATGAATAGATTGGAAGCCACGGATTGATGAACCATCAAACATCAGACCTTCGGTGAAGACGGCCTCATTAAAGGATTCAATCGGAACGTTGAAATGGTGCTGAATTCCTGGTAAGTCGGTGAATCGAACATCAATCAGCTTTACGTCTTCCTTTTTGATGTAGGCAAAGATCTCTGCTGAACTTTTAAACATGTATCTCCTAGTTGACATGAATACTACGTGCGTATTCTTTGCAGAGTCCTCACCGTTGAGCCCCTGCCTGATGGGGTAAGCGTAAGTCTTTGCCGCCAAAAGCCCATAACCGCCCTGTTACAGCCATGTTAAGAATTCGCACCCTCTAGGCTAAGCACGTGGATCAAACAGGCGGGCCGGTGCGCTTCGGGCGACGCTTGGTGGCAATCACCCTGGACTGGCTGGCCTGTTATGCAATCGTGGCCGCACTCTCTGGAGGAGTTGGCCAGATGTCTGGATTTAAGCCCGAAATCTTTTTTCTCTTCTTTGGTGAGGTCTTAATTCTTACCACCCTGAGTGGTGCATCTCTGGGGCAGAGGATCTTTGGTCTTCGTGTCGTCTCATTTGTTGATGGTGGCCCCATTTCCCCGATGCAGGCCTTCATCCGAACGTTTTTCTTAGTTCTAGTCTTCACCGCCGTCACTTATGATGATAATGGGCGTGGAATCCACGAACGTTTGAGTGGAACTATCTTGGTGAGGGCTTAGCGCATCCTAGGCGCACGGGTGGGCATCGGCCCTTTTGGAATCGGCATGGATAAACCGCCCACGGCCTTGAGCCTTGCTCGAACTTCGCGCATCTGACGCGCAGTTAATCTCTTTGGCAATTTTCTCAAGTGCTTCTGAAGTTTGCGGATTGGGACTTGACCGGTCTGCTCACCGACCATTACAAGTGCGATAGGCACACCAGGTGCAAAGCGCTCTGTCTTCTTTCGTTCATCATTGAGTAGTTGGGTAATCTGATTGGAGCCCTCTCCAGTTAGAACAATTCCGGCGCGGCCAACGCTTCTATGAACCATATCCTGATTGCGAGTCACTGCCACAGCAGGAGTTGTTGTCCATCCTTTCCGGATCGCCATGAGAACGCTTGCCCCTGCACCCATCTGACCCTCAATGGAGGAGTAAGCGGCCGCTCCGGCTTGACGAGTGAAAAACAGTAAGGCCACAAGAAGGGCGAGGGGGGCAAAGATGAAACCAAAATAAACTGGGTGATCGATTAATACTCCGATTGCTATTCCAATAATCCAAGTCAAGAGAAAGATTGCGATCAGGGCGAAGGGGATCCAAGGCTTTTGTGCCCTTGTCACCTTATAAGCATCCCTAAATGTCTGCAGGCGGGCAGATTTGCCCTTCTTTTCCTTTGCTTTTCTCTTGAACATATCCCTTAGTTTAGGGGAGCCGGGGCACTTCCACCAAGACGAGTTGGGGCCCATCGCTGCCCAACATGGCTATCAGGGTAGTTATCTTGAACTTGACGAAGCATCGCAACAAGTCTTTCTCGAAGTTCACGTTCTGCAATCTCAAGATCATCGCCCCTGGCATAGGTGATTGGCTCACCAAATACAACACTGATTGGAATGTGTTCACGGCGCAGATTTCTCTTTACGCCCTTTGTCCATACACGCTGGCTACCCCAGATGACTGTCGGGATTACGGGAACACCTGCCCCCATCGCTAGCCGCACTGCCCCAGATTTCAAGGCTTTGATTTCAAAGCTAGTCGAGATAGTTCCTTCGGGAAAGATTCCAATGATCTCACCAGATTTGAGAGCACGCAGAGCTGCGACAAAGGATGCCGCCCCATTCTCTCGATCCACATTGATATGGTGCATTCCACGCATTAGGGGCCCAGCTACCTTGTTTGCAAAGATCTCTTTTTTGGCCATAAAGCGAACGTAGCGCCCAGCAGGTAGAGCCGCAGTTCCAGCGAGTGCAAAATCAAAATATCCCACGTGATTGATTGCAAGGATGGCACCACCCTTGCGAGGAACATTCTCATCACCTTGGAAATCAAATTTAAGACCCAAATACCTCCACAGTGATTTCACCAACACAATCACCGGGGGATAGACCAGATCAACCATGAGCTGCCTTAGCGGCCATTGCCTGTCTGTACAGACGTCCAGCCCGATAACTTGAGCGAACTAATGGACCGCTCATCACACCGAGAAAACCGATTTCAGAGGCCTGTGCGGCTAGCTCAACAAACTCCTGTGGTTTAACCCAACGCTCTACTGGGTGATGGCGATTTGTCGGACGCAGATACTGGGTGATCGTGATGAGGTCGCAACCTGCGCTGCGAAGATCCACAAGTGCCTGCGAGACCTCTTCGCGCGTCTCACCCAAACCGAGAATCAGATTTGATTTTGTTATCAATCCAAAATCGCGGGCCATGCCAATCACACGCAGGGATTTTTCATATGTGAAGGCAGGACGAATCTCTTTGAATATTCGAGGCACTGTCTCTAGGTTGTGGGCAAATACCTGCGGCCATGTTTGAAAAATCTCATTTAAGAGATCGCTCTTTGCATGAAAATCAGGAGCAAGCATCTCTACCCCACAGCCAGGATTGAGTTGATGCACCTGTCGGATCGTTTCGGCGTACAACCATGCACCCTCATCAGCAAGGTCATCGCGTGTTACTCCTGTGATCGTGGCATAGGCCAATCCCATCGCCTTTACTGATTGAGCAACCTTGAGTGGTTCGGTGCGATCTAATGGATCTGGCTTTCCCGTGTCGATATTGCAGAAATCACATCGTCGGGTGCACTTATCCCCACCGATCAAAAATGTTGCCTCTTTATCCTCCCAACATTCAAAAATATTTGGACAGGCCGCTTCTTGGCAGACAGTATGAAGACCCTCACTTTGTACTAAAGAGCGTAGACGTGTGTACTCAGGGCCCATATTCGCTCGAGTTTTGATCCACTCAGGTTTGCGTTCGATGGGAGTCTTGGCATTACGTGCCTCTATCCGAATCATCTTTCGGCCCTCAGGTGCAGTGCTCATCTGCACACCCGCTTGAGGGATTCAAATATATGCCGCTCGAGAACTGGTGATACTTCCTCGATAGTGATGGGGTGAGCTAACTCTTTTTGCATCGAGGTCACATCGGCATCGTTGATCCCACATGGGATGATCTGCTCGAATGCAGAGAGATCGGGGCTGACATTGAGCGCGAAGCCGTGCATGGTGACACCTTGTGCGACCCTGATTCCAATCGCGGCGATTTTACGATCACCTTTGTCATCACGTATCCAAACGCCTGATCGGCCTTTGATGCAATGTGCCTTTATTCCGAACTCAGCACACACGAGAGTAAGTCCGGCCTCAATCTCTCGAACAAAACCAACGAGCTCGGTCGGCTTGGCAAGGCGGACAATCGGGTAGCCAACGAGTTGTCCTGGACCATGCCAGGTAATCCGCCCTCCACGATCTACATCTATGACAGGTGCTCCATTTTGGGGACGCTCTGAGACGTCATAGCGCCTTCCTGCGGTGTAGACGGAGGGGTGCTGTAACAACACAAGCGTATTGGCTCGTTTCATCTGCGCGACCTCACCATGAATTCTTCGTTGTTCTTGCCAAGCCTCTGAGTAGTCAATGAGACCATGGCGAATAAGGGCGATGGTTGTCTCATATGTACTCACCCGGTCGGACATGCAGATAGCCTAAAGGTAGGCTTTCATCCTTACCAATTTGAAAGGTAGTTACCGTGTCGCAGACAATCGTTAAGAAGAGCCGACGTCCTTTTGTGAGCTCTCTTATAGTGATCTTCATCTGGTTGGGTGCCAGCGCGGTTTTTGGTCCGCTCTTTGGAGCCCTTTCAACGGTGCAAGAGAACGATAACTCTGCCTTTCTACCTGACAGTGCCGAATCTACCCAGGCCTCCAAGATCACTGCGACATTCACTGCCGATCAAAATCAGAGCCTGCCAACCCTGGTCTTGTATATAGGAGAGATCAATCAGGAGAAGATTGCAGCCCTGAATGAACGTTTGTCAGGATTGGCAGATAAGAAAATCGGTGAGACCGATGTACCAATCTCAAAGTATCTGATCCAAGGTGAAGAGATTTTTGCCTTTCCATCACAGGACGGAAAGGCTCTGTTGGTTAATCTTCCATTCAAATCAGAGATTGCCACCGACCTGTTGCCTAATGAACTCCCGGCCTTGCCTGAAGTGATCGAGACGCTGCGCGAAGATGCATCTGAATATGCAGCAAGTGTGGATCTCACCTCAAATGTCACCGGTATCGGCGCTCTGCTGGGTGATCTCTTTGGGGCCTTTGAGGGAATCGACTCATCGCTTCTGTTCACGACCTTAATAGTCGTTGCCCTCATCTTGATAGTCGTCTATCGCTCTCCTGTCCTTTGGATTCTTCCCCTATTTTCGGCAATCATCGCCTTATCAACTGCCGGAGGTCTGGTCTATCTTTTGACCAAGAGTGATGTCATCGATTTGAACGGCCAGTCTCAGGGGATTTTATCCGTACTCGTATTGGGTGCGGCCACTGACTATGCCCTTCTTCTTATCGCGCGCTATCGGGAAGAGTTGCATCATTTCGATGATCCATTTGTTGCGATGAAGGCAGCGATTAAGGGTGTCTTTGAACCGATTCTCGCCTCTGGCTCAACGGTGATCGCTGCACTGCTTGTCCTGCTTCTGAGCGATCTCTCCGGTAACCGAGGTTTAGGTCCAGTAGGTGCAATCGGCATCGCAGTATCGATGTTGACAATTTTGACTCTGTTACCAGCCTTGTTAGTGGCTTGTGGTCGCTGGGTATTTTGGCCCCGCATTCCACGCCATGATGATCTCAACTCTCAACTCACCGGAGTATGGGCCAAGATCGGATCGAGTGTTCAAAAACGTCCACGCAAACTCTGGATTGGTACCTCAGTTGTTTTAGTTGTACTAGCTGGATTTTCCACAACTCTGAATGCTCGCGGCTTATCTACCGTCGATGCCTTTACTCAGCGCACTGATTCAGTCGTTGGCTTAGAGTTGTTAGGCCAACATTTTCCGGGCGGATCAGGTCAACCGACAGAGGTTGTCGTGAGTCAAGGTTTAGCCGAGGAGGTATCGGCGGCCATACTTTCAATCCAAGGTATCGCATCTGTGGAACCTCTACGCACTGCTCCGGCGATTCCAGGTCAACCAGATGCGCCAATCAAAATCATAGATGGCACCCTAATTTTGAACGTGATACTGAACCTGAATCCTGACTCTGTCGCGGCTCGCGATATGATCCCAAAGATTCGAGATGCCGTTCGGGCAATCGATCCCTCAATTCTCGTTGGAGGCTCGACTGCTGTCGCCTTTGACACCGATGTTGCTGCCAATCATGACAATCGCACCATTATCCCTATTGTGCTCGTGATCATCACAATCATCCTTGGCCTGCTTCTTCGAAGCATATTATCGGCGACGCTACTTCTTGGAACAGTGGTCCTGTCCTTTTTCGCAACTTTAGGTGCATGTCAACTTGTATTTGAGAACATTTTTGGCTTCAAAGGTGCGGATACTTCATTTCCTCTCTTTGCCTTCATCTTTCTGGTGGCCCTAGGAATTGACTACAACATCTTCTTGATGACTCGAGTGCGTGAGGAGAGTGCAAAAATTGGAACTCGCGCAGGCGTCATCAAAGGTTTAACCGTGACCGGAGGAGTGATCACCTCAGCTGGGGTCGTTTTAGCTGCTACATTCGCCGTTCTTGGCATCTTGCCTCTGGTCTTTTTAGCAGAGCTCGGCTTCGCGGTGGCATTTGGAGTTCTGCTCGATACTTTGATTGTGCGCACAATCTTGGTCCCGGCCCTTGCCTACGATATTGGTGGCAAGATCTGGTGGCCATCAAAGCTGGCGAGCAAGTAGGTGGCCTTGCGCGTTGGAATAGCCGGCTATGGATTAGCCGGGAGATATTTCCACGCGCCCCTTCTGAAAGGTTGTGGTTTTCAGGTCGCAGCAGTTGTAACAACTAATTCCGAGCGTGCCCAACACGCACATGATGATTTTCCAGATGTAAAAATCGTTAACTCCATTGACGAGTTAGTCCAGATTTCTTTGGATCTCATCGTCGTGGCATCGGCCAATATTGTTCACGCCGAACAGGCGATTGCCTCGATTAACTCAGGTATTCCAGTAGTCGTGGATAAACCCATGGGTCGAACATTTTTCGAGACCAAGTCCATCATCGATGCTGGAGTTGCCGCTGGTATACCGGTGTGCACATTTTTTAATCGACGCTGGGATAGCGATGCACTCACCATCAAGAGAGTCCTTGCCTCCGGAGAACTTGGATCGATTCACCGCCTTGAGTCACGTTTTGAACGTTTTCGCCCAAATCGAAATCCGCAATCATGGCGTGAAAATATGAGTGTTGCGCAAGGTGGAGGACTCCTCCTTGATCTTCAACCACATCTGATCTCAACTGCGATTGATTGGTTTGGCACTGCCGATCTAGTGAGTGCATCGGTAAGGGCTTTGCGTGGTGGCGCCGACGATGATTCTGTATTAACACTCAAACATTCCAGCGGAGTTATCTCTTATTTATCGGCAAGCGCAATCGTGGGAGCACCAGGGCCTCGGATACGGATTCTGGGCACAAACGGGGCTCTCATCATCAACGAATTAGATCCCCAGGAGGGGCTCCTGCGAGAGGGCCTGTATCCCAGAGGGGGCAGTTGGCAGATCCCAACTGCATCAAGGGCATTTATTCATCGTGGTGATGATGTTGAAGAGATTGCGGGTGAGCATGGTAATTATGGGCTTTTCTATCAGGCCGTTGCCGGTGCACTAGAAAACAAGAATCCTTGGCCAATCGATAACCAAGATGCCCTTCTGGTGGCGCGCATCATCGATAAAGCAGGCCAGAGCTAACCACATGGCTCATTCATATGATTATGCGATCATCGGCGGGGGTTTAGCGGGTTTGAGTGCGGCCCTTACTCTGCAGGAGAAGGGCGCTGATGTAGTCCTGTTAGAGGCAAGTGATCGTGTAGGGGGACGGGTCGCAACTGATGAGATCTCAGGATTCCTCTGTGATCGTGGATTCCAACTGATCAATTCGAAGTACCCATCATTAGTTGCCCTTGATGTGGTCAGAGAGATCGAATTTATCCCTGCTCGCCGGATCATCGAGGTTGCAGTAGGGAATAAACGACATGTAATCGGAGATCCTCGCACTGCTCCGTTCTCTGTCTTTGATTCGGCGACAGGAACAATTCTTGAAAAAATCAACTTACTCCGGCTCATTTTTACTAAGCCCACAAAAGAGGAATCACTGGGTCAACTCCTTAAGGGCGTGGGAAGGACATACGAGCGCACTCTTCGCCCCTTTTTAGAAGGGGTTTTCCTCACCGACCCGCATGAAGTCGATGCCACTTATGGCATCTCCACTATTCGCTCATTTATCAACGGGTCACCGGGGTTGCCTCGAGAGGGAGTTGGTCAACTACCTATGGCCTTAGCAAAGCGAGTTCACAATCTGAAACTGCATACCCGTGTGGAGCGATTCTCCCATTCGCTCATCGAGACATCACAAGGGGATTTTTTAGCGAAGAAAATCATCATCGCAACCGATACAGCAACTGCAGCACAGTTGATAGATTCAGGTAATGGAATACCTATGGCTGGCTGTATCACCTGGTATCACACATCAGAAATCAACCCGTCGGGCACGGGGTATTTGATCGTGGATGGGCAACGACGAGGACCGGTAATAAATAGCGTTGTCATCTCAGATATCTCACCATCGTATGCTCCGCCCGGTGCCCACCTGATCTCATCTACGTCGGGTCTAAATACAACTGAATCTGAAGTCAGGCGACATTTGGCTCTCTTATGGTCGATTGATACTCGTGATTGGCCGTTGATTGCAAAGTATGAGATTGCATCGGCGCTGCCTTTGCACTACGTAGGTAAGCCCCTTTCACAACCTCTCAAGATCAGCGAGCGAATATTTGTCGCAGGAGATTATCGGGCCGTTCCATCACAGCAAGGAGCCCTATTTACCGGAAGATTAGCCGCCGAGTTAGCTTTCCACTAAGGCATTGAGAGCCTGCGAGATGTGGGCATAGTCCCACGTGAACCCCGATTGCGTGAGAATATGTGGCACCACGCGTTTTGATCCAAGTACCTCACTTGAAAAACCTCCAAGGGCGAGTTTGAGCGCAAAGGCCGGTGCAGGAAAAACCGCAGGTTTATGCAGTGCGCGGGCTAGGGAAGAGGTGAACTCCTGATTTGTCACTGGATTTGGTGAGGTCAGATTTACAGGACCTGAGATGCTTTCAACGAGAGCAAAGTCGATTGCTCGAACTACATCATGGAGTGTGATCCACGACCACCACTGTCTGCCATTACCAAGTCTTCCACCAAGACCAAATCGAAAGAGGGGGAGCATTTTTCCGAGAGCACCACCGGTTGGATCTAAGACAAGACCCGTGCGCAGTTTCACAGTGCGAACACTCCCAGCTAAGTCAGCGGCCGCCTCCCATTCGTGACAGACTGCAGCCAGAAAATCATCACCGACTCGATCTGATTCAGTGACAGCGCGATTACCGCTCTCGCCATACCAGCCGATAGCGCTGGCTGATATAAAGACATCGGGTCTGACTTGTGAAACTGCCTTTGCGATGGTGCTTGTTCCCAGCAATCGAGAGTTGAGAATCTGAGCTTTATATTTTTTACTCCAGCGCTTGTCGGCAACGGGAGTTCCCGCCAGATGGATAATCGCATCTACACCCTCAAGGGCAGCTACATCCACATAGCCCGTCTGAGGATCCCAAGTAATCTCATCAACGGCGACAGGTGCTCTGCGCACCAGCCTTTGGACAGTGTGTCCCTCTGATTTTAAATGACCAACGAGGGCGGTCCCAATCAATCCTGAACTGCCTGTAATAGCGATACGTTCAGGGATTCCCATAGTTATTAGAGTCCCAAATCAGATTCGAAAGCTCCACCTTCAAGACGCTCTTTGAGAGTTACCAAGAATCGAGCAGCATCTGCGCCATCTACAACACGATGATCATAGGAGAGTCCCAAATAAACCATCGAGCGAATAGCGATTGTCTCTCCTCCATCCTCTCCACGCACAACCATGGGGCGCTTAACTACTGCGCCAAGGCCGAGTATGGCTACCTGTGGTTGATTGATGATTGGAGTATCAAAGAGAGCTCCGCGACTGCCTGTGTTGGTCAGGGTGAACGTACCGCCACCTAGTTCATCGGGAGTGACCTTGTTATCGCGGGTACGAGCAGCGAGGTCGGCAATCTTTCGTGCGATGCCCCCCATATTTAAATCTCCCGCATTTGAAATTACAGGTACCAATAATCCACGCTCAGTATCGACTGCGATGCCTAGGTGTTCTGTGCCGTGATATGTGATCTGATCTGCCTCAACTGAAGAGTTCAGGACGGGATGTTGTTTTAGAGCCTCACACACCGCAACTGCGAAGAAAGGTAGAAATGAGAGTTTCACGCCCTCTCGTGCCTCGAAGTTCTCCTTTGATCGCTCGCGCAGGCGCGCAATCTTCGTCACATCAACTTCAATGACGGTAGTTAACTGGGCACTGATCTGTAAGGACTCGACCATCCGAGCTGCAATGACCTTGCGAAGCCGTGACATCGTGACGGTAGTCCCACGAAGAGGCGATGCTGCAACCGCCGGGGCAGCTCGCACGGTGGTTGGGCGGGCAGATGAGACATTTGTCGCTGCACTCACTGCCGATACTGCTGGTCTTGATAAGGACTCAACGTCCTCTCGGCGGATGCGACCGCCAATGCCTGTACCTTTAATCTGAGAGAGATCCACACCAAGATCATTGGCTAATTTTCGTACCAGGGGAGTGACGTAGGCATCGGTGGGTTGAACTATGGATGCTACGGGGGCTGCAACTACGGGTGCTGCAACTACGGGTGCTGCAACTACGGGTGCTGCAACTACGGGGGCTGCAACTACGGGGGCTACGGGTGCGGTGCTCTCTGTGCTATCTCCGATGACGGCAAGACATGCACCGACTGCAACGGTGGTATCGACTGGTACATCAATTGATAGAAGGACACCTGCAACGGGGGATGGGATCTCTGTATCTACCTTGTCCGTTGAGACTTCAAGGAGTGCCTCATCAACTGCCACCGAGTCACCAACATTTTTCAGCCAACGTGTAACGGTTCCTTCGCTGACGCTCTCCCCAAGTGCGGGCATGGTCACTAAATGAGTCATATCTATATTCTCCCTGATTATCCGTGCGCGTGGAGCGCTTTACCCGCAAGTGCCATGTGTGCCTCACCCATCGCCTCTGACAGGGTCGGATGTGCGTGAAGCAAGGATGCTACATCTACTGCTCGAGCCTCCCAATTGAAGATAAGTTCTGCTTCGGCCAGAAGTTCACCGACCCGCGCACCCACCATATGAACTCCGAGTATGGCTCCGTCCTTTTCGGCGATTAATTTAATGGAGCCAGCAGTACCAAGAATCTGGGCCTTACCATTACCAGCTAGGTCATAGGTAAGTTCGACTACATCATGACCTCGTCTTTTTGCCTCTGCTGTTGTCAAGCCAACTGAAGCAACTTCAGGGTCCGAGTAAGTCACACGTGGGACTCCATCGTAATTGATTGGGCTTGGATTTAATCCTGCAATCTCCTCGGCGACCAGTACACCCTCGGCAAAGCCAACATGGGCCAACTGTTGGGTAGGGATCAGATCACCCACTGCCCAAATGCCTGGAACGTTGGTGCGGCACTTGTCATCAACTAGAACATAGCCATGATCCATGGTGATACCTGTCGCCTCATAGCCCAAGTTCGCAGACACAGGCCCACGACCTACAGAGACCAGAAGGATTTCGGCAGAGAATGTCTTACCATTTTCTAAGGTTACTTCAACACCTTTTTTGTTTGTGGTGACAGATTTAGAGAATACTCCGAGTTCAAATTTAATTCCACGCTTTCTAAAGGCGCGTTCTAACTGTTTACTTGATGACTCATCCTCAAGGGCGACTAGGTGTGATAGGCCCTCGATGATTGTTACATCTGAGCCAAATGACTTCCAGACAGATGCGAACTCACATCCAATCACGCCTCCACCTAAAATAATGACACTCTTTGGGACATATTCCATCTTGGTCCCATGATCGGATGTGATGATCTTCTTACCATCGATCTCAATACCCGGCAAAGTCTTAGCGTATGAGCCGGTTGCAAGAACGATATTTTTACCGGTGTAGATCTGACCATTCACCTCTACTGAGTTTTTTGAGACCAGCTTTCCATATCCTTCAATGTATGTGATCGCACGAGATTTGATCAAGCCTTGTAATCCCTTATGCAACCGAGAGATGACCCCATCTTTGTAGGAATTCACCCCTGCCATGTCAATACCATCGAAACTTGATTTCACCCCGAATTTGCCGCCCTCTCGTGCTCCATCGGCGATCTCAGCGCTATGAAGAAGAGCCTTTGTGGGGATGCAACCTCTATGGAGGCAGGTACCACCAACCTTGTCGGCCTCGATGAGAGCAACGCTCTTGCCCAACTGTGCACTTCGTAGTGCGCAGGCATATCCACCGCTACCCCCACCGATGATGACTAAATCAAACTCTGGCACGCGTGTAGCTCCATTCGTAATCTGCAACTCGTCAAGGTCTATCTTGCCGTACAAGGGAGGAAAGCGCACAATGCCTGGATTTAAGCCCCCTCAACTAGGGTGACGAGTGCGCGAAGTGCGATTCCAGTACCACCAACTGGGGTGTATCCATGAGCACTGGCTGTGTTAAAGGCTGGGCCAGCAATATCTAAGTGAAGCCAGGGCAGATCTGGATGAACAAACTCCTTGAGGAATAAACCTGCCACCAACATGCCACCACTTTTATCTCCGATATTTGCCATATCTGCAACAGGGGAGTCAAGGGATGCGCGTAGCTCAACTGGAAGAGGCATAGGCCAGAATTGTTCGCCACTGCGATCTGCCGCGGCAAGGAAGCGTGTTGAGAACTCCTCATTATTTGTCATAACCGCACTGGTTCGAGTACCGAGAGCGATCACTTGGGCACCAGTCAAAGTAGCCACATCGATGATGCCATCGAGTTTGTTCTTACTAGCTTGGGCTTTGACAAGTCCATCGGCTAGAACTAAACGCCCTTCTGCATCTGGATTTAAAACCTCGATGGTTTTGCCACCTAAAATTGTGATGATGTCACTGGGACGTGTCGCAGTATCACTTGGCATATTCTCAGCCAGTGGCGCCCATGTTTCGATTGCGATGGGGAGTTTGAGCGCAGCAATCGCAAGTGTTGCAGCACAGACCGCGGCCGCCCCACTCATATCTGATTTCATCGCCTCCATTCCTAGCGCTGGTTTGAGAGCCAAACCGCCTGTATCAAAGGTGATCCCTTTTCCTACAAATGCATATCGCTTCTTTGCACCGCCAGAGGGTGTGTATGAGATATGAAGCAGGCGAGGGGGATTCGCTGAGCCTTGACCTACCCCGATGATTCCACCGAAGCCACCAGATTTGAGTTGCTTCTCATCCCAGATGCTTACCTTCAGGCCAGCCTTAGCACCACCCAGGGATTTGATCGAATCGGATAGTTTCTTACAAAATGAGATAGGGGTCAGATGACTTGGTGGCGTGTTGATTAAATCGCGGACCAAGAATGTGTAGTCGGCAATAATCTTTGCGCGAGCCAGCGCTGCTTTAGCATCGGCCTTGGACGCCGATTTGCTGTAGATAGTGATTGTTTTGAGAGCGGCCTTGAGATCGGGCTTGGATGATCCTTTGAACTCACTAAAGACGTAGGCACCAAGTGCTGCTCCCTCTGCGACAGCTGCGATACTTTCAGGGCGATTATTCGATAGTGCAAAGGTCGCACTACTCGTACCAGTGAGTGCACGTGATGCTGCACCCGCTGCTCGGCGCAGAACCTCATGCGGATAGTGATTAGATTTCTTCCCAAGACCGGTAAAGACCATCATGCGAACTGCAGTGCCAGGGGCTTTGACTACTTCATCAGGGGCACCCGTTGCGCCCATTTCAATCAAAGATGCCAGAATCGCCTGAGTGTCGATCGCTAATTCACCTGATTCGATTGAAATGCCGCCTTTGGAGTTCGTGCTTGCCAATCCAACTACAAGGACCTCATCTTTGAGAGGCCCATCGGAGATTTTCAATGTAGTCATAGGCTTCATCGTAATAGATGTCTTGGTAAGTTTGTACTATGAAGTTATCTCCACTCAATGAGCGACATGTAGTCCGTAAGGCGAAGATGGCTGATTTTGGTGGGTGGATGATGCCGATCGAGTATCCAGGGGGCGGAGTTCTGGCTGAGCACACCTCCGTTCGAGAGCGGGTGGGCATCTTTGATGTGTCACACCTGGGAAAGGCTTCGGTCACAGGCGTTGGCACACTGGATTTCCTCAATGGAATGTTCACGAATGATCTCAATCGGATTGCAGATGCTTCAGCCCAGTACACCCTTTTGTGCACTCCAGAGGGTGGTGTAATCGATGATTTGATTGCATATCGAAATTCAAAGGATGATTTTTTCTTGGTTCCCAATGCGGCAAATACTGAGAGGGTAGTTGCAGAGTTGGCAAATAAGGCCCCCAAATCCATCACCGTGCGCAACCTTCATCAGGAGTATGCGGTCATAGCCGTACAAGGACCTCTCGCGCCACAGGTGATGCAACTCCTTGGAGTCAATACCAGTATCGATTACATGGCCTTTGCGCGAGTGGTGGTCGCTGGGGCAGATGTCATCATCTGCCGAACTGGCTATACGGGCGAAGTTGGATATGAACTCTTACCTGGAGTGGACGATGCGTATCGTGTGTGGGATGCCCTGGAGGCTGTGATCAAACCTCTTGGTGGATTGGTCTGTGGACTCGGAGCCCGGGACACATTGCGAACTGAGATGGGATACCCACTTCATGGCAATGAACTCTCACTTGAAATCTCTCCCGTCCAGGCAAGTGCATCATGGGCGATTGCGTGGGAAAAGGGTGATTTTCAAGGAAGTGAAGTCTTACGCCTTCAGAAATTAGATAAATCCATGGTGCGCAGCCTGGCTCTGAAATCATGCGATCGTGGGATTCCACGAGCACACATGCAGGTTAAGAATTTGGCCGGAGAGCTTTTGGGGGAGATTACAAGCGGGACTTTCTCACCTACTCTCAAAATCGGTATTGGTCTGGCACTTCTTGCACCTGGTGTCAAGCTGGGCGATACATTGGTCATTGATGTTCGCGGGCGTGAATCTCTCGTTGAGGTAGTTAAATCTCCCTTTGTTACATCGCACGTTCGCTAGATTTACTTATGACCTATAAATCTGCAATCACAGGACTTGGCAACCGAGCCCTCAAGTCATAAGGTTGTGGCGTGGAATTTCGTCGCCTCGGTAGCACAGGAATGTATGTCTCTGAGATCTCTTACGGCAATTGGATTACACATGGCTCACAAGTTGAGGCCGAAGCTGCCATCAAATGTGTCAAAAAAGCCCTTGATGTGGGCATTACTACCTATGACACCGCCGATGTGTATGCCGGCACTCGTGCCGAAGTCGTTTTGGGCAAAGCACTCAAAGGCGTGCGTCGTGAGTCTTATGAGCTCTTTACGAAGGTTTACTGGCCCACCGGTGCTGGTAAAAATGACCGTGGCCTATCGCGCAAACACATCATCGAATCATGCAACGCATCGCTCAAGCGCCTAAAGACCGATTACCTCGATCTTTACCAGATGCATCGTTTTGACTTTGAAACACCGCTCGAGGAATCACTCAGCGCTTTTGATGATCTGATTCGCGCCGGAAAGGTCCATTACATCGGCTTTTCTGAGTGGAATGCTTCGCAAATTTCATCGGCCCTTGCCATACAAGATGCACGTGGTTACAACCGATTTGTCTCAAGTCAGCCGCAATACTCAGCACTTTGGCGTGTGATTGAGGCCGAAGTCCTACCACTATCTGTTAAAGAGGGTATTGGTCAGATTGTCTGGTCACCTATCGCGCAGGGAGTCTTGACGGGTAAGTATCTACCAGGGAAAAAAGTTCCTGCAGGCTCGCGTGCTACCGATAAGAAGAGTGGGGCTAACATGATTAAGGGCTGGCTGCGTGAGGAAGTATTGAGTGCAGTTCAAAACTTAGCGCCTGTGGCCAAAGAGGCGGGTTTGACGATGTCTCAACTGGCCATTGCTTGGGTATTGCAAAATCCAAATGTCTCATCGGCGATTATGGGAGCGACAAAGCCGTCTCAAGTCAAGGAAAATGCAAAAGCCTCAGGTGTGAAACTGGATGTAGATACGATGAAGGCGATAGATAAGGTTCTTGGGAAACTTCCTGAAACTGATCCAAGCAAAAACGCTAGCCCAAATCCGCGCCCTTAATTAACCTTGTCTCCCACTTTAGTTTGAGGGTGTGGTGCGCGTAGTCTGCGCATCTGCGTAGAGCGCAACCAGGCATACATTCCAAGCCCCTTTGTAGGCACGTTTGGGAATTTCTGGGCCATGAGTGTGCGGATTTTTCGTCCTAAGAAGATTCCATCAATGACTGCCATGATCAACACCCCATACATAATGGCGATCGCTCCTAACTGGACCGATGGAGTGGGGATGAGAGTGAGGATAAGGACAACGAAGATGATGGGGAGAAAATATTCGCCGATAGATCGACGGGCATCCACATAGTTACGAACGAAGCGCCGCGCCGGTCCTCTATCTCGTAGAGGAAGAGCACTCTCCTCTCCGCGCAGATAGGCTGCTCGACTTGCCATACGGTCTTGGCGGGAGGCCAATTTAGCCTCACGTTTTTGCTCCTTGGTCACCACAGGGGCGAGGGAGGAGGTAATGCGCTTCGCCTCTGAGATCTTGCGTTTAGGGGTTGGGCGTCCTTTGCCGGTCGGTTCATTTTTCATGTGACCCACTATATAAGTCTTGCGCCACGTTGCACTCGCACTGATCAGGGGGAGCAGGTAGAATATGTCACTACATCCGAGGAGATCACTTATGTCTATAGATACACCTACTGATTCACTCACCACGGCCATCCGACTTACCGATGTGGCTGCGGTAAAGGTGGCTGCTTTGTTGGCCCAGGAGGGTCGTGATGACCTGATGTTGCGTGTAGCCGTTCAACCAGGAGGTTGTTCTGGGCTGCGCTATCAGCTTTATTTCGATGATCGAAACCAAGATGGAGATGTCATCCACGAGTTTGGTGGGGTTAAGGTAATTATCGACAAGATGAGTGATCCCTATCTGATGGGCGCATCGATAGATTTCGTAGATACGATCGAGAAGCAGGGCTTTACGATAGATAACCCCAATGCTGGCGGCTCGTGTGCTTGTGGGGATTCATTTAACTAATCGGCAGCCCAATCCGCTCTAGGATTGTGGGATGAAGATCGCTGTTGCAGGTTCAGTCGGCCTCGATCATTTGATGAGCTTTTCGGGCAAGTTTACCGACTCCTTCGTTGCCGGCTCCATGGAGAAAATCTCTCTCTCATTTCTTGTCGATACTCTGGATGTACGCCGCGGGGGATGCGCGGCCAACATCTCATTCGGCATGGGTGTACTCGGTTTGAACCCAGTCTTGATCGCAGCCGTTGGAAAAGACTGGCCGGATTATGAGGCCTGGTTATCGCGCCATGGCGTTGATACTTCACATACTCTAGTTTCAGACTCTCTCTACACCGCACACTTCATGGTGACAACCGATGACGATTTAAATCAAATCGCATCGTTTTTCCCTGGAGCAATGAGTGAGGCCCGCAATATAGAGCTGGGGCCCATCATGGAGAAGGCAGGTCGCTTTGATCTGCTCGTGATCTCTCCCGATGATCCGCAGGCGATGCTGCGCCACACCGAGGTCTGTCGTCAGTTAGGCATCGCAGTTGCTGCAGATCCCTCTCAGCAGATGGCGCGCATGAGTGGCGATGAGATCAAACTTCTCATCGATGGCGCTGCTTACCTTTTTATGAATGAGTATGAGCTCGCCTTAGCGATGCAAAAGACTGGCTGGAGCGATGCTGAGATTTTGAGCCGAGTAAAGGTCCGCGTTATAACGTTAGGGGCTAATGGTGCCAAGGTCGAAACTGCCACTGGCGAATCTGTCCACGTCGGATGTCCCAAGGAAAATGCAAAAACCGACCCGACAGGAGTAGGCGACTCATTTAGATCGGGATTTGTCGCAGGACTTGCATGGGGTCTGTCCCACGAGCGCTGCGCCCAGATCGGGGCACTCATCGCAACGTATGTGATCGAAACAGTGGGCACTCAGGAGTATCGATTCACGTCCCAGGAGTTCATTGATCGATTTGCCCAAGCTTACGGAGCCGATGCTGCGGCCGAGATAGCCCCCCATCTTAAAAAATAGAGTGTGCTCTCAACCACAGGCGGGCGTAGGTTTTCAAGACGAAGATATCCCGGGAGGGCATATACCCTTAGGCCATGAGGATGAGCGGGGCGAGAAAAATCGGCATGTTTGTCTGCCTTGCTCTGCTGACCGGCTGCTCCAAGGTCTCAGAGCTCGGCTTTCCGCAGGGCGTGACAAGTGTGACCGATCAATCCCTGCCTTTGTGGCAGGGCGCATGGATCGCCGCGGGAGTTGTTGGGGTTATCACCCTCGTATTGATCTTATGGCCGGCAGTATTTCACCGCCCAAAGGTTGGGGCGCCAGAGTTTCCAAAGCAGACTCAGTACAACATCCCAGTTGAGATCACCTACACGGTTATCCCCCTGATCATCGTTGCCGCTCTCTTTTACTTCACGGTTCAAAAGCAAAACGTGATCACAGCCAAGAGCACTACCCCTATCCATGAGATCGCTGTGACTGGATTCCAGTGGTCATGGCAGTTTGCTTACACAGATGCAGGCAAAGAGGCAGTGGTGACAGGCACACCATCCAAACCACCTGTTTTGGTCTTGCCTCTGGGCCAGCGTGTGCGATACACATTACGTGCCAACGATGTCATTCATGGTTTCTGGATTCCAGCTTTTATGATTCAAATGCAGAACATTCCAGGAGTCACCAATAACCTAGAATTTACGGCCAATAAACTAGGTGAGTATCCAGGCCGGTGCAACATGCACTGTGGCCGCTCCCATTCGCAGATGCGATTTACGGTAAAAGTCGTAACTGCCTCTGAATATGAGGATTACATTCAATCCCTTGGAGGCAGCGCGGCATGACAACCTATGCGCAGCGTCCATTAACCAGCCTACCTAGCGCTGTTCGAGCACCCAAGGGTAAAAACTTCCTTAAGTGGGTGAGATCGACTGATCACAAGACGATCGGCTACCTCTATCTGATGACCTCATTTGCCTGGTTTTTAATCGGTGGCATCTTAGCTTTGGCCCTTCGCAGCGAGCTCGCCCGACCGGGGATGCAGTTCTTAAGCTACGAGCAGTACAACCAGATCTTTACCATGCATGGCACGATTATGCTCTTGATGTTTGCCACACCTTTGTTCGTTGGCTTTGCAAATGTGATCATGCCACTGCAGATTGGCGCCGCCGATGTGGCCTTCCCACGCCTGAACATGCTCTCATATTGGCTCTACCTCTTCGGCGGTTTGATGGCATTTGCCGGATTCCTCTCTCCCGGGGGAGCAGCCTCCTTTGGATGGACCGTCTATGTCCCACTCTCAAATGCAACGTACTCACCCGGCATCGGCGCAGATCTCTGGCTTGTTGGTCTGGCAATTAGTGGTGTCGGAACAATCCTTGGCGGGGTCAACTTCATTACAACGATTGTGACGATGCGGGCTCCTGGTATGACGATGTTTCGGATGTCGATCTTCTCCTGGAACGTTCTTTTGACATCGATTCTGGTCCTGCTCGCCTTTCCTCCTTTGGCCGCCGCCCTGCTCGGCCTTGAATCCGATCGTATATACGGGACACATCTCTTTGATCCGGCAAATGGTGGAGCAATGTTGTTCCAGCACTTGTTCTGGTTCTTTGGCCACCCTGAGGTCTACATTTTGGCACTTCCCTTCTTTGGCATCGTCACAGAGATCTTTCCGGTTTTTAGTCGTAAACCGATCTTTGGCTACAAAGGATTGATTGCTGCGACTATCGCGATTGCAGCGCTATCGGTCTCTGTCTGGGCACACCACATGTTTGCCTCGGGTCAGGTCTTGCTTCCCTTCTTCTCCTTCATGACATTTTTGATCGGTGTTCCGACAGGCGTCAAGTTCTTCAATTGGATAGGCACGATCTGGCGGGGCCATGTGACATTTGAGACGCCGATGCTCTGGTCGATGGGCTTCTTAGTCACATTTTTATTTGGTGGCTTGACTGGAATCATTCTCGCCTCACCTCCCTTGGACTTTGCAGTCTCTGCTAGCTACTTTGTCGTCGCACATTTCCACTATGTTCTCTTTGGAACAGTCGTCTTTGCGATGTTCGCTGGCTTCTACTTCTGGTGGCCAAAGATGACCGGGCACATGCTCAATGAGCGTCTCGGCAAAATTCACTTCTGGACGACGTTTGTAGGCTTTCACCTAACTTTCTTGATTCAGCACTGGCTTGGGATTAAGGGCTTCCCACGGCGATACGCCGATTATCTGGCGACAGATGGTTTCACCTTCATGAACACTATCTCGACCATCGGCTCCTTTTTGCTGGCTTTTTCCATGATTCCTTTCATGATCAATATTTGGATCACTCGCAAATCTGCATTGGTCGGATCCGATGATCCCTGGGGCTATGGATCATCCCTTGAATGGGCGACCTCCTGTCCACCGCCACGTCATAACTTCCTGACGATGCCTCGGATTTCAAGTGAACGTCCAGCCTTTGATCACCATCATCCCCATATCAAGACAGAGAGTCACTAGAGACATGAAGGTTAATTGGCAGTTGTTTGGGGGGCTGGGCGGATTTTACGTTCTCATGACCATCATCTATTGGCAAGTGGGCGGGGAGCCAGTTGGAATCGGTGGAATGCTGTTGGCGGCATGCCTTGCAGGGATGGTTGGTTTTTATGTCTGGTTCACACAGAAGAGGATCGGTATCACCTTGCCTGAAGATAATCTCACGGGTGAGATTATTGATGGAGCAGGGGAGCTTGGATTTTATAGCCCCCATTCGTGGTGGCCTCTACCCGTTGCCCTCAGTGCCTGCATTATGGGGCTTGGTTTGATTGTGGGCTGGTGGCTTACCATCATCGGAATAGGTGCAATTATGATCAGTATTATCGGAATGGTTACCGAGTATGAAAAACCAATCTCGAGCACTTCGCACTGAGTAACTAATGAAGGTGGCGCCTTTAGCACCATATGTCTTTGTTATTCTCTGGAGCACTGGGTTTGTAGGTGCTAAATACGGCCTGCCTTATGCCGATCCATTCATTTTCTTATCGATTCGAGTCTTTATAGCAGCGATAATCCTACTTTTTATCGCGCTAGCTCTGCATGCACCTATTGCAATTGGCCGTACTGCAATTAAAAACTCGGCTTTCATCGGTTTCCTCCTTCATGCTTGCTATCTAGGTGGAGTCTTCTTTGCTATCTCCGAAGGATTATCGGCGGGTATCGCCGCGCTTGTCACGAGCCTGCAACCAGTGCTTGTTTCACTCTTAGCTCTTCTCTTCCTTGGGGAAAAACTGAAAAAGAGTCAGGCTTTAGGATTAGGGCTTGGTTTTGGTGGGGTTATTTTAGTTTTAGCTCCATCGTTCTCACTTGAGATCGCCCTTACCGCACTCATTGGCGTCAGTGTTGCCCTTATTGGAAGTACCAGTGCGACATTGCTGCAGAAAAGAGTCGGTTCTGACATTCCTCTCTTAGCCGGGACTGCCTACCAATACTTGGCCAGTGGGGCAGTCTTGGCTGTGGCTGCGATCGCAACTGGTGGGACATCGATTCAGTGGAGCGCGAAGTTCATCTCTTCATTTATCTGGTTGATTGTTGGATTATCAGTCGGGGCGATACTTTTACTTTTATGGCTCCTAAACACCTCAAGCACCGCTTCGGTTTCATCCTTGCTCTACCTAGTTCCTCCGGCAACTGCGATTGAGGCATATTTTCTCTTCGGTGAGCAGTTGAGTCCCCAAGGAGTATTTGGGGTCGCAATCACTGCAATAGGCGTTTGGTTGGTCACTAAATCAGGGGATTAATGGTGCTCGATCTCTTTGAATTCCTGTGCAGAGACTTTCGGAATGGCTACAGCATGGGCCTTGCTCAGGCGAAGTCGTAGCTTGTTCTTGAGTGCTCCAGGCCGCCTTACTCCACGAGCATCGGAGGCCGGCAGCTCAAGTGCTGCAGCTTGCTGATGGGATGTGAGAATAAAGCGTTTCTCTGCCGAGATTGGCTCATGAACCTCCACGAACTCACCACTACCCATTCGAACAAGACGTCCAGTCTCCATTCCATGAAGTACCAAGTCGCGATCGGCGCGTTGCAGGGACAGACAGAGTCTTTTGGTGATCACAAAGGCGATGGGAGGGAGAATAAAGACCGAAATGCGCGAGGCCCACATAATTTGATTGATGGATAGATCAAAGTGTGTGGCAAGGATGTCATTACCGCCGTTGATCAGACATATCAGGACGAATGTGATTGACATGACGCCCAGGGCGGTACGGTTAGGAACGTTGCGTGGGCGATCGAGAAGATGATGCTCGCGCTTATCGCCGGTAATCCAGCTCTCAATGAAGGGGTAGAAGGCCATTGCGGTGAAGATTATTCCGGGGACGATGAGTGCTGGGATCAAAATATTCCATGAGATGGTGTGGCCGAAGGCATGGGTCTCCCATGGAGGTGCCATTCGTACGAGTCCATCTAGCCAACCCATGTACCAATCGGGCTGGGAGCCTGCTGAGATCTGTCCGGGGGTGTATGGACCGTAGAGCCAGATGGGGTTGATCGATGCAACGGCGGCTAAGAATGCAGTCACACCAAAGACGATGAAGAAGAATCCACCGGCCTTGGCCATGTAAACCGGAAGGATGGGATGTCCGACGACGTTTTTCTCAGTTTTTCCAGGTCCAGGAAACTGGGTGTGCTTTTGGTACCACACGAGCATCACGTGAACTGTGATGAGAGCCAAGAAGATGCCCGGAAGGATAAGAATATGCAGTGTAAAAATACGCGGGATGAAGCCCACACCAGGAAATGCTCCTCCGAAAAGGAAGAAGGTGAGGTAGGTACCAACAAGAGGCACGGCCTGGATGATGGCAGAGGTGATGCGCAGACCAGTTCCGGACAAGAGATCATCTGGTAGCGAGTAACCCAAAAGGCCTTCAACGAGCCCTAATGTCAGCAAGAGAATTCCAAGAATCCAATTGAACTCTCGTGGCTTTCTAAAGGCCCCAGTGAAGAAAACGCGGAGCAAGTGCGCAACGATCGCGGCCATGAATATATTTGCCGACCAGTGATGTATCTGGCGCATCAACAGCCCGCCACGAACCTCAAATGAGATATCCAAACTCGAGGCATAGGCCGCTGACATCGTGATCCCCTTGAGCGGCTGATACACACCCTCATAGACCACGTCCCGCTGAGATGGGTCATACCAAAAGGTGAGGAAAGTTCCCGATAGGAGCAGGATGACGAATGAGTACATGCAGATCTCACCGAACATGAATGTCCAGTGATCGGGGAAGACCTTGTTGAGTGATTTTTTGACCCAACCTGCAGCCCCTAACCGCTCATCAACGAAATTGGCCGCTGATCCTACTTTTTTCTCTATCATGGTCATTGTGAGTTACGCTCCCAAAAGCTAGGTCCGACGGCTTCATTAAATGGTGCACGTGCAATGAGATATCCCTTTTCATCCACAGTAATGTCTAACTGGGGGAGTGGACGGGCCGATGGTCCAAAGATGACCTTGGCCGCCTGGGTGACATCGAAGGTGGATTGATGACATGGGCAGAGCAGATGTTTCGTCTGTTGTTCATAGAGGGCAACGGCGCAGCCCATATGCGAACAGATCTTGGAGAAGGCGATGATGCCATCATGCGTCATTGCTAAGCGCTCGGGTGTGAGTTTGAACTCTTCAGGGCGAAGACGTATCAAGAGAACTGGATCCTTTGCGATATCACTGAGCGGACGATGAGCAGAATCGGCGACCGCTGGCAGCACCTGAACGACCGAGCCCACCTCTAAATCTGAGGCCAAGATGGGACGGTTTCCAGGGTCGGTCACCAGTTGAGTCCCAGCCTTCCAATTCGTTTTCTCTAAATCCTTGCCAGGAAGAGGGCCAAGATCGCGCAGAAGTAAGACAGGAGGCAGAGCGAATAGGCCAAGGGAGGCTAGGAGTGAGCCTTTGATCAACCTTCGCCGACCCAGCTTTAATCCGCCCACTCCCTCTTTCACGGTCTTGATGAGTGCCTCACGGTCCTCATCCGATGAGCGAAACTCGTGACGATGATTGACCATTTCAGTATCTGGCATTAATTTTTTTGCCCAAAGAACAGCGGCCATACCCAGGAAAAATAGTGACATCGCCATTCCAAGACCGAGAAAGAGTTGATGCGCATTTTGATCGCCCATAACTGGAATGAAGATAAAGGCATCCTCTGGAATCCAGATGTATGAGTAGATTAAAAGGGCAGAGCCAAATGCAGAGAGCCAGAAGAGCAGAGCCACTTGTTGTTCTGCGCGCTTTTCAGCGCGTGGATCTACATCTGCAGCACGAGGGGCATGTACAGGTAGTCCTGGATCTGCAAAGGCCTCGAGTTCACTTGACATAGGTCTCTTATCTCGCTCTCGATGTTAACCAGACAGCCACAGCGATTAGTGCTCCCAGCCCAAGGACCCAGACGAGAAGGCCCTCGGCCACAGGTCCGGTGCGCCCCAATGAAGCTCCACCAAGATTTGGCTCTGCCTCTGCCGCCTTGATCCACTTGATCACCGAAAGTTTCTCTTCAGGGGTCAATGTCTTATCGTTAAAGACGGGCATTGATTGTGGACCGGTGATCAGAGCCTCATAGATGTGATGAACCTGCACACCCATCAGCGTCGGTGCATATTTACCTTGGGTCAAGGCCCCGCCTTGAGCTGCAAAGTTATGGCACATCGCGCAGTTGTTTCTAAAGAGCTCGCCACCCTCGGCAGTACTTCCATCACGCTCATAATTTAACTGCTCAGCAGTTGGAATTGCCGGACCAGGGGCAAGTGATGCAACATAGGCGGCAAGGGCCGCTACCTCTTCCTCGTTATAGACCGGATCTTTTCTGGCAATCTGAACACTCATATCGGCAACGGGCATGCGCCCGGTCCCAACCTGAAAATCTACAGAGGCCGCGCCAACACCCATCAAGGCTGGGGCGATGGCACTGCCCTCAAGATTGAGACCATGACAGGTCGAGCAGCCCTTGAGAAAGATCTGCTTACCCTCTTCGATCTGTGCCGAACGCGCAGAGGCGTTTATGGGCTCTTTGATCGATGCACTCGCAACATTGAATGTGGTCCCGACTCCAAAAAGGGCGATGACCAGAAGAAGTGGAGCAACGCCTTTATGATTGCGGTAGCCCGAGATGTGTCTCATAACTTTTCTCAGACCATCACTTGATCAGATAGATCGCAGAGAAGAGAGCGATCCACACGACATCAACGAAGTGCCAATAGTAGGAGACGACTATTGCAGTGGTGGCCTGACCACTGGTGAAGCGGCGCGCCTTTGCAACGCGCACGAGAACGATGAGAAATGCGATGAGACCACCCGTCACATGTAAACCATGAAAGCCTGTTGCGACATAAAAGATGGAGCCGTAGGCATTGGATGAGAGTGTCAGGCCCTCATGCACAAGTGCGGCATATTCATATACCTGACCGGCGACGAAAAAGGCGCCCATCAAGAATGTCAGTGAGAACCACTCGCGCATTCCCCACTTGCTGATCTGAAACATCGTTCCAGTCTTTTTGTTTTGAAAACGCTCGGCGGCAAATACACCAAACTGACAGGTCACAGATGAGAGGACGAGAATCGTCGTATTGAATGCGGCAAAGGGGATGTTGAGAATCTGGTGAGACTCGAGCCAAATCGCAGGACCCTCGACGGCACGGATTGTGAAATAGATGGCAAAGAGAGCGGCGAAGAACATGAGCTCACTCGAGAGCCAGACGATGGTGCCGACGGCTACCGCATTTGGGCGGGTAATTCTGTGGTGAGCCGAGATGGTTGCGCTGGACATACCCTGAATTATCCCTCAAAACAGGCTCACTGTCCTGCGCCAGGACGTATTAGCGCGCGGGTTGGGTGCCCTTTTGAGATGAAACACATCACCTTTTTCTTCGCAGTTTAGGGGCTGACTCTGCCGGTGCTTGTGGCAGATAGAATCAGGGTTGTGAGTGAACAGGTCCTTAAAAAGCAGATAGTTATCTACTCCGGTGATTCCTCCGTTCGGGCGACAATAATTTCAGCCCTGGGCCGGCGTACTGCGCTAGATCTTCCCGAACATTGCATTCACGAGTTTGCAACGGGTGCGGGCCTTCGCGCCTTTGTCGATGATCGATCACAGATCGATCTTTTCATCCTGGATGGGGAGACGGCTCCTGAAGGGGGCCTTGGTATCGCTCGACAGTTAAAGGATGAGGTTTTCAACTGCCCTCCCGTATTAGTGATCACAGGTCGGGTGCAGGATTCTTGGCTAGCGGCATGGTCACTTGCTGAGGCATCCCTGATCCATCCCATAGATCCATTCACATTGGCTCATAGCGCAGCACAACTGCTGCGCGGAGACAATCTCACCTCGGCTTGATTTAAACTCTTATGTCGGAGCAGCTTTGGAGAGCTCACCTAGCAACACTGAAAAATGGCGCAGAGCTTGGTAGCCAGGATGTTGCGTGGTGTATGCGAGAAATCCTGGAGAATCGAGCCGAGACAGAGCGCATCAAAGAGTTTTTGATAGCGCTCAAAGCCAAAGGGGTCAGTGCACATGAGGTAGGAGCCCTTGTCGCTCAGATGTATGAGCATTGTGCTCCCATCACAATCACCGAACGGGCAGTCGATACTGTCGGCACTGGTGGAGATGGTGCTAACACGATAAACATTTCAACAACGGCTGCGATTATCGCCGCCGCAGCTGGTGCCAGGGTGATCAAGCATGGTAACCGCGCAGCATCCTCGAAATCTGGGGCAGCAGACCTTCTTGAAGCCCTAGGGGTGGCAATCTCCCTGGATGGATTGGCAGTTGCACGCACATTTAATGAGGTTGGAATCGGATTCTGCTTTGCGCCGGTTTTTCACCCTGCGATGCGCTTTGCCGCCCCCGCCCGCAAAGAGCTAGGGGTGGCAACTGTCTTTAACATCTTAGGACCACTTGCTAATCCAGCACGACCGCAGGCCGCAGCGATAGGAGTTGCCGATGAGGGCATGCATGTAGTGATGGCTCAGGTCTTGGGCGATCGTGGGGTTGATGGTTTTGTCTTTCGGGGCGATGATGGTTTGGATGAGATCACGTTGGCCACAACTACATCGGTTTTAAGTATCGGTAAGGGGCAGATATCGAAAGGCTCAATCGACCCTCTCGATTTTTCAATCTCACGGGCTCCCATCAGCGCACTCGTCGGGGGAGATGCAGCAGAAAACGCTCGGATCACGCATGCCATATTTGCAGGTGAAGTTGGTGCCCCACGTGATGCCGTCGTGCTCAACGCCGCCGCAGCGATTGCAGCCTATGAGGCAAAGCTCGGGTCAACTCTGCACGAACGAATAAGTGATGGAGTCAAAAGAGCGGTGCAAGCAATTGACTCGGGGGCTGCAGCTGTCTTACTGGCGCGCTGGGCAAAACTTTCCCAGGCTCTGTCGTAACCTTCCTTCATGGCAGTTGAAACGGCACCACCGGGTTGGATGCAGGATTGGTCTGCATCTGGATCAGGAAAAAATGCTCGCACAGGAGTTTTGTTAGTACATGGATTTACCGGCGCACCCCCTTCAATGCGCCCTTGGGGTGAGTTTTTATTGTCAAAGGGCTACACAGTGCGAGTGCCATTGCTACCTGGACATGGCACCAAACCTGAAGATCTCAACAAGGTCAAATGGCGAGAGTGGCCAATCAAGGTTCAAAGTGAGTTGGACAAGCTCCTTAGAGTGTGTGATCAGGTATTTATTTGTGGACTGTCTATGGGCGGTGCAACGACTCTTTACATTGCCGTGGAAAATAACGATCGCTTGAGTGGCATCATCCTTGTCAACCCGATGATTCATATCAAAGGCGTCTCTGCACCGATGGCATATCTAGTTTCGCGTTTTCAAAAGCTACGTACAAGTGTGGGTAATGACATCAAGCGACCAGGAATTACCGAGCATGGCTACGATGCCCTTCCGACTCGGGGAATATACCAATTATTGATTATGCTCGGGATAACCCGCAAGAACCTGGGAAGAATCACTATTCCTGTTCAACTATTTCATAGCGTTGAAGACCACACACTTCCCGTATCAAACACCGAGATAATCATGGCTGGCTTGGGTTCTACTGTTAAGTCACGGATCGAATTGGTCAATAGTTATCATGTCGCAACCCTTGATTATGACCAGGAGTTAATCTTTCAGAACTCATTGACCTTTATCCAGTCACACTCCAGAGAGTGAAAACTCGTTGCTTTTCATGTGGAGGACTTAAGAAATAGTGAGTCAACTCCTTGATCGTGAATCTGTCATAGAAACAGCGCGTTTAGAACTTCATCACATCAGCGTCGATGAACTCATTTCACTCTTTGAAACACCCGAGGATGATTGGATATTCGAAGGCAAAATCTTTACAAATCCGCACCGAGAGTTAGTTGATCACCCTGGTCCCCTTGCCTTCCGTGTGCCACAGGTAAAACTGGATTCACGTGTCAATAAATGGTTCGTTAGGTGGATAGTGCTCAAAGCGCGTAGAGAGATTATTGGAAGCACCAGCTTTCATGCCAGCCCGGATGCCGAGGGAATGATTGAAATAGGAGTGGGTATCAACCAGAACTTTCAGAATCAGGGCTATGGATTTGAAGCCCTGGCCGCTATGTGGAGTTGGGCGTGTACATATCCTGAAGTTAGAACTCTCAGGTACACCGTTTCTGCAGATAATGCCGCTTCGATAGCCTTAGTGAACAAGTTTGGATTTCACCATGTTGGTCAGCAAATGGATGAGATCGATGGGCCAGAGCAGATTTACGAGTTAAGTATCCAGAAGTACAAGGACTTTATTGGATTGGAGCGCACGTCAAGGGGCTAGAGTTTGGCCATGGCATGGTTTTGGCTAGGCATAGCGATTGTTTGTGAGATTTCCGGGACTCTCATGTTGAAGGCAAGTGATGGATTCTCAAAAGTTTGGCCATCGATTGGAGTGGTGGCAGGTTATGGCGCCGCCTTCGTGCTCATGTCAAAATCGCTTAAAACAATTGATGTAGGAATAACCTATGCGATCTGGTCGGGGGTTGGAATCATCGGCGCTGCCATCGGGGGCATACTTATCTTTAATGAGGATCTCACCAAACTCAACATCATAGGAATGACAATCATTGTCGTGGGTGTTGTGGTTATGAATGTTGGGGGAGTGCGTTAGCACAACCAATCTCTCGATGTACAACTCTTGACTCTTAAGTGGACCGTACTGGGATCGAACCAGTGACCCCCACAATGTCAATGTGGTGCTCTACCGCTGAGCCAACGATCCTTGCCTGCAAAATCATACCCCAAGATTTTTTAAAGGCTCAGCGCCCGAAATCATCCTCAATACGCTCGATATCATCCTCACCGAAGTAGCTACCGCTTTGAACCTCTATAAAGACAAGATCTACGACCCCAATGTTTTCAACGCGATGTAAATCCCCAATCTCGATATCCAAACTCTGGCCAGGTCCCATCATCGATTCGACTCCATTGAGAGTGACAAGGGCGCTTCCCGTCACGATAAACCAATGCTCTGCACGCTTGTAGTGGCGTTGATAGGACAGGCGTTTTCCCGGAAGAACCCATATGCACTTGACCTTATGAGAGTGACTTGCCTGCAGAACTTCATAGTGTCCCCAGGGCCGGCTCGATTCGGTCATAGAGCCCACTCTTTCATGGATTTTTTATCGAGTGATGGAGGTCGGGACGGGATTTGAA